>Ga0209103_1000552_pt1 | contig 11722 bp, 16 predicted proteins | sample 4C3metaG_FD_184152 | JGI IMG/M metagenome (GOLD analysis project Ga0209103, IMG submission 184152) | Freshwater bacterial and archeal communities from Indian Creek, Illinois, USA - 4C3 metaG (SPAdes) (version 2) | ecosystem: Environmental > Aquatic > Freshwater > Unclassified | place: USA...
CTACCGCTTCAACCACCGCTTCGACCTGCGGGGCATGGTCGACACGCTCCTGCGGCATGTCATGCTCACGAACAGGCTTCCCGAAGCCCTCCTGCGGACGGCTGAGCTTCATGCCTAATCAGGATAGCGGTTGCGCTTCACCGTCACCAGGCAGGTGCTCGACACCCGCGCCGACGACTCCACGTAGCCGTCGAAGGGCCGGGGCATCGGCATCAGGTGCGCCTGCTCGTGCTCGTGCGCCTCGGCGATGCTCATCGCCGGGAAGTCCGGGTGCGGCGACGCCCACGCCTTCCGGCACTGCGCGCCCAGCCACACGTTCAACTCGGCGAAGGAGCCGAAGCGCTCCTCCTGCGCGGCCGTCCAGATCCGCCGGCGCGAGTCCTGCACGTCCTTCTCGACGCGGCCCTTTTCCCAGCCCGACGCCACGTTGCAGAAGTCCGGATCGAACAGGTAGTGCGCCGACATCGCCGAAAACCGCGCGTTCACCACCCGGGCTCGGTCCCGCCGCGGGGTCTTGTCGACCGCCGTCTTCATGTTGTCGTAGATGCCACGCCGGGCCACCCCGCCCAAGCCTTCAAAGCAGCGGGTGTGCGCATCGAACAGCATCTCGTGGCCCTGGCTCGGGTAGGCCTGCAGCCAGAACGCCCGGCCCGCGCACAGCTTCATGTGCGCCAGCTCGATCTTCCGGTACACCCCGCCGATCACCAGCCCTTCGCTGCTCCAGTCGAACTGGAAGGCTTCGCCCCACGCGAAGCTCAGCGGCACATAGGCATCCCGCGCCGTGCTGACGCCCGTCGCCGAGCGCCAGCGGCGGATGAAGGCCGTCACCCGCGTGTACGTCCCCGCATACCCCTGCGCCTGAAGCTTCTCGAACAGCTGCTTCGCCGTCCGGCGCTGGCCCTTCGGCCGCCGCGCATCCGCCTCCAGCGCCCGGCCCAGCCAACCGGCATGGGCATCCAGCTTGTTCTGCGCCGGCTTGCGGCGATAGACCATCGCCTCCCGCAGCGGCTCCTTCAGCCACGTCTTGATCGTGTTCCGGGACAGACTCGTCCGCCGGGCAATCTCGCTGATCGAGAGCCCCTCCCGCAGCCGAAGCCGTCGGACTTTCGCGTACATCGCCATGGTGTGCACCTCGTCGTCCTGCCTTTCGTAAGATCGGGCAGGTCAGGTTGAACACCCTGGTCAATTTTCAGCGCGCAGATCCCCGTTTTGATGGTCAATTTTCAGCGAGCGTCAACAGACCGGGATCATGCTGAGGCACTGGGAGGCCGCCGCCAAGGCACTGAAGGTCGATCTCGACGTCCGGGCTTACGTCGAGGCCCTGGCCCAGACAGCGGACGATGCGGCCCATCGTGTCGTCGGCAGAATGGAGTCCGACATCGACTGGAACACCCTCCACCGGACGCTCGACTGCTTCACCGAGGCCGCCAAGAAGGCGGCCACGGGCACTCCGTTACGGACGGTTGTCTCGTAGAGATTGTTCTTGCGCGGCGAGGTGAGGAGACCGGCGCGACTGCCGGCCTCTGGCGAAGGTGCAGTCGGTCCTTCAGCCGGGCTGACAGTCGGTAGCGAGCAGCTTGTATATGAGCCGCAAAGGCGTATAAAGGTTCACATATGAACCATGACGCCCGACCACTCCCCCTTTCGCCGGAGACCACCGCAGCCCTGACGCTGCTCGGTGCCGAGATCCGCGACGCCCGGCTGGCCCGGAAGCTTCGGCTAGAGGACCTGGCCAAGCGCGCCGGCATCAGCGTGGCGACGCTCAAGCGGCTGGAGAAAGGCGACCCGACCCTGGCGATGGGCCGGTTCCTTGAAGTGCTGACGGCCTTGTCGCCGTCCTTGCTGGATGGCGTGGTTCAGGCCGTTCGGAAGGATGCGGCCGGTGACGCGCTGCGCCGCCGGGCGATGGGTGAGCGATCGCGCCGGGAGGACTTCTGATGAGGATCTACCTCTGGGCGCCCTTGGGTGGCGAGATGAAGGTCGCCGCCCGGCTCGATTGGGATCGCGACGTGGGAACGTTCCGCTACGCGCCGACGTGGCTCGACGATGCGGGCGCTTACGCCCTCGACCCGCTGAACCTTCCGCTCAATGACGCCGATCTCGTGATCGAGCAGAACCGAGGCATCCCAGGGGTGCTGTCGGACACTGGGCCGGACCGTTGGGGCCGTCGCCTGATGGAGCGGCTCTCGACCCGCGCACCGCGCGACGAAGGGGAATGGGTGTTGGCCACCGCCGGCGCCGGCACCGGTGCGATCCGGGCATCCCTGTCGCGGTCAGCGCTGGCCCCGATTCGCCCCCTCTACCAGCAGGTGACCTTGGAGCAGGTGGAGGAGGCCTCGCGGACGGTGGCCGAGGGCGGATTCCCGCCCCCGCCGATGTACGAGATCCTCTGCGTCCAGAGCGGCGCGCTCGGTGGTGCACGACCCAAGGCCTCGATGCTGATCGACGGCCGACAGGTGATCGCGAAGTTCCAGCAGCCGCAGCAGGACACCGTGGACGTGCCGCGCCTTGAGGCCGCGTGCCTCGCAATGGCCCGGCGTGCGGGGATCGACGCGGTTGAGGCCTCCGTGGTCAGCGCCCATGGGCGGAGCGTCCTTCTCGTCGATCGGTTTGACCGGAGGGACGGAGCGCCGCTCCACTACCTGAGTGCAAGGAGCCTTCTGGACATCTACCGCGCGTCCGAACAGGACACGGTGTCACCTGCAGGCCGGGCCACCTACGCCGCGATCGCCGCGGCCGCGCGCCGAATCGGTGTCGAGGGCGCGGGCGAGGAACTGTTCCGCCGGATGGCCTTCAACTACGCCATCGGGAACACCGACGACCACATGCAGAACCACGGGTTCCTGTTCGATGGCGCGTGGCGACTGGCGCCGGCCTTCGACATCGTCGCGATCGGCGGGGAGAACCTCGCCATTGGCGCCGGCCGGCAGGGTAGGGCGCGGACCAGGGAGAACCTGCTGTCGGGCGCCGGCGACTTCGGGCTGCGGCCGTCGGAGGCGGACACCCTTCTTGAGCAGGCGATCACGGCAGCCCGTGGGCTGGGCGACGAGCTCGATCGACTGGGCATGGCGGCCGGCGAGCGAGCCCAGGTGTTGAGGCATGTCCGTGCCGAAGAGAAGGGGTGAGTGGTCGCCTCGAACGGAGGAAACCCCCATTCACGTTCTGCAAGAACAGCCACGAAGGAGGGAAGGATCCCGACTACTCCGCCCGGAAAGCCTAATCGGAGCGCCGTGTAGCGGATCGACCTAGCCACCGGCTCACGGCCGTGGTCGATAGTGAGGAGAGCGGCGGGTGGCTGTTGGTGCGCTGTCTCATCCCGAGAGATCGCGGTGTTGCAACTTTCGCCGTGAGGCGAATGTGCTGAAGTGAGCTCGTGACTGAAGACCTGTCAACCATCGAACGCGCGTACCGCGTCCGTCTGAGCCCGAACCGGGCGCAGGAGCGGATGCTCAAGCGCCTGATGGGCGCCAAGCGCCACGTGTGGAACTGGGCCCTGGGCGAGAGCGACGCCGCGTACCGGGAGACCGGTAAGCGAAAGTCGCTGAAGGACCTCTCGAGCGCGCTCACGGCGAAGCGGAACACCTCGTGGATCGGTGAACTCCCCCGCGAGCCGCTCAATCAGGTGCTCCGCGACCTCGAGCGCGCCTTCAGAAATGCCTTCGCCAAGCGGGCGTCTTTCCCGCGGCCCAAACGGCGGCGGACGGTGAAGGCGATCCGCTTCACCCTCGACCAGCGTCGCGACCAGGTGGACCGGTTCAACGGCCGGGTTCAGATCGACGGGGTCGGCAAGATCCGGTTCCGGGTCACCGAAGCCATGCACGGCCGGCTCCGGTCGGTGACGATCAGCGTCGACAGTGCCGGCCGGTGGTTCGCCAGTTTCACCGCGGATCAGATCCCAGCGCCGGCGGTCGCGAAGGCGACCGTGCCGGCGATCGGGATCGACCTAGGGCTGAAGGATGCGGTAGTCCTGAGCACCGGAATGCGCGCCGCTGCCCCGAAACCCCTCAAGGCCAAGCTGGCGAAGTTGCGCCGGTACCAGCGCAGCTACGCCCGGCAGCGGGATCACCAGCTTCGGCTGATGGGGCTCGACCCGAACAAGCCGATTCCGCGCGGTACGAAGATCCCGGTCAGCAACCGGGCGCGGAAGAACGCCGCCCGCATCGGCCGGCTCCACGCCCAGGTCGCGGACCAGCGCCGGGAGTTTCAGCACCAGCTGACGCGCCGGATAGTCGACTCGGCACAGATCATCGCCCTCGAGGACATCCACGTCGCGGCAATGGCCAGGGGCCTGAGCCGGGCTTTTCGACGGTCCTTGGCGGACGTCGGGATGGGCGAGATCCGTCGGCAGATCGAGTACAAGGCCGCATGGGCCGGCCGGACGGTGATCCGCATAGACCGGTGGTTCCCGAGCTCGAAGCTCTGCGGGAAGTGCGACTATGTCCACACGGAACTGAATCTCAAAGACCGCACGTGGGTATGCCCGGCGTGCGGCACGGAACACGACCGCGACAAGAACGCGGCGTACAACATCCTGCGGGAAGGCTTGCGCCTTCTCGCGGAACTCAGTACCCCGAGGAGCGGGGGAACTCACGCGCGGGGAGAGTCCACCAGCGCATCGGCGGCAACGCCGATGCGCCGGGCTCGTCGAACCGCGAACTCGTCTATCGGCCGCAAAGCGGCCTCACCCCGACGCGCCGGGATGGAACCGGCAAGGCGGGGTGCGGGATGAGACTCCGATACCGGATAGGCGCCGTGAAGCGGCGCTACAGCCACACGGAGCGACGGGAGTACCTGTCGAATGGCTGCCACCGGTGCGACGCTCTTTTCGGGCGGCACTCCGAGTTCCAGGACGTGAACGAATACAGCACCCTTCATGTCGGCGAAGGGGTGGTCGACTCCGCTTGGCGGACCATCCTAGATCCTCGAGCCGCATGGCACTGGCGAATCGTCGGCCTGGCGCCTGAACGAGGGGGAGGATCGCTGGTGGCCTGACATCGCCCGAAAGACAGGGGGGTTGGAGAGTTTCCGCAGTGGCCCGGACTGCTGAAATGGGCTCTTACCAACGACTCAGCCGAGGACTGGAAACATGCTCTCTCCCTGCAATGGCGTGTGCGCCCTCGACGAGAAGGGCCTTTGCAGCGGCTGCTTTCGAACCGCCGAAGAGATCGGCGCATGGGCCACCATGTCCGAAGCGGACAGGACGCACCTGATGGACGTCGTGCTGCCCGAGCGCGAGGCGGCGACATAGTCGGGCGCTGAACTTTCCGGTGGCCGCTTCTCTGGCAGATTGCCGGGAAACAACCGCGGCAACCAGTGAGAACCGACCATGACCCACGTTTGGACGAAGGACGCTTACGCACGCGAGTATCAGCATGCTCGCAGGGAAGCCGATGACGCCCATCGCAACAACGACGGCGCCGCATCGACCGGCTGGAGTATGCGCGCCCACCAGGTCGCCGCGCACGCAGCGAAGACCCTGGGGTTCGGGAGTCCGGACGAAGCAGCCATCGCGCTGCGCGCCGCCAAGGCTTGAGCGCAGCTCCGAAAGGAAACAACCGGGAACAAACCATGACGAACCTCCAGAAAGCCGCCTCCGAGTTCCGCAAAGCGCTCGCCCATTCCGACAAGGGGCCGGGAGCGCCGCGATCGTCCATCGAACTGATCGAGAAGGGGGAAGCCCTGATCGAAGCGATCGAGAAGGCCCAGAGCCTTGCCGCCGCGACGGCATGCGCCGATCACGAGGCGGGCGAGACCGGCTACGCCACCTTCAAGACCCGAGTGGCCCACGGCGCCCAGCTCTTCCTGGCGCCGCCGGCGCAGGCGGCAGCAAAGGCGCCCAGCCTCGAGGAGGTGGCCAAGGCCATCTTCGACGCGAGGGAGCACCACGCGTGGGAGGACGAACCGGAGATCGATCGCGAGAACAAGTGGTACCCCATGGCGCGAGCGGCCATCGCAACCTTCGGCGCCGTCGTGACGTCCGAACCGGAGTCCACCGAGACGGCCCCAGCCTCCCTTGCCGAGCTCACCCGATACGACCTCTGCGTCGACGGCGACGGCAACGAGAACATCTGCCCGTGTCCGGACGGTGAGTTTCTCCTCGCCTCGGATGTCGCCGACATGATCGACAAGCTCATGCCGCCCAAGGGCGAAGGTTCAACCCCGGCGGCTGATGCGGCCTACCTCGTCGTCCACAAGGAAAGCGGATACGTGGCGAGCATCGCGGCCTCGCCGGAGGAGCCCGTGGGAAGCGACCACACGGTCGTGAGGTACGTCCCGGACGTTGGCCAAGGCCAACACCATGGGGATGCACATGGGCGCTAATCTCCCGCCGCTGCCCGAACTGTCGACCTACTTCGCAACGGCGGGCGATGCGGCGTACAGCGTCTTCGACGTCGCGAACTACCGGGCGGCCGTCGAGGCCAGAGAGCGCGCCATTGAGAAGCAGCTGGTCGAGCCCGCGCGCTGGTTCGGCGAGGTGATGGCGGTGATGCACGCAGACGGCGGCCACTACCTGGCAAAGAATGGCCCAGAGAAGGCTGCGAAAGACGCGGTCGAGAAGTACCACGGCCTGTGGACCCGGATCCATCAGCTCGAAGCCGCCCAGTCCGTAACGGACGCCGCCGGACTGGATGCAGCCATCCATCTTGCCGCCATGGGTGACCACGCCGGCGCCGCAAAAGCGCTACTGGAGTGGGCCGAGGCGGCGGAACACAAAGAGATTGAGGAGAACGGCATTGGCTGAGTGCAGCGAAAACGTCGGAACCACCGCGACGGAGACCCCTCAGCAGGCCGCAAAGCGCCGCGCTCGTGAGGCCTTCGACCTGATGATGTCCGTGAACGACGACACGCTGTCGCCAATCTCGGCCGGTCGGATGATTCGAGAGTACGACCAGATGACGCCGGCGGAGCGGCAGGCGATGTACCGCGAGCTCGACAAGCTCTGAAACCATAAGTTTGGCAAAGGCGACCCCCGCGGTCCAATGAGGGGGGAACGATCAGGAGCAAAGTTCATGAACGAGTTGAACCCTGCCGCACTCAAGGCCGCCCTGGCGGATCTCGCAGCGCATTTCCCTTCTGATGAGGACATGCGGACGATGGGCTGGGACTCGGGCCAGATCGACAAGGCCTGCGACGCCTACGCGAACGCAAAAGCAGTGCTCGAGGAGAAGAGCACGGGCATTCCGGCGAGTGTCTACGGCGAGGCCCTGAAGGACCTCGCGAAGTACTTCCCGAGTGATCATGAGCTCGTGGACGCCCGCTGGGAGCAGGACGCGGTCGATGCCGGATGTGACGCCTACGCGAACGCTTGGGAAGCGCTCAAGACCTGCGGGCTTGTGCCCGCATAACCTCTGCGACCGGAAGCTCGACGCCGACGGCATCGCGGCAGCCGAGGTCCAGGCCAAGCAGATCGGCGAGCGGATCATCATCCGCGAGAACCGACCGCTGAACGTCGAGGCCGGAGAGGCGGCGCTCGAGGCCAGCCAGCACGAGGGGTAGGTTCCCGCGTCCGGTCCGGACTCGATCGGTGCAACAGCTGCATAGACCGGGCAACTTTCCGAACGCTGCCAGTCGGCTGAAATGGGGTCATCTCCTCAGCGGATGCCCGCCATGTCCACGACCCTGACCCGCGACCATCGCATCAATACGGCCATCGACGGGGTGAAGCTGCACACGACCCTGCCGCTCTACTTCTGGCTCTATCCCAAGCCGAGCTACACGCTGGCGGCGGACGTCCACATCGAGGGCGGTGGCAATGCCCGGGTCAAGAGCGACGTGCCGTTCTCGGAAGCGACCGAGGCCGATGTCGCCGCGATGCTGGCCAAGGTCCGGCTGATCCCCTGCAAGGTCTGCGGCACGAAGACCTTTGACCCGGCAACGGTCGAGACCAACCGCGACGGGAAGTGCGAAAAGTGCTTCCTCGCGGAGCTCGACGCCAGCTTGAAGGCACACCAAGCCAAGCAGGCGGAGCGGGACGCCAAGAAAGATCGCCAGATGCGGAAGAAGGGGTTCACCCACAAGGTCGTGGCGTGGGTGCACCCGGCCGCGGGCGACGACTACCAGATCGTCGCCTACTTCGGCCTCGAGCCGACGGAAGCGGAGATCAAGGGGCTCATCAAGGGGAAGCGCGGCGCCCAACTGGGGCAGTACGCGGTCACGAAGCTTCCGAGCGAGAGTGAGAAATGACGAAGGCCGAAGACTGGAAGAGCATGCGTGGACTTTGCCCTCAAGGACCTCGCGAAGCACTCTTCGAGTGATAATGAGCTTGTGGACGCCGGCTGGGTGCGGGACGCGGTCGGTGCCGGACGCGACGCCTACGCGAACGCCTGGGAAGCGCTCAAGACCTGCGGGCTCGTGCCCGCCTAACCCTTAGGGACGACCAAGAACAATGCTCTGCGTCTACTGCCACGGAAGAAAGGTACTGCCCTGCGAATCGTGCAGAAACAAGAGCATCATGAAATGCTTAAGCTGCTCTGGCACAAAGAAGGAAAAATGCACAGCCTGCTCCGGGTCAGGAAAACACGAGACTACATGCCACGAGTGCCATGGAAGGGGCGGCTCCTACACCACGGCAGCAACGTGGGATTGGCAGACACAAAATCTTGACTGGGACTGGCAAAAGAGGCAGGCGCAGCAGGGCGGGCAGTGGAAGAGCTGCGGAAGCTGCAACGGAGCCAAATACAAGAGTTCTGTTTGCCTTTCATGCTACGGATCTGGAAAAAAAGACTGCACGTCCTGCTCGGGCGTATCTAGCTACTGCTTTTCTTGCGGGTCTAAGGGATACATCCAGTGCCACTATTGCGCGAATGCGCCGAAGCAGGACGATTTCACTACATCATCAGCGTCCTTCATGCCGGTCATCAAGCGCCCGCCAGGTGAAGAAATCGCACTGGGGCTAGGACTTCCAATGAGTCTCCATACTGGAGGAGACAAGAAATGGACTGGCAAGGCGGCAGAGGAAGAAGCCAAGGAGCTGCCACCAAAGAAGGAAGCAGATCAACCAAGGTCGAATCCTCGAGCCGCAGAAGAGCGGCCCGCGAAAGAAGAACAACCTGCGAAAAAAGCACGCAGCGGGTGGGGCACCGTCTTCGCGATCGCCATTGTTCTTACCGTCGCGCTATTCCTGTCGGCATGGGCGTACTTCATTAAGGCGATGGCCAGCTACAGCCCGCTTGACACACAGTTTTACGCGGAGATGAACAAGGACTCACAGTCCTACGCGGACATTCCGTTGAGCACCCTTTACAGGCAGCACTTCTCCGAAAGACCTCGCGTCGAAGAGATGACGCAGGAGCAGAAAGACGCTCTGGCTGGCGCCTGGATACGCTTCCTTCGAAACCCTGATGGGATGATGAAGATTAAGGCCGAGCATAGAGACTTCTATCTTTCAGCCTTTCACGAAATGCTTGGAGATATGCCCATGGGGGCGAAGCTTCGCGGACTTCTAGATCAGCAAGAGTTGAAAGAGATAAGCGAAAAGGGGGGTTTCCACCGTCCGGAGAGGAGGCACTCGGAGCAACCGGATGTATAGACTGGGCAACGTTCCGAAATCCGCCAGTCGGCTGAGATACGGGCATCTCCTCAGAGGAAGCCCGCAATGTCTACGGACATGACCCGCGACCATCGAATCCTTCGTGGCCTTCTACACGTGAGAAGGGGAAGATGATGTTCCAGAAGAGCCATGCGTTGGCAGCGCACGTCAGGCTGCTGAACATGCAGCCGGTACCGGAGAGGTCGTTCGGCGACACCTACCGGGTCAGCACGGCCTATATCGGACCCCACCCGTTCGTCTGCGTGGCAATGGAGGTCAAGGTGCATGAGCGCGGATTGGAGCCCTTGCATGCGGGCTACGCAGAGCAGCTGCAGGCGGTCTATGACTTCCTCGGCGGCGCGCCGACCACCCAAAAGATTGACGGCCGGACCTTCGTCATCGCGATCGTCCCGATGCGAGTTGAAGAAGGGTCCTGAAGGGCTGGTTGGGAAAGGGGATGCCAGAGGCGTCCTGAGCTAACGAGCCCGCCCCGCGTCAGAGTTGGGGAGCTTGCTCGCCGGAACCCCGGGATAGGGTATCCAGGTGAACTGACCTTTCCCGACCATGCCCCCGCCGCCCTCAGTAGCCAGCGAGCACCCGCAGAAGCCTGCAGGGGGAAGATCCCCGCGACGCCCTGTAGGCCAGCGCGCTGCCAAGCCCTCGGCCTGTTGGCGCTCGCTTAAAACTGACCACCTGTGTGCGTTGAAAATTGACCAGGGGTGGGGCCGGGAATTTGGCCTCCCGGCGCAGCCAGTCTAGCGGTGGTTTTCGCTCTTCAGATCGCGTCCTCCTTCGCCTGTTCGATCTTCGCCTGCTCTCGGGCCTTGATGCGGGTCTTGCTGCTGTTGCTGCTCTGCCGGAAGCGGTAAGACTCGTTGCCGGTCTCGACGATGTGGCAGTGGTGCGTGATCCGATCCAGCAATGCGGTGGTCAGCTTCGGATCGGCGAACACGTTGCCCCACTCGGCGAAGGTCAGGTTGGTCGTGATGATCACGCTCGTGTGCTCGTACAACTTCGACAGCAGGTGGAACAGCAGCGCGCCGCCGGCTTGCGAAAACGGCAGGTAGCCCAGCTCGTCCAGCACCACGAAGTCCAGATGAAGCAGCTGGTGGGCCAGGCGGCCGGCCTTGCCGGCCGCCTTCTCGGCTTCCAGCGCGTTGGCCAGCTCGATGGTCGAATAGAACCGGCCGCGCCGGCCGTGCTCGGCGATCGTGCTGGTGCCGATGGCCGTCGCCAGATGGCTCTTGCCGGTGCCGGTACCGCCGATCAGCACCACGTTCTCGGCCCGCGCCATGAACCCGCCGGTCGCCAGCTGGCGGATCAGCGCCTCGTCGATCTTCGTGCCGTCGAACTGGAAGCTCGCCAGATCCCGATGGATCGGAAAGCGCGCCGCGTTCATCTGGTAGCGGATCGACCGCACGCGGCGGTCGACCTGTTCCGCCTCCAGTAGCCGGCCCAGCAGGCCATCGCCGGCCTCGACTTCGGGGCCGCCATGTTCCTGCAGCTCCTTCCAGAAGGCAGCCATGCCGTACAGGCGCAGGCCTCGCAGGGCTTCGATGACCTCAGCCATGGGCCACCTCCACGCGCAGACGGTCGTAGCGCGTGGTGTCGGACGTCGGTGGCTCGCTCACGACCAGATCGGTCTCGACGCTCGGCGGCTGCGGCGCCTCGTGCAGGCGCGCCAGCACGTTCAACACGTGCTCGGCACTCGGCCGGCCGGTCTGTAGCACCAGCTCGACCGCCACAAGAACGGCTTCCAGCCCGAAGCGGGGCACCGCGGCCAACACCTTCGCCATCACCCGGTCACCTCCCGGATGCCGCAGCAGGGCCTGGCGCAGGGTCTGCAGCGCCGGCGGCAGCTCGGCGAAGGGCGCGCCGTTGCGCAGGGCGCCCGGCTTGCGCTCGATCAGCGGCACGTAGTGCTGCCAGTCGAAGACCGTGTGGTCGCGATCGACCACCCGGGCGTGATCGGCGATCACCGCCTGATCGGCCACGACCAGCACGCGGTTCGGATACAGCCGCACGCTGACGGCCCGCCCGGCCCATTCGCAGGGCACGGAATAGCGGTCCTGATTAGGCATGAAGCTCAGCCGGGCTCAGCCGGTGAGACCGTGGGGGTGGAAGCTGGCTCGACTTCAAGCCAGGAGAGCCGGTCATGCCCATCAATCGAGTGCAGTTCCAGCAGGGGATGTC
>Ga0209103_1000554_pt1 | contig 11711 bp, 13 predicted proteins | sample 4C3metaG_FD_184152 | JGI IMG/M metagenome (GOLD analysis project Ga0209103, IMG submission 184152) | Freshwater bacterial and archeal communities from Indian Creek, Illinois, USA - 4C3 metaG (SPAdes) (version 2) | ecosystem: Environmental > Aquatic > Freshwater > Unclassified | place: USA...
AGCATATCCATTACCGCGGCACCGCCCCCGCGCTGACCGATGTGGTGGGCGGCCGGGTGGACATGATCACCAATGCCGCCGCGCCCTTCCTGCCCTTCCTGGCGGCGGGGACGCTGCGGGCCGTCGCCATCGCCGGGCGGCAGCGCGCCTCCATCCTGCCCGACCTCAGCACCTCCCATGAGCAGGGCTACCCGCAGATTGACAGCGCGACCTGGTACGGCCTGCTGGCCCCCGCCGGCACGCCCATCGAGGCGACGGCCCGCCTGCACGCGGCACTGAACGCGACGCTGGAGGATCCGGCCATCCGGGCGCGGCTGATCGAGAATGGCGTGGAACTGGAAACCAGCCCGACGCCGGCCGATTTCGGCCGCTTCGTCGCAAGCGAGCGGGAGCGCTGGGGCGTGATCGTCCGGCGGGCGAATTTGCGGGCGGAGTAGGGGCGCGGCGCCGGCGACTGCCGGTCAGGCCGGAGCGTTCCAGCATAATCCCTGCGCGCCAAACGCCAGCCGGATGCGAGGCGGATAGCCGAGCCGCAAAGCTTCAGCTTTGCGAAGCCAAGCGCGCGCCCGGCGTTTGAGGGCGGTTAAATCAAAACCTGATCAACGCCCCGCCCCAGGTCAACCCGCCGCCGATCGCTTCCAGCAGCACCAGGTCGCCGCGCTGGATGCGGCCATCATGCACCGCTTCCGAAAGCGCCAGCGGCACCGAGGCGGCCGAGGTATTCGCATGCCGGTCCACCGTCACCACCACGCGCTCACGCGGCAGGCCGAGCTTCTTGCCCATCGCCTCGATGATGCGGATATTGGCCTGGTGCGGCACCAGCCACTGCACATCCTCGCGGCCGATGCCATTGGCCGCCAGCGCCTCATCCACGACGGCGGAGAGCTTGTTCACCGCATGCTTGAACACCTCGCGCCCCGCCATGCGGAGCGGGCCGGTGGTGCCCTCCACCAGCAGGATGTCGCCATGGCGGCCATCGGCGTGGAGATGGGTGGAAAGCACGCCGCGCTCGCCCTCCTCACCCCGCAGCAGCACCGCACCGGCGCCATCGCCGAACAGCACGCAGGTGCCGCGGTCGGTCCAGTCCATGATGCGGGAATAGACCTCGCTGCCGATGACGAGGATGGATTTCGCCTGGCCGGCGCGGATCATCGCATCGGCGATGGAGAGGGCATAGACGAAGCCCGTGCAGGCGGCCGAGACATCGAAGCCGAAGCCGCGCTCCATGCCCAAAAGCGCCTGGATGCGGACGGCGGTGGAGGGGAAGGCGTGGTCGGGCGTGGCGGTGGCGACGATGATGGCGTCCACCTCATCCACACTGGTGCCGGCATGAGCCAGGGCCTGGCGGGCGGCGGCGGCACCGAGCGAGGCGCAACTGTCATCCGGGCCGGCCAGATGCCGCTGCGTGATGCCGCTGCGCTCGCGGATCCAGGCATCGCTGGTATCCAGGCCGTAGCGGGCGGCGAGCGCGTCATTATCCACGACATCGGAAGGCAGATAACCGCCGCAGCCGGCGATTACGGAACGAAGGGGCACGGCAGTCAGTCCTGCTCAGCGGCGATCGGCGGCGGGGATGCCAAAGGAGGGCTATGGGTGGCGAGGCGGGAGAGGCCCTCGCGGATATTCTGCGTGAAGCCGTGCGTCACCATGTCCATCGCCACATCCATGGCATGGGCGAAGCCCGTCGCATCCGTGCCGCCATGCGATTTCACGACGACGCCATTGAGGCCGAGCAGGATGGCGCCATTGTAGCGGCGCGGGTCCATCCATTCGCGCAACCGCTCCAGCGCGGGCCGCGCGAGCAGATAGCCGGCGCGGGCCGGGATGGAGGAGGTGAAGACCTGGCGCAGCAAATCGCGCATCAGCTTCAGCGCGCCCTCGCCGGTCTTCAGCGCGACATTGCCGGTGAAGCCATCGGTGACGACCACATCCACCGTGCCGGCGGCGATGTCATGCCCCTCGATGAAGCCGTGGAAGTTGATGCCGGCATGGCCCTCGCGCAGCACTTCGGCCGCCTGGCGCACGCGGTCATCGCCCTTCAACTCCTCGGAGCCGACATTGAGCAGGCCGATGGTGGGGCTGGGCAGGCCGAGCACGGCGCGGGCGAAAGCATCGCCCATGATGGCGAATTCGATGAGGTTGCGCGCGTCACACTGGATATTGGCGCCGAGGTCGAGCATCACCACGTCGCCCCGCGCGGAGGGCGTGATGGCGGCCAAGGCGGGCCGCCCGATCTCGGGCATGGTCTTGATGACGATCTTGGCGAGCGCCATCAGCGCGCCGGTGTTCCCCGCCGAGACAACGCCCGAGGCCTCGCCCTTCGCCACGGCGTCAATGGCCAGGCGCATGGAGGAGTTGCGGCCCTGGCGCAACGCCATGGTCGGCTTCATGTCGCCCGGTATGGCGTCCGGCGCGTGGCGGATCACGCAGATCTTCCGGGCGCGCGGGCGCGTCAGCAGCCCCTCGCGCAGGCGCGTCTCATCGCCCACCAGCAGGAATTGCGCCTTTGGGTGCCGTTCCGCCGCCAGTTCCAGCCCGTCCAGCACGCTGTCGGGCGCGTGGTCGCCGCCCATGGCGTCCACGGCGAGTGAGAACCGCCGCAGACCCCCATTGGAGGGTGCCGCCATGTTCACGCGCGGATCATCCCACCCGTCATCGGCCCATCATTCGCTCAGCCGCGGACCACGCCCTTCAGCGAATCGGCGGCGGCAACCTCACGGCCATCATAATGGCCGCAGGAGGAGCAGATGTGGTGCGGGCGCTTCAGCTCGCCGCAGTTGGAGCACTCGACATGCCCTTCCTTCGGCAGCGCCATGTGGCTGCGGCGCATCCCACGGCGGGAGGGGGAAACTTTTTTCTTCGGGACGGCCATGGAGCCAGCCTTTCAACGGGTAGAGGGCCGCCCGGATAAGCGCCGGTCAGCCCAGGCAAGAGAGGGGGCGGGTTGCGCCCAAGGGAAAATGGCCGCTGCAGGCAAGCGGCAGCAGGGAGGCTGGGCGATTAGCACCCAACTCTCCCTCCGCGCAACCTACCCCTGCGGCTTCAGGCGTAACAGCTTTGCAAAGGGGCTATGCGCGGCCGCCTCGTCCACCTCGTCCGGCATCTCGGCGCCGGGGGCGCGGGGATAGGGGTCAATGGCCAGCGACAATTGCTGGGCCAGCGCCTCGCCGAGGTCGGCCGCGCCTTGCTCGGTCTCGATGTCATCGGGGTCGTCCTCGCCATCCGAGGGTTCCATCCCCTCGGGCAGCAGGCGCCAGGCCACCGGCTCGCGCACCGATTGCCGGATGGGGAGGAGGGTGATGCCGCAGGCCTGGTCCAGCTCGGCCGTCATCTCGCCCGAGACGAGGATCGCGCCTTCCTGGGCCGGGTTGAGGCGCAGTTCCGCCACGAGGCTGTGCAGGGTCAGCAGGCCAAAGCGGGCGGCCAGCGCTGCGCGCGCTTCCGGCCCGGCCTCCAGCCGCAACTGCTGGCCGGCGGCGGGCACATGGGCCAGCGGCAGGCGATGGCTGAACTCCACGCTCATGCGAAGCGCACCTCACCACGCAACATGGCCGCCACCTCCTGCCCGGCGAGGGCGATGGAGATCGCCTCGGCCTGCTGGGCGAGCAGCCTGGCCGCGCCGGCGGGCGCTGCCTCCTTCACCCAGATGTTGCGCTCCAGCGCCTCGGCCAGGGCCGCGGTATCGCCCGCATCCAGCGCCTCGGCGTAGGAGGTGGCGCGGCCGTGGAAGCCTTCCCACAGCATCTTCACCCGCTTGCCCACGCTGAGATCGCCAATGCCCATCTCACGCAGGTTCACGTCCATGTCGGCGAACATGGCGTCGAACACGGCCTGGCCCAGGGCGTCGGCATTCTTGTCGGTGGCGGCGCGCAGCCGGCGGATCAGCAGGCCGACATGCAGGCTGACCAGCTCGAAGCGGCCGGCCGTGGTGTCGGGCACGCCGATCTCGGCGTAAAACCGGGGGGTGCGGGCCGCGGCGACCGCGGCGGCGTAGAGCTCGAAGCCGGTCCGCTCATGCGGGCGGCGGCGGAACAGGCCGAGAAGGCCCATGATGCGGGAAATCCTGACAAGGGCCCCTGGAGCCAGCGCGCCCGACAAGCGCATTGACCGCGAGGGCCGGGTGACGTTAATCCGGCACATGGCCCGTCACCCAGCCTTGGTCAACATCCGCACTCTCGCCGCCGCCCTGGCCCTTCCGGCACTCGTGCTCCCGGCCCTGGCTGGCTGCGCGTACCTGCCGCCGATGCCCGAGCGGCCGCGCGATGTCTTCACCACGCCCATCGTCAATCGCGGCCATGCCGTGACGGAGGAGCAACTGGCGCAGATCACCCAGGGCGTCTCGACGCGGGCCGATGTGCGGGCGGTGCTGGGCAGCCCCAGCCAGACCAGCACCTTCTCGGATAACGCCTGGTACTACATCAGCGCCGTCACGCAGCTGCGGCCGGGCCGGGCCCTGGCGGTGCGCTCGCAACGCGTGGTGGTGGTGGATTTCTCCCCCGCCGGGACCGTGGCCGCGATCCGCCAGCTGAACCAGGCTGACATGCAGCGCGTGGATTTCGTCGAGCGCGAAACCCCGAGCCCGGGGACCGAGCGCACCATCCTGCAGGCGCTGTTCGGCAATGTGGGCCGCGTCGGGCCCGCGCCGGGCGGCAGCACCGTGCCGACCGGCGGGCCCGTGGCCGGCGCTGGCGGGCGCTAAACCCGCCTTTTGCCCAGGGAAGACTTGATTCCCGGCGGTTTTGCGGCAGACTGGCCGCTTCCTCCTGCATTCTGCGGGGGGAATCTTCCCAGAGGAGCGCTGAAGCGTGATCCCCGCCCTGATGCCGACCTACAACCGTGCCGATCTCGCTTTCGAGCGGGGCGAAGGCGCCTATGTTTGGACGGATGCGGGGCGACGATTCCTCGATTTCGGCTCCGGCATCGCCACTTCTTCGCTGGGCCATGGCCACCCGCATCTGGTGAGGGCGATTGCCGAGCAGGCGGCGAAGGTGATGCATGTCAGCAACCTCTACCGCGTGCCCCAGGCCGAGAAGCTGGCGGCGCGGCATGTGGCGGCCTCCTTTGCCGACAGCGTCTTCTTCTGCAATTCCGGCGCGGAAGCCAATGAGGGCATGGTCAAGGCCGTGCGGAAATACCACGCCGAGAACGGCCACCCGGAAAAATTCCGGATGATATGCTTCGAGGGCGCCTTCCATGGCCGCACGCTGGCCATGCTCAGCGCCACGGGCAATGAGAAATACCTGGCCGGCTTCGGCCCGGCGGTCGAGGGCTTCGACCATGTGCCCTTCGGCAACATGAACGCCGTGCGGGACGCCATCACCCCCGCCACCGCCGGCATCATGATCGAGCCGGTGCAGGGCGAGGGCGGCGTCCGCCCTGCCGATCTGCGCTTCCTGCGAGAGTTGCGCGCCGTCTGCGACGAATTCGGCCTGCTGCTGGCGCTGGACGAAGTGCAGACCGGCATGGGCCGCAGCGGCAAGCTCTGGGCGCATCAATGGGCCGGGATCGAGCCCGATGTCATGTCCTCGGCCAAGGGGATTGGCGGCGGCTTCCCGCTCGGCGCGGTGATGGCCAAGGAGGCCGTGGCCAAGCACCTCAAGCCCGGCACGCATGGCACCACCTATGGCGGCGGCCCGCTGGCCTGCGCGGCCGGCAATGCCGTACTGGATGTCGTGCTGGCGCCGGGCTTCCTGGACCAGGTGGACCGCGTGGCGCGGCATCTCTGGCGCGGCATGCTGGAGCTCGCGCAGCGCCACCCGCGCGTCATTCTCGGCGTGCAGGGGGCCGGTCTGCTGCTCGGCCTGCGCCTGACGCCCGAGGTGAATAACGGCGCCATGCAGGCCGAATGCGTGGAGCAGGGGCTGCTGACCGTGGCGGCGGGCATGAATGTGCTGCGTGTGGCCCCGCCGCTCATCATCACCGAGGCCGAGGTGGATGAGGCGCTGGCGATGCTGGACCGCGCCTGCCTGGCGCTGACCCCGGCGGACCTCCTGGCGCCCGCGAAGTGAGCGCCCTGCTGAAGCCTTTGGCCGGGGGTGGCGCGCCGCGCCACTTCCTGGAACTGATGGATCATGACCCGGCCACCCTGCGCCGCATGCTCGAACTCGGCGCCCGCGCCAAGCGTGGCGAAGTGGTGGGCAGGCCGCTGGCCGGCAAGCATATCGCCATGATCTTCGAGAAGCCCTCCACCCGAACGCGGGTCAGCTTCGAGGTCGGCATCAAGCAGTTGGGCGGCGAGGTGGTGACCCTGGCCGGCAAGGACACGCAACTGGGCCGTGGCGAAACCCCGGCCGATACGGCGCGCGTCCTCTCCCGCTATGTGGACGCCATCATCCTTCGCACCGACAAGGTGTCCAAGATGCGTGAACTGGCCGAATACGCGACGGTGCCGGTGATCAACGGCCTGACGGATGTCTCGCATCCCTGCCAGTTGATGGCCGATGTAATGACCTTCGAGGAGCATCGCGGCCCCATTGCCGGGCAGGTGGTGGCCTGGACGGGCGATGGCAACAACGTCGCGCAATCCTTCATCCAGGCCGCGGCGCGCTTCGACTTCACGCTGCGCGTGGCCACCCCGCCGGAACTGGCGCCCCAGGCCGATCTCATCGCCTGGGCGCGGGCCGAGGGCGCGCGCGTCGAACTCACCAACAGCCCGCAGGAGGCCGTTTCCGGCGCGCGCTGCGTCGTGACCGACACCTGGGTCTCGATGAGCGACGACAAGACCAGCGCCCGGCAGCGCCACAACCTGCTGGCGCCCTACCAGGTCAATGCCGCCCTGCTGAAGCATGCGGCCGCCGATGCCATCGTCATGCATTGCCTGCCCGCCCATCGCGGCGAGGAAATCACCGATGAGGTGATGGACGGCCCGCAAAGCGTCGTCTTCGACGAGGCCGAGAACCGGCTGCACGCCCAGAAGGGCGTGCTGATCTGGGCGCTTGGGTTGGCGTGAGCGGCTGGGGCGCCGCCCCAACCGGCCTTAATCAACGCTGAGATTGAGCCGCCGCACCGTCTCCCGCTCATAGGCCACGCGTTGCCGCGCGAATTCAAGATAGGCTTGCGGCCCAAGATACTCGTTCGGGCTTTCCCAGCGCCGCATGATCGCCTGGGAGGCGTCATCCTCGAAGGCCTTCTTCAGTCTGCGATGCACGATATCGACGATCTCGGGGTCCAGCCCCCTCGGCCCGACCACGCCATAGGGCGAGGTCACGCTGTTCCCCAGCCCCAATTCGCGCAGCGTGGGCGCATTGGGTGCGGAGCCCAGCCGCGTGGGGGTCCAGACGCTCAGCAGCTTGAATTCGCCGGCTTCCACCTGCGGCCGCCAGGATTGGGCATCGGCCACGATGTCAATCTGCCGGCTGAGCAGCATGGTCACCCCCTCCTGCGCGCCGCGCGTGGGGATGTGCTCCATCCGCACGCCGCGCTGGCGGAGGATGTCTTCCATCGCCAGGTGGTTGGTGGTGGCGATGCCGGAGGTGGAATAGGTGAGCTCTCCCGGGCGGCGCCGCGCCTCGGCGATCATGTCGTCAAACGTGTTCCAGCCGCGATCGGCGCGCACCGCCGTGCCGAAGACAAAGCCGGTGAGCTGCATGATGTAGCTGAAATCCGTGATCGGATCCCAGGTGGGCTGCCGCGTCAGGAAGGGGTGGCGCAGGATGGAGAGGTGGTGATGGGCCAGCGTGTAGCCATCCGGCCGCGCCTGCTGCGTCAGGAAGAAGGCGGCGCGGGTGCCGCGCCCGCCGGGCATGTTCTCGATGACGATGCTCTGGCCGGTGTCGCGCTGGAAGATTTCGAACATCTGCCGGTGCAGCGCATCCAGACTGCCACCGGGCGGCCAGGGGATGAGGAAGCGGATGGTCCGGTTGGGATAGCGCGCCTGGCCGAAGGCGGGCGTGGCCAAAGGTGACGCTGCAAGCGCGCCCAGCAGAGCGCGGCGTTGGATGGTCATTTTTCTTGTCTCCTCCCTGAAGCTGAAAAGCCTATTCCATTCTGATGCCGAGCCTGGTCACCATCTCGCGCTCCCAGGCGGCGCGTTGCACCACGAAATCCGTGAATTCCTGGGTGTTGAGATACACGAGCGGCATGTCGAACTGGTTTCGCACCCGCGTATTCTCCGGGCTCATCAGCGCCGTGTGGAAGGCGTCATGCAGGATGCGGACGATGCCGGGGTCCATGCGCGGCGGCCCGCTGATGCCGTAATTGGAGGTGACGACGATGTCGTAGCCCAATTCGCGCAGCGTCGGCACATTGGGGAAGCGGGCCACGCGCTCGGCCGTCCAGACGCTGAGCAGGCGCATCTGCCCGGCCTCCACCGGCCCGGCCCAGACGCTGCTATCGGCGATCATGTCCACTGAGCCGCCAAGGACGGCGGGCACCGCCTCGGCGGCGCCGCGGAAGGCCACATGTGTCATCTCGATCCGCTCGCGCCCCATGATGTCCTCCATCGTCAGATGGTTGGTCGTGGCGATGCCCGAGGTGGCGAAGCTGACGCGGCCGGGATTGGCGCGGGCGAAGGCGATCATGTCGGCCCAGCTCTGGAAGCGGCTGTTTGCCGCCACCGCCACGCCAAAGAGCCAGCCGGAGAGGCCGATGATATGGGTGAAATCCGTCGTCGTGTCCCATTGCGGCGTCCGCACCAGGAAGGGCCGCCGGATCACCGAGAAATGCATCTGGCCGAGCGTGTAGCCATCCGGCCGCGCCTCGCGCGCCAAATGCAGCGCGTGCAGCGTGCCGCCGGCACCGCCCCGGTTCTCCGCCACCACGGGCTGGCCCAGCAGGCGGCCGGCCTGTTCGCTCAGGCTGCGGAGCTGCGCGTCGGCGCTGCCGCCGGGCGCCCAGGGGATGATGAGGCGGATGGGGCGCTCGGGGAAACGCCCCTGGCCGCTGGCGATATTGGGCGTCGCGATCATCACGGCGCCGCTGGCGGCCAGGGCGTTGCGGCGTGAAAGCCTGGTGGCAACTCGGCTCATGGACATCCTCCCAGATGCTTCGGCGAATCTTACGGTGCCGTCATCCGCGATTGGGCCACAGAAGCGAGGCGCTTGCCAAGCCCTGATGATGGGCGGGGGCGATGCGGCGGAAAGCAGCGCAGCCGGGTATCATTCCGCAAGGTCTCGGCGGCGAGGTTGCTCGTGCCGCGGCTCCCTGGCGCAGCGATCCCTCGGGGCGATGGAGATCTGATGCGGATACCGCCCACGCTCCATCTGCCGGCTGGTGAAGCGGGTCTCGGCCGCCCATCCGCGCCTGCGCCCCAGCAGGGAGCAAAGCGAGGGCGAGGGGCGCGGATTTCATCATGCGGGACTCCATCATGGCTGGGTGGGGATGCGCTGGCAGCGCAGGCGGGTGGCGGCGGCGATCGCCTCGGCCGAGAGCGAGGCGGCACCTTCGCCCAGCCGCAGCCGGTGCATGCGCCCCGCCTCGATCCGCAGCGCGGGCGCCGCGTTGGCTTCGGCGAAGCGCGGCTTGACCCGCACCGGGCGCATGCCGGGGTTGGACAGCGTGGCCCAGTAGCTGAAGCCTGAGCCTTCGGCCTGGCTGGCGGTGCCCAGGATGATCACCTGCCCGGCGCAATCCGCCCAGGCGGGCGGCTGCGCCACGGCAACCGGCGCCCAAAGCATCGGGGCCAAACCCCAGAATCTCCATCCCGCCATGCGGCATCCCTTCCGGCTTGCGGGCCGAGGACTGGCACGCCGCTTCGCCCATGGCGAGGGCCAACTCCGCAAGACCTTGCGCCGCATCGCGCCCCGCGCCAGTTTGCGGCCACACGCGGTTGAGGAATTCGCATGTCTGACAGCTTTGACGTCATCGTCATCGGCGCCGGTCCGGGCGGCTATGTCTGCGCCATTCGCGCGGCGCAGCTCGGCCTCAAGGTCGCCTGCGTGGAGAAGCGCGCGACGCTGGGCGGCACCTGCCTCAATGTCGGCTGCATTCCCTCCAAGGCGCTGCTGCAATCCTCCGAGCATTTCGAGGAAACCAAGCACAAGCTGGCCGATCACGGCATCAACGTGACCGGCGTCTCATTCGATCTCGCGCGCATGCAGGCCCGCAAGGCCGAGGTGGTGGGCGCCAACGTCAAGGGCGTGGAATTCCTGTTCAAGAAGAACAAGGTGACCTGGCTGAAGGGCGCCGGGCGCATCGTGAACCCGACCACGGTCGAGGTTGCGGGCCAGGCCTACACCGCGAAGAACATCGTCATCGCCACCGGCAGCGAGAGCATCCCGCTGGGCGGCATCGCGGTGGATGAGACGCGCATCGTCACCTCCACCGGCGCGCTGGAACTGAGCCAGGTGCCCGAGCACCTGGTGGTGATCGGCGGCGGCGTCATCGGGCTGGAGCTCGGCAGCGTCTGGGGCCGCCTGGGCGCCAAGGTGACGGTGGTGGAATACCTCGACCGCATCACGCCCGGCATGGACAATGAGCTGGGCAAGGCCTTCGAGCGCGTGCTGACCAAGCAGGGCTTCAAGTTCAAGCTGAAAAGCAAGGTGACCGCCGCCGTGGCGGATGCGACCGGCGTGAACGTGACCATCGAGCCCGCCGCCGGCGGCGCGGCCGAGACGCTGCGCGCCGATGTCGTGCTGCTGGCCATTGGCCGCCGCCCGCATGTGGAGGGGCTTGGCCTCGCGGAACTGGGCGTGGCGCTGGATGAGCGCGGCCGCGTGAAGACCGACGCGCATTACGCCACCAGCGTGCCCGGCATCTACGCCATCGGCGATGCCATCGCGGGTGCGATGCTGGCGCACAAGGCCGAGGATGAGGGCGTGGCCCTGGCCGAGCAACTGGCCGGGCAGAAGCCGCACATCAATTACAATGCCATTCCGAGCGTGGTCTATACTTGGCCCGAACTCGCTTCCGTGGGTGAGACGGAGGAGCAGCTCAAGGCGCGCGGGCAGGCCTACAAGATCGGCAAATTCCCCTTCACCGCCAATGGCCGCGCCCGCGCCATGGGCGACATGGATGGCTTCGTGAAGATCCTGGCCGACGCCAAGAGCGACGCCGTGCTGGGCGCCCATATCATGGGCCCCGATGCCGGCACGCTGATCGCCGAGCTCGCCATGGCCATCGAGTTCGGCGCGAGCGCCGAGGATGTGGCACGCACCTGCCACGCCCACCCGACGCTGAGCGAGGCGGTGAAGGAAGCCGCGCTGGCCGTGGATGGAAGGGCCTTGCATATTTAGGCGCCCTCAAACGCCGGGCGGCGGCTCCGCCGCCTTGGCTTGGGATCGCTGAAGCGATCCGCCGGCCGCATTTGCGGCCGGATTCTGGGGGAGGGTGGCGGCGCGGCCTGGTCGCGTTTTGCGCTGAATGCTACATCTCGGCGCGGCTCGAGATGCGGCGCAGCACGGCGCATAGCCGGGAGAAGCTGAGCCAGAAGCCGCCATGGCCGGGCGCCTCCTCGGGCCGGCCATTCACCTGCGGCTCCCCCCGGCGCAGCAGGCCCAGGCGCGCTTCCATCCGGCCGCGCATGTTTTCCAGGAAGGCATTGCTGGCCGAGAGATACTGCTCCAGCAATTCGGCGGTGATCTCGATCTCCGCGCCGGGACGGCCGCCGGCGGTGAAGCGCTTGAGGGCGCGGCCCTCGGCCAGCAGGGCGAGGTGCAGCCGGTGCAGATCGGCCAGGTGGCGCGCGCAGCGCAGCCGGGCCTCGCGCGTCTCATCCTGCAATTCATCCGTCATGGTGGATCCTCCTGCCCCGTGGAGGATCGCGCGGAAAGCTT
>Ga0209103_1000556_pt1 | contig 11666 bp, 11 predicted proteins | sample 4C3metaG_FD_184152 | JGI IMG/M metagenome (GOLD analysis project Ga0209103, IMG submission 184152) | Freshwater bacterial and archeal communities from Indian Creek, Illinois, USA - 4C3 metaG (SPAdes) (version 2) | ecosystem: Environmental > Aquatic > Freshwater > Unclassified | place: USA...
GCACGGTTTTGTGCGGCGACAAAATTTTCGCCGTCTCGCCCATGAAGCGCACGCCGCTCACCAGCAGCGTTTGCGCTGCGTGCTCGCGCCCAAAACGCGCCATCTCTAGGCTGTCGCTCACCAGGCCGCCGGTCTCCTCGGCCAAATCTTGCAAATCCGGATGCACATAGTAGTGCGAGACCATGACTGCGTTGCGCTGGCGCAACAGGTGCCGGATTTGTGCCTTTAAGGCTTGGCGCTCATCTGGGGCGGGCTCGACCGGCACCCGGGCCCAAGCGTGGCGGGTGCTGCAAGCGGGTTGCTCGAAATCGACTGTGATGCGTGGATCCATAGGACCGACATTGTCCCTCAGAGCGCCGGCCTCGGCGCCGCTCATTTCTTCATACCATATAGGCGTTTTTTGCTCTCGCTGATGCGGTCGGCCTTGCGCTGCGCGTCTTCCTGCATCGCCAACCGCTTGGTGCGGCCCGACAGGTCGGACAACAACCACCACAGCGCCGCCAGCGCAAAGGGGCTCAGCACCCACCACCAGCTCCATTGCGCCACTGGATCGACCCCGGCCAGCTTCAAAACCAAGAAAATCAATCCCAAAATGAGAAAAGCCATTGCATGCTCCTGTAACGCGGCCCGTATCGATTGCAACCAGACGTAATTACACCATTTCAAAGGCGCAGTTGTCGCTAAAATCGTGTTCACAAGCCCTTTCAATTCCCACCATACCCAGGAGTCAGCCATGAAACGCACCTTGTTTGCCCTTGCCGCCGCCACCTTGGTCACGCTGCCGGCCGTCACGGTTCCGGTCTTGGCCGATGAGGCCGTTTTCGCTCGCTCCAGCGGCTGCATGGCCTGCCACGCCGTCGATCGGCGCATGGTCGGCCCCTCGTTTCGTGACATTTCAGCCCGTTACGCCGGCCAAGCCGATGCCGTGGCGCGCATGACGGTCAAGATCCAACGCGGCGGCTCCGGCGTCTGGGGCCCGGTGCCGATGCCAGCCAACCCGCGCCTGAGTGAAGCCGATGCACGGCGCTTGGCGGTCTGGTCGCTAAGCCACCGCTAACCACCGCTGAGCGCTTTGCCCCGCCGCCGGCGGGATCAAAAGCCGTGCCAACAAAGTCAAGGGGCCCCGAAGGGCCCCTTTTGTTTGCACCCGGCACCGGATGCGCGCACCGACAGGGGCGCCGCCATCCAAGGCAGCCGCCACCAGCCGGTTGCCGCGCATCGGCTGCCCCAGTGGCCTCAGTTGCTCTTGGACAACTGCTCCAGGATGTGCGGGTTCTCCAGCGTCGAGGTGTCTTGCGTCACCGCTTCGCCCTTGGCCAGCGAGCGCAGCAGGCGGCGCATGATCTTGCCCGAGCGCGTTTTGGGCAGGTTCTCGCCAAAACGGATTTCCTTGGGCTTGGCGATCGGGCCAATTTCTTTGGCCACCCAGTTGCGCAGCTCGGTGGCCAGCGCCTTGGCTTCGTCGCCGGTGGGCACCGGGCGCTTGAGCACCACGAAAGCCACGATGGCCTCGCCGGTAAGCTCGTCTGGGCGGCCCACCACGGCGGCTTCGGCCACCAAGTCGGTCTTGCCCACCAGCGCCGACTCGATCTCCATCGTGCCCATGCGGTGCCCCGAGACGTTGAGCACGTCGTCGATGCGGCCGGTGATGCGGAAATAGCCCCGGTCGATGCTGCGCACGGCCCCGTCGCCGGCCAGGTAGTAGCCTTTGAGTTCTTCTGGGAAGTAGCTCTTTTTGAAGCGCTGCGGATCGCCCCAGATGGTGCGGATCATCGAAGGCCAAGGCTTTTTGACCACCAGAATGCCGCCTTGGCCGTTGGGCACGTCGTTGCCCATTTCATCGACCACGGCGGTGATGATGCCCGGCAGCGCCAGCGTGCACGAACCCGGCACCAGCGGGGTGGCGCCCGGCAGCGGGGTGATCATGTGGCCGCCGGTCTCGGTCTGCCAGAAGGTGTCCACCACCGGGCAGCGCTCGCCGCCGATGTTGCGGTAGTACCACATCCAGGCTTCGGGGTTGATCGGCTCGCCCACCGAACCCAGAATGCGCAGGCTGGACAGGTCCCAGTTTCTGGGGTGCACCTTGGCGTCGGTTTCGGCGGCCTTGATGAGCGAGCGGATCGCCGTGGGCGCGGTGTAGAAAATGGTGCAGCGGTGCTTCTCGATGGTCTGCCAGAAGCGGCCGGCGTGCGGGAAGGTGGGCACGCCTTCGAATACGATCTGCGTCGCGCCAGCCGCCAGCGGGCCGTAGGCGACGTAGCTGTGGCCGGTGACCCAACCGATGTCGGCGGTGCACCAGAACACATCGTTGTCCTTGAGGTCGAAGGTCCAGTCCATGGTCTGCTTGGCCCACAGCAGGTAGCCCGCGGTGCTGTGCTGCACGCCCTTGGGCTTGCCGGTGGAGCCCGAGGTGTAAAGGATGAACAGCGGGTGCTCGGCCCCCACCATGACCGGCGCGCATTCGCTGGACTGCGCGGCCATGACTTCGTGCATCAGCACATCGCGCCCGGCCACCATGTTGCAGGCGCTGGCGGTGCGCTGGAACACCACCACGTTTTTGATCGAATCGCAACCGCCCAAGGCCAGCCCCTCATCGACGATGGCTTTGAGCGGCAGCTCCTTGCCGCCGCGCATCTGGTAGTTGGCGGTGATCACGGCCACGGCACCGGCGTCTTGGATGCGCTCTTGCAGCGCCTTGGCCGAAAAGCCGCCGAACACCACGCTGTGCGTGGCGCCAATGCGCGCACAAGCCTGCATCGCCACCACGCCCTCGACGGTCATGGGCATATAAATCACGACGCGGTCGCCCTTTTGCACCCCCATGGCCTTGAGTGCATTGGCCAATTGGCTCACTTTGGCCAGCAGTTCTTTGTACGTGACTTTGGTCACGGCACCGTCGTCGGCCTCGAAGATGATGGCGGTTTTGTGCTCGGTCGGGGTGCCCATGTGGCGGTCGAGGCAGTTGGCCGAGGCGTTGAGCTCGCCGTCTTGGAACCACTTGTAAAAGGGCTTGTTGGACTCGTCGAGCACCTCGGTGAAGGGTTTGTGCCAGACCAAGCCTGCACGAGCCAAGCGGGCCCAGAAACCTTCGAAGTCCTGCTCGGCCTCGGCGCACAGGGCGTGGTAGGCATCCATTCCGCCAATGCGGGCGGCCGCCACCGTGGCGGCGTTGGGCTCAAACACCCGGTTTTCGACAAGGGTGGACTCGATGGCAGACGATGACTCAGGCATGGAAGGCTCCTCTGTTGGTGGTAAAAAACGACAACCGTTAACTGTGCGCATGCTCTCTGACGAGGCTCTTACACCCGACATCATCGCCAGAAAATGGCGGTCGCGCAAATTTTCTACACTAATTACACTCTGGGCTTGGATCAACTGTTTTTTTAGCGAGTTCCCACACCATGACCGCCATCCGCCAGCAAGACCTGATCGATTCGATCGCCGACGCCTTTCAGTACATCAGCTTCTACCACCCGCTGGACTACATCCAGGCGCTCGGGCGCGCGTGGGAGCGCGAGCAGGGGGCGGCGGCCAAGGATGCGATTGCGCAGATTTTGAGCAACTCGCGCCTGAGCGCCGAAGGGCACCGCCCGATCTGCCAGGACACCGGCATCGCCGTGGTGTTCCTCAAAGTGGGCATGAAGGTGAGCTGGCCCGACGCCACCCTGAGCCTGCAACAAATGGTCGATGAGGGCGTGCGCCGCGCCTACCTGAACCCGGACAACCCGCTGCGCGCCTCGGTGTTGGCCGATCCGGCCGGCGCGCGCAAAAACACGCGCGACAACACGCCGGCGGTGGTGCATTTCGAGATCGTACCGGGCGACCAGGTCGAGGTGATCTGTGCCGCCAAGGGCGGCGGCTCCGAGAACAAAGCCAAGTTCGCTGCGCTCAACCCCTCGGATTCGATCGTGGACTGGGTGCTCAAAACCGTGCCCACCATGGGCGCGGGCTGGTGTCCGCCGGGCATACTGGGGCTGGGCATCGGCGGCACGCCCGAAAAAGCGCTGCTGCTGGCCAAAGAGTCGCTCATGGCCCCGGTGGACATGCACGAGCTGATCGAGCGCCAGCGCGCCGGGGCCTCGCTCACGCGCCTGGAAGCGCTGCGGCTGGAACTGTACGAGAAGGTGAATGCGCTCGGCATCGGGGCGCAGGGGCTGGGCGGGCTCACCACGGTGGTGGACGTGAAAATCCTCGACTACCCGACCCACGCCGCTTCGCTGCCGGTGGCCCTGATTCCCAACTGCGCCGCCACCCGGCACGTGCATTTTTACCTCGACGGCAACGGCCCGGCCCGGCTGGAGCCGCCCAAGCTGGCCGACTGGCCCGCCGTGAGCTGGAGCCCCGACCTGCAAACCGCCAAACGGGTGCAGCTCGACACCCTGAGCAAGGAAGAAGTGGCGAACTGGAAGGCGGGCGACAAGCTGCTGCTCAACGGCAAGATGCTCACCGGGCGCGACGCCGCGCACAAGCGCATCGCCGACCTGCTGGCCAAGGGCGAGCCGCTGCCGGTGGATTTTCGCAACCGCGTGATCTACTACGTGGGCCCGGTGGACCCGGTGCGCGACGAGGTGGTGGGCCCCGCCGGCCCGACCACCGCCACCCGCATGGACCCGTTCACGCGCATGATGCTGGAGCAGACCGGACTGATCGCCATGATCGGCAAGTCCGAGCGCGGCCCGGTGGCGGTGCAGGCGATTCAAGACAACCGCAGCGCCTACCTCATGGCAGTGGGCGGGGCCGCCTACCTGGTGGCCAAGGCGATCAAATCGGCCAAGGTGGTGGGCTTTGCCGACCTCGGCATGGAAGCCATCTACGAGTTCGAGGTGCAAGACATGCCGGTCACGGTGGCCGTTGACTCAAACGGGAACAACGTACACGAAAGCGGCCCGGCCGAATGGCGCCAGCGCATCGCCAGCGGCGAATTCAAGGGCATTGCGCTGGCGGTGGCCTGAGCCCCAAGCAGGGGCGCACTGGAAACGGGGGGCTTGAAACTCCCCCCGTGTTTGCGCCAGCCCCTTTCAGTGCAGATGGCGCGGCTTGCGCGGCCCGCCATGTCCGCCGCTGGGGCCGGAGCCGCGTGGCGGGCGGCCCAGTTGCATCGAGCTCACCAGCGAGTCGAAGCGGCTGCCAAACAGACGGTCGATAGCAGCCACCACATCGCCCAACTCGGAGGCGTCGAAGTGGCGCTCCATCAGGTTGACCACGTCTTGCACCAGCAAATCGCGCTGCACCTGCATGATCGCTGCGGGCGTGGGGCCTACGAAGCACAGCACAAAATCATCGCGCGCTTCTTCGTCTTCGGGGGCCTCTTCTTCGTCGAACTCGATGTCGTAGAAGGACACTTCGAGCGCGGCCCCGGTGGCAGCGATTTCGTTCAGGCCCATGCAGGCTTCGTCGATGGCGAGGCGAAAATCTTCGTCGCCTTCGAGGGTCCAGCAAATCTGCAACATGCGCTCTTTGGCCTCGAAGCGGATGCCGGGCTCTTCTTCGTACTGGCTGGCCGCGGCGTCAACCAGCGAGCGCGCGCCCACGTATTTCCACAAGGGCTTGAGCGCGTCTTGAATCTGCGGGTAGTCCACCTCTTCGCGCAGGGGCACGTCGCCGTGCACGTGAATCTCAAAAGGGGGGTGTTGTTGACTCATGGTCTTGCTCGCAAAAATAATGGGCACTTGAAAAACCAGCCCCTCATATCAGGGCTAGATTGTATGCCCTGCTATGCGTGGGCGTCCACTGGCTCAAGGCCGGTTTTGGCACCACACATCCTGTCGCGTATTGACATCGGCTACACATGCGGTGATAATCTGCGTATCTGTTGTGTATGCACCAATAGGAGCCGCCCATGCGTGACGCCGCCATCAACCTGCGGGCCCTGCCCGAACAGCGCAATCTGATCGATCACGCTGCCAGCCTGCTCGGCAAGAGCCGTTCGGACTTCATGCTCGAAGCGGCCTGCGACCGCGCTCAGGCCGTGGTGCTGGATCGGGTCTTTTTCAGCCTCGATGCCGACAAGTTCCAGCAGTTCACGGCCATGCTCGATGCGCCCCCAGGCCCGAATCCCGGGCTGGAACGCCTCATGGCGGTCAAGGCGCCTTGGGGCAGCGGCGCGGCATGAGTTTGCAACTCAGTGCGCCGCAGCCACTGGCCACGGCCCATCGGCTGGATGGCTTTGCTTGTGGCGAAGCGACACTGGACGAATGGCTCAAGCGCCGCGCACTGGTCAACCAGTTGAGTGGAGCCAGCCGCACCTTCGTCGTGGCCGATGCCGCGCAATGCGTATTCGGCTACTACGCGATGGCGGCGGGCGCGGTCTCGCACCAGGCCGCCACCAGCGCCGTGCGCCGCAACATACCAGATCCGGTTCCGGTGATGGTTCTGGCCCGACTGGCCGTTGACCATCGGGCCCAAGGCATCAAGCTTGGAGCATCCTTGCTGCAAGACGCCGTGCATCGGGCGGTGGCGGTTTCGCTCAACGCCGGTGTTCGGGCCCTGCTGGTGCACGCCCTACACGAGCGCGCCAAGGCGTTCTACGAACACTGCGGTTTTCAGGCATCGCCGCTCCATCCGATGACGCTGATGTTGCGCTTGCACTCCGTCAAGGCTTGATCGGGCCTGCAGCCCATAACCGATAAGGAATGAATGTGGGAGAATTGGCCAGACTTGGCAGTCACATTCCATTGCAGTCCAAAGCCGAAGGCGACCCGATGACTGATGCAGATGGCGAAATCCTGACGCTCGAAGAGGTCGCCGCGTACCTCAAGGCCGGGAAGCGGACGGTCTATCGCCTTGCCCCAAAGGGTGAGATTCCGGCCTTCAATCTCACATCTGCTCAGGTACACAGGGAGGATCGCCGTTGATGTCGCAGCAGCTTTTAACGCAGCATCAAAACCAGTTTGCGAAGTCCAAAGCGGACGACATCAAGGACATCGCTTGGGACTTGGTCGTCCTCGACGAAGCGCATCGTCTGCGCAATGTCTACAAGACCAGCAACGTCATCGCCAAGACGCTGAAAGAAGCGCTGGCCCATGTCCACTCCAAGGTGCTGCTGACCGCCACGCCGCTGCAAAACTCGCTGATGGAGCTTTATGGCTTGGTCAGCATAATCGATGACCGCGTCTTCGGCGACATCGACAGCTTTCGATCCCAGTTCACTGCCCAGCCCAGAGAGCAGGCATTCGCCGCACTGCGAACTCGACTGGGCCCGGTCTGCAAGCGAACGCTGCGCCGCCAAGTTCAACAGTACGTCCCGTACACCGCGCGCAGGGCCATCGTTGAGGAATTCACCCCATCCTCCGAGGAACGGGAACTGTCCAGCCTCGTTGCTGACTACCTGCGACGGCCCAAGCTCAAGGCGCTGCCGGAGGGCCAGCGCCCGTTGATCTCTCTGGTGCTCTGGAAGCTGCTTGCGTCTTCCACCCACGCCATTGCCGTGGCCCTAGAGACAATGGCCAAGCGCCTGCAAGGCGAGCTCGACGAATCCTCGGACGTTCCTGATCTTGCCGACGTGCTGGACGAAGACTATGAGTCGCTCGACCAACTCGAAGAAGAACGCGCCGAGGAGTGGAATGGGCCAGACCCAAGCACAGCGCCGCCGACGCCCAACGAGCGCGATGCCGTAACGCAGGAGATTGCCGAGCTTCGGCATTTCAAGACGCTGGCGACCAACATCCGCGACAACGCCAAGGGCAAAGCGTTGTTGACTGCGCTGGATCGAGCGTTTTCTGAGCTGGAGCGTCTCGGCGCGGCCAAGAAAGCCATCATCTTTACCGAGTCAAAGCGCACCCAAGAATACCTCCTCTCGCTCTTGGCGGACACGTCCTACGGGGAAGGCATCGTGCTGTTCAACGGCAGCAACAGCGATGCCCGAGCACAGGCCGTATTCAAAGACTGGCTCAAGCGCCACGAGGGAACGGATCGCATCACGGGCTCGAAGACCGCCGACACCCGAGCCGCATTGGTCGAGCACTTCAAAGAGCGCGGCACGGTGATGATTGCGACGGAGGACGGTGCCGAAGGCATCAACCACAAGCTGCGCGTCCGCGCGGAGGACAGTAGCAAAGCACGCAGCAAGTACGAACGAATGCTCATGGATCTGACCAGGGCAGAGTTGGCCGACTGCGCCACTTTTGACGACGATGGATTCGTCCTTCAGAGCGCACCGGAAGCGGCCCTCGACGGTATCGATCTCGGGCGCTACGAGCTTCCCCGGCGCTCCGGTGATGCGCACCTCTACCGGATCGGGCATCCGCTCGCGGTCTGGGTGGCCCATCAAGCCAAAACCCGCGAACTCGCCAGTGAGCAGCCAACGACAAGGCTCATCTTTGACTACGACGCCTACGGCACGCAGAGCAGCACGCTCAAGGCCTATCGAGGCAAAACCGGCTGGCTGACCCTGAAACTGGTATCCGTGGAAGCGCTCGGCAACAAGGAGCAGCACTTGGTGGTGGCAGCCAGCACCTCAGATGGCCACGCCCTCGAAGAGGATGACCCGGAGAAATTGCTGCGTCTGCCTGCAAGGTCGCAATCGGCCAGGCTTTTCAGCGCGGCGGACGCGACCCTCGTGGACGACGTGGAAGCCCGCAAGATTGCCCTGCTCCGTGAGATCAACCAGCGCAACCTCGGCTACTTCGATCAGGAAGTCCAGAAGCTGGATGTCTGGGTCGATGACTTGAAGCTGGGGCTTGAGCAAGAGATCAAGGCCATCGATGCCGAGATCAAGGAAGTGCGCCGTACAGCGGCGACTTCACAAACGCTCGAAGAAAAGCTGTCTTGGCAAAAGCAGCAGAGGGAACTAGAAGCAAGGCGAGGTAGGCTGCGGCGTGAACTGTTTGTCCGTCAAGATGAGGTCGAGTCTCAGCGCAACGACCTGATTTCGCAACTGGAAGTGCAGCTGCTGCAGCAGGTTGTCGAACACACGCTGTTCACTATCGAATGGGAGTTGAAGTGATGGTGGGAAACTTTAAGGTACGCCTGACGATCACTTTCGTACTGCAGAGTCAAGGTTAAGGCGCAAGGAATACGAAATGGCAAAGACGCAACTCAAAAAACTGCATATCGAGAAATTCCGCGCATTGAACAACGTAGAGGTTGAGTTCGGTGATTCCATCACGGTGGTGTGTGGAAAGAACGGCACATCCAAGTCGTCGATTCTTGGCATCGCCGCCCAGATATTCAGTTTTGAGAAGGACTATGCATCGGGCCAAGAGATCTCGTTTCGCCAGATTGCTGGTGGCACCTTCAAATCCCAATACAGCGAACATTTCAGAATTTCCAATAAATTCGATCAACCCGGGTCGATGACAGTCAACATCGAACTGCACGATGGATATACAGATCAAGCTGCGACAGCAAAGCTTGAATTGATGAAGCGTGGAAAATCTCCAAGACCAGTAGTTAGAAATAACAGCGCAGTCAAGAAAGGTGACAACGCAAGCCGAAATTTCACGCATCCCGTCATCTTCTTGAGCCTAAAGCGGTTGTATCCGATTGCAGATCGGGACTACCAAGTCATTGATTTCGACTACCTGAACCATCACAAACAGGAGTTCATTGGATTAACCAATGAACTGCTCAATCGCCAATCCTCTTTAGTCACAGGCACGGAAGGAACCATAAGTTCTGCCGTGGCGCATGGAGACAACTACGACCAAGAATCGGTTTCGGCAGGCGAAGATAACGCCGGTCAGATTATTCTGGCACTAATGTCGTTCAGCAAACTGAAAGAAGAATATGCGGATTACAAAGGTGGCTTGTTGCTGATTGATGAGGCAGACGCGGGACTGTTTCCGACGGCGCAAATCAACCTGCTGAAAATTCTTGATCGAGAGTGCAAGAGCCTAAATCTTCAAGTGGTCATGACTTCGCACTCGCCGACATTGATCGAGTACGCCCATGGTCAAAGCCAGCAATACCGTAGAAAATACAAGACCGTTTATTTAAGCAACACTTTTGGTGGCGTTCAAGTGATGCAAGATTGGTCTTGGACACAAATCAGCGCAGACATAAACACCACGACAGTCGCAGCAGGAGCGGACGAAAGGCTTCCCAGGATCAATGTTTACTTTGAGGACAGAGAAGCCGCCGATTTTTATGCAGCCTTGATGAATCGACAGCCAGTCAAAAAGTTTACGGCACCATTGCCCAGCATAACACTTGGCTGCTCCAATTATCTGCAGCTAATTGATAAAGGCGTGTCTGAATTTTCAGAACGAAGCATTATCTGCCTGGACTCGGATACGGCACAACAGGTTGGTAGAAAAAAGCCGAAAACGGTAGTGCTACTGCCCGGCAGTCTGCCGCCAGACCAATTGGTCTTCGAGCACCTATACAACCTTCCGGCAAACGATGGTTTCTGGCAAAACGGCTTGCAGTTCACGAGAGATGTATTCACCAATGTGGCAGCCGAGGTAATCCGAGAATTTGCCATCATGGGGGATCATGTCGATGTGAAGGCATCCCTGGCGGCATACAGGGGCGACAAGAAACCACGGGAAGTTTTCAAACGGTTCTACAAAGATGTTGAGTTCCAGAAAATCTTGGCATCTGTTACCAGATCGCCGAACCCGTGGAAGCATTGGATAGAAAATAATCCTGATGCCGTCAACGATTTTTTGAAGAAATTCGAACTTGCCATCCGAAGCGTGATGGCTGATGGTTATGCGGTTGATGTGAGCAAGCTTGCCGCATTAAAAGTGAAATTAAAGAGGGCCTGATCATGTATTCGAACAAGCTGTTCAGCCCATTGAGATATCCAGGCGGGAAGGCACCATTTGCTCCATTTATTGCGCAATTGATGGAAAAAAATGGTCTCATCGGCGGGCACTACCTAGAGCCTTATGCAGGCGGCGCAGGCGTGGCGCTGGAGCTGTTGTTTGAAGGCCAGGCCAGCCATATCCATATCAACGATGCTGACCCTGCGATCTATGCCTTTTGGATGTCGGTGACGAAACATTCGGAAGAGTTGCTTGCACTGTTGGAATCCACGCCCATCACGATGGAGGAGTGGTTTCGTTGGCGGTTGGTGCTGCGCGAAGAAAGCAAAGCGACCATGGTGGAAAAAGGCTTCGCAACGCTATTTCTTAACCGAACGAACCGGTCGGGAATTCTGAAGGCGGGCGTAATCGGCGGAAAAAATCAGGACGGTGACTACAAGCTGGATGCACGCTTCAAGAAGGATGTCGTGGCAGCCAGGATTGAAACTGTCGCCAAACGTGCACGCCACATCTCAGTATATTGCGAAGATTCGTTGCTACTCTTGAAGCGGTGCGCCGAGTTTTTGCCGAAGCAGTCCCTGATCTATCTTGACCCGCCTTACTACGTCAAAGGCAAGGGTTTGTATCGCAACTACTACGAGCATGACGACCACGTTGCGATAGCAAAAGAACTTCAGCAAAAAAGTTTTAAGTGGCCATGGGTGGTGACCTACGACAACGCCGAGGAAATCTGTGCCATGTACCTGATGAGCCAGTCGCTGAGCTACGGGCTGAACTACACCGCTCAAAGGCGGTACGTGGGCAATGAGGTGATGTTCTTCGGCCGGAACATAATGGTGCCTGATGAATCCATCCCACAAACGAAAGCTGTTGGCTGACCTTTGCCGAACAGGAAAAACTGATGCGTAGTAATAAACAAAAACTCGAACTCACCTGGATCGGCAAGGAAAAGCGGCC
>Ga0209103_1000557_pt1 | contig 11653 bp, 14 predicted proteins | sample 4C3metaG_FD_184152 | JGI IMG/M metagenome (GOLD analysis project Ga0209103, IMG submission 184152) | Freshwater bacterial and archeal communities from Indian Creek, Illinois, USA - 4C3 metaG (SPAdes) (version 2) | ecosystem: Environmental > Aquatic > Freshwater > Unclassified | place: USA...
ATGCCGCCGCGCGGGACTTCGTGAACCATCCGCGCGGCGCCGCCCTGCTGCCGGATGGCGGAATTCGCGTCTCCTCCATCTACAGATGGTTCCGCGAGGATTTCGGCGGCGATGATGCGGGCGTGATCGCCCATCCGCGCCGCCATGCCGGCCCGCCCCTTGCGGCTGGCCTGCAAAGCGTCCCTCGCGTGGCCGAAGATGCTTATGATCGGGTGCTCAATGACACCAGCCCGGCCCCCCGCACCTGAATCTGGAGCTTCGCCTTGTCCATCCGCAGCCATGCCGCCCCGCCGCTCGATCCCGCGAAATTCCAGGACCCCATCCTGACGCTGAAGGGCGAACGCCGCGCCAGCGTCGGCCTCGCCGCCCTGGAGACGCTGTGGTTCAACACCGGCACGCTGTGCAACATCACCTGCGCCAATTGCTACATCGAGAGCAGCCCACGCAATGACGCCCTGGCCTATCTCTCGGCCGCCGAACTGCGGGAATATCTCGACGAGGCGCGCGATTTCCCGGTGACGGAAGTGGGCTTCACCGGCGGCGAGCCCTTCATGAACCCCGACCTCATGCCGATGCTGGAGGATGTGCTCTCACGCGGGCTGCGCGCGCTGGTGCTGACCAATGCGATGCAGCCCATGCGGCGCTACGCCACGGCGCTGCTGGCCCTGCGGGACCGGCGCGGGGTGGCCGGCCTGACGTTGCGCGTCAGCCTGGACCACCACGACGCCGCCATCCATGACATCGAACGCGGTCCGGGCAGCTTCGCGCGCACACTGGAGGGCCTGGTCTGGCTGGCGCGGGAGGGCTTCACCATCCATGTCGCGGGCCGTGCCGGCTTCGGCGCGGGGGGGGAGGCGGGCATGCGCGCGGGCTATGCGCGCCTCTTTGCCGAATGGGGCCTGCCGGTGGATGCGACGGACCCGGTGGCGCTGATGCTCTTTCCCGAGATGGATGCAGGGCGGGACGTGCCCGAAATCACCGAGGCGTGCTGGGGCATCCTGAAGAAATCGCCCCAGAGCATGATGTGCGCCTCCTCGCGCATGGTGGTGAAGCGCAAGGGGGCGGCGCGCCCGGTCGTGCTGGCCTGCACGCTGCTGGCCTATGACGAGCGCTTCGAACTGGGGGCCACGCTGGCCGAGGCCAGCCGCCCCGTGGCGCTGAACCACCCGCATTGCGCCACCTTCTGCGTGCTGGGCGGGGCCGCGTGCAGCCGCTGACCGCGCGGCGCGTGGGCGGGCATTGGGGCCGATGACGATGGTTTGGTAGCTGGCCGCGCATCTTCGGCGCGCAGCAGGGTGGCCATCTCCTCGGGTGTCTTGCGCCGGGGGGGCATCCTCACATTCTCCAGCGGTTGGCGGAATTCCGCATCGGCCTGCATGGCATGCGGCCTGGTGGCGAGGCGGCGGATGATGGCGGCCAATTCGGTGCCGTTCTCGTGCCGGACGGCGCCCAGCGGATGCACATGCAGATCCACCCTGGACATGGCGTGGCAGAAGGCTTCGGCCATGGCGCCATTCTGCCACGCCAGAGGGGAGATGACAGGCCCGGCTTCGCATGCGACGAAACGGGCCATGGAAAAGCCCGCCAATCCCCGTTTCTCGTCAGGCCCCTGCGCCAAGCGGCCCGGTTTCTCGCTGGATGCGCTGGAATCGGCGCTGCTCGGCCGCAGCCATCGCGCGGTGGACGCCAAGGCCCGGCTGGCCGAGGTCATCACCCGCTCCAAGGCCATTCTCGGCATGCCGGCGGATTACCGCCTTGGCATCGTCCCCGCCTCGGATACCGGCGCGGTCGAGATGGCGCTGTGGAGCCTGCTCGGGCCGCGCGGCGTGGATGTGCTGGCCTGGGAGAGCTTTTCCGCCGAATGGGCGCATGACATCCAGGCCGAATTGAAGCTGCCCGATGTGCGGCTGCTGCGCGCCGATTACGGCAAGCTGCCGGATCTTGCGGCGGTGGACCGCGCGCGGGATTGCGTCTTCGTCTGGAATGGCACGACCAGCGGCGTGCGCCTGACCTCGGGCGACTGGATCAGCGATGCGCGGGAAGGGGTGACCATTTGCGACGCCACCTCCGCCGCCTTCGCCATGGAATTGCCCTGGCCAAAGCTCGATGTCGTCACCTGGTCCTGGCAGAAGGTGCTGGGGGGCGAGGCCGCGCACGGCATGCTGGCGCTCTCGCCGCGCGCCGTGGCCCGACTGGAATCGCACAAGCCGGCCTGGCCGCTGCCCAAGATTTTCCGGCTGACCAAGGGCGGGAGCCTCATCGAGGGCATCTTCAAGGGCGACACCATCAACACCCCCTCCATGCTTTGCGTCGAGGATGCGCTGGATGGGTTGCGCTGGGCCGAGAGCCTGGGCGGGCTGCGCGGGTTGATCGCGCGCACGGAGGGCAACCTCGCCACCATTGCGGGCTGGGTGGGGCGGAGTGATTGGGCGCGCTTCCTGGCGGAAGACCCGGCCACGCGTTCCTGCACCAGTGTCTGCCTGAGGATCGTGGCGCCCTGGTTCGTCGCGCTGGATGCGGGGCAGCAGGCGCGGGCCGCAGCACGCCTTTCCGCCATCCTGGAGGCCGAGGGCGTGGCGCTGGATGCCGCCAGCTACCGCGATGCGCCGCCCGGCTTGCGCCTGTGGTGCGGCGCGACGGTGGAGCAATCCGACGTGGCGGCCCTGCTGCCCTGGCTGGATCAGGCCTTCGAGCGCGTCACGGCGGAATTCGCCGCCTGACCCGGCCCGCCCGCCTGACCCGGCCCGCCGAGCCGCCAGCCATGGCGGCCGGCCCAAGGCGAGGCTGGCTCCAGTGCGGCCGCATCCAGCAGCGCATTCGCCATGGCGCGGATGCTGGCATGACGGCGCGTCGTGATATGTTCGTCGATGTTGCGCAGCAGCCGGTGCCAGCGCCGCGTGATGGGCGCGGCCGAGGCGAAATAGGCCAGGCTGGTCTGCTCCTGCGTCATCTGGGCGATCAGCGCGGCCGCGTGCTCGCGCGTGGCCCCGCGCGGGGCCTCATCGCCAGGGCGGATCTTGCGGAAGACGATGGATGTATGGCCCAGATTCTCGCCCTCGCGCGGCGTGAAGCCCGATTGCCAGGCGGCGGCGATCAGCGTCTCGGGCGTGAAGTTCCAGATATGTGCGGTGTGGAACACGTTGCTGATGCGCTTGCGGATGCCGGCGAGGTTCGGCACCTCGATAAAGAGCAGCCCATCCGGCACCAGCGCCGCATGGATGCGGGCCATGGCCGCCCAGGGGTCCGTCAGATGCTCCATGACGTGGTTCATCGTGACCAGATGCAGCGGCTCGGGCGGGAAATCGGGCGAGTCCCAGCCGCCGATGCGGATATCCGCGCCATATTCGCGGCGGGCGAAGGCGGCGTAGCCCCGATTGGGCTCAAGCCCGGTGGTGGTGAAGCCGCCCTCGGCCATGGCGAAGGCGAATTCACCCGAGGAGGCGCCCAGGTCCAGCACGCGAGCGCCGCTGGGCAGCAGGGGGGCCAGGCGGCGCGCGCGGGCCATGGCGCCGCGCATGGCGCGCAGCGCGTGCTTGCGCTTCGGCGCGAAGTCGCCCTTGTATTCAAGCCGGTAGCGCGTGGCGTAGAACTCCCCGACCTCCGCCTCGTCAGGCAGCGTCGCATGGCTCACCAGCCCGCAGCCCTGGCAGATGGCGGTGCTGAGCGCCATGCCTCCCCGCCCGCGATCCGCCACGACGCGCCGCGCCGAGCCGCTGCAAATGGGGCAGGGGCTTGCCGTGAATTCCGCGCCGATCTCCATGTCCACCTCCACTGCTGGCCACCATCGGCATAATGTCAGAGAAAGCCAGGCAAGGCGAGCGCATGCGGGTGTTGGTGATGGAGGATGAGGCAGGAATCGCGCGCGACATATTGTGCGCCCTGGCCCATGCCGGATTCGCCGCCGAGCATGCGCCCGATGGCGCAACCGCCTGGGAACGCGGCGGGACCGAGCCCTTCGACGCCGTCATCCCCGACCTCAGCCTGCCCGCGCCGGCGCGTTCGACCTCCGCCGGCGGAATTTTTTGGCGCAGAGCCTTGGAGAATTGCGCCCGGCTGATCCGCACGCCCTCGCGCGTTTCGGTCCCGGCGCGCATGAAGTCGCCGCGCCATGGTCGGACCGTGTCCTCGCGCACCCCGGAGGCCTCGGCGATCCGCGCGCTGGTCCAGTCGGCCAGCACCGTCAGGGCGGTTCGTTGATCCTGGTCAGCCGAGAGCGGCGATTTGCCTGCCATGCCCTGCATCCGCCACGCGATGGCGCCGGCGAATCAGCCCGCCAAGCCTTGGTCAACCCCGCAGAATCTGCTTAGGGTGCAGCAGTTCAGGGAAACGCCAATGCCCGCCAGGAACGTCCTTTTCATCATGTGCGACCAGCTGCGCTGGGATCACCTCGGCTGCGCCGGCCACCCCTTCCTCAAGACGCCCAACCTGGACGCGCTGGCCGCGCGCGGGGTGCGCTTCAACCAGGCCTATGTGCAGTCCGGCATTTGCGGCCCCTCCCGCATGAGCTTCTACACGGGTCGCTATGTCGCCAGCCACGGCGCCACCCATAACCGCGTGCCGCTGGGCGTGGGCGAGGTCACGCTGGGCTGGCACCTGCGCGAGGCCGGGCGGAAGCTGGCACTCGCCGGCAAGACCCATGTGCTGCCTGACGCGCATGGCATGCGGCGCCTGCTGCTGGATGGCCAGGATGAGCTGGCGGTGCTGCTGCGCGAGGGCTGGTTCACCCTGGTGGACCGCCATGACGGCCACCACGCCGAGACCGAGAGCGCCTATGCCCATTGGCTCCGCGCCCAAGGCTATGCGAGCGCCGATCCCTGGACCGACCACGTCATCGCCGTCGAGAACGAATCGGGCGAGGTGCTGAACGGCTGGAAGATGCGCCATGCCCGCCACCCCGCCCGGGTGCGCGAGGAGCACAGCGAAACCGCCTACACCACCGACCTGGCTTTGCGCTTCATCACCGGGCAGGGCGAAAACCCCTGGGTTCTGCACCTCTCCTATGTGAAGCCGCACTGGCCCTATATCGCCCCCGCCCCCTACCACGCGATGTACACCGCCGGGCAATGTCTGCCGGTGCAGCGCCATGAGGCCGAGCGCGGCGAATCCGCCCACCCGGCGCTGCGCGAATTCCAGAATGAGGAGGTGGCGCAAAGCTTCCAGCGCGATGACTGCATCGCCACCGTCCGCCCCGCCTATCAAGGGCTGATCAGCCAGATTGACGCGCATCTGGGCCGCATCTGGGCGCTGCTGGAGGAAACCGACCGCTGGAAGGACACCATGGTGATCTTCACCAGCGACCATGGCGACTACCTGGGCGACCACTGGCTGGGCGAGAAGGAGCTGTTCCACGACTGCATCCAGCGCGTGCCCTTCCTCCTCTACGACCCCGCCCCCGAAGCCGATGCCACGCGCGGCACGGTGGAGGAGCGCTTCGTCGAGGCGATTGACGTGGCGCCCACCATCCTCGACGCGCTGGGCCTGGAGGCGCAGCCGCATGTGTTGGAAGGCCGCTCGCTGCTGGGCCTCACGCGCGGCACGGCGACAGATTGGCGCGATTGCGCGATCAGCGAGCTGGACTGGACCTTCCGCGGCGCCCGCCGGCGCCTGGGCCTGCCCACGGGTCAGCATCGCGCCTTCATGGTGCGCGATGCCCGCTGGAAATACATCCACTGGACCAGCGGCCTGCGCCCGCAGCTCTATGACCTCACGGCCGATCCGCAGGAATTCTTCGACCTGGGCGCGGACCCCGCGCTGGAGCCGGTGCGGGCCGCGATGCGCGAGAAGCTGCTGGCATGGGCCACCCACCTCAAATGCCGCACGACATTGAGCTGGGCCGAGGCCGAATTCCGCACCGACCGCCACAAGTCGGCCGGGGTATTCTACGGGGAGTGGTAGCCCCTCACGCCGCCTTGCCGACCAGGTGATAGTCGCGCGCGAAATACAACAGCGCGGCCTCCACACCCTCCGCCGTGCGGATCGCCTCGACCTCGGCGAAGAAGACCAGATGCGTTCCCTTCTCCACCACATCGGTGACGCGCGCGTCGAAGGCAACCATTGCGCCCTCCAGGATGGGTGAGCCCGTGGCCAGCTTGCGCCAGACGCCGGCATCGAATCGCGCCGCCCCATCCACGCCCGTGAAGCCCGCGAAGATGGCCGAGAGATCCTGCTGCGAGCCGCAGAGCGTGTTCACCGCCAGCACCCCATTCTCGCGAAAGGCATAGCAGGAGGAAACGCTGCGGTTCATGCAGACCAGCAAGGTGGGCGGGCTGTCGGTCACGCTGCACACGGCGCTTGCGGTGAAGCCGCCCAGGCCCGCCGCGCCATCCGTGGTCACGATGTTCACGGCAGCAGGGAGCCGCGCCATGGCGTCCCGGAATTCCTTGCGTTCGATGGGCATCCTGTCTCCTTGGGCATGATCCGTCGAGGTGGGCGCGCCGAAGCGGTTAATCTCCCCAAAGCAAGGTCTGGATGTCAGGCGCAGCGGCTGAAGCGGATTCGCTCCACCATCGCCGAAATCCGGGTCTGTGTATCGTCGGCATCCGTGCCGATGGCAATTTCCTGGAGCGGTGGCGGCTCGCCCATGAAGGCCTCGCGCCAATCCTTCGCAAGGTCCACGCGCTCCTCGAACCAGCGACCCGTGGGGGCCTGCGCCGGACGCAGGATTCGCACCTTGCCGAGGCCGCTGAGCCAGGGGCTGTAGAAGCTTACCGGTTCCTGCCCGGTGCCACCCCAGGCATAGATCAATACGCTGCGCGGCAGGCTGTGGCTGCCCGCCCGCGCCTGGGCCACGCCATGCTGCATGCGCTGCCAGACGGTGGAGCGCGCCGGCCAGCCCTGGAAGCCGACGGCAATCGCAATGGCCCGGTCATCGCCGCCACGGCGTGTCAGGTCGGTCGGCGGGGGGGCGGCATCCACGCGCCAGCGCCAGGTGAGGCAGGCGGGCGCGCCCTCGACACGGCGCCATACAAAGCTGCCCGCGCCCTGGCCTTCGAGCGCCACGCCATCGGCCAGGCTGCGGAAACTTGCGGGGCGAATGCCGTCATATTCGCCATGCGTCCAGCCGGCGGTGGTAAGCGCCGACTCCGTCGCCGCGCGCGCCAGAGCCGGCGCCGCGAGGGCCATTGTCACGGAAGTCAGCATGGCGCGTCGATCCATACCCCATTACATGGCGGGCTTCGCAAGCAAAGCCAAGGGAGATGACAGCATGTCCACCATCAAGATCGCCGCAACCGACGGCAGCGGCGCATTTGATTGCCTCGTTGTGACCCCAAAGACACAGCAGCCCGCCGGCGTCGTCGTGCCGGAGATGTGCGGTGTCGTCGTGATGATCCAGGAAATCTTCGGCATCAACGCCGCCATGCAGGCGCTCTCGGCCTGGGTGGCGGATATGGGCTTCATCGCCGTGGCGCCCGATCTGTTCTGGCGGCAGGAGCCGGGCGTGCAGCTCGACCCCGATGCCGGCCAGGCGCAATGGGACCGCGCCTTCGCGCTGCTGAACGGCTTCGACCAGGAGAAGGGGCTGGAGGACCTCAAGGCCACCATCGCCGCCGCACGCAGCTTGCCGGGAAGCAATGGCAAGGTCGGCACGATGGGCTTCTGCCTGGGCGGCCGCATGGCCTTCAAGACCGCCGCCCACACCGATGCCGATTGCAATGTCAGCTATTACGGCGTCGGCATTGAGGGGCTGCTGGGCGATGCGCCGGGCATCCAGGCTCCGCTGCTGATGCACATCGCGGAGTTGGACAAGTTCGTGCCGCCCGCCGCGCAGAAGACCATCCTGGAGGGGCTGGCTGGCCACCCGAAGGTGACCTGCCATGTCTATCCTGGCGTGGACCACGCCTTCGCCCGCATGGGCGGCCATGCCTGGGATGCGCGCGCGGCCACCATCGCCAATGGGCGGACGGCGGAGTTTCTCGTCAAGTATCTATGACGGGCCTCGGGCGGCTGTGGCCATTGGCCCCAGCCGCCATTCCCTGGATCAATTCCGCTGGATCAGCTCGATCTTGTAGCCATCGGGGTCTTCGATGAAAGCGATCAGCGTGGTGCCGAACTTCACTGGGCCCGGCTCGCGCGAGATCTTCACGCCCGCCGCGCGCATCCGCTCGCACACGCCGTAGATGTCCGGCACGCCGACCGCCAGATGACCGAAGGCGCTGCCCATCTCATAGGAGGAGACGCCGTAATTATAGGTCAGTTCCAGCACTGTCTCGGATTTCTCATCGCCATAGCCGAGAAAGACCAGCGTGTATTTGCCATCCGGCACATCCGTCCGGCGCAATTCCCGCATGCCCAGATGTGTGGTGTAGAAGGCGATGCTGCGATCAAGATCGCCCACGCGCAGCATGGTGTGCAAATAGCGGAAGGGTTGGTCCATCGTCTCTCTCCTGGATGAGGGCGCGTTCAGCTTGGCCGCGCATAGTCCTCGGGTTCAATTGCCAGCACGAAAAGCCCGCGCTTGCGGGCCTCCACCATCAAGCTGTCGCCATCCGCCAATATGGTGCGCCCCGCTTCCATGGCGATGCCGCGCAGCCCCGCATCCGCCGCATGGACCACGGTAAAGGAGCCTACCACCGGCGCATCCACCCGCAACTCCTGCTGCGGCTTGGCCAGCTTCACCAGCACGCCGCCTGGCCCATCCCGCCTGAGAGTGCCGGCACGGGCCAGGAGCGCATCCGTGCCCTCCACCGCCTCGATGCCCAGGATCAAGCCCTGCTGCACCACGACGGACTGGCCGACATCATGATCCGCCAGTGCCCGCAACACCCCGATGCCGCGAATGATATCTGCCCGCGCCATCTCATCCGGCGCCTCGCCCGCCAGCAGGCCGGGGGCGGCGGATGCGGCCGGCAACAGCGATTGCGGGGCGAGCACCTCGAAGCCTTCCTCGCCCAAGATGCCGATGAAGTTCCGCAGCAGCGTGTCATCGCCGGCGAACACCGCCTTGCCCAGCCGCGCGATGACCTTCGCCATCCAGGCGTCGGGCCAGAGCGTCAGGGGCGAGAGGCGCCGTGCCTTCCCGCAAAGCACGAGATGCGTGATGCCCTCGGCCCGCAGCCGCTGGATGATGGCGCCACCCTTGCCCACGCGCTCCTCCATATGGGGGAGTGCGCGCAGCGCCGGGTCGTCATGGAAGTCCCGCAGGAGGACGACGAAGACATCATGCCCGCGGGCGATGGCGGCCTCGGCCACGCGGGCCGGGAAGGGGCCGCCGCCAGCCAGCAGCCCGAGCTTCAAGCCTCCTCCTCATCGCCGCCCAGTTCGGCGGCCATGCGGCCGGGGCGGATCAACTCGCGCTTGCGCTCATCGGAGCGCAGGAAGGCCAGCACTTCCTCCACCAGCACATCGCCGCTGAAGCGCTGCTCGGCCAGGTCCATGCGCGCGGCGAAGGTGCCCGGCTCGCTGAACAAGAGGCGGAAGGCGGAGCGCAGCGCGTGCAGATTGTCGCGCGAGAAGCCACGGCGGCGCAGCCCCACCACATTCAGCCCGACCAGCCGCGCCGGCAGGCCAAACACGTTGCCGAAGGGCGGGATGTCGTTGGTGACGCCGGCCAGCCCGCCCACCATGGCATGACGGCCCACCCGCACCATTTGGTGGATGGCGGCACCACCGCCCAGGAAGCATTGCTCGCCCAGTTGCACATGGCCGCCCAGCATGACGTTGTTGGCGAGGATGACGCGGTCCCCAAGCCGGCTGTCATGGCCGACATGGCTGCATGCCATCAGCAGGCAATCGGCGCCGATGCGCGTCATGCCCTGGCCGCCCACGCTGCCGCGATGCACCGTCACATGCTCACGCAGCTGGCTGCGCGCGCCGATGACGACGCCCGTCGGTTCGCCCCTGTATTTGAGGTCCTGCGGCGGCAACCCCACCGAGGCGAAGGGAAACAGCTTCGCCTCCGCGCCGATCGTGGTCATGCCCTCGATCACGACATGAGAGGTGAGCTCCACGCCCTCCTCCAGCACGACGGAGGCGCCCAGGATGCTGTAGGGACCGATGCGGCAGCCCGCGCCGATGCGGGCGCCGGGTGCGATGATCGCGGAGGGATGGATTTGTGCCGTGCCGGAGATGCGATCCACGGGGCTCACCGGTCCCGGATCATGGCTGCGAAGGTCGCCTCAGCCACGATCTGACCCTCCACCTTGGCCTGACCCGAGAATTTCCACACATTCATGCGTCGCTGCACTTTCGTCACATGGACCATGACCTGGTCCCCGGGCACCACGGGGCGCCGGAACTTGGCACCCTCGATGGACATGAAATACACCAGCTTGCCCTCGGCATCCGGCCCGAGCGTCGCCACCACGAGGACGGCGGCGGTCTGCGCCATGCTCTCGATGAGAAGCACGCCCGGCATCACCGGCTCGGAGGGGAAGTGGCCCTGGAAGAAATTCTCGTTGATCGAGACGTTCTTCACGCCGATCGCGGATTCGCCGCTGATCAGGTCCACCACCCGGTCAATCAGCAGGAAGGGATAGCGATGCGGGATGGCCCGCATGATCTGTCCGATGTTGTAGGTGCTGATCACGACGCTGGACGGGCTGGCCTTGTCCATCTCCATCACTCCGATCTTGGCTTGGCCACGGCGCGAGATTCTCTGCCGAGGCGCTTCAGGATTAGCATGGCGCGCATGGCATCCTTCTTGAAGGTCGCGGGCGAGCCGAGGAATTCGACATTGGGGGGCACGTCGGTCATGACGCCGGCCTGGGCGCCGATGCGCGCCTTGTTGCCGATCTTGAGATGGCCGGCAAAGCCCGACTGGCCACCCGCCATGACGTAGTCGCCCATGATGGTGGAGCCGGAGACGCCAACCTGGGCCACCAGGATGCAGCCCCGGCCGGTGCGGACATTATGCCCGACCTGGACCAGATTATCTATGCGCGTCCCCGCGCCGAGCGAGGTTTCCCCCAGGCCACCGCGATCCACGCAGCTATTGGCGCCGATCTCGACGCGATCGTCCAGACGGACCAGGCCCAATTGCGGCGCCGTGACGAAACGGCCATCGGCGGTGGCGTTGAAGCCGAAGCCCTCCTGGCCGATGCGCGCACCGGGATGCAGCACCACCGCCCGGCCGAGGATGGCGTGGGTGACGCTGCAATGGCTGTGGATGATGCAGTCATCGCCCAGCACGACATTCTCGCCGATCAGCGCGAAGGGCCCGATACGGCAGTTGCGGCCAATCTCGGCGCCGGCCTCGATCACTGAGCATGCGCCGATCTCGGTGCCCTCGCCGATCATGGCATCGGCGTGAATGACGGCGGAGGAATGGATGCTGCCATTGGGGGGGCGCACCGGATGGAACAGCGCGGCAACCCGTCCGAAGGCCAGCGCCGGGTCACGGCACACCACGGCAATGCTGCCCGGCGGCACGTCCCCTGCCAGATCGGGCGCGACCAGGACCAGCCCCGCCGATGTCTGCCTCAGCGCAGAGCGGTAGCTGCGGCCTTCGCAAAAGCTGACATGGGCCGCGCCCGCCGCATCCAGCGGCGCGACACCCTCGAAGACATGGTCGCCACCGCTGGCGGCCTGGCCGCCCGAGGCATGAACGATGGCAGCCAGCGAGGTGGGACGCGGCGCGCCCAGGAATCGTCTTTCGTCCGCCATGCCCGCCTCGCGCGTATCCTGCCGAAGCTCAGTTGCGCCGGGGTTGCTGCGC
>Ga0209103_1000558_pt1 | contig 11643 bp, 9 predicted proteins | sample 4C3metaG_FD_184152 | JGI IMG/M metagenome (GOLD analysis project Ga0209103, IMG submission 184152) | Freshwater bacterial and archeal communities from Indian Creek, Illinois, USA - 4C3 metaG (SPAdes) (version 2) | ecosystem: Environmental > Aquatic > Freshwater > Unclassified | place: USA: Indian...
CTCCCCATCCCTCCCCCACGAGGGGGGAGGGGGGCGCCCTTGCCCGCCCGCCGAGGCAACCGGAGACCGCGATGCTCGAGACCCTGACCCCCCAGCCGCAGGACGGGATCCTGGCCCTGATCGCGATGTTCCGCTACGATCCGCGCGCGACCAGGATCGACCTGGGCGTGGGCGTCTACAGGGATGCGACCGGTCTCACGCCGGTGATGCGCGCGGTCAAGGCGGCCGAAAGGCGGCTGTGGGAGGTCGAGACCACCAAGACCTACACCGGTCTTGCCGGCGAGCCGGCGTACAACGCCGCGATGGTCGCGCTCATCCTGGGCGCGGAGTTCGCGGACCGCGCGGCCTCGGTCGCGACGCCGGGCGGGACGGGGGCGATCCGCCAGGCGCTGGAGCTGATCCGGATGGCGCGGCCGGGGGCGAAGGTCTGGTTGCCGGCGCCGACATGGCCGAACCATCCCTCGATCCTGCGCCACCTCGCGATGCCGACGGCCACCTACCGGTATCTCGACGCCGCGACCTCGGGCGTCGATTTCGCGGGCCTGCTGGCGGATCTGGCGGGGGTCGCGGCGGGGGATGCGGTGCTGCTGCACGGCTGCTGCCACAACCCGACCGGGGCGGAGCTTTCGCACGATCAGTGGGACAGGGTGATCGCGCTCTTGCAGCGCAGGGGCGCCGTGCCTTTTGTCGACCTCGCCTATCAGGGCTTCGGCGACGGGCTGGAGGCGGATGCCGGGGCCACCCGCAAGATCGCGGCGGCCTTTCCCGAGGTGCTGATCGCCGCCAGCTGTTCCAAGACCTTCGGCATCTACCGCGAGCGGACCGGCATCCTGATCGTGCTGACCGGCCCCGACCGCCGGGCGGTGGTGCAGGGCAACCTGAACGTCCTCAACCGGCAGAACTACAGCTTTCCGCCCGACCACGGCGCGCGGCTGGTGACGATGATCCTCGAGGATGCCGCGCTGACCGCCGACTGGAAGGCCGAACTCGAGGCGATGCGGCAGACCATGCTGGGGCTGCGCCGGTCGCTGGCCGACGCGCTGCGCCGCGCGACCGGTTCGGACCGTTTCGATTTCGTGGCGCAGCACCGCGGCATGTTCAGCCGCCTCGGCCTGACCGGGGCGCAGGTGACGCGCCTGCGCGAGGCGCATGGCATCTACATGGTCGGCGACAGCCGGATCAACATCGCCGGCCTGAACGCGCGGGCGGTGCCGGTTCTGGCGGCGGCGATGGCGCAGGTGATCTAGCCGGCGCTGCGGCCGGAGCCCCGCCATCCCCGGCCCCCGGTGGAGCGGGCCGCACGGCACAGGCCCGAAACGCAGGACGGCCCGCGAGGGGGAGGACCCCGCGGGCCGCTGCCATGGGAAGGCGGAGGCGTTCCTTCCGGCGTTCCGGGGGGGCCGCGCGGGCGGCCCCCGCGGGGTTCAGGCGTTGTAGGCGCTTTCGCCGTGCGAGGTCTGGTCGAGGCCCTGACGCTCGTCGTCGGCGGTGGGGCGCAGGCCGAAGACCGCCTTGATGGCGAAGAACAGGATGGCCGAGATCACCCCCGTCCACACCACCGTCAGCAGCACGGCCTGGGTCTGGATCCAGACCTGGCCGGCCATGTCGAACTCGGCCACCACGGCCGGGAAGACCGTGTAGTCGTAGTAGCTCTGTCCGCCGAGGCGGGGATCGGCCAGGATTCCGGTGGCGATCGCGCCCACGATGCCGCCGACGGCGTGGACGCCGAACACATCAAGACTGTCGTCGTAGTCCAGCGCCTTCTTCACCTGCGACACGAAGATGTAGGCGATGGGCGAGGCCACGATGCCAAGCAGGATCGCGCCCATCGGCGAGGCGAACCCCGAGGCCGGGGTGATGGCCACGAGGCCGACCACCGCGCCCGTCACCGCGCCCAGCAGCGAGGGCCGCCCGTGCCGGATCTGTTCGACCAGGCACCAGGCCAGCGTGGCCGCGGCGGTCGCCACGAAGGTGTTGAGAAAGGCGAGTGCCGCCAGCGCGTTCGCCTCGAGGTTCGAGCCCGCGTTGAAGCCGGCCCAGCCCACCCAGAGCAGCGAGGCGCCCACCATGGTCAGCGTCAGGCTGTGCGGCGGCATCGGTTCCTTGTTGTAGCCCAGCCGCTTGCCGATGATGATGCAGCCCACGAGACCCGCGACCCCGGCGTTGATGTGCACCACCGTGCCGCCGGCAAAGTCGAGCGCGCCCCAGCCCCAGAGCAGACCCATCTGGTCGGCATATTCGGGCACCGACAGGAAGTCCGGGCCGGCCCAGAACCACACCATGTGCGCGATCGGATAGTAGCAGAACAGCAGGAACCCGACCACGAACAGCATCAGCGGCCAGAACTTCACCCGCTCGGCGAAGGCGCCGACGATCAGCGCCGGCGTGATGCAGGCAAAGGTCATCTGGAAGATCACGAAGGCGTATTCGGGAATGTAGACGTTGTTGGAGAAGGTCGGGGCGAAGCTGCCGGTCGAGACCCCCGCGAGGAAGGCCTTGTCCAGGCTGCCGATGAAGGGGTTGGCCCAGGTGAAGGCCAGCGAATAGCCCACCGCCACCCACATCAGCGCCGCGAGGCAGACGATGGTGAAGACCTGCATCAGCAGGCTCAGCATGTTCTTCGTGCGCACCAGGCCGCCGTAGAACAGCGCCAGCGCCGGGATCGACATCATCAGGACGAGGACCGAGGAGACCAGCATCCAGGTCGTGTCGCCCTTGTCGACCATCGTCGCCATCTGCTCGACCGTCGGGTTCAGGATCGGACCGGCGCCCTCCTGCGCCGCGGCAGGCAGGGCGATCAGCACCCCGCCCAACAGCGCGGCAAGGCCGGAAAGTTGCTTTGCGTTCGTCATGTCAGTGGTTTCCCCTTCCCCCGCGCGTCACAGCGCATCGTCATCGGTTTCGCCGGTGCGCACCCGCACGGCATGCTCTACGTCGAGGACGAAAATCTTTCCGTCGCCGATCTTGTCGGTCCTGGCCCTGGCCTGGATCGTGGACACCACCTGATCGGCCAGCGCATCCGCCACCACGATCTCGAGCCGAAGCTTCGGCACGAAGTTCACGGCATATTCGGCGCCGCGGTAGATTTCGGTGTGGCCGGACTGGCTGCCGAACCCCTTGATCTCGGTCACCATCATGCCGCGCACGCCGATGGCGGTCAGCGCCTCGCGGACCTCCTCGAGCTTGAACGGCTTGATTGCTGCAATGATCAGCTTCACGTCTTTCCCCTTCCATCGCTTGGCTAGGCACCTGACGGGGGCAGGCCCCCATGCCGTCGATCTGACGGACCGATGCCGCTTCGACGCAAGGCAAAGAACCGCCGAGGCAAGGCTTCGGCACGGTTAACCGCCCGGGAATCGGGCAGTTTCTTGCCGAAGCACGAAAATTGGGCAGATGGATAATCCGAATCGGGGCGCCGGCGCCTTCGCTTTTCGGCGAAAGCAGTCTATCCTGATCCCCAATCGGGCCGAAAACCGGCCTTCGTCGCAAAGTGGCGGGCAGGTGGCATGGCAGCAGGTAACCGGGGGCGCGGCCCCCTTGTCGCGGACAGGCGCCATCCTCCGGGATCGCGGGCGGGGGGCAGTACGGCTGCGCCCGGCGGTCCGCGCAAGCCCGGCCCGCCGAAGCCGAAGCCCCAACCGCGCCGGCCGGCGCGGACGCGCCGTCGGCACGGGCTGCTGGTCGGCGGCCTGGTGTTCGTCTGGCGCGCGATCTGGGCCCTGGCCTGGCGCACGGCCGCGGTGGGCGCGCTGGTCCTGGGGGGCTTTGTCTACTACTTTCACGCGCAGCTGCCGCCGGTGGCCGATCTGGTGGACGGTCGCGCGCGCGGGTCGGTCACCATGCTGGACCGCGAGGGCCAGGTCTTTGCCTGGCGCGGCGAGACCTTCGGCGGCGTGATCCCGGCGGGCAGCGTCTCGCCGCATCTGCACAACGCGGTGATCGCGGTCGAGGACCGGCGGTTCTACCGGCATTTCGGCATCAGCCCGCGCGGCATCGCCGGGGCGATCCGGATCAACCTTGCCGAGGGCCGCGGGCCGCTGGAGGGACACGGCGGTTCGACCATCACCCAGCAGGTGGCCAAGCTGATGTGCCTTGGCGTCGAATACGACCCGACGCAGTGGGAGTCCGAGGCCGAATACGAGCGCGACTGCCGTCGGACCACCATCTGGCGCAAGCTGAAGGAAGTGCCCTTCGCCATGGCGATGGAGGCGAAATACACCAAGGAGGAGATCCTGACGATCTATTTCGGCCGTGCCTATCTGGGCGCCGGCGCCCGTGGGTTCGAGGCCGCCGCGCAGCGCTATTTCGGCAAGTCGGCCGCGGAGGTGACCCCGGCCGAGGCGGCGATGCTGGCCGGCCTGCTGAGGGCCCCGTCGGCCTTTGCGCCCACCGCCAACCTCGAACGGGCCCGCAGCCGTGCGAATGTGGTGATCGGCCTGATGGAGGAGCAGGGCTATCTGACCGCCGCCGAGGCCGAGGAGGCGCGCCGGAACCCCGCCACGCTTTCGGCGGCCGCAAGGCAGCGCTCGGGCGGCAATTTCGCCGACTGGGTGATGGAGACCACCCCCGACTACCTCGCCCGCGAGACCACCGAGGACGTGATCATCGAGACCACGCTCGACCAGGAGATCCAGCGCAAGGCCGAGGCGGCGCTGGCCTTCGTGTTCGACACCATGGTCAAGGACGGATCGGGGGCCCAGGCCGCGATCGTGGTGATGGGTGCGGACGGCGCCGTGCGCGCGATGGTCGGCGGTCGCAGCCTGCCGAACGCCGGCGACTTCAACCGCGCGACCCAGGCGTTGCGGCAGACCGGCTCGACCTTCAAGCCCTTCATCTACGCGGTGGCGATGGATCTTGGCTACAGCCCGCACGACCTGGTCGACGACACGCCGCTGTGCATCTACACGTCCGGCTCGGGCGACTGGTGCCCGCAGAACTATGACGAGGACTTCAAGGGCACGGTCACCCTGACCCAGGCGCTGGCCGAAAGCCGCAACATCCCGGCGGTCCGGGTCAGCGAGGCGATGGGCCGCGACCTCGTGAAGCAGGTGGCGACCGACTTCGGCCTGGCGCAGAACTTTGCCGACGGGCCGGCGCTGGCGCTGGGCGTGTCGGAATCGACGCTGATCGACATGACGGGCGCCTTTGCGGGCATCCTGAACGGCGGCTCGTCCGTCACGCCCTACGGCCTTTCGGCGTTGAAGCTGCGCGGCGAGGCCGAGCCCCTGTTCGGCGCGGGCGGCGGCATCGGCGAGCGGGTGATCTCGGAAAACGCGGCCCGGGCGCTGACCTACATGATGGCCGAGGTGCTGAACTCCGGCACCGGCGGGCGGGCGCGGCTGGACGACCGCGAGGCGGCGGGCAAGACCGGCACGACGCAAAGCGCGCGCGACGCCTGGTTCGTGGGCTTCACCGCCGATTATGTGGTCGGCGTCTGGATGGGCTATGACGACAACAGCCCCCTGACCGGCGTCACCGGCGGCGGGTTGCCGGCGGAAATCTGGCGCGAGGTGATGGAGCGCATCCACGAGGGCCTGCCCGCGACGCCGCTGCCGATGGATTTCGCCCGCTCGGCCTTCGCCCCGGTCGCCCCCGGCACCGCGCCTTCCGGTGCCGTTGCGCCCGAGGATGTGCCCTATTTCGACGACCCGAACGCGCCGCAGCGTGACGGGGCCTTCTACCGCGATCCGCTGCCGGAGGCCTATACCGCCCCGTTGCCGCCGGACGTGCAGCGGGTGCCGGAGGGTCCGCTGCCGCAGCGGGCGGTTCTGCAAGCGCCGGTTCTGCAAGCGCCTGTCGAGCGCGATCTGGTCGACCGGATCCTAGACGAGGTGCTCGGGGCGGCGGGGAACTGACGCCGGGCTGCCTTCGGGGCCGGAATGGCCGGGGGCCTACAGCCTCTCGAGGTCCGCGATCAGCCGGTCGAGGTCGCCGCCGCGCTGGTCCAGCAGCGCGCCGATCTCGGTGCGTTCGCTGGCCAGCATGTTCACGCCTTCGATGATGATGTTGAAGAACAGGCGCCGGCCCGCGCGGTCGCTGACGTGCCAGCGCAGATCGAAGGGCGCTTCACCGGGCAGGTAGGCGGTCGAGATCACCTCGAAATAGCTTTTCACCGCGCGGGCATCGACGACCTCGATCTGGCCGCCGATGAACTCGCGGAAGCGGCGGCCGTACTTGCGGCTGAGGTAGCCCTGGAAGGCGCTGGTGAAGCGCGTCAGCTGCGCCTGCGAGGCCTGCCGGGCCGCCGGACCGAGGGCGGAGCGCGCGATCGCCGGCACATCGCCGTAACGCGCGAACAGCCGTTCGAAATCCTCGAGCATCTTCTGTTCGGACTGGCCCGAACTGATGATCCGGTTGACCTCGGCCACGGTCTGGTCGACGAGGATCCGCGCCTCCTCGGCGGTGAGGGCATGGGCGGCGCGGGGCAGCGTCGCAAGGGCCAGACCGGCCGAAAGGCCGACCGAAAAGGCGCGGCGCGAAAGCACGGGATCACTGGGCATAGGGGTCCTCATAGGGGTCGATGAAGCCTGCGTCGGCAGCCGCGGTCCCCGCAGCCGTGCCCTGTCCCAGTTCGAACCGGCGGTTCTGCAGGTAGAGAAGCCGCGACTGGGCGTAGCTGTCCGCGCTGTCATACAAGATCGAGTCTATCGTGGCCGAGAAGCGGTTGCGATCACCAAGCAGTGACAGGACCCGGGCCGCCGCCGCGACGACCGCCTCGCGCTCGGGCAGGGCCAGCCGCACGGGGTTCAGCGCCAGGTCGACCAGCGCGCCCGCCGCGTCGCGCGCCGTCGAGGGGCCGGTGAACGGTCGTTCGAGATAGACCCCCTCGCCCACGCCCCAGGCATGCAGCGTCTCGCCGAAGTCGGTGCTGCGGTCGGGCATCCCGGCCGCGGTGGCAAGGTCGATGGTGCCCAGCAGGCCGAAGGTCAGGTTCAGCCCCAGCCGCAGGGTGTTTTCCGCCGCATGGCCGATCCGGCCTTGCAGCAGGTTGTTCACGATGTCGCCCGGGACATCCAGCGTGTCGACCACATTGCCGACAGCCCGCTGCACCGGGTCGGGCACCACGGCGCCATAGCCCCTGGCGGCCGGGCGCAGGACCGCGCGGTCCAGCGCCTTGTTGAAGGCATGCACCTCGCGGTTCGACGCCTCGAAGGGATCGTTGATCCCGTCAGGCCCCGGCGCCCCGGCGCAGGCAGACAGCACCGCCACGGCCGCAACCATGCCAAGCGCGCGTGCGCGCGCCGAAGTCAACGGTTTCTTCAGACCCATCCGCCAAGATCCCTGCAAGCAAAACCTTCGACGACCGTACCGCACCGCCGTTGCCAAGGCATAGGGTCCCGCCGTGGCGCTGACAACCGCGAAGCGACGCGACCTGGGCGGGAAAGGCGGGATGGCGCGCAAGGACGGATGATGGCTCCGACACTTTCTCAACCCGTCTGCCCCGGCCCCGGCCTGGCCGAGCTTGCCGCCGCACGCCAGGCGCTTTGCGGGGCGATGACGGCGGCCTTCGCCTTTTCGGCCTTCGTGAACCTTCTGATGCTGACGGCACCGCTTTACATGCTGCAGGTCTATGACCGCGTGCTCGCATCGCGGTCGGTCGAGACGCTGGTCGCCCTGTCGCTGCTGGCGGGGTTCCTGTTTTTGATCATGGGGTTGCTTGACCACGCGCGCGGGCGGGTGATGGCGCGGGTCGGCGGGCGGCTTCAGGCCGGGCTCGAGGGGCGGGTGCTCTCGGCGGCACTGCGCCGTCTGGCGCTGTTCCCGCAGGACGCCCCCGCGCTTGCCGCCCAGCGCGATCTTGACGCGGTGGCGCGGTTCTGGGCCTCGCCCGTGCTGCTCGCGCTGTTCGACGCGCCCTGGACGCCGGTCTTCATCGCGCTTCTGTTCGTGTTCCACCCCTGGCTCGGGCTGCTGGCGATCGGCGGCGGGGTGACGCTGGCGCTGATCACCTGGGCGAACCAGCGCATGACGGCCGCGGCGGTGCAGTCCAGCACGCAGGCCGCCCATGCCACCGACCGGCTGGCCGAGGCGCTGAAGGCCGAGGCCGAGGTGATTCAGGCGCTGGGCATGGGCGCGGCCGTCTTTGCCCGCTGGCAGGCCGGGCGGGCCCTGGCGCGGGACAGCGGCCTTGCCGCGGCGGACATCTCGGGCCGCTGGTCGGTCTTCAGCCGCACGTTCCGGCTGTTCCTGCAATCGGCGATGCTGGGTCTTGCCGCCTGGCTGGTCCTGCGCGACGAGCTGTCGGCGGGCGCGATGATCGCCGCCTCGATCCTGCTGGGCCGCGCGCTCCAGCCGGTGGAGCAGGCGGTCGGCCAGTGGGCCACCGTGACCGAAGCCGCGCAGGCCAAGGCGCGGCTTGCCGGGCTTCTGGCGCAGGTGCCGCCGCCGGTGCCGCGGACCCCCCTGCCGCGCCCCGAGGCCCGGCTGGAGGTGCAGGGCCTTGCCGTCGCGGCCCCCGGCGGGCCGATGCTCTTGCGCGGGGTGGGCTTCAGCCTCGCGCCGGGGCAGGTGATGGGGGTCATCGGCCCCTCCGGCGCGGGGAAATCGACGCTGGCGCGGGCGCTGGTCGGGGTCGCGCGACCCGCAGCGGGGCGCATCCGGCTGGACGGGGCGGATCTCGGGCAGTACGGCTCGGACGCGCTGGGGGCGCTGGTCGGCTATCTGCCGCAGCGCGTGCCGCTGTTCGACGGCACCATCGCCGAGAACATCGCCCGGCTGGAAGCCGCGCCGGACCCCGGGCAGGTGATCGCTGCCGCCCGCGCGGCCGGGGCGCACGAGATGATCCTGGACCTGCCCGCGGGCTATGACACGCCGGTCTCGCCCCATGGCAGCCGGCTGTCGGGCGGGCAGATCCAGCGCCTCGGCCTTGCCCGCGCGCTTTATGGCGACCCCGTGCTTCTGGTGCTGGACGAACCCAACGCCAGCCTCGACACCGAGGGCGCGCAGGCGCTGAACCTGGCCATTCGCGCGGCCCGGGCGCGGGGCGCGGCGGTCCTGGTCATGGCGCACCGCCCGGCGGCCCTGCAGGAATGCGACCTGCTCATGGTCCTGAAGGACGGCCAGATGACCGCCTGCGGGCCGCGCGACGCGGTCCTGCGCGACGCGGTGCGCAACGCCGGCGACATCGCGCGCAGCATCGGTCAGGGCGCCACGGGATGAGCGCCTCGATGCGCGGTCCGCTGACGCTGGGCGCAGCCGCCCTTGTGGCGCTGGTCGCGGGCTTTGGCCTGTGGGCCACGCAGGCCACCCTGTCGGGCGCCGTGGTCGCCCGCGGCGTGGTCGAGGGCGAGCTGGCGCGGCAGACCGTGCAGCACCCCGATGGCGGGGAGGTCGCCGAGGTCCTGGTGGCCGAGGGCGCCCTGGTCGCGGCGGGCGATGCGCTTGTCCGGCTGGACGGGGCGGCGCTCCGGTCGGATCTGCGCATCCTCGATGAGCGGCTGAGCGACTATGCCGCCCTGACCGCCCGTCTTCTGGCCGAGCGGGACGGCGCCCCCGGCCTGGTCCTGCCGCCCGGCCCGGCCGCTTCCGGCCCCAAGACTGGCCCCGAGACCGCCGCCCAGATCGCCGGGCAGGCCCGCCTGTTCGAGGCCCGTAGCGCCGCCCTGGCCGAGGCGCGCGCGCTGCTTGCCCGCCGGATCGACCAGATCCGGGCGCAAGCCGGAGGGGTCGCCGTCCAGCGCGGCGCGGTCGAGGCGCAGCTGGCCCTCGTCGGCGAGGAACTCGCCAGCCAGCAGGCCCTGCGCGACCGTGGGCTTGCCGCGCAGGCCGGCGTCCTTGCCCTGCGGCGCGAGGCCGCGGCGCTTCAGGGCCGCCTCGGCGAGCTGACGGCCATGCTCGCCCGCCTTGACGATCAGGTGGCCGAGGTCGAGATCGAGCGCGGCGCCCTGCTGACCCGGCGGCGCGAGAGCGCCGAGGCCGAACTGCGCGCGATCGGTCCGGCGATCCTGGAACTGGCCGAGACGCGGCGCGCCCTGGCCGCCCGGCTTGACCGGCTGACGCTGCGCGCGCCCGTGGCCGGTGTGGTGCACGACCTGCGGGTCACGGGGCCGGGCACGGTCCTGCGCGCGGCCGAGCCGGTGCTGACGCTGGTTCCCCAGGACAGCCCCGTCGTCATCGCGGCGCGCGTGGACCCCCGCGAGATCGACGCGGTCAGCCTCGGCCAGCTGGCCGATCTCCGCCTGACCGGCCTGCCCCCGTCGCAGGCCCCGCGGCTGACCGGGCGGGTGATCCTGATCTCGGCCGCCGCCCTGACCGATGCGCAGACCGGCGCGGCCTACTACCTCGCCCGGCTGGCGCTCGACCCCGAGAGCGCGGCGCGCCTCGGGCGCCCCCGGATCCTGCCCGGCATGCCGGTCGAGGTCTACCTGCGGACCGAGAGCCGCACGCCGCTGGTCTATCTGCTGGAACCCTTCACCGACTACTTCTCGCGCGCCTTGCGCGAAAGCTGAGCGGCAGGCGGGCCTTGCCCCCCCGGCCCGCGCCGCGCTAACCTGCGCCCGAACCAGAAGGACGCCGCCATGCACCCGATCGACACCCGCCTTGCCCAGCTTGGCGTGACCCTTCCCGATGCGCCGGCCCCGGCCGCGAACTATGTGCCCTTCGTGCTCGTCGGCAAGCTTCTCCACGTCTCCGGCCAGATCAGCCAGGACGAGTCCGGCCTCATCCTGGGCCGTCTGGGCGAGGATATGGCGGTCGAACAGGGGGCCGAGGCGGCGCGGCGCTGCGCGATCTCGCTGCTGGCCCAGGTGAAGGCGGCCTGCGGCGGCGACTGGGACCGGCTGTCGCGCGCGGTCAGGCTGGGGGGCTTCGTGAACTCCACCCCGGATTTCACCGACCAGCCCAAGGTGATCAACGGCGCCTCGGACTTTCTTGTCGCGGTTCTGGGCGATTCGGGGCGCCACGCCCGCGCGGCTGTCTCGGCCGCCTCGCTGCCCCTCGGCGTCGCGGTCGAGATCGACGCGATCTTCGAGCTGAAATGACCAGGGTCCCGCTGCCGCAGGCCTTCCTGCGCCTGCCCATCGCGCATCGCGGGCTGCACGACCGCACCGCCGGGCGGATCGAGAATTCGCTCTCGGCGGTGCGGGCCGCGGTCGCGCGGGGCTACGGGGTCGAGATCGACCTCCAGCTGGCCGCCGACGGGGTGGCGATGGTCTTTCACGACGACGCGCTCGACCGGCTGACCGAGGCGACCGGCCCGCTTGCCGGCCGGACCGCCGGGGCGCTCGGCCGCATCTGCCTCGCGGGCGGCGCCGACACCATCGCGACCCTGGCCGAGGTGCTGGGCGAGGTGGGCGGCCGGGTGCCCCTGCTGATCGAGATCAAGGACCAGTCGCAGGGCATGACCGCCAGCGATGGCCGGCTCGAGGCCGCGACCGCCGCCGCTCTTGCCGCCTATGCCGGTCCGGTGGCCGTGATGTCCTTCAACCCCGCCGTCGTCGCCCATCTGGCCCGCCTTGCCCCGGCCATCCCGCGCGGGCTGACCACCGCGGCCTACGCGCCCGACGACTGGGCATCCCTGCCGGCCGAGACCTGCGCCCGGCTGCGCGCCATCCCCGACTATGCCGGAACCGGCTCCAGCTTCATCAGCCACGAGGCGACGGACCTCGGCCGCCCCCGCGTGGCCGAACTCAAGGCCGCAGGCGC
>Ga0209103_1000559_pt1 | contig 11622 bp, 13 predicted proteins | sample 4C3metaG_FD_184152 | JGI IMG/M metagenome (GOLD analysis project Ga0209103, IMG submission 184152) | Freshwater bacterial and archeal communities from Indian Creek, Illinois, USA - 4C3 metaG (SPAdes) (version 2) | ecosystem: Environmental > Aquatic > Freshwater > Unclassified | place: USA...
GTGTGGATCTGAGCCGCAGGCACGCCGGCGGCACACAGATCGGCCCGGAGCGTGCGCACGAAAGCCTGCGGCCCAGCGAGATAGAAATCGCATTCGATTTCGAACAAATCGGTGCGCATGGCCCGCGCGAGCTGCTGCGCGCCGGTAGCGATATCGGGCTCCGCCAGCAACTCGTATTCAAAAATATCGAGTGCTTCCGACCAGGCGCGGCACTGGTTGGCCAGAAAATGCCCGTCTGCTCGGGTGCTGAGCCAAAACAGCGAGAGCGAGGGCGCACTGTCGAGTGCGAGCGCGTGCTCGATCAGGCTCTTGATCGGTGCCACCCCGGCGTTGCAGGCGGCGAACACCAGCGGTCGCGAACTCTCGCTGAGCACGAAGTCACCCACCGGGCCCCAGATGGTGATGGCGTCACCCGGTTTGATGCCCCCGCTGAACAACTGCCCCGCAAACGGGTCGAGCGCATGCGCCTCGATGAAGAAATGCAGGTTGCGGTCGTCGCAAGGGCAACTGGCCACCGGATAGAGCGCATGCACATCGCTGCCGTCCGGGCGGTTCAGTCCCAAGGTAACCGACTGGCCAGCCAAAAAACGCAGGCGGTGGGTGCGCGGTGTCTGCAGGTGCAGCAGCCGGGTGCCCGGTGCCAGCTCGCTCACCGCACGCACCGTGGTGACAATTTGCTGCTGCGCAATGTCTTGAGGCCCGCGGGCTTCGAGCAACTCCAGCGTCAGCTCGCTGCTGGCGGCGGTGTGGGCGCACATCAGGGTGTAGCCTTGGGCCCGTTCGGCCTCCGACAGCGGGTAGTCGTAGGGCAGGGTGCGCATCACCTGACCGGCGATCACGCGCACCTTGCACATGCCACAGGTGCCATTGCCACAGCCGTAATTGAGCTTGAGGCCGGCCCGCAGGCCGGCTTGCAGCAAGGTGTCGCGCCCTTCGACACAGAACTCGTGGCCGCTTGGGCGCACCGTCACCTGGGCTGTCATGACCTTGAGCATGTCGTCCATCACTGTGAGTGCATCGGCCTGTTCGGTCGCCAGCGCCTGGGCCAGACCTTGGTCTACAAAATCCTGCAGATCCGCCAGCGCCAGCGGCGAGGCACCCTCTTGCTGCAGGGCATGGATGCGCGACTGCAGCGCCACCACCAGTGCGTGGTACCGCTGCAGGTAACGCTTGACGTCGGCCAGTTCCTGCGTCTGGTTGAATAGGCGTTGCGCCAGCACCTCTTGGCTGGGCAGCAGGCGTTCACGCAAGCGCTTGCCAAAGGCCTCGTCACGGATGTGCGCCACCCGTTCCAGCAGGCCGGATTCTTCCAGTTGGGTGCTCGGGTACAACAGCAACAGATCGTCGGTGCAGAGCAGCCCTTCAGTCAGCTGCAGATCACCACTGCGCACCTGCTGCTGCAACACGCCGCGCGGCACTCCCACCAACTGGGCCGCCCGCCAGATCGTCAAGCAGTGGCTCATGGGCGCACCTCGCCCAGCGGGCGGGCAGGGCAGGGCAGCGGCGCGGCGCTCATGTCTGCCACTCCGCCAATGCGGCTTTGCGCTCGGCGGCCGGGTGCGGCGAAGCGCTGCCCACACGATCAAGGTAGCGCGCCCGGTACAGCAGGCGCGGTTGCTTGGGGTCGTCGGTGAAGGCGGTGCGCTCATGCGGCACGTTGTTGGCGACGATGCCCATGCCGGGTTGCAGCCGAAGGCGGAAAATCCAAGGTGCGTCGCTGGCCAACAAACGTTCTAGGAAGGCCACGGCGGCCCGGGTGTCGGCATCGTCCTTCCAAGCGATGCTGCGGGTGCGCGCGGTGTAGCGCATGTGCAGCGCATAAGCGCCATCGGGGCCGTTCAGGACGCTGAACACCGGGCCGCTCTGCGCCGGTCGAGCCACACCGTGTTCGTCGGTGCGCTCCGGGATGGTCATGGCCTGCGGCTCCATGAGCGCGCGCACCCAGGCCGGGTTGGCATCGCGCAGCTCGAGGTAGAGTCGGTCGTGGTCCACCAGCCCGCTTTCGCCACCCTCACCGGCCGCACGCACGCAGTGCAGGATCATGCCTTCGATGCGACGTGCTTGTGGATGGTAATAGCCATCGGTGTGCCAGCGGATGGCCTTGTCGGTGTAGGGGATAAAGTCGGCGCGGGCGCCGGGGTTGGGGGAAACTGCAATCGGCGAAATGCCATCCTCGTCGGCCAGCCAGTTGGCGTCGAGCCGATGCAGGCCGAGTTGCGCCCCGAGCAGGTGTGCCAGCTCCTTGCCATCTTCGAGCACCGGGCTGCGATAGACCACCATATTGCTGGCCGCGCAGCGGTGCAGCAAGGCGGCGCGTTCGCTCGCGCTCAGGCAGCGCGGATCGCGCACCTCGACCACCAAATCTTCCACGCAGCGGGGCTGCTGCGCCAGCTTCGCCGCGCGCCAGCGGGCATAGGCCTGTGGCTGCTCGAGGTCGAAAGGGTTGTCGGGGCTGGCTGGCATTTTTTAGTCTCCGCTCATCGAGGCGCGCCCCTTGGGCTGTTGCGGCTCGGTCGAGAGCGCGCCGTGCATGCCACGGCGCACCATCTCCAGTGCCTGCGGCACCTCGATCGCCATCAAATGGTCTTTGACCCAGTACTGGTCTTTGGCGGGCATGACCGCCTCGATGCGGCTGCCTAGGTAGCGTATGAAACTGAAGTCCGGGCCCTCGGCGCCGTGACCGAAGTCGGCGTAGGCCTCGCCCAGCTCGTTGCTGAAATCGATGAACTGGTTGCGCCAACTGTCCGCCCCAGCGGGGGGGGCGCCCATCCATTCGAGTTCGCTTTCTTCTAGGATTTCGGCCACGCGGCGTGCCAGCGCAGCGGTGAATTCGGCCCGCTGTTCAACACCCATGCTTTCAAAGGCCATGCGATCCACGACCTGGATCAGGAAGCCCAGCATTTCGCGCATGAAGGCAAAGTATTGCGGGCCGACATCGATGTCGAACTCGGCCTCGCGCATCTGCTTGACCATGTTCTGGGTCACGCGCCAGATGATGAAGGCCAGCACACTGGCGGTTTCCTTGGTCGACTTGGGACGGCCGCTGTTGAACCACTGGTTTTTGATGCGCAGGGCCATGCGTTTACTCCTGGCCTTTCAGTGGGCTGCGCCAGGCTCGAACAAGCCCAGGACGGGAGGGCATTTCAGTACCCACCCTTGCCCAGCGGCTGCGGCAGGCCGGCCACCTTGGCGGCCTGCTTGGCCGGCCCGAGCGGGAACAGGTCGTAGAGGAACTTGCTGTCCACGCCCTCGCGGATTTCGGAAAAGCCTTTGAGCATGTTGCGAAAGTTGGGTGTGTGACCGTGCTCGCGGTACTGGTCGCGCAGGTAGTTGATGACTTCCCAGTGCTCGGCCGACAGGGACAAGCCCTCAGCGGCGGCAATGGCGGTCACCGCTTCATCGCTGTAGTTCGGCTCCAGCAGATAGCCTTCGGCATCGGTTTCAAGTTCAACGCCATTGATGAGGTAGGCCATTTGTTGTGTCTCCATGGATGGATGGTTGAGAAAAGCAAGCTCTAGGAGCCAACCGCCGCAGCCGACTTGTGCGGCACGAAGATGCCGCAACCCAGCAGGCGGGAGGGCCCCAGCCCGCGCTCTTGCAAGCGCAGCGAGTCCAGCTCGTTGAGCCCGTGCAGCATGAGGCTGAAGGTGGTTTGTGTGCCAGGGCTCCATGGGTGCAGATGGCGCTTGCCGCAGACCACCTGCGTGCGCACCTGCAACTGTTGCAGCTCTTCGTGCACCGTTTGCATGAACACCAGCTCGTCATCCACCGCCGCCGCCACGGCGTAAGCGTACAAGGTGTGGTGCGGCAGCAGTTCACGCAGGTGCGCTGGCCCTAGGGTGGCGCTTTGCGCACCCAACTGCATCGAGCGGCCAACGAGTTCGGTGGCGGCAGCGGTGCGCCCGCGGGGCAGGCGCAGCAACAGACGGGTGCGTTGCGACAGCAGGGCTTGATCTTCATTGCCCGGCACCAGCTTGAGGGGGTGAATGCCGGCCAGTGGCTCCTGTTCGAGCCAGGGCAGCTCGCGCCGCAGCGCCGCCAGCAGGGCGGGTGCCGAATCGCGCGGCAGGCTGTGCGCGCACAGGGGAAAGACCATGTCCACCAAGGCAGACCGAGGGTTGGCGTCGTAGGCGTCGTTCATGGCGTATTGCTGTCTGTGGGCTGTGGCTGTGGCTGTTCCTGCGCCCAGCGCAGCAGCGCCCGACCCCAGTGCGCAGCAGTCTGGGGGTCGATTTCGAACACCGTGAAACGGCTTTTTTCGCGGATGCGTGTGCGCAGCAGGCTCATGCCGCCGCCCGATTCATGATCGAGTTGCTGCAACTCGATCTCTTGGCCACCGAGGGGAATCCGGAATTTGTCGATCGGGGTGATCTGGCTCATGTCTGCGTCACTGGCCTAGGGGTGGATGCCGACTGGCAGAAAATATTCATCCCCTTATTGACGCAATTCTTGGCCTGCCAGTCTATAGCCGGTACGGGTGGTTTCATATAGCCCTTCTGGGTAATCTCGCCTAGCCAACGCGGGGGATGGCAGAAAGACTGGTTTGCCCCCTATGATTGCGGCATGCAGTTGTGAGGGTTGGCCAAAAACCTCTGCAACCTCAGCGATCTATGACCGCCGTGGTCTAAAGCGGCACCCAGACAGGAGACAATTCATGGCCAAGAAGATGCACGACACCCCGATGCTCGACGAACTCGAGAGCGGTCCGTGGCCCAGTTTCGTTACCGGCCTCAAGCGGCTGGCCAAGGACAAGGACTACATGGTCGACGTCATGGGTCAGCTCGAGACCTCGTACCGGACCCGCAAAGGGTACTGGAAGGGCGGCACGGTCGGCGTGTTCGGTTACGGCGGCGGTGTGATTCCGCGCTTCACCGAACTCAAGGACGCCGAGGGCAAGCCCCAGTTCCCCGATGCGGCCGAATTCCACACCCTGCGTGTGCAGCCGCCCGCAGGCATGCACTACAACACCGACGTGCTGCGCAAGTTCTGCGACATCTGGGAAGAACATGGCTCGGGCCTGATCGCTTTTCATGGCCAGTCCGGCGACATCATGTTCCAGGGTGCCAAGACCGACAAGGTGCAGGACGCCTTTGATGCGATTAACGAGCTTGGCTTTGACTTGGGCGGTGCCGGTCCGGCCGTGCGCACCTCCATGAGCTGCGTCGGCGCAGCGCGCTGCGAGCAGTCCTGCTACGACGAAGCCAAGGCGCATCGCCAAGTCCTAAACACCTTCCTCGATGACATCCACCGCCCGGCACTGCCCTACAAGTTCAAGTTCAAGTTCTCGGGTTGCCCCAACGACTGCATGAACTCGATCCAGCGCTCCGACATGGCGGTCATCGGCACTTGGCGCGACAACATGCGCACCGACGAAGCCTTGGCGCGCAAATGGTTTGACAAGCATGGCATGAACGAACTGGTCAACGACGTGATCAGCCGTTGCCCGACCAAGGCCATCATGCTCAAGGAAGTCAAAGAGGTTGCGCAGGGCAGCAAAATTTCCAGCGTGAAGCTCAACGACACCCAGTGTCTGGAGATCGACAACAGCAACTGTGTGCGCTGCATGCACTGCGTCAACGTCATGACCGGCGCCTTGGCTCATGGCACCGATACGGGTGCCACCATTTTGGTGGGCGGCAAGCGCACCCTCAAGATCGGCGATTTGATGGGAACGGTGGTGGTGCCCTTCATGCCGCTCAAGACCGAAGCAGACTACAAAGGCTTGGTCGCCCTGGCCCAAAAAATCATCGACTTCTTTGCCGAGAACGCCCTTGAGCACGAGCGCACCGGCGAAATGATCGAGCGCATCGGCTTGGTCAACTTCCTCGAAGGCATCGAGCTGGAAGTGGATCCCAACATGATCTCCACCCCGCGCACCAACCCCTACGTGCGCACCGACGACTGGGACGAAGAAGCCGCCAAATACATGGCGCGCAAGCAGGCTGCTGCGGCCTGAGCGGCACTGCGCGCACCTCTTTTTCCCCCACCCCTACAACGTCCAACCGGGAATTAATCCATGGCCAAAATGCGTACCCCCATTGAGAGCGGCGTGCCGGACAACAAGCAGTACCTGCATCCGTCCCTGCTCAAGAACTACGGCAACTGGAAGTACCACGACCGGCCTCGGCCCGGCGTGTTGCACCACGTTTCGCACAGCGGCGATGAAGTCTGGACGGTGCGCGCCGGCACTCAGCGCCAGATGGATGTACACACAGTCCGCAAACTGTGTGACATCGCCGACACCTACGCCGATGGGCATGTGCGCTTCACCATTCGCTCCAACATCGAGTACATGGTGTCCGATCCGAACAAGGTCGCACCCCTGATTTCGGCCTTGACCGAGAGCGGATTCCCCGTCGGTGGCACCGGCAACTCGGTCTCCATGATCGCCCACACCCAAGGCTGGCTGCACTGCGACATCCCCGGCACCGATGCCTCGGGCGCGGTGAAGGCGCTGATGGATGATCTCTACACCGAGTTCATCCGCGAGGACATGCCCAACCGCGTGCACCTGTCCACCAGTTGCTGCGAGATCAACTGCGGCGGCCAGGCTGATATCGCCATCGTGATCCAGCACACCAAACCGCCCAAGATCAACCACGATCTGGTGGCCAACGCCTGCGAGCGCCCAGCCGTCGTGGCCCGCTGTCCGGTGGCAGCGATCCGGCCGGCGCTGGTCAACGGCAAGCCGTCACTGGAGATCGACGAGACGAAGTGCATGTGCTGCGGTGCCTGCTACCCACCCTGCCCACCGATGCAGATCAACGATCCCGAGCATTCCAAGTTCGCGATCTGGGTCGGCGGCAAGAACTCCAACGCGCGCGGCAAGCCGACCTTCATGAAAATGGTGGCATCGGGCATTCCGAACAACCCGCCGCGCTGGCCCGAGGTGTCGGAGATCGTGAAGAAAATCCTGTTCACCTACAAGGAAGACGCCCGCTCCTGGGAGCGCCTGTCGGACTGGGTCGAGCGCATCGGCTGGCCGAACTTCTTTGAGAAATGCGATCTGCCGTTCACCAAGTACCTGATCGACGACTGGCGTGGTTCACGCACCAGCCTCAACGCCTCGACCCACATTCGTTTCTGATCAACCTCTGCGGATGCATACATGAAATTCGGTTTACTTGTCAGCGAGGGGCCTTACACCCACCAAGCCTCTGACACCGCCTACCAGTTCTGCGTGGCGGCGATCGCCAAGGGGCATGAGATTCAGCGCGTGTTTTTCTACCACGACGGCGTCAACAACGCCACGCGTCTGACCGAGCCACCACAGGATGATCGTCACGTCGTCAACCGCTGGTCGGCCTTGAAGGCCGAGCACAACGTCGATCTGGTGGTCTGCGTGGCGGCTGCGCTGCGCCGTGGCATCAAGGACGAGGTGCTGGCTCTAGGCTTTCGCATCTCGGGCTTGGGCCAGTTGGTGGACAGCGGTATCAAGGCCGATCGCCTGCTGACCTTTGGCGACTGAGGAACAAGGAATCTGAGATGAAGAAATTCATGTTTGTCAACCGCAAGGCGCCCTACGGCACGATCTACGCGCTCGAGAGCTTGGAGGTGGTGCTGATCACCGCCACCCTAGATCAGGATGTGAGCCTAGTCTTCATGGATGACGGTGTGTACGAGATCGTCAAGGGCCAACAAACCAAAGGCATCGGCATCAAGAACTTTTCGCCGAGCTACCGGGCGCTGGATGGCTACGACGTAGAAAAGCTCTACGTGGATCAGGCCTCCCTGACCGAGCGCGGTTTGAGCGTGAGCGACCTGCTGGTGCCGGTAGAGGTGCTGGAGACCGCGCAAATGGCCGAGCTGATGTCCCAGCAGGATGTCATCCTGAGTTTTTAAGGAACAACGCCATGCTGCACATTGTCAACAAGTCCCCCTACCAGACCCGTTCGCTCGAAAGCTGCCTGCGCATGGCTTTGCCTGGGCACGCCGTGTTGCTGATCGAGGACGGCATTTATGCCGCCACCACCGGCAGTCCGATGCAGGCCAGCTTGGGTCAAGCCCTTGCCCAGCAGGTCAAGCTCTACGCGCTCAAGCCCGATTTGGAAGCGCGCGGCATGGATTCCCGGGTGCTGCCGGACGTGACGTTGGTAGACTACAGCGGCTTTGTCGATTTGGTGTCTGAGCACCCCACCGCCAATTCCTGGCTCTGAAGCCGATCGATCGAGCACAGCGCATTTTTTCAATTTGTCAACCTGAAGAGAACACCATGAGCATTGAAGTCCAAGGCAGCACCTACGAGACCGACGAAGAGGGCTACCTGATCAACTTGGCCGATTGGAACAAGGACATCGCCGAGTACCTCGCCGAGGAAGAAAAAGTCCCACTGACGGATAACCACTGGGAAGTGATCAACTTTCTGCGCGAATACTACAGCGAGTACCAGATCGCACCCGCCGTTCGCGTCCTGACCAAGGCAATCGGCAAACAGTTTGGCGAAGAAAAGGGCAACAGCAAGTACCTCTACGACCTGTTTCCCTATGGCCCGGCCAAGCAGGCCTGCAAGATTGCGGGTTTGCCCAAGCCGACCGGCTGCGTCTAAGGCCTTCGGTCTCTCTGCCGGGGTGCGCTCACCGTTCCGACCATCGGACGAGCGCACTCCCTTTACTTAAAAGTCGGCGCACCCGACTCCCGATGACCTCGCCACCCCCTGATAGGCCCATGTGATGAGCGCTCTCTCGATTTTCTACGCTGCGCTTTTTTACCTAGCCACGGCCCTGTTTGTGTTTGGCTTGGCCGCCAAGATTTGGCAATATGCCAGCACGCCCTCGCCGCTGAAGATCGCCCTCACGCCCGCCCCCATGACTCAGGCCGGGGTGAGCTTGCGCCTGACGCGCGAACTGGTCTTTTTCGAAAGCCTGTTTCGCTCCAGCAAATGGACCTGGCTGTTTGGCTGGATGTTCCACGTCTCCTTGTTGCTGGTGGTGGTGAGCCATCTGCGTTTCTTTATCGAGCCGGTCTGGAAGCCCATCATGCTGATCCAGCCCATAGGCACCTATGCCGGCTTTACCCTAGTGCTTGGTTTGGCCGGTCTGTGGGCACGGCGTTTTTTGGTCGATCGTGTGCGCTACATCTCGACCCCCTCCGACCACCTGATGCTGGCCTTGCTGATCGCCATTGGCCTGACAGGCCTCGGCATGAGTTTCGTCCTGCACACCGACATCGTGGAGGTCAAGATTTTCATGCTGGGCCTGCTGCACCTGTCGATCCAGCCGCTGCCGTCTGATCCCTTGCTCTTGCTGCACCTCTTTTTGGTGGCTGTGCTGATGATCATCTTTCCCATCAGCAAGCTGCTGCATGCCCCGGGCCTGTTTTTCAGCCCGACGCGCAACATGAGCGACAACCCGCGCGAAGCCCGGCACGTGGCAAGCTGGGCAGCCAAGCTCGACAAGTAAACGGAGTACCTACCTGCTATGCCCGCCGCTGCATTCGAAACCCCCAAGCTCAAGGAATACCCGGTCATCCCGCTGGTCCAAGTGGGAGCCGCCGCGCACCTCAAACCCTTCGTGGCTTCGGAGGCGATCCAGAAGAACCTGGGTTTTCCCGGAGTGCTGGTGGATGACTGGCAAGCCAAGGCAATTGCCAAAATGGGCGAGTTGCTGGGCAAGTTCCGTTCCCTGCGCGTCTATATGGATGCCTGCGTGCACTGCGGTGCCTGCGCCGACAAATGCCATTATTATCTCGGCACCGCGGATCCCAAGAACATGCCCGTGGCGCGCCAAGATCTGATGCGCCAGGTCTATCGCCGCTACTTCACCTTTGCCGGCAAATATTTTCCCAAGCTGGTGGGTGCCAAAGATCTGACGCGCGAAGTACTCGATGACTGGTACACCTACTTCCACCAGTGTTCCGAATGCCGGCGCTGCTCGGTGTTTTGCCCATACGGCATCGATACCGCCGAAGTGACCATGGCCGCACGCGAGATCATGGCCTCGATCGGCATGGGGATGAAATACTCCAACGAGATCATTGGCAAGGCCAAGCGCATCGGCAACAACCTCGGGATACCCGAGCCGGCACTGGAAGACACCCTGCTCGGCCTGGAGGAAGACACCAAGGCCGAGACCGGCCTCGATGTCAAGTTTCCGCTCAACGTCAAGGGTGCCGAGGTGCTGCTGGTCACGCCCAGCGCCGATTTCTTCTCGGAACCCCATGTGGAGAGCCTGATCGGCTACGCCAAGGTGTTCCACGCCTCCGGCACCAGTTGGACCATAAGCTCCTATGCCTCGGAAGCCGCCAATTTCGGTCTTTTCATCGGCAGCTACGAGCAGATGCGCGAGCTTTCGCTGCGTGTCAAGCAGGCGGCTTTGGAACTGGGTGTCAAGCGCATCATTGTGGGCGAGTGCGGTCACGCCTGGCGCGTGGCCTACAACCACTGGAACACCTTCCTTGGCCCCTTCGACTGGCTGGACCCGCGCTACCCGGTGCCCCAGCACATCTGCGAATTCACGCACGACCTGATTCAGCGCGGTGCCTTGCAGTTTGACAAGGAAAAGAACGACGACCGCATCATCACCTTTCACGACTCGTGCAACGTGGCGCGCGCCTCGCGCATGGGCAATACGCCCGGCGGCCAGTTCACCATCCCGCGCGACATCATCAAAGCGGTGGCCAATCACTATCACGACATGTCCGCCGACACCACCCACGAAAGCACCTTCTGCTGCGGCGGTGGCGGTGGCTTGCTCACCGACGACCTGCTGGAGCTGCGTGTCAAGGGGGCCCTGCCGCGCATGGAGGCACTCAAAAACGTGGTGGATGAGCATGGCGTGAATTTCATGGCAGCCATCTGCGCCATCTGCAAGGCCCAATTCACCAAGGTACTGCCTCAGTACGGCTTCGATATGGGCATGGTGGGTGGCGTGCATCAGCTCGTGAGCAAGGCCATCCGGCTTGGTGACAAGTAGCCGCGTGCGCCCAGACCGCGCGCCCCCGTAACGAACAAAGGAGACCAGTCATGTCAGTCAGCACAGAAACCGTCAGCGAGCAGCCCCTCAACTTTCGTCGTTACAAAGACGGCGACCACAAGCCGGGACCGTGGCAGAAGAAGATCTTCAACGAAGACACCTCGCACAAATGCCCGACCTACATCCAGAGCACGCCACCGTGCCAGGGCAGTTGCCCTTCGGGAGAGGACATCCGGGGCTACCTCAACATCGTGCGCGGCGTCGAGAAGCCACCGGCTGGCATGCCTTGGCAGGAATATGCCTTCCGTCGCCTGACAGAAGCCAACCCTTTCCCTTCGGTGATGGGCCGGGTCTGCCCGGCACCTTGCGAATCGGGCTGCAACCGCAACCAGTTGGAAGACTTCGTCGGCATCAACTCGGTTGAGCACTTCCTAGGCGAGTACGCCATTGCCAACAAGCTGGCTTTCAACAAGCCCACGACCAGCAGCGGTAAAAAGGTGGCCGTCATCGGCGGCGGCCCAGCCGGCCTGTCGGCCGCCTACCAGCTTGCGCTGCGCGGCCACGCCGTCACCGTCTTTGACGAACGCGCCGAACTCGGCGGCATGATGCGCTACGGCATTCCCGGTTTCCGCACACCGCGCGATGTGCTCGACGCCGAAATTCAGCGCATCCTCGATCTCGGGGTCGAGGCGCGCACCAACTGCCGCATCGG
>Ga0209103_1000560_pt1 | contig 11618 bp, 6 predicted proteins | sample 4C3metaG_FD_184152 | JGI IMG/M metagenome (GOLD analysis project Ga0209103, IMG submission 184152) | Freshwater bacterial and archeal communities from Indian Creek, Illinois, USA - 4C3 metaG (SPAdes) (version 2) | ecosystem: Environmental > Aquatic > Freshwater > Unclassified | place: USA: Indian...
CCCGGAAGGCCATGTTCTGGCGCCATTCCACATCGGGCAGGCCCGCCTCGTCCCGCGCCGCGCCGGTCAGTGGCGATGTCGCGTGCAGGGCGGGATGGGCGCGCCGGGCGGCGATCAGGCGCGCCGTGAAATCCACCAGCCCCCGGTCGAGCGCCGCCCAATCCAGCCAGGAGGTGGCGTTGTCCTGGGCATAGGCGTTGTTGTTGCCGCCCTGGCTGCGCCCGCCCTCATCGCCCATGGCCAGCATCGGCGTGCCGCGCGCGGTCAGCAGCGTCGCCAGCAGGGCGCGGATATCGGCCTGGCGGCGTTCGTGCAGTCCGGGGTCGGGCCCCTCGGTGCCGTGGTTCCAGGAGTGGTTCTCGCCCGAGCCGTCACGCCCTTCCTCGCCATTGGCCTGGTTGTGGCGGCGTTCATGGCTGACCAGGTCGGCCAGGGTGAAGCCGTCATGGGCGGTGATGAAGTTCACGCTGTCGCCGGGGCGATCGGGGAAGGCGTCGGCAGAGCCGGCCAGGCGGGTGGCGAGCGCGCCGAGCATTCCGGCATCGCCACGCCAGAAGCGTCGCGTATCGTCGCGGAAGCGGTCATTCCACTCGCCCCAGCCGGCGGGGAAGCGGCCCAGTTGATAGCCATCGGCGCCGATATCCCAGGGCTCGGCGATGATGCGGCGGGTTCGCAGCATGGGGTCCTGGCGGATGGCGGCCAGCAGCGGGGCATCCGGGTCGAAACCCGCATCGCGGCGGCCCAGCGTGGTGGCGAGGTCGAGCCGGAAGCCATCCACGCCGGCCTGATCCGCCCAATGCCGCATCGCATCCATGACGAGGCGCAGCGGCCAGGGACGGTCCAGCGCCAGCACATTGCCGCAGCCGCTCTCATTATGGCCGAGGCGATACCAATGGGCCTCGCCCAGACCGCGCAGGCTGAGCGTCGGGCCGAGCGCATCGCCCTCGCCCGTGTGGTTGAACACCACATCCAGGATGACGCCGATGCCAGCCGCGCGCAGGGCCGTGACCGCCGCCCGCACCTCGGTCATGCCGCCGGGTGCCAGGCGCGGATCGGGCACGAGGAAGGCCACGGGGTTGTAGCCCCAGTAATTGGTGAGGCCGAGCGGCGGCAAATGCCGCTCATCCACCCAGGCGGCCACCGGCAGAAATTCCACCATGGTGACGCCCAGCCGCACCAGATGCGCGATGGCGGCAGGGTGGACCAGGCCCGCGAAGCTGCCGCGAATCGCCTCGGGGATGTCGGGGTGAAGGGCGGTGAAGCCCTTCACATGCAATTCGTAGATCACCTCGGCCCGCTTGGGCAGCGGCGCCCAGGGCTGGGTGGGCAGGGGGGGTGAGACCAGCGCGCGGGTCACATGCGGGCCGGAATCTCCCATCCCGAAGGCGGTGGGGTGCAGGCGCAGCGGCGCTTCCAGGGCGCGCGCCCAGGGGTCGAGCAGGAGCTTTTCGGGGTCGAAGCCCAAGCCCTCGGCGCGCAGGCCATAGGCGGTGCCGGCGGTGATGCCGGGGAGGAAGCCGTGGAACAGATCGCCCTGGCGTTGGGGCAGGGTGAGCCGCGCCGTCTCCTCGGCGCCGTCGAAGGTGCAAAAGAACAGCCGCGCCGCGCCGGGTGCCGGGATGGCGACCTCCACCCCATCGGGGCGAAGCGTCACGCCGCATTCAGAGGGCGCGGTCAGCGATCATGCCTTTGAACAGTGCCGCGTAGTGCCGGGCCGAGCGGGTCCAGGACACGTCGCTCGCCATGGCATTGGCCTGCAGGCGCGGCCAGCTTTGGCCATCATGGTAGAGGGTGATGGCGCGCTCGATCGCGGCGGAGAGCATTTCCTGGCCGACGGGCGCGAAGTTCAGCCCGGTGCCGGTACCGGCCGCGAGCGCCATCTCATTCGCGTCAATCACCGTGTCAGCCAGGCCGCCGACCCGCGCCACGATGGGCGGCGCGCCATAGCGCAGCGCGCAAAGCTGCCCCAGGCCGCAAGGCTCGAAGCGGGAGGGCATGAGGATGGCGTCCGCCCCGCCATAGCAGAGCCGGGCGAGGCCCTCATCGAAGCCGATGAAGCTGCCCAGGCGGCCCATCTGCGCGCCGGTGGCGCCATGCACCCGCTCCTCCAGCGCGGCCTCGCCGCTGCCCAGGATGGCGAGTTGCGCGCCGTTCTCCAGGATGGCGGGCAGGGCTTCGAGGATGAGGTCCACGCCCTTCTGCCAGGCCAGGCGGCCGATGAAGCAGAAAAGCGGCGTGCCGGGCTCCACATCCAGGCCCATGCGCGCCTGCAACTCGGCCTTGTTGATGGCGCGCCGCGCGATGGAGGTGGCATCGTAATGCGCGGGCAGATGCGGGTCGGTCGCCGGGTTCCATTCCTCGGTGTCGAGGCCGTTCAGGATGCCGCTGACATGCCGCCCGCGCCCGCGCAGCAGGCCATCCAGACCCATGCCCCATTGCGGCGTGCGGATCTCGGCCGCGTAGCCGGGCGAGACGGTGCTGACGCGGTCGCTGAACCAGACGCCCGATTTGAGGTAGCCAATCTGGCCGAAATATTCGAGGCCGGCGGTGTTGAAGGCAGCGGCAGGCAGGCCCAACATGCCGAACAGCTCGGCGCGGAACTGCCCCTGGAAGGCCAGGTTGTGGATGGTGAACAGCGTGGGCACGCGGCTCCCGGAAAAGGCCAGATAGGCCGGCGCCAGGCCCGCCTGCCAGTCATGCGCGTGCAGCGCGTCAAACCCCAGATGCTGCGCCGCATGCGCCGCCGCACGGCCCAGGGCCGCGAAGCGTAGGCCATTATCGGGCCAGTCCGTGCCGCCCGGCGCCAGGTAGGGCGAGCCGGCGCGGCCGAAGAAATGCGGCGCATCCAGCGCCATGATGTCACGGCCCGCCGCCTGCGCCCGCACCAGCCGTGCCGGTGCGCCGAACAGGTCGTGGATGTGCTCCACCTGCTGCACCGCCCCCAGCGCCGCCATGACGGCCGGGTAGCCCGGCAGCATGGTGGTGACGTGCACGCCCTCCGGCGCCAGGGCCCCCGGCAGCGCGCCCACCACATCGGCGAGGCCACCGGTCTTGATGAAGGGAAACCCCTCGGAAGCGGCAGCGAGGAGCTTCATGCCAGCTTGTCGAGCATCGGCTGGGTGATCAGGCAGACGCCCTTCTCGGTGCGGCGGAAGCGGCGCGCATCCTCGATGGGGTCTTCGCCCACGACCAGGCCGGGCGGGATGCGGACACTGCGATCCACCACCACCTTGGAGAGCCTGGCCCCCTGGCCGACATCCACCCGTGGCAGCATCACGGCCCCCTCCAGCCGGGCGAAGGAATGCAGGTGCACGCCCGTGAACAGCAGCGATTTGCGCGCTGACGCGCCCGAGATGATGCAACCGCCCGAGACGAGGGAGGAAATCGCCTCGCCACGCCGCCCCTCCAGGTCATGCACGAACTTGGCTGGCGGGACGACTTCGCCATAGGTCCAGATGGGCCATTCCTGGTCGAACAGATCGAGCGGCGGGACGATGTCGGTGAGGTCGATATTCGCCTCCCAATAGGCGTCAATCGTGCCGACATCGCGCCAATAGGGGGTGAATTCCTGGGAGGAACGCACGCAGGAGCGCTCGAAGCGATGCGCCGCCGCGCGGCCATGCTTCACGATGTAGGGGATGATGTCCTTGCCGAAATCATGCGTGGAATCCGGGTCCGCCGCGTCGCGCTTCAACTGCTCGATCAAAAAGCGCGTCTCGAAGACATAGATGCCCATGGAAGCGAGCGAGAGTTCCGGGCGGTCCGCGAGGCCGGGCGGGTCGGCGGGTTTCTCCACGAAATCCGTGATCCAGGCATTGGCGTCCACCGCCATGACGCCGAAGCCCTTGGCCTCCTCGCGCGGGACCGCCATGCAGGAGACGGTGACATCGGCGCCCTGTTCCACATGCTGCTGGAGCATGCGCTCGTAATCCATCTTGTAGATGTGATCACCCGCCAGCAGCACGATGTGGCGGGGCGCCAGATCCTCGATGATGTCTATGTTCTGATAGACCGCATCGGCAGTGCCCAGATACCAGCTTTGCTCGGAGACGCGCTGGCTGGCGGGCAGGATGTCGAAGCTCTCATTGCGCTCATGGCGCAGGAAGTTCCAGCCGCGCTGCAAATGCCGGATCAGGCTGTGCGCCTTGTATTGCGTGGCAACGGCCACGCGGCGGATGCCCGAATTGATGGCGTTGGAGAGCGCGAAATCCACGATGCGCGACTTGCCGCCGAAGAAGACGGCGGGCTTGGCGCGCCGATCCGTCAATTCCATCAGGCGGGAGCCGCGCCCGCCTGCCAGCACGAAGGCCATGGCGGTTCTGGCCAGCGGGGCGGCACTTGGCGGGCGATCAGCCATGTTTTTTTCCGGAATCCGTTTCCCTCCGCGCAGCGTTTCGCACGCCCCAGGCCTCGGGCGCCAGATAGATTGTGCTGAGCGGGGGCAGGAAAACGCGGGCCGAGGCGGGTTGCCCGAAGGCGGGGACGGGCAGGGCGGTCACGTGCCCCAGATTTCCCTGGCCTGAGCCGCCGAATTCGGCCGCGTCGCTGTTGAGGATTTCCCGCCACTCGCCGGGCTGGGGCAGGCCGATCAGCACGGCCTCACGCGGGATGGGCGTGAAGTTGCACAGCACCGCGACGGGCGGGCCGCCGGCCCCGTCGAAGCGCAGCCAGGTGAAGATGGAGTGGTCGGCGTCATTCGCGTCAATCCAGCAAAATCCCTCGGGCTGGCTGTCGGCCGCATGCAGCGCCGGCAGCGCCACATGCAGCCGGTTGAGTTCGCGCACGAAGCCCTGCACGCCCTGGTGGGGAGCGTGGCGCAGCAGCCACCAATCCAGTTCGCGCGTCTCGGACCATTCGGCCCAGGGGCCGAGTTCCTGGCCCATGAAGAGCAGCTTCTTGCCCGGGTGACCCCACATGAAGCCGTAATAGGCGCGCAAGCCCGCCAGCTTCTGCCAAGCGTCGCCAGGCATGCGGCCGGCCAGCGTGCCCTTGCCATGCACCACCTCATCATGGCTCAGCGGCAGGATGAAGCGCTCCTTGAAGGCATAGACCAGGCCGAAATTCATCAGATGGTGATTGTGGCGGCGGAACAGCGGGTCCTTGCCCACATAGCGCAGCGTGTCATTCATCCAGCCCATGTTCCACTTGAAGGCGAAGCCGAGGCCGCCTTCGGAAACCGGGGCCGAGATGCCGGTCCAGTTGCTGGCTTCCTCGGCGATGATCAGCGCGCCAGGCGCTTGTTCCGCCAGCATCGCGTTGGTGCGCTGGATGAAGCCCACCGCGTCGCGATTGTCATTGCCGCCATCATCATTGGGCGCCCATTCTCCGGGCCCGCGCGAATAATCCAGGTGGATCATGGAGGAGACGGCATCCACGCGCAGCCCGTCGGCGTGATAGCGCTCCAGCCAGAAAAGCGCGTTGGAGGCGAGGAAGGCCTGCACCTCCTTGCGGCCGTAATCATAGATTGCCGTCTGCCAATCCGGATGCCAGCCGCGCCGGGGGTCGGGGTGCTCATACAGCGCCGTGCCGTCGAAGCGCGCCAGGCCATGCGCGTCATCGGGGAAATGTGCCGGCACCCAGTCCAGGATGACGCCGATGCCCGCCAGATGCGCCGCATTGATGAAGCGCGCGAGGCCTGATGGGTGGCCCAGCCGCGCCGTCACCGCATGCATGCCGATGGGCTGGTAGCCCCAGGATCCATCAAAGGGATGCTCCATGACCGGCATGAACTCGATATGGGTGAAGCCCAGATCCACCACATAGGGGATCAGATCCGCCGCCAGCTCATCCCAGCCCCAGAAGCGGCCATCGGAGTGGCGCTTCCAGGAGGGGGCGTGGACCTCGTAGATCGCCATGGGGGCGTTTCGCGCATCGGTCCTGCCGCGCGCTTCCATCCAGGCATCGTCCGTCCAGGTGAAGTCGTCAATCCGGGCCACCACGCTGGCATTGGCGGGTCGCATTTCGGCGGCGAAGCCGAAGGGGTCGGCCTTCAGCGGCAGCAGCGCGCCATCGGCGCCGAGCAGCTCGTATTTATAGGCCGTGCCCTCGCTGATGCCGGGGAGGAAGATTTCCCACAATCCGGAATCCACGCGCCGCCGCATCGGGTGCCAGCGGCCATCCCAGCGGTTGAACTCGCCCACCACCGAGACGCGGCGCGCATGCGGCGCCCAGACCGCGAAGCGCACGCCGCACACGCCTTGATGCGTGACGAGATGCGCGCCGAGACGCTCATGGAGGCGGCGATGCGTGCCCTCGATCAACAGGTGGTCATCGAGCGCGCCCAGGCAGGGGCCGAAGCCATAGGGGTCGGGCGCTTCGCTGGCCGTGCCGCCCTCGGTGATGCGGAGGCGATAGGCCTCGCCGGGGCGCGCGCCTGGGATGAAGCCTTCGAAGAAGCCCGCCGGGTCGCGGGCTTCCAGGCGCTGGGTGACGCCGGTGAAGCTGGCTTGCACCGAGGCAGCACCCGGCCGCAGCACCCGCAGCATGATGCCGCCCGGCGCCGCATGCGGGCCGAGCACCGCGAAGGGATCGGCGTGCCGGCCCTCCATCAGTGCCGTCACATCGCCTTCGCTGGCCTTCATGCCGCCTATCCCGGCACGGGCACCCGCCAGATCTCCCGCGCATATTCCGCGATGGTCCGATCGGACGAGAACCAGCCTATATTGGCCGTGTTGAGGATGGTGGATTTCTGCCAGGCGGCCTGGTCGGCCCAGCGCTTCTCGACCAGGCGCTGGGTGTCGAAATAGGCGTCGAAATCGGCGGTGACGAGGAAGTGATCATGCTCGCGCAGCATGTGAACCAGTTCGCCATAGCGGCTCGGATCATCGGAGGAAAACACGCCCGAGGAGATGGACTCCAAGGCCTGCTGCAAGCGCGGCGAAAGGTTGATGGAATCCTGCCCGCGCCAGCCCTCACTCCGGCGTGCGGCCACCTGCTCGGCCGTCAGGCCGAAGATGAAGATGTTCTCGGCCCCCACATGCTCCAGGATTTCCACATTGGCGCCATCCAGCGTGCCGATGGTCAGCGCGCCATTGAGCGCCAGCTTCATGTTGCCGGTGCCCGAGGCCTCCATCCCGGCGGTCGAGATCTGCTCGGAGAGGTCGCAGGCCGGCACCAGGATTTCGGCGAGCGAGACATTGTAGTTGGGCATGAACACCACCTTCAGCCGGTCGCGGATGGTGGGGTCTCGGTTGATGGTGCGGGCGATGTCATGTGCCAGCTTGATGATGAGCTTGGCGCGGTGATAGCTCGCCGCCGCCTTGCCGGCGAAGATCTTCACGCGTGGCGCCCAGTTATTGTGCGGCTGCGCGCGGATCTCGTTGTAGAGCGCCACCGTCTCCAGCAAGTTGAGCAATTGGCGCTTGTATTCGTGGATGCGCTTGATCTGCACGTCGAACAGGGCGGCGGGGTCAATGCGGATGCCCGTCTGTTCGCGCACCACCTTGGCGAGTGCTTCCTTGTTGGTGCGCTTCACCTCGGCGAAGCGGCCCTGGAAGCCGGCATCGGTGGCGAAGGGCTTGAGCGCGGTCAGCGCTTCCGCGCGGTCCAGGAATTCGGCACCGATGGTCTCGGTCAGCAGTTCCGTCAGGCAGGGATTGCACTGCTGCAGCCAGCGCCGGAAGGTGATGCCGTTGGTCTTGTTGGTGATGCGCCCGGGATACAGCGCGTTCAGATCGTGGAAGACGGTCTTCTTCAACAGGTCCGAATGCAGCGCCGAGACGCCATTGACCTTGTGCGAGCCGACAAAGGCAAGGTTGCCCATGCGAACCTTGCGGCCATGATGTTCCTCGATCAGCGAGACGGAGGCGAGCAGGCCCATATTGCCGGGATGGCTGGCCGCCACGAAGTCCAGATGCGCCGCGTTGATCAGGTAGATGATCTGCATGTGGCGCGGCAGCAGCCGCTCCATCAGCGGTACGGGCCAGGTTTCCAGTGCCTCGGGCAGCAGGGTGTGGTTGGTGTAGGAGATGGTGCCCTGCGTCACGCGCCAGGCTTCCGTCCAGGGCAGCTTGTGGTCATCCAGCAGGATACGCATCAACTCCGCCACGACGATGGCGGGGTGGGTGTCGTTCAGCTGGATCGCCACGCGCTCGGGCAGGGATTCGATGCCGCCATAGACGCGCAAATGCCGCCGGATCAGGTCCTGCAACGCGGCGGAGCTGAAGAAGAATTCCTGCCGCAGCCGCAATTCCAGCCCCTCGGGCGTGTCATCCGACGGATAGAGGAAGCGCGAAATCGCCTCGGCGCGGACGCGTTCGGACAGCGCGCCGATGTGATCGCCGCGATTGAAGGCTTCGATCTTCAGCGGATCGGCCGCGCGGGCGGACCACAGGCGCAGCGTGTTCACATGTTTTCCGCGCCAGCCCACGATGGGCGTGTCATAGGCCACGGCCAGCACCGTCTCGGCCGGTTTCCAGACGTGGTGCGGCTCACCATCCTCGCCATTCACTTCCTCGACCGTGCCGCCGAAGCCGATGCTGTGCGCGATCTCTGGGCGCGCGAATTCCCAGGGGTTCTGGAATTGCAGCCAATCCTCCGGATATTCCTCCTGCCAGCCCTGGCGGATGACCTGCCGGAACAGGCCATGATCGTAGCGAATGCCATAGCCGAAGGCGGGGATGGACAGGCTCGCCAGGCTGTCCATGAAGCAGGCGGCCAGCCGCCCCAGGCCACCATTGCCCAGCGCCGCATCCGGCTCGCAGGCGGCGACCTTGAAGGCATCCACGTCGAGCGAGGCGAGTGCGGCGCGCACCTCCGCCATCAGGCCGAAATTCGTGATGTTGTCCCGCAGCAGCCGTCCGATCAGGAATTCCAGCGAGAGGTAATAGACCTGCTTCTGACCGGTATTGTAGGCCGAGCGCATGTCATTCAGCCATGGCTCCACCACGCGGTCCCGCACGGCCAGCGCGGTCGCCATGAACCAGTCGCGGTCCATCGCGCCATTGCGGCTCTTGCCGAGGTCGTAGGTCAGCTTGCGCAGGATGGCGTCGCGCATCGCCTGGCCATCGGGGCGCGGCGTCGTGATATCCGCGGAGGGGAGCGGGGCGGTGATGTCGTTCACGTGGGGCGCGATCCTCATTCCGTGGGCGGAGGGCGAGTGTGGCACGGATGCGCCGCCCCCCGGAAGCGCCGCCATCAGGTCGGGCGGTATTCGGCCATGAAACGCTCCACCTCCTGCCGGTGTGCGGTCGCGCCATCGCGGGCGCGCAGCGCGCCCGCGGCGCTGGCGAGGCGCAGCGCCGGCTCCATTTCCATCCCCTCGGCCATGGCCAGCGCAAAGGCGCCGTGGAAGACGTCGCCCGCGCCCGTCGTATCGCGTGCCTCGATGCGGAAGGTCTTCATCTCGCGCGGGGTGGTCTCGCCGCGCATCAGCCACAGCGTGCTGTCCTCGCCGCGCGTCACCGCCGCCATCCGGGTCACGCCTTCCGAGACGGCGCGGCGCAGCGCCTCGGGGATGCGCTGGCCGGGGGCGAAATTGTTGAGGCCGGTGGCGGAGAAAATCGCGTGGCGGACGCGGGGCACGAGGTCCACGAGGAGGCGGGTTTCGCTGCGCTCGCCATCCAGCACGGTGGGTAGGTCGAGCGCCTCGGCGGCGGCCAGCGCCACGGCGGCACCTTCGGGCCAGCGCGGATCGCAGAGGAAGCCGCGTGCATCCTTCAGCATGCCGAGCGGCAGCCAGGCGGGATCAATCCCCAGGCCCTCGCCGCGAAACCCCATGATGGCGCGTTCCCCGAAACGGTCCACCAGAACGGCGGAGACGGGGCTGCGCGCGCCGGGGAAGACATGCAGGCCGGTGAGGTCAATGCCCTCATCGCGCAGGCCATCGGTCAGCAGGCTGGCATTGGGATCATCGCCGACACGGCCCCAGAAGGCGGCGCGGCCACCCAGCCTTGCCACGGCGATGGCCGCATTGGCCGCCATGCCGCCAATGGCGAGTTTGTAGCCGCGCGCCTGCGCCTTGGCGGGCGGTTGCGGCACGTCATCCACCCGGAAGACATGGTCCGCCACGACATTGCCCAGGCAGATGACGAGGGGGGGCGGGGAGCTTTGCTGCATCGCCTGCACGATAGCAGGCTGGCGGCGCGCCCGCCACGGCCCGTTGCGCCTATCGGACAACCATCCCGCTGGAGACGGCCTGCGAGCCCTTGCCCAAGGGGCGCAGCGTCATCTCGCCCAAGGGGCCGAAGGTTGAGAAGTCAATCGCGCAACTGCCGTGCCAGCGCGGGAAGCGCGCCTTGCGGAGCGCCTCCACGTCAAGCACGGTGAGCGTGCCGCCCAGTGTGTCCTCGACCGCGATCTCTCCGACCGACTGATTGAGGTCCAGCAACAGGACAGGCGTGCCGCCCCGCAGGCCGAAGCTCGCATGGCCGCCTTCATGGATGGCCAGCATGGTCGGCGCGTGGAAATGCTCGCTGGGCAGAAGCGCGGCGTTGAGCAGCCGCTCAGGCTGCGGCAGCCAGGGCGCGGCTGGCGTGGAGCCTGCCGGGGCCGCGCCGTCGAACACCGCATCCAGCCAGTAGCGGGCGAAGCTTGGCGGGGCGAGGGGGCCGTGCACACGCAGATATTCATTCAGGGCCAGTTCGTCGCGGCGCAGCGGCTCATCGCAGATCGGCCAATGCGACCAGCCATCGGCAAGGATGCCCGGCAGCTTTCCCGCGGCATCGGCCATCCAGAGTTCGAACTCATGGTAGCTGGCGCCCTGGCCCCAGCGATACAGCGACTCCTCGTCGGAGACGGTGGCCACGGCATCCGCCCGCGGCGAGCGCTTGATGTATTCCAGCGCGATCTCCGGCGGCAGCGTCTGGAAGAAATGCAGGGAGGTGGAATGGCCGTCATGCGGGATCAGCCGGTTCGGCGTCTCGCCAAAGACCACCATGCCGCCATCCTGCAGGACTTCACGGCAGAGGCCCAGAACCTGCTTGCGCTCGGCGGGGGTGAGGTGCTCGAGCACGGCGTAGAGGATGACGACATCAATCCGCCCTTTGATGCCGGAATCCTGCGGGTTGCGAACCGCATCGGCCGCGTTGCCCGCGTGGAATTCGAGGTTGGGGCGATGGGTGGCCTTGGCCGCGCGGCGGGCGAAATCAACCACCTCCGGATCAAGGTCAACCCCCAGATAGGAGCGGAACAGGCGTGACCAGGGAATCGCCTTCAGGCCGCGCCCGCAGCCGAACTCGACCACGTTGAGCCGGGACAGGTCCTTGCCCAGGCCCAGCAGCCAGGGCATGCGGTAGAAGATCGCGGAGCCCAGGCGGTCCAGGTGGTAGGCCTCGGGCAGCATCTCGCGAATGCGGGGAAAATCCTCCAGCAGGGCGGCTTTCACCAGGGCATCTGCCGCGCCACCAGGCTGGCCGGCGGTGAAGGCGGAGGGGCGCATCCCGCCAAGGGCGGTTGCGTCAATCGTCAATAAATCCAAGGTGATACCCCACTAACCAGTTTGGTCGTGAACCCACCAAGTTGGCTTGGGGGGACGCGGGGCTGCTTCAAAGCTCTCGCTACAACCGGGCGATGGTACTACATAAGCTGAGGAAGTTGGGCATGTTTCGTGGCTTCCACCCGGCGGCACGCTGCTCGGATGGCTGGGATCCTGGCCGCGAAACCGGGGCTTCCCGGCCTAG
>Ga0209103_1000561_pt1 | contig 11592 bp, 9 predicted proteins | sample 4C3metaG_FD_184152 | JGI IMG/M metagenome (GOLD analysis project Ga0209103, IMG submission 184152) | Freshwater bacterial and archeal communities from Indian Creek, Illinois, USA - 4C3 metaG (SPAdes) (version 2) | ecosystem: Environmental > Aquatic > Freshwater > Unclassified | place: USA: Indian...
GATCGATGCGCACGGTCTCTTTCTGCTCGTAGCCCATGTACATACTCACCACGATGGTCACGACCACTGCGATCAGCACACTGAGCTTGGAGGTCAGCTCGATGCGCTTGAGCACCAGCATCAGCGCCAGCGCAAAAACCGCCATGGCCAAGGTGGGCAGGTGGGTCTGGGGCAGGTAGCTCAGCGTCTCCCAGGAGTCGCTCAGAAAGGAGCCACCGCTGCCCTTGGGAATGCCCAGCAGCAGGTTGAGCTGCGACAAGGCAATGATGATCGCAGCCGCGTTCATGAAGCCCAAGATCACCGGGTGCGAAACAAAGTTGACAATGGTGCCGAGCTTGAAGGCACCGAGCGCAAACTGCACGATCCCCACCATCAGCGTCAGCAGCAGCGCCAGCTCGATGTACTCGGCCGAGAAAGGCAGCGCCAGCGGCGTCAGGGCAGCGGCGGTCATGAGCGAGATGATCGCTACCGGCCCGGTAGAGAGCTGGCGTGAGGAGCCCCAAAGTGCCGCCACGATAGCTGGCACCAAGGCCACGTAGAGGCCGAAATGGACCGGCAGCCCAGACAATTGCGCATAGGCCATGGCCTTGGGTACCAGCACCAGCGCGCCGGTGATTCCAGCCACCAAATCCCCGCGCAGGATGATCGCATTGATCGGGAACCAAGCCAGAAACGGAAAAAAGCGCAACAAGCGCGATCCGTCCGGCACCCTCATGACACGGTCTGGTAGTACAGGTTTTGCGGGTGATTGGCCTGTGCAAAGAAGAACCAGCGCTCTGCCAGCAAGCCGACGTACTGCAGCGCAAAAGCCAGAAACAGCACCGCCGTCGACTGTGCCGTTAGCGCCAACGCCAAGCAGATGATGGGCAAGGGAAAGACCAGCAGTTGAAAGACCCATTTCACCGAACGCAGCATCTCTGCACTGCGGCCATGAAAGAATTCGCGCGTGTTAAAGGAGCCGCCCATGAAGCCTTGGGACTTTTGCACGATGCGCGGGTGCTTGATACCGATTGCGCTCTGCAGGGTGGATTTGGGCTTGAGCCGGGCGTTGCGCAGCAGCGAGGCGCTGCGCGAAACCCAGGCCAGCAGCGTCAGCACCATGGCCGCTATCGCATAGGGCTCCACCAGCACGGACATTTCGAGCAAGGCAGCCAACAGGGTGGCCAAGGTCAGGCCCGATGCACACCCGAGCAACAGGTAGTTCAGCAGGGTCAGGGGGCTGGCCCACTCCTGCAGAAACTTGATGGAGGCGTAAATCATCGCGGTGCAGACGAACAGGGCGATGCAGACGACCGCCGTCAGGGCACCGATGAGCGCCGTCTGGCCCCAGCCCAGCCAGTGTGCGCTGGCGTAGAGCACCAAGCCCAGCATGAACAGCGGCAAGGCGATCACTTCACGCGACAACCAAGAGGTGCGCCACATGGCCGCAGAGCGCCAAGCCCGCTCGGGATGGCCCAAGTGGAAAAAGGAGGCCAACAAGCCCAGTCCGGTCAGCACCAGAGCCACCAGACTGCACAGGAACAGGAAGCTGCGGCTAGCCGCCGGATCGGTGTCGATCAGCAGGCTCAGCTCGGCTGCGTACAAGGCCAGAAACAGACCTTGTGCGGCGCCGATGAGTGTCGTCAGGAAGACGAGCGAAAAAGCGGGTTTCATGGTGCGCTGGGTGGCTCGGTTCAGGTGGCAAAGTCTTCACGCCCCGGATCGCGGTGTGCAGATTCGGTTGGCTTGCTGTCGATGTGCAGCGGGTTGTCCACGCGCTGCAGATCTTCAGGGTGAATTCGGATCTCGGTCTTGCGCCGGGGCAGGTAGTGGTTGCCAGGATTCGTGCCCCACTCGGGCATGAGCTGGTAGCCTCCGCGCTCGGCAATGGCTTGTGCCACCTCGGATTGCGGGTCGTGCACGTCGCCAAACAAACGCGCATTGGCTGGGCAGGCCAGCACGCAGGCTGGCTTGCGCTCGCGTTCGGGCAGCGCCTGATCGGTGATCCGGTCCACGCACAGGGTGCACTTGCTCATGACCTTGCGTTCTTCGTCGAACTCGCGCGCGCCATAAGGGCAGGCCCAACTGCAGTACTTGCAGCCTATGCACTTGTCGTAATCGACCAGCACGATGCCATCCTCGGCCCGTTTGTAGCTGGCACCGGTGGGGCACACCGGAACGCAAGGGGGGTCTTCGCAGTGCAGGCACGATTTGGGGAAATGCACCGTCTGGGTATTCGGGAATTCACCCACTTCAAAGGTTTGCACCCGGTTGAAGAAGGTGCCGTTCGGATCGGCGCCGTAAGGGTTGAGGTCGGTCAGCGGCCCTGCCGTGCCCGAGGTGTTCCATTGCTTGCAACTCGTCACGCAGGCGTGGCAGCCCACGCACACATTGAGGTCGATCACCAAAGCCAGTTGTGTCATTTTTTCACTCCCAGGCCCGCAAACCAAGCCTGCCAACGAGCGGGGGCCGCTTGCATACCCGGTGCCAAGGGCACGGCCTTGAACTGCGGCCAACTCTGCTCGGGCTCCCCTTCTTGCGCCGGGTAGATGCGCACCCGCACGTCGTACCAAGCGGCCTGGCCCGTAATGGGGTCGGAGTTGGACAGCGCTGCCCCGTCATCCGAGGGCGGCAGCTCTTCCGAGATCAGGTGGTTGAGCAAAAAACCGCGCTGCGATTCGTTGGCATCTGAGGTCAGGTTCCAAGCCCCGGCGGATTTGCCGATGGCGTTCCAAGTCCAGACCGTTCCGGGCTCCACCGCCTCGGAGTAGCGGCACATGCAGCGCACCTTGCCCCACTGGGACTCCACCCACATCCAGCCACCGTCGGCGATGCCTGCGGCGCGGGCGGTTTTTGCATTCACGTGCAGGTAGTTGTGCGTGTGGATCTGGCGCAGCCAAGCGTTTTGTGAGTCCCAAGAGTGGTACATCGCCATGGGGCGTTGGGTCAGGGCGTTGAGCGGGTACTTGGCTGTGTCGGTGGCCTGCTCTTCCAGTGGCACGTAGTAAAACGGCAGCGGGTCGAAGTAGGTTGCTACTCGCTTGCGCAGATGCTCGGGTGGCTGCTTGCCGGGGCGCTTGCCTTGGGCTGCGCGGCGAAAGCCCTGCAGCAACTCCGAATAAATGTGAATGACGATCGGGTCCTTGTCGCGTCGAATGCCGATCTTTTGCGCCCACTCCATATAACCCTGGTTCCAGTTGCGCATGTACTGGTGTTCCAGCGGCATCTGATAGTGGAAGACGCAGTTGTTCTGCTCGTACATCTCCCACTGCTTCGGATTGGGCTCGCCCCGCATCGATTTCTCACCCTCCTTGCCGCGCCAACCCGCCAGAAAACCGATACCCGATCCGGGTGCGGTTTCGTAATTGACGATGAAGTCTGGGTAGTTGCGAAACTTGCGGCTGCCGTCGGCTTGGGTGAAGGCGGGCAGCTTGAGGCGGCTGGCCAGTTCGACCAGCACCTCTTGAAATGGCTTGCAGTCGCCCTTGGGTGGCAACACCGGGATGCGCACCGCATCGACCGGCCCGTCGAACTCGGAGATGGGCCGATCCAGCATCGACATGCAGTCGTGCCGCTCCAAGTAGGTGGTGTCGGGCAGGATGAGGTCGGCAAAGGAGGTCATCTCCGACTGGAAGGCATCGCAAACCACCAAGAAGGGGATTTTGTATTCCCCGCGCTGCGCCCCTTCGGTGTGCTTGTCGTTGAGCATCTTGCGCACTTCGGAGGTGTTCATGGTGGAGTTCCATGCCATGTTCGCCATGAAGATCAGCAAGGTGTCGATGTGGTACGGGTCGCCACGCCAGGCATTGGTGATGGCGTTGTGCATCAGGCCATGGGCCGATAGCGGGTGTTCCCAGGAAAACCCTTTGTCGATGCGCACCGGCTGGCCCTGGTCATCCACGAACAGATCGTCCGGGCTTTCGGGCCAGCCCAGCGGCGCGCCATCGAGCGGGGTGTCGGGCTTGACGGCCTGCGGCCCCTTGGGCGGGCGCGCATTGGGCGGCACAGCCCGCGGATAGGGTGCCTTGTGGCGGAAACCGCCGGGGCGGTCGATGGTGCCCAGCAGCGACATCAGGATCGACAGCGAGCGGATGGCCTGAAAACCGTTGGAGTGCGCCGCCAAACCACGCATGGCATGAAAGGCCACCGGGTTGCCCGTGACCGAGGGGTGGCGCTTGCCCCAACCGTCGGTCCAAGCGATCGGCAACTCGATTTTCTGGTCGCGTGCGGTGATACCCATCTCGTGCGCGAGGCGTCGGATGGTTTCGGCCGGGATGCCGGTGATGCCCTCGGCCCATTGTGGCGTGTAGGCCTTCACGCGTTCTTGCAGCAGTTGGAACGACGGCGCAACCGCCGTGCCGTCGGGCATCTTGAACTGGCCGAGCAAGGCCGGGTCAGCCCCTTCGGCGTGGTCCGCCACCGGGCTGTCGGTAAGCCGGTCCCACCAGTGGAAGTTGGCCGGCCGCAGCGGGTTGACGATGTCGCCGTCGGGCTTGCGCAGGAACATGCCGAAGTCGTCGCTGGCTTCGTCTAGGTTCACCAACTGGCCGGCGTTGGTGTAGCGAGCTAGGAACTCGCGGTCGTACAGGCCGTGCTTGATGAGTTCGTGGATCAGCGCCAGCAGCAGCGCGCCATCGGTGCCCGGCTTGATGGGCACCCATTCGTCGGCAATGGCCGAATAGCCGGTGCGCACCGGATTGATCGAAACGAAGCGCCCGCCGTTGCGCTTGAACTTCGTCAGCGCCATCTTCATCGGGTTGGAGTGGTGGTCTTCGGCGGTGCCGATCATCACGAACAGCTTGGCCCGCTCCAAGTCGGGCCCGCCGAACTCCCAAAACGAACCACCGATGGTGTAGATCATTCCCGCAGCCATGTTGACCGAACAAAAGCCGCCGTGCGCTGCGTAGTTGGGGGTGCCGAACTGGCGCGCAAACAGGCCGGTGAGGGCCTGCATCTGGTCGCGCCCGGTGAACAGGGCGAACTGCTTGGGGTCGGTGCAGCGGATTTTTTGCAGCCGCTGCTCCAGCATCGAGAAGGCCTGCTCCCACTCGATTTCGACAAATTCGCCGTCGCCGCGCTCGGTGCCGGGTTTGCGCAGCAGCGGCCTAGTCAAGCGCGCCGGCGAGTACTGCTTCATGATGCCCGAGGAACCCTTGGCGCAGATCACGCCCTGGTTGAGCGGATGATCGGGGTTGCCATCGATGTAGCGCACCTCGCCATTGCGCAGGTGCACCCGGATGCCGCAGCGGCAGGCGCACATGTAGCAAGTGGTGTTGCGGATCTCGGTGCTGGCCCCCGCCAGAGGCGGGCTGCAAGGGTCGTGAAGCGGCGTGGCAGACATGCGTGGGGTACTTTTCTTTCGCTGGCAGTTCGACCGAAATGAAACAAGGCAAGCCATCCACAACGCAGCGCGTGTGTCAGACCGCCTGAATCCCCGGATTAGAGAGCACAGACCCCACATGCGTCTATAGCCGGCAAGGGTGATCCGATCTAGCCCAAATGGGTAGCGTGACGAATCTCGCAGTTCCCGACCCGGCAAACCCAGGGTAATCCCGTATAAGCCCGAACCTTCATCGAATAACCGAAGTAATATATTGATTCGATTGTATTTTTTTGAGGCGCAAGGCGGGCAGGGCTTTTATGGCACTCCTACGGGTGTGCATATGCTCATGGGGCTTGAAAGCGACCTAAAATCAGCGGCTGACTTCCCGAGTCGGATGCCACTGCCCGAATCACTGCCCCGCCCCTCATGCCGCTGCTTTCCGCCATCCCTGCACCTGCTGACGCTGCCACCTCAACCATGGTGGCACAGGGCAGCGCGCGCGATGATCTGGAACTGCTGCTGCAGCGTTTTCTGGACGCCATTGTTGACCTGGCCGGGGCGCAGGCCGGTGCCGTGCGGGTGATGACCGATGACGGTCAGCACATGCGGCTGGTGGCACAGCAGGGGTTGCCCGCTGCCGTACAGCAGGCCGAACGGCTGGTCAAGCGCGATTGCGGTATGTGCGGCGTCGCCGCCACAGCCGACGTCTTGGGTTGGGTCGCAGATGCGCGCTCGTGCGTACAAAGTGGCCCAAAGACCTATTTTGGCGTGCAGTGCATGGGTGTGCTCGCGATTCCAATGTCGCACGCGCACCAAGTGCTGGGAGTTTATACTTTGTTCTTCGAGGCCAAAACCGAGGTCGATCCGGCGACCTCGACCATCCTGCGCCTGATCGGCCAGTTGCTGGGTTTGGCCTTGCACAACGCCCGCATCGAACGCGAGCGGCTGCGCCTGACCGTACTGAAAGAGCGCCAAGAAATGGTCAACGAAGTGCACGATTCGATCGCGCAAACGCTGGCCTACGCGAGGATGCGCCTGCCGCTGCTCAAAGATGCGATGCTGGCCCACGACGACTCCAAATCGATCAAGTATTTCTCGGATCTGAAGCAGGCTGTGGGTGAGGTACACGACAACCTGCGCGAGGTCATGACCTACTTTCGCACCCGCATGGACCCGCTGGGCCTGCTGCACGCGCTAGAAGGCGTCGCCCACGGCTACTTTGAGCGCACCGGCATTACCCTGCAAATCCGCAACACGGTGCAAAATCTAAACCTGCATGACGTACAAGAAGTCGAGGTGTTTCACATCGTGCAAGAATCGCTGGCCAATATCGCCAAGCATTCCATGGCTCAGAATGCGCTGATTTCCATACACAAGACGCCCGAGTGGCTGGAGTTCGTGATCGAGGATGACGGACTGGGGCCTAGTGGCTCCACGTCCAGCCATGCGGCCACGGCTCATGGGCAGTCGGGCTCTACCCACCTCGGACTGGAAATCATGCACAGCCGGGCCCAGCGACTGGGCGGGCACCTCGAGATCGGCGAGAGGGTCGGCGGCGGCACCCGCGTGCGCCTGCTCTGCCCCATCAACCCCGTTGCGTCAGAACGACCGTCATGATCGCACCGGCAACACCATCAAGTCCAACCCGGGTGATGCTGGTCGATGACCACGTCATGTGCCGCAGCGGCCTATCGGCGCTGTTGCAGCACCGCAGCGGCATGGAGGTGGTGGCCTCTACCGGCGACCCGGCGCAGGTGATTCCGATGCTGCGCCAATGCCAGCCCGATCTCTTGATTCTCGACCTCAGCCTCGGTGCCATCAGTGGACTGAACGTGTTGCAACAGGTGCGCTCCGAGGGCATCAACGTTCCGGTGGTCGTGCTGACCATGAGCGACAGCGAGGACAACCTGTCTGCGGCGCTGCGGGCGGGCGTGCGGGGCTACCTGCTCAAAGACATGGAACCCGAAGACATGATCGAGTCGATCTGCCGTGCCGCGCGCGGCGATCTGGTGGTCGCCCCGGCCATGGCCGCCAAGCTGGCCCAGATGTGGCAGAGCGGGCAGAAGAGCTCGGTCAAACGCGACCTGGCGCACACCCTGACCGAGCGCGAACGGCAGGTGTTGGAACAAGTGGCGTGCGGCAAGAGCAACAAGGTGATTGCGCGGGCGCTGGACATCAGCCACAACACCGTCAAACTGCACGTGCGCCACATCATGGCCAAGCTCGAATTGGGTTCGCGCGTAGAAGCTGCGGTTTATGCCCATCAACACCGCAGGACTGCAGACCATGCGGAACACCCGACGGAGGCCGGGCCGCGCACACCGTGACGCTCGACGAACGGCTGGCACGGGGGGCCCAAAACCACACTTCGCGATTAGTTGGCTGCGGTCGCTTTGAGCGTCGGCAGCCCCTCTGCTTCGGCGTGTGCAGCCAGCAGACTGCCATCGGCACCGGACTCTGGATCGAACCAATGCAGCGTGCCGTGCAGCTTGACCACCTCACCCACGATCAGCAGACTCGGTGAAGTGAAGCCGCTGGCAGCCACCTTGGATGGCAAGTCCAGCAGCGTGCCGGTGAGCACCTGCTGCGTGGCGAGCGTGCCGTGCTGCACCGCAGCGATTGGTCGGCTGGATGGGGCGCCGTGTGCCATCAGTTGCCGGCAAATATCGGGCAGCGCGTTCAAGCCCATGTAGATCACCACCGTCTGGTTTGGACGCACCAGAGCAGGCCAGTCCAGCACACCGCTCGGGTCTTTCAGATGACCGGTGACGAACACGACGGCCTGGGCATGATCGCGGTGCGTGAGTGGAATTCCGGCGTAACTGGCCACACCGCAGGCGGCCGTCACCCCCGGAATGACCTCGAAGTCCACACCGTGTGCAGCAAGTTCCTGCATTTCTTCACCACCGCGGCCGAACACAAAGGGGTCACCGCCCTTGAGGCGCACCACCTGCTTGCCCTCACGGGCCAACTGCACCAACAGTCCGTTGATCTGTTCTTGGCGCAGGGTGTGCTCGTTGCGCCGCTTGCCGACAAAAATGCGCCGAGCCTGCGGGGCCGCGAACTCGAGCACACCCGACGACACCAAGTTGTCGTAGACGATCACGTCGGCCTGCTCAAGCAGGCGCACCGCCTTCAAGGTCAGCAACTCGGGGTCGCCTGGGCCTGCCCCGACCAAATACACGCGCCCGCGGCCTGTGTTGCGCAAAAACTGGGGCTTCATCAGTGGCAACTTTTGGTACCGCAAGCTCCGCTGCCACAGCCGCCTGCGTTGCTGCCGCAGCCGGCGCTGCTGCTGCTGGCGGACGCATTGGGCTGGGGGGCGAAGATGAAATTGAACTCGCCCGGTTCGGACTCGACAAAATCGAGCACCGTGTCTTCCAGCAGATCCACGTGGTGGGCGGCGATCAGCACGGGCACATCTTGCAGCAACAAGCGCGTATCGCTGCTGCCAACGTCGTCAAAACCCATGCCGTAGTCGATGGAACCGTCGGCCTCGCGCCGGGCGGCCACGCGCAGCGCCAATTGATCGGCACCCGTGTCTCGGGCGACCTGCTGAATTTGCCGGGCGGCGGCTGGGGTGAGTGTAAACATGAGGGTCTCCTTTCAATGTTCGCCTTTGGTGCGCAACAGGCCGGCCAGCCGGTTGCCCTGTTTCTGCGGCCCGCCGCGGGGAAACAGATCGTGCAGGTAGTGGTTGCTGCCGCGCTCGGGCCCCCAGACTACCGTGAAGTGTTTGATCATGGCGCGCACTTGGGCCTGCACACCATGTTCAGCGTAAAAATTGCGCAGGAAACGCACCAGTTCCCAGTGCTCCTCGGTCAGCGTCAACCCCTCCTGCGCGGCCAGCGCTCGCACGAAGTCTTCCGACCAGTCACCGAGCTTGCGCAGATAGCCTTCGGAATCGGTCTCGACCGGACGGCCATTGACCATCAGGATGCGGGTGAAGGCATCGGTAAGCGGTGCAGTGGGGGTGTTGCTCATGCGACTAGCCTCTGGTTCTGCGGGGTGTAGCTCGGAGCGACGCTGCGCTGGCTGCGTGCGCGCACGAAAGCTACAAAATGGCGTGGCCAATCGGTGCCCGCCACGCTGCGCAAATGGGCATAGGTAGCCAATAGATTGCGCTCTACGATGCCGTCATGCCGACCATCGATGCCATGGCCACGTGTAACCTGCCAAGCGTAGCGTGTGTCCGACGGCAGCCCGTCTAGGCTGGAATAGTGGAATTCATGGCCCCGCACGGTCCGGCCCTGCAGGCCGATCCACGGCATGTGTGCGCTGGCGCTCAGGTGCACGTAGCCACGCCCGACCGGTTTGTCGTGCATCGTGGCATCGGCTGCGATGGCACCCACCATGGCGCATTGCTGGCCACGCCAACGCAAGGAGCGCGCCAAGTACATCAGGCCACCGCATTCGGCATAAGTGGGCAGGCCGGCCGCTATGGCAGCGGCGATCTGCGTGCGCAGTGCCCCATTGGCCTGCAGCTCATGCATGAACCGTTCGGGAAAGCCGCCGCCGATGAACAGGCCGTCGATCGACTCGGGCAGCGCTGCATCGCGCAGGGTGTCAAAGGGCAGCAACTCGGCCCCTGCATCGCGCAGGGCCTGCAAATCGTCGGGGTAGTAAAAGCCAAAGGCGCGGTCTTGCGCCAAGGCAATGCGCACGCGCGCGCCCGCACTGGGCGGGGGCGCGGGGGTGCTCGGGGTCCACTGCATTGGCGGCGCACTGGTGGCCATGGCCTGCACCCGATCTAGGTCGACTTGGGCTGCGATGCGCGCCCCAATCAGGCCGATCTGGCGCGCTGCGTCCTTGTGTTCGTTGCCTGGTATCAGGCCCAAGTGGCGCTCAGCCAGCCCCAGCTCCGGGTCTTCGGCGATGGCACCCAACACCGGCACCTCGGTGTAGTGCTCGATCACCGCGCGCAGCTTGGCCTCGTGGCGGCTGCCGCCCAAGCGGTTCAGGATGACGCCGCCGATGCGGATGCGGCGGTCGAAGGCTTGGTAACCGAGTATCAGCGGAGCGATTCCGCGCGTCATGCCGCGCGCATCGATCACCAGCAACACCGGCAGACCGAGCAGGTGCGCCAGCGCGGCGTTGCTGTTGCTGCCGTCGAGTGCCAGACCGTCGTACAGGCCCTTATTGGCTTCGACGATGGCCAGATCTGCAGCGGCAGCTTGGCCGACAAACAGGGCGCCGATTTGCTCTGGCGTCATGAGATAGGGGTCGAGGTTGTAGCAGGGGCGACCACTGGCCCGACCCAACCACATGGGGTCGATGTAATCCGGCCCCTTCTTGAACGGCTGCACCGCCAGCCCGCGCCCAGCGAAGGCGGCGCACAGACCCAAGCTGACCGTGGTCTTGCCGGATGACTTGTGGGCGGCGCTGACGAGCAGGCGGTTCATCATCGGGGCCGTTTTCAGTGGCGCTCAGCCAAGCCACTGGGGCTGCTGTCGGGCGGAAACTGATCCAGCCGCTGCGGCAAGAAATTCAGGAGCTTGAGCGCCAACAGGACGATCACACCGGCTATCGCAACACCACCCACACCGAGTAGCCATTCCAAGAAAACGGGCGTGTAGGCAGCGACCACGCCGTCGCCGAAAGTGCTGCTGTATACAAAACCAGGGAATATTTGCAGCGGAAAGGCTTGGCTGCCGATGATGGTGACGTACATCTGGGACAGACCGCCAGCAACCACCAGCAATGCGGCCACGGCCACTCCCGTATGCGACCCCCGGCTGCGCGGATGCAACAGCAAGGCGATGGGCAGCAGGCTGCCCAGCAACATCTGGCCCAACCAAAACAGCGCCGTGTAGATCCCACCGTCCAGCAGCAGAAAGCGCTCCAACCCGTGTTGTTTGGCGAAGTAGAGGTTGGTCAAGTGATAGACCAGCACGAAATAGGCCGCGCAGATGACGAAAATAACCTGTAGGCGCACCAAACGAGCCAACATATCTGGCGCCAGTGGCTGTGCGTTCCAGCGGCTGATCGCCAGCAACACCAGCAGAAAAACGGCGGTACCGTAGGAGAGCGAGTAGGCAATGAACATCGGCCCCAGCAGCGCCGAGCCGAAAGCCTGGCGCGCAATCAAAAAGCCAAAAATCGAGCCGGTGCCGGTGGTCAGCAGCAAGCGCCAGACAAAGGCAGAGTGACCGACCCAACTCGACCAGGCGTTCATGCGCCGTTCCATCAGGGTCCAGAGGTAGGCCATCACCAAGACCATGAAGCCGGTGTAGAGGATCACATTCCAAGCAAAAATGGACTTGAAGTTGTAGTAGGTCATGGCTATGATC
>Ga0209103_1000562_pt1 | contig 11589 bp, 9 predicted proteins | sample 4C3metaG_FD_184152 | JGI IMG/M metagenome (GOLD analysis project Ga0209103, IMG submission 184152) | Freshwater bacterial and archeal communities from Indian Creek, Illinois, USA - 4C3 metaG (SPAdes) (version 2) | ecosystem: Environmental > Aquatic > Freshwater > Unclassified | place: USA: Indian...
CGCCGGGGCAGGCCGGGGGGCCGGATGGTCAGAAGGCCCGGCCCCCCGGCCTGCCCCGGCGCGATTGGCAGGGGGCCGATGGCGCTGTGGAACACCCCGTCCGCCGCATGGCCGGGCAGGAAGTTCACCCCGCCGAAGAACCGCGCCACGCGCAGCGAGGCGGGGCGGCGGTAGATCTCCTCGGGCGTGGCGTGCTGCGCCACCCGCCCGTCCAGCAGCAGCGCGATCCGGTCGGCCAGCACGACCGCCTCGGTCTGGTCATGCGTCACCATCAGGGTCGTCACGCCCGTCGCGCGCTGGAGATCGCGGATCAGCGTCCGCATCTCGTCGCGCAAGGAGGCGTCGAGGCTGGAGAGCGGCTCGTCCAGGAGCAGCACCTCGGGTTCCAGCACGAGGGCGCGGGCCAGGGCCACGCGCTGGGCCTGGCCGCCCGAAAGCCCGGCCGGCAGGCGCGCGCCGAACCCGGCGAGCTGGACCCGGTCGAGCATCGCCTCGGTCAGGGCCGCGATCCGGGCCGGGGGCAGACCGCGCATCCTGAGCCCGAAGCCCACATTCTGCGCCACGGTCAGATGCGCGAAAAGCTGCGGGGCCTGAAACACCATGACGACCCGGCGGCGTTCCGGCGGCAGTCCGAGAAGCGACCGCCCGCCCAGCCGGATGTCGCCCGCGTCCGGTGCCAGCAGGCCCGCGACCAGCTTGAGCACGGTCGTCTTGCCCGACCCCGAGGGGCCGACGAGCGCGGTCAGGCGACCGGGCTCGACCGCAAGTTCGAGCCCCGCCAGCACGGGCGCGGCCGTCCTCGACCAGGCCTTGGTCAGTCCCGAAAGCCGGAGCGCCGTCATCGGTCGGTCCCAGGGCCGATCCCCGGGCCCAGAACGGGACTGCGACCGGTCAGGCGCCGCGTCGTCAGCGCCAGGATCAGCAGGCCCGGCAGGATGTAGATCATTGCCACCGCCCCGGTCACGTCATTCCGTCCCGATGTTGCAAAAGTGAAAAGCACGAGCGGCAGCGTCTGCACCCGCCCGCCGCCGATGCTGAGCGTCAGCAGGTATTGCGACCAGGAGACGAGGAAGGCGAACAGGGCTCCGGTCATCAGCCCCGGCAGGATCGCGGGCAGCGTGACATGCCACAGGACCTGCGCGGGGCGCGCCCCGAGCGCGCGGGCCTGCTCCTCGGCCCCGGTGTCGAACCCGGCAAAGACGGCGGCCATCACCAGGGTCATGTAGGGCAGGACGGGGATGAGATGCGCCAGGATCACGCCGGTGACCGTGCCGGTCAGCCCCAGCCGCAGGAAGACGCCATGCAGCCCCAGCGCCACCGCAATGCCGGGCAGGATCACGGGCGCCAGCAGCAGCATGAGGACAAGGCCCCGGCCGCGAAATTGATGCAGCCCGAGCGCCCGCCCGGCGGGAACCCCGACCAGCGCGGCCAGCAGCGTGACCGCGAGCCCGATGAAGATGGTGACGCCGAGGCTTTCCAGCACGCCCGAGGCTGGTGACAGCGCATAGGTCCAGGCGTCGAGCGTGAGCTCGCCCGGCAGCAGGGCGGGGAAGCGCCAGCCATGGGCGAACGACCAGATCGCCAGTGGAATCAGGGGCATGGCAAGCCAGAGCGCCAGCGCCGCCGCAAGGGCGAGGCGCAGCGGCTCAGCGCGCATCGCGGGCCGCCGCGGGCAGGGCCAGCCGGGCGCAGGCCAGCAGCATCGCCGCGCCGACCAGCGCGATGATGACCGCCATCGCCATCGCCTCGGCCCGGGCGGCGAGGTCGACATCGGTGAAGCCTTGCCAGGCCAGGACCGGCAGCGCCCTGGGCGCATGGGCGCCGAGCAGCAGGGGGATCTCGTAGGCCCCGAAGGCGAAGGCGAAGACCAGCGCCGAAGCGGCCAGGAGCGCGGGCATCAGCATCGGCAGCAGGACATGCGCAAAGGCCTGCCAGCGCGTGGCCCCCAGGCTGCGCGCGGTCGCCTCGGGATCGGTGCCGATGGCTTGCAGGCGCGCAAGCAGGATCAGGGTGATGAAGGGCACCTCCTTCCAGACATAGAGCAGGATGATCCCGATGGCGAAAGGGTCATGCGTCAGGGCCGGGAACTCGGCCGGCCGGTCGATCAGCCCGCCGGCATGGGCCAGCCGCGCGAAAAACCCCGATTGCGAGAAAAGGTAAAGAATGCCGATCGCTCCCACGACATGCGGGACCGTCAGGTTCACCTGGATCAGGAAGAAGAGCGGGCCGCGCCCGGCAAAGCCCCGGCGCAGCAGCAGCGCCGTCCCGAGGGCCAGCGCCGCCGAGATCAGCGTGGAAGCGAGTGCAATCCAGAGCGACAGGCCGAGCGCGGCGAGAAAGTCCGGCGAGCTCAGGATCGCGGCATAGGCGGCCAGGTCCGGCTCGGTCAGGCCGATGGCGGGCATGTAGCGCAGGGACCGCAGGAAGGTGAGGCCCAGCGCGCTCAGAAAGAGGCCGCCCAGCACCAGCAGGGCCGGGGCGAGCATCAGCCAGGGGCGCGCCGTGCCGGTCACCCCGCCGTCCCTGTCACCGGCCGACCTCGGCCAGCCAGCCCGCCTCGATCGCGGTCAGCCAGTCGGCCTGCAATTCGGGCAGCGCGGCCCGCGCCAGTTCGGCGGCAGGCACCACCGAGGGATGACCCGTCAGCGCGGCAAATCCGGCCTGCACCTCGGGCGCGGTGCGCGACAGCTCGATCGCGGGCGAGGCGCCCCAGACCTCGGGCCGGGCCTTGTGCAACTGCTCCTCTCCCGAAAGCAGCAGGTTCTGCACCACCATCGCCGCCGCCTTGTTCGGCGCGTTGAACGGGATCAGCGTGTAGTTCGTGTTGGCGAGCGTGCCGTCCGTCAGCCCGAAGGAGCGGACGGTTTCGGGATAGAGCCCGGCCTGCACCGCCAGGCCGAACTGCGAGGGGTCGTAGTTGAAGGTGAAATCCACCTCGCCATTGGCGAAAAGCTCGTTCAGCTGCATGATCGTGGTCGGGTAGGTCCGGCCTTGGCGCCACAGGTGGGGCTCGATCTCGTTCAGGATGGCCCAGGTCCGGGCGGCCACCGCGTCGAACCTGGCCTGGTCGAAGGGGCCGAGCAGCGCCTCGGGGCCGCCTGCCGCATGCACGAACACATGGCGCACGAAGGCCGAACCGGTGAAGTCGGGCGGGGCGGGATAGGTGAAGCGGCCGGGATTGGCCTTGATCCAGGCCAGCAGCGCCGGCATCGAGCGCGGCGGGTCGGCGACGACGGCGCTGTCATGGGCGAAGGCGAACTGGACGGTGTTCCAGGGCACCTGGCAGCCGTCGACCGGCACGCCGAAGTCGTTGGCGATCGCCGGATTGTCCCAGTTCACCAGCGCGTTGTTGGGCAGAAGGTCGGTGTAGGAGCAGAAGGCGAGGCCGGCCTGCTTCATCGAGCGGAAGTTCTCGCCGTTGATCCAGATCAGGTCCACCGCACCGCCCGTGGTGATCCCGGCCTCCTTCTCGACGAGCACGATGTTCACCGCCTCGACCGCGTCGCTGATGCCGACCCGGTTCAGGGTGATCCCGTGATCGCGCGCCAGGATCCCCGCGACATGGTCCGAGACATAGCGGTTGATCTGGTCCGAACCGCCCCACATGAACCAGGTCACGCTGTCGCCCCGGGCCTCGGCGAGGATCTGGTCCCAGGTCATCGCCTTGAGCGCGTCGTCCGCGGGTTCGGCCAGCGCCGGGGCGGCAAGGCAAAGAAGAAGGGCAAGGCTGCGCAACATGGTGGGAAATCCGTCTGGCCAGGTTTGCCGCACTCAAGCGGAAGCGGGCGGAGAATGCCAGTCACATCGTTGTTTTGGCGCTGAAACATGGCCGGCCCCGCCGGCGCGCGCGGAGCGGGGCGCGCGGCGAGGCGGCCGGGGGTCAGCCGTCGATGCGTGCGGCCATCAGCGCGATCGACTGCTGATAGACCGTCGCGGCGTTCCACTGTTGGATCACCGCGAAATTGGGCTCGCCTTCCTGATAGCCCTTGCCGGGCTGCCAGCCCTTTTCGGCGAGGAAGTTCGCGGTCGAGGCGAGCGCGTCGGCCATGTCGTAGAGATCGACCGTCCCGTCGCCGTTGCCGTCGACGCCGTAGCGCAGCGCGTTGCCGGGCAGGAACTGGGTGTGGCCCAGCTCGCCGTGCCGGGCGCCAAGGGTGTCCATCGAGATGGCGCCCTTGTCCACCAGCAGCAGGGCCCCGATCAGATGCGGCCGGAAAAAATCCGACCGGCGGCAGTCGTAGGTCAGCGTCGCGATGGCCGAGACCACGTTGGTGTCGCCCATGAAGCCGCCGAAGGCCGTCTCCATCCCGTGGATCGCGATGATGACCCCCGCGGGCACGCCATGGCGCGCCTCGAGGCCGGCGTAGAATTCGGGGTCCCTGGCCTTGCGCTGACGGCCCTGGGCGATGATGGTTTCCGCACCCCGCACCTCGAGGAACTTGTCGAGGCTGTAGCGGAAGCTTCTCTGGTTGCGGTCCGCGCGGATCGTCGGCTGCGAATAGGAACTGGCCATCAGGGCCTCGATCCCGCGCCTGCCCACGCCCTCGGCCCTGGCCACGGCGGCCATTTCGGACTTCCAGGCCTCGTAGTGCAGGCCGGTGTCGCCGCAGCTCAGCGCCTGGGCGGCGACCGGGGCAAAGATCAGGCAGAGCATGGCGGCGAAACGTGGCATCGCGATCACGGGCGGTCACCTGCTGTCAGGGGCAGCGCCGCACGGAACGGCGTCGCGTTCAGACAGACCGGGCGGCGCGGCGGTGTCAAGTCACGTTGTGGCGGGGCGGGGCGGTGCGGCGGCGCGGCGCGAAGATTCGCCGCGCGGCCCTGGAAAAAGTGTCGTGACAGGCGCGCGACGGATGCACTAGCGTTGATGAAACCGGATGCTGCGATCGTTCTTGCCTGATCTGGCGGCCATCATCGCACCGCGCGTCGCCGTGTCGGGGTGGCAGGAAGGTCGGTCACGGAACCGCAGCCTTTACCGGCAATACGCCCGATCCAGGACGACAGGCGGCAAGGGAGGGGAAGGATGGGTCTGGAGGGTTTCGTCCGGTCGGCCGAGGGTCTGAACCGGCTGGTCGGTGCGCTGGCGTCGTGGATGACGCTGGGGACGGTGCTGGTCTGCTTTGCCACGGTCTACACGCGCTATGCGCTTGATACCAATTTCACCTGGCTCCAGGATCTTTATGTCTGGCAGCACGCGGCGGTGATCGCGCTCGGCGCGGGCTACACGATCGTGATCGGCGGCTTTGTCCGGGTGGACATCTTCTACGCCCGATGGGCCCCCCGGCGGCGGGCCTGGGCGGATCTGGTGCAGACCATCATCTTCCTCATCCCCTTCATGCTGCTCTGCGGCTGGACGTTCTGGACCCTGTTCGTCAATTCCTGGAACGCCGATGAGGCCTCGCCCAATCCCGGCGGACTGCCGAACTTCTGGATCCTCAAGGGCACGCTGATCGCCTTCGTGGTGCTGGTCCTCGTGCAGGCGGCCGCCATCATCGCGCGCTCGCTGCTGGTGTTTCGCGGTCAGGAGGATTTCGCGCTGAAATCCTCCGGTCACTGAGGGAGGCCGGCATGGACAGCGCAATCGTCGGTCAGATCCTGGCCGGGGTCTTTTTCCTGGCCATCCTCGTCACCCTGCTGTTCGGCTATTTCGCCGCCTTCGCGCTGGGCGGCCTGTCGATCTTCTTCGCGCTGGCGGGCGCCGCGCTCGGCGTGTTCGACCTGCATCTGCTCAGCTCCATCGCCACCCGGTTCTTCGGCGTGATCACCAATCCGGTGCTGATCGCGGTGCCGCTGTTCATCTACATGGGCGTGATCCTCGAGAAATCCAAGATCGCCGAGGTCCTGCTGACCACGATGGGCCAGCTTTTCGGCACGCTGCGGGGCGGCTCGGGTTCTCGGTGGTGATCGTGGGCACGCTGCTGGCCGCCTCGACCGGGGTCGTCGGCGCCACCGTGGTGACGATGGGGCTTTTGTCGCTGCCGGCCATGATGCGCGCGGGCTACGATCCCCGGGTCGCGACCGGCGTCATCTGTGCGGCCGGCACGCTTGGCCAGATCATTCCGCCCTCGACCGTGCTGATCTTCGTGGCCGACATCCTGCAAGGCGCCAATGCCTCGGCGCAGATGGCGCTGGGCAACTTCGCCCCCGACACGATCTCGGTCGGCGACCTCTTTGCCGGGGCCTTCATCCCCGGCATGGCCCTTGCGTTCCTCTACGGGCTCTACATCGCCTTCAAGGCCTTCATGGATCCGCTGTCCTGCCCGGCGCTGGTGATGACCGCCGAAGAAAAGAGCGGCCTCGGCCGCCGCGCGGTGGTGGCCCTGGTGCCGCCGATGACGCTGATCATCGCGGTGCTCGGCTCGATCATCGGCGGGGTCGCCACGCCGACCGAAAGCGCCAGCGTCGGCTCGCTGGGTGCGATCTTCCTGATGCTGGTCAAGATGCTGGCCGATCACCACCTGGCCGACGGCTCGGGCCGCAGCGAGGTGGTGGAGCGGCGGCTGATGAGCTTCTGGATCGGCTTTCTGGTGCTGCTGGTCGTCGTCGGGGCGCTGGGCGGCGCCTTCGGGCTTCTGACGCTGCTCATCCTCGCGGTGGGGCTGGGCGTGCTTGCGGTCCTGATGACCGGCGCGCTGCGCTGGCGGCTGATCACCACCATCATCGAGACCAACAAGGCGACGATGGCGATCACCACGATGATCTTCATCATCCTGCTCGGCGCCACGGCCTTTGCGCTGGTCTTCACCCGGATGGGCGGCGGCGATCTGGTGCAGGGGGCGCTCAGCGGGATGCCGGGCGGCCAGCTCGGCGCGCTGATCGTGGTGATGGCGATCATGTTCATCCTGGGCTTCTTTCTCGACACGTTCGAGATCGTCTTCATCGTCGTGCCGATCACCGCGCCGGTCCTCTTGCTGATGGGGCTGGATCCGATCCTGCTGGGCGTGCTGATCGGGATCAACCTGCAAACCTCGTTCCTGACGCCGCCGTTCGGATTCTCGCTCTTCTACCTGCGCGGCGTCGCCCCGGCCTCGATCAGCACCGGCACGATCTACCGCGGCGCGATCCCCTTCGTGATCATCCAGGTCTTCATGCTGATCACCGTCTACACCTTCCCGCAGATCGCGACCTGGCTGCCGCAGTACCTGTTCCGTCCGGCGGCCGTGATCGAGGCGCCGTTCGACCCCGGCGCGCCCCCCCCGGTCGTCGCCCCCGAAGGCGAGGGCGGCGGCGGCGGAGCCTTCGAGTTGTGACGCAAACGGCCCGCAGCAGTCCCGCTGCGGGCCGTTCCGATCATGCCATCGCGTCAGCTTGCCCCCGTCAGCTTGCCGAAGGGAAGGGGAAGTCCAGCGTCCGCGCGTTCAGGAACGCCTGCTCGTTGAAGCGCAGGGTGCGCATCGTCATCGCGCGCGAGCTCAGGTAGGACTGCCAGACCCGCTTGGTGATGTCATCGCCGGTATCCATCGATTCCTGCACCAGTTCCCCCGCAGCTGCGCCAAGGCCGGTCAGGATCTCTTCGGACAGGCGCATGAACTGCACGCCATGCTCGGTCGCCAGCACCTGCATCGCCTCGCCCGAGCGGATGTCGTACTCGGCCTTCATGTCGATGTAGCCTTCGGCGGCGCAGCTCTGGATGAGCTGTTGCAGGTCTTCGGGCAGTTCATCGTAGCGGGCCTTGTTGACCATCAGCTGCACGGCGCCGCCGGGTTCCTGGATGCCGGGACCATAGCAGAACTTGGCGACCTGGTGGAAACCGAGCGCCATGTCGTTCAGCGGCCCGATGAACTCGGCCGCGTCGATGGCGCCCGACTGCAGGCCCGCGAAGATCTCGCCCGCGGGCATCAGCACGGCCGAGCCGCCAACCCTCTTGATGAGCTCGCCGCCCAGGCCCGGAATCCGCATCTTCAGGCCCTGGAAATCGGCCATCGAGTTGATTTCATTCCGGAACCAGCCGAAGGACTGCGCCGCCGTCTGGCCCGCCGGGAAGGCGATGATGCCGAACTGGGCGTTCAGCTCGTCCCACAGCGCCTGCCCGCCGCCAAAGCGCAGCCACGAGAACTGCTCGTCGGCGGTCATGCCGAAGGGCACGGCGAAGAAGATCGCAAAGGCCGGATGCTTGCCGACATGGTAAAAGCTGGCGTCATGGCCCATCTCGGCGGTGCCGTCCATGACGGCATCCATGCACTGGAGCGCCGGCACAAGCTCGCCCGCCGCGAAGGGCGTGACCGTCAGCCGTCCGCCGCTGGCCCTGGTGATCCGCTCGGCCAGCCTGTCGGCCCCGGCGCCGACGCCGGGCAGGTTCTTCGGCCAGGAATGCACCATGCGCCACTCGAACACCGTCTGCGCGATCGCCGGAGCGGCCAGCGTGCTCGCCGCCGCCATGCCAAGTGCCGAAGTGGTGATGAACTGTCGTCTCTTCACGCGAATTTCCTCCCTGATCAATTGTGCGGTGCAGTTGCAGGTCTGCGCGAAAACCGACACTCCAGAGCTGCAAGCGACACCGTGGATGAGATGGCATCGGCTCTCCCGATCGTGAAGGGGGGCGCGAAAGAAAATTTCGCCGTCGGCGCATTCCTGCTTTTAATGCTGCGCGCCGGATCCGGGCCGGCCCCGCAAGGGGCAGGCCGCGCCGCCGCGGCAGCCATCGCGCCGGCGCCGGATGCCCGCGGCCAGGGCGACCGAGGCGCGGCCCACTTGCGCGCCGACGGGGTTTGCGGCACGCCTTTGCGATGACCGCTGGTGCCGCGCATCCCCCCGCATTCCTCGGCGTCGAGGCCTCGCTGACCGGACGGCGCTGGCTTGGCCCGGACGCGGCCTGCGACCGGCTGGCCGAGGCGATCGGGCAGGCGACGCGCTTGCCGCTGGCGCTCTGCCGGGTGCTGGCGGCGCGGGGGGTGGCGCCGGACGGCGCGACGGCGTTTCTCGCGCCCGCCCTGCGTGCGCTGCTGCCCGATCCGATGACCCTGCGCGACATGGGGCCCGCCGCCGAGCGCCTGCTGCACGCCGTCCGCCAGCGGCAGCGGATCGCGGTCTTTGCCGATTACGATGTCGATGGCGGGGCTTCTGCGGCGCTGCTGCTGGTCTGGCTGCGCAGCTTCGGCATCACCGCCACGCTCTACATCCCCGACCGGATCGACGAGGGCTATGGCCCGAACATCCCGGCGATGGCCGGACTTGCCGCGGCGCATGCGCTGATCCTCTGCGTCGATTGCGGGACCTTGTCGCATGACGCGATCGCGGCAGCGGCGGGGGCGGATGTGGTGATCCTCGACCACCATCTCGCGCTCGAGACGCTGCCCGCGGCCCTGGCGGTGGTGAACCCCAACCGCCAGGACGAGGATGGCAGCCTGGCGCATCTCTGCGCCGCCGGGGTGGTGTTCCTGCTGCTGGTCGAGGCGAACCGCCGCCTCAGGGCCGAGGGCGCGGCGGGCCCCGACCTGATGGGGCTGCTCGATCTGGTGGCGCTGGCCACCGTTGCCGATGTGGCGCCGCTGGTGGGCGTCAACCGGGCCTTCGTGCGGCAGGGGCTGAAGGTGATGGCGCGGCGGGAACGGCCCGGCTTGCGCGCGCTGGCCGATGTCGCGCGGCTGGACCAGGCGCCGACCGCGCATGCGCTGGGGTTCCTCCTTGGCCCGCGGGTGAACGCCGGGGGGCGGATCGGCCAGGCCGACCTCGGCGCGCGGCTGCTGGCGACCGACGACCCGGGTGCCGCGGCGGCCATGGCCGCCCGGCTCGACCAGCTCAACACCGACCGGCGCGCGATCACCGACGCCGTGCGCGCCGAAGCGCTCGCCCAAGCCGAGGCGCGCGGCTTCGAGGCGCCGCTCGTCTGGGCGGCGGGCGCGGGCTGGCACCCCGGCGTGGTTGGCATCGTCGCCGCCCGCCTGAAGGAGGCGGCGGACCGCCCCGCCGTGGTGATCGGCTTCGAGGGCGAGGCGGGCAAGGGCTCGGCCCGGTCGGTGCCGGGGGTCGATCTCGGGGCGGCGATCCAGCGGCTGGCGGCCGAGGGGCTGATCGAACGGGGCGGCGGGCACAAGATGGCGGCGGGCCTCAGCCTGACGCGCGCCCAGATCGTCCCCGCCATGGCCCGGCTGGCCGAGCTGCTGGCCCGGCAGGGGGCGGGCGCGGGGGGGCCGCGCGACCTGCGGCTCGACGGGCTTCTGGTGACCGGCGCCGCCACGGTCGGGCTGATCGAGGCGATCGAGGAGGCCGGCCCCTTCGGCGCGGCCGCCCCGGCCCCGCGCTTTGCCTTCGCCAATGCCGCCGTCAGCGCCCGGCGGATCGGCGAGGGGCATCTGAAGCTGACCGTCAGCGACGGCACCGGCCCCCCGCTCGAGGCCATCGCCTTTGCCGCCTTCGACACCCACCTCGGCCCGGCCCTGGAACATCCCGGCCACCACCGCTTTCACCTTGCCGGCCGACTGGAACTGAACCACTGGAACGGCCGCAGCCGGGTGCAGCTGCGGCTCGAAGACGCCGCGCGCGCCTGATGCGGAAGGCGGGAAGAATCCGCTTGCAGAAGCGCAGGACGCGCTTTAGACACTGCCGCACCGAAAGCGTGGCCCGTTCGTCTATCGGTTAGGACACCTGGTTTTCAACCAGGTAAGAGGGGTTCGACTCCCCTACGGGCTGCCATTTACTCATTTTTTCGCCTTCCTTTCAATAGGTTGGGACGTGATCGTGTCCAATCTTACGGGAAGGTTGGACAACTTTTGTTCCGCTTCTGTGCTGGACAGCCCGACAAAGCCGCTATCCGCAAGCCTCGAACGATCGGCTTTCTTGGTGTAGGTCGCGCCTTCCTTGTTGGTCTTATGGGCCATCACGGCGCGGATTTCGTCGGGTGACTTGCCAGCGTTCGCCATCAAGGTTGCAAGCGACTTTCGCAGACCATGCGCCGAACAAAGCGGGTTGCCTGCGGCCTTGCACTGGTCCTTGAACCAGTTGCCCAGCGTCGTCGGCTTATAGGCCAAGCCGTTGCCATGCGTGACGAACAGAAACTGGTCACGCGGCACATGGGCCAGTTCGGCGGCAAGTTCTTCATGGATCGGCAGATCGGCCCCGATTCCTGTCTTGCCGCGCCGATAGGTGATCCGATCACCCTGCACGTTGCGCCAGCCCATCGCCGCCACGTCTTGCCGCGACGCGCCCGTCCAGAGGAACAGCATCATCGCCAGTCGGGCCTTGCTGCCCGTTGGATGGTGTTCCTTGAACCGGGCAATCTCTTGATCGGTCCAAGTGTGATAGCCGTCGGCGTTTTCCTTGCGCCTATCGGCATATCGGGCCGGGTTGAACGTCACGCCCATTTCCCGCTTGATCGCAAAATTGAACAGCATGGACAGGTTCTTCTTGACCGTGTTCGCGGCGGTCGGGCCAGACTTCTTGCCCATAAGCGCCGCGACGTGGCGGGTTCCGAATTTTGCAAAAGGCAGATCGCCCGCGACGCCGCGCAACCAGTCCAGTTCGCCTCGGATGCTGCGCTTGCGGCTTTCCGACAGGTTTCGATACTTCGGGCGATCGTGTCCCACGGCGTGGTGTAGCTTCTGGTGCTCACCGTGATCCCGGACCTGTCCGGGCTGGTCATACCCCGGGGAC
>Ga0209103_1000563_pt1 | contig 11588 bp, 10 predicted proteins | sample 4C3metaG_FD_184152 | JGI IMG/M metagenome (GOLD analysis project Ga0209103, IMG submission 184152) | Freshwater bacterial and archeal communities from Indian Creek, Illinois, USA - 4C3 metaG (SPAdes) (version 2) | ecosystem: Environmental > Aquatic > Freshwater > Unclassified | place: USA...
CTGCTCGCCGCGCCGCCAGCCCACGCTCTCGCCCAGCAGCGGCACGGCGAGCAGCGTGAGGAACAGCGGCATGGTGAAGCCCAGCGCCGTGACGGTCGCCAGCGGCATGGTGGCATAGCCGTAGAAGGCGCCGCCCATGCCCACCAGGCCGAAGATGGTCCGCCAGACATGGCCCATGGGATATTGCGTCCGCAAGGCCGGCCAGCCGCCCGCCTGGCTGAGCAGCGGCAGCAGCACCGGCAGGGCAAAGATGCTGCGGAACAGCACCACCTGCGCCAGCGGCACGGCGCCATCCAGCGCCTTCACGCAACCGGCGGCCAGCGCGAACAGCATCGCCGCCGCCAGGATGAACAGGATGGCGCGGCGGCGGCTGGCCCGCGTCGCGGCCGAGGGGGAGATTTGCAAGCTGTGGCTCATGGACGGGCGTGAGGCGTGAGGTTACGGTCGGCGCGTCATGAGCGCCAGACTCCCCAAGGAACGGCCACCCAAGGCCCCCCTCATCCCGCCCCATCCCGGCCTCGATATCCTCGCGGATGAGGTGGTCTGGGCTGGGCGATTCCCGCTGCAACGGGTGCGCTTCACCTATGAGCGCTTCGACGGCACGCGCTCGGCCGAGCTCACCTGGGAATTGTGGCGGCGCAGCGCTGGGGTGGCCATGCTGCCCTATGACCCGTGGTCGGACCGCATCGCGCTGATCGAGCAATTTCGCCTGCCCGTGCATGCCGCCGGCCTGCCGCCGATCCACACCGAATGCGTGGCCGGCCTGCTGGAGCCCGGCGAGGAGCCGGAAGCCGCCGCCCGGCGGGAATCCATGGAGGAAGCCTCGGTAGCGCCGGACCTCGTGGAACATATTGGCCGCTACATGCTGATGCAGGGCGGCTGCGACGAGTTGATGCACCTCTATTGCGGCCGCGCCCGGCTGCCGGAACCGGAAGCCGCCGGCACCCATGGCCTGCTGCATGAGGGTGAGGATATCCGCCTGCTCATCATGCCGGCCCAGGAGGCCTTCGCCATGCTGGACCGCAACGCCATCCAGAACGCCACCTGCGCGCTCTCCCTGTTCTGGCTGCGCCAGCATCATGCGCGCCTGCGCACCGATTGGACAAAAGAATGACCGAGACCCTGTTCCGCGACGATGCCTATCTGCGCGAAGTGACCGCGCGCGTCGTCTCGGCCGATGCCGCGGGCATCATCACCGACCGCAGCAATTTCTACCCGCGCGCCGGCGGCCAACCCGGCGATTCGGGCACGCTGCGCTGGGCCGGCGGCGAGGCCGTCATCACCGAGGCCGCCAAGGGCGAGGCCGATGCCATCCTGCATCGCGTCGCCGCAGACAGCCAAATGCCCGCGCCCGGCGACGAAGTCACGCTGATCCTCGACTGGGACCGCCGGCATCGGCACATGCGGATGCACACCACGCTGCATCTGCTGTGCAGCCTGATCCATGGCGCGGGCGTCACCACCGGCGGGCAGATCGGCGCGGACAAGTCGCGCCTCGATTTCGACCTGGCCGAGCCGCCCACCAAGGAATCCCTGACCGAGAAGCTCAACGCGCTGATCGCGGCCGACCACGCCATCAGCGAAAGCTGGATCACGGAAGCGGAACTCGACGCCAATCCGGGCCTGGTGCGGACCCTCTCCGTCCAGCCGCCGCGCGGTGCCGGGCGGGTGCGGCTGGTGCGGATCGGCACCATGGAGCAGCCATTGGATTTGCAGCCCTGCGGCGGCACCCATGTGAAAACCACGAGCGAGATCGGCCGGGTGGAAGTGCTCAAGCTTGAGAATAAGGGGCGGCAAAATCGCCGCATCAGCATCGCATTGGTGGAGGGGTGATCATGGACAACCTGGTCAGCACGGAATGGCTCGCATCCCAATTGGGCGCGGCCGATCTCATGGTCTTCGACACGACGAAATACCTGCCCAACGAGCCCTTCGACGGCGCCACGAAATTCGCCGAGGCCCATATCCCCGGCGCGCATTTCTTCGACCTGGATGTGGTGGCGGACCCCGATGCGACCCTGCCGCACATGATCCCGGGCGCGGCGCGCTTCGAGAAGCTGATGGGTGCCATGGGCATCTCCAACGCCACGCGCGTGGTGTTCTATGACCAGAAGGGGCTGCAATCCTCGGCGCGCGGCTGGTGGCTGATGCGCCTGTTCGGGCATGAGAAGGTGGCCGTGCTGGATGGCGGCCTGCCGAAATGGCTGCGCGAGGGGCGGCCTGTCGCTTCGGGCGCGCCCTTGGCACCGCAGCCCGCCACCTATGTCGCGGATTTCGTGGCCGCGCGCGTCTTTGGCATCGGCGATGTGAAGCGCGTGCTGGCCGACAACTCCGCCCTGGTGCTGGATGCGCGGGCCGCCGGCCGCTTCAGCGGCACGGCGCCCGAGCCACGGCCCGGCCTGCCCTCCGGCCACATGCCGGGTGCGGCCAACCTCCCCTTCAACGAGCTTTTCGCGGCAGATGGCACCATGCTGCCCCCGGACGCGCTGCGCGCCCGCTTCGCCGCCGCCGGGGCCGAGGGCCGCTCGGCGCTGGTCACCAGTTGCGGCACGGGTGTCACCGCCTGCATCCTCACCCTCGGCGCGGTTCGCGCCGGGCTGCCTGAACCCGCCGTCTATGACGGCTCCTGGACCGAATGGGCGAGCCGGCCCGAAACCGTGAAAGCGACCGCGTGATGCCCGATTCCAACCCCAGCAACTTCGGCTTCTCCACCCGCATGAGCCATGCGGGGCGCGAGGGAGTTCGCATCCACGGCTTCGTGAACCCGGGCGTGCATCGCGGCTCCACCGTGCTTTTCCCGAATTGCGAGGCGCGGCGCGATGCCGCGGCCAAGCGCCACGAACAATTCATGACCTATGGCACGCAGGGTGGCCCGACCCATTACGCGCTGGAGGATGTGATCTGCGAGATCGAGGGCGGCACGCGCTGCACCATCGTGGGCACCGGCCTGGCCGCCGTGGTCGTGCCGCTGCTGGCCTATCTCAAGGCGGGCGATCATTGCCTGATGCCGGACAGCGTCTATGGCCCGGCCCGCAGCCTGGCCAGCAACATGATGCAGGGCTGGGGGATCGAGACCACCTTCTACGACCCTTGCGTGGATGAAGCGGGCATGGCCGCGCTGATCCGACCCAACACCAAGGTCGTCTATACCGAGAGCCCTGGCTCCCACACCTTCGAAATCCAGGACATCCCCGCCATCGCCCGCGCCGCCCATGCGCGCGGCTGCAAGGTCATGATGGATAATACCTGGGGCATCCACACCTTCCAGCCTTTCACCCACGGCGTGGACATCTCGATCCAGGCGCTGACCAAATATGTCGGCGGGCATTCCGACATCCTGCTGGGCAGCGTGACCGTGAACAGCGAGGAAGATCACCTCATCGTCCGCGGCGCCGCCTCCACCATGGGGCATTACGCTTCGCCGGATGATGTCTGGCTGGCGCTGCGCGGCGTGCGGACCATGGCGATGCGCCTGAAGGTGCAGGAGGCCGCGAGCATCGAGGTGGCGAAGTGGCTGGAGGCGCAGCCGCAGATCAAGCAGGTACTGCATCCGGCCCTGCCCTCCCATCCGCAACACGCGCTGTTCAAGCGCGACTTCAACGGCGGGTGCAGCCTGTTCGGCATCGTGCTCGATGAGAAATACACGCAGCAGGACATGTTCGGCTTCATCAACGCGCTGAAGCTCTACGGCATCGGCGCGAGCTGGGGGGGATATGAGAGCCTGGCGCTGCCCACCACGGGCTTCGTGACCCGCACCGCCGGCACGGGCGATTTCGGCGGGCAGATGGTGCGGCTTCACATCGGGCTGGAGGATGTGAAGGACCTGATCGCGGACCTCGCGCAGGGGTTGCAGACGCTGAAGTAAGACCGGAGGCCGCTGCCGCCCTCCAGGCCGCCCGCCAAAGGCCCCATATCTGAAGCGCGGGGGCCTTGGAAACCGTCACTTCAAGCGGAACGGGTCGTCGGCGGGCAGGATGTCCCGGATGTAGTCGCGCGTCTTCCATTCGGGGGCGGGCGGCACATGGCCCTCGCGGGGCACATGCGGCGAGGGCGTGCCGGTGGCGAGGTCCGGGATGTAGCGCGGGCAGTTGGGATAGATCTCGGTGCAGGTGACGCGCACCAGGCGTTCTCTCACCCCATGGATGCTGGCCCGGCCGCTGATCCGCAGGCGCCGGCTCTGCCCGTCGAAGCGCAGGAACAGCAGCCCCACATTGGGATTGCGCGTGATGTTGCCCAGCGTGCGGAACATCGAATTGCCGTCATATTCCGGCCATTCCAGCGTGGCGCCGTCCAGGATTTTCACGAAGCCCGGATCGCCCGCGCGGATGCTGCAATCCATGTGCTCGCCATGCCCGGTCGCGATGAAGAAGAAGGGCGAGGAAGCGATCAGCACCCGGTCTTCCTCCCAGAATTCCCGGTGCAGGCGGCGCTTCTCCAGCGCATCCGCTACGCGGCGCCCATCCGAGGCGTCCTGCAACTCTCGCATGCCATCATGATAGAATTCCCGTGTCATCGGCGTGTCCCTGGCTGATGGGGTCTGGCGCCCCTCTTTTCTCTACTCCGCCGGCTGCGGCGCCGTCTTGGGCCGGAAGCGCCGGGCGATCCAGACCTCAAACCGGTCCACATAGAGATAGCACACCGGCACGAAGATCAGGCTGAGCAGCGTCGAGGTGATCAGCCCGCCGATCACCACCAGCGCCATGGGCGCCCGGAATTCATTGTCGGCGCCGATGCCCGCCGCGATATGCACCATGCCCGCCACCATGGCGATGGTCGTCATCACGATGGGCCGCGCCCGCTTGCGCGCCGCCTCCATGATGGCGGCCTCCCGCCCCAGCCCCTCATCGCGGCGGATCATGATGGCGTATTCCACCAGCAGGATGGAGTTCTTGGCGACGATGCCCATCAGCATCAGCACGCCGATCACCGCCGAGACGCCGAGCGACTTCTGGGCGATCAGCAGGGCCATCAGCGCGCCGCCGAGCGAGAGCGGCAAGGCGCTCATGATGGTGATTGGCTGGAGGAAGCCGCCGAACAGCAGCACCAGCACCAGGTAGACCAGCAGCACGCCCGCCCCCAGCGCCATCGCGAAGCCGGAGAACAGCTCGGCCATGATTTCCTTGTCGCCGGTGGATTGCTCGCGCACGCCAGCCGGCAGGGCGCGCATGATGGGCAGGCTGTTCACCAGCTTCACCGCCTCGCCCAGCGGCATGCCGTTGAGCTCAGCCTCCACCGTCGCTCTGCGCTGGCGGCCGAGGCGGTCAATCTGCGCGGGGCCGGCGCCATGGCCGATCTCGGCCACGCTCTCGATCGGCACCATGATGCCGCCGCGGCCCTCGACGCGCAGGCCGCGCAGCGCCTCGGGATCCTTGCGGGCGCGTTCATCCAGCATGACGCGGATGGCGATTTGCCGGTCCGCCAGGGTGAAGCGCGGCAGGAGTTGGTCCACATCGCCAATGGTCGCGATGCGCGCGGTCGCGCCGATATTGGCGGGCGAGACGCCAAGCTCCGCCGCGCGGGCCTCCATCGGCGTGATCTGCAATTCCGGCCGCGCGAGCGATGCGGTGGAGCGCGCGCCGGCCAGTTGCGGCAGGCCGCGCATCTGCGTCTCCAGCATCCGTGCGGCCTCGGCCAGCACCGCGCCATCGGCGCCGACGAGGGTGATCTGCAACCGCGCGCCGCTTTGCCCATCCGCGCCAAAGCGCACCCGCGCGCCGGGAATGAGATTCAGCGCCGGGCGGACCAGCGCCTCGAACTGGATCTGGCTGACGCCGCGCTCGGCGCGGGGCACCAGCGTCACGGTCAGGTTGGCGGTGCGCGGATCGCCCGCGCGGGTCGTGCTGCCCAGCCCCGGCCCGCCCACACCGGTATTGGAGGTGCCCATGCTGGCAAAGACGGAGACCACCTCGGGCCGCGCCTTGAGAATGCGCGTTGCCTGCTGCACCACCTCCTCGGTATCGGCCAGCGAGGCGCCCGGCGCCAATTCAATGGCGATGGAGGCCCGCCCACGATCCGCGCCGGGCACGAAATCCTGCGGGATATGGGGCAGGAGCGCGACGGAGAGTGCGAAAAAGGCCACGCCGCCCGCCAGCGTGGTGAAACGGTGGCGCAAGCACCAGCCGAGCACCGCGTAATAGCGCTTGGCGAGCCAGCTATCCGGAGGCTCGGGCCCATGATGCGGCTTGAGGAAATAGGCGCCCAGCAGCGGCGTCAGCAGCCGCGCCACCACGAGCGAGAAGGCGACGGCCGCCGCCACCGTCAGCCCGAATTGCCGGAAGAACTGGCCGGGAATGCCCGGCATGAAGGCCACCGGCACAAAGACCGCGAGGATCGTCGCCGTCGTCGCCACCACCGCCAGCCCGATCTCCGACGAAGCATCCAGCGCCGCGCGATAGACGCTGACGCCAGGATTTTGCCGGATGTGGCGCACGATGTTCTCGATCTCCACGATCGCGTCATCCACCAGCACGCCCACCACCAGCGTCAGCCCCAGCAGCGTCACGTTGTTGAGCGAGAAGCCCAGCATCTGCATGACGAAGAAGGTGGGGATGAGCGAGAGCGGCATGGCGATGGAGGCCATCGCCGTCGCCCGCCAGTCGCGCAGGAAGGCATAGACCACCAGCATGGCCAGGATGGCGCCGATCAGCAGCGCCTCCAGCGCCGCGTGGAAGCCGGCCAGCACGAAGGTGACGGTGGTGGTGACGACGTTGATCGTCACCTCCGGGTGCTCGGCGGCGATCTGTTGCGCGCGGGCCATCACGCCCTCGGCCACGCGGACCTCGGAACTGTCGCGGGTGCGGAGCACTTCGAAGGCCACCACGGGCCGGCCATCCAGCCGGGCGGCGGTGCGGACCTCGGCCGTCGCATCCTCGACATCGGCGATATCGCCCAGCCGCGCGAAGCGGCCATTGCTGAGGATGATCCGCCGCTCGCGCAGATCGGCCACGGTGACGGCGGCGCCGAGCGTGCGGATGGATTGCTCGCCCGTGCCGATATTCCCCCGCCCGCCGGCCAGGTTGATATTCTGCTCGCGCAGTTGCGCGTTCACCTGGTTGGCGGTGATGCCCAGCGCCACCAGCCGCTCAGGCCGCAGCGCCACGCGGATTTCGCGCTCCACCCCGCCCACCCGGTTGATCTGCGCGACGCCAGGGACCGAGAGCATGCTGCGCGCCACCACATCATCCACGAACCAGCTCAACTCGGAGACGGTCATGCGCGGCGAGGCGATGGTGAAGGTGACGATGGCGCCACCCGTCGCCTCGATGCGGGTGATGACGGGGTCACGGATGCCGGCCGGCAGATCGGCGCGGATCTGGGCGATCTTGTCACGCACGTCATTGGTCGCGCGGTCAATATTCTTGCCGAGCACGAATTCGATCACGGTGGTGGAACTGCCATCCACCACGGTGGAGGAGATGCGCTTCACATCGCCCAGCCCCGCCACCGCATCCTCGACGCGGCGCGTCACCTGCGTCTCAAGCTCGGAGGGCGCCGCGCCCTGCTGCACGACGGAGACGACCACGGCCGGCAGGTCAATATCGGGCGAGTTGTTGATGCGCAGATAGGGGTAGGAGAAGATGCCCGCCACCGTCAGCAGCAGGAAGATGACGATGGTGGCGACCGGGTTGCGAATGGCCCAGCCCGAGATGTTGCGATGCTTTTCCTCGATGCTCACGGCGCCAGGCGCACCAGGTCGCCATTCACGAGGAAGCCGGCACCGGCGATCACCACGCGCTCACCCGGTGTCAGGCCCTCGGTGATCTCCACCATGCCATCCTGCCGCGCGCCCGCGACCAGGCGGCGCATCACCACGCGCTCCAGGCCTTCGGGCAGCACGAAGGCCTGGGGCGCGCCCTCGCGGAACACCACGGCCGAGGCGGGGACGATGATGGCCTCTCGGGCCGGGCCATGGATGACGGCGCGGGCGAACATGCCCGGCCGCAGCCCGGAATCCGCCGGCAGCGCGATGCGAACCACGCCGAGCCGGGTCTCCGCCGCCACCACGGGCGCGATCAGCCGGACCTCGGCGGTGATCTCCCGCCCGCCATGCCGGATCGTCGCGGATTGGCCGGGCTGCACGCCGGCCAGTTCCAGCTCCGGCACGCGGGCTTCCAGCTCCAGCCGCCCGTCGCGGATCACGCGGAACATCTCCTGGCCGAGTGCGGTCACCGCGCCGATGCGGACGGAGACGCGCGAGACGATGCCATCGGTCGGTGCCAGGATGCGCGTCTGGGCCAGGCGGGCCAGCACTTCGGCCTGGCGGGCGCCGGCCGAAACCAGCCGCGCCTCCGCCTGGCGCGTGACGGATTGGCGCTGTTCGAGCAATTGGCGCGAACCCGCCTGGCTGCGGACCAGCGCTTCCGACCGCGCTTCCTCGGCGCGGGCGAATTCCAGAAAGGATGCAGCCTCATTGACGGCGGCCTCGGCCTGGGCGGCCTGGGCGGCCAGCACCCTGTCATCCAGCCGCGCCAGCAATTCGCCGGCCCGCACTGGCATGCCCTCATCCAGCGGCGCCTCGACGATGCGAAGCCCCCCCACCTCGGTGCCGATGACCAGTTCCTGCCAGGGGACGATGGAACCATCGCCGACCACGCTGGCGGCCATGCGGCGCATGGCCGCCGGGGCGATGGCCACGGTCAGCGCCGGCACGGCCGCGGGGGCGGCAACGGGGCGGGCTGTCGGATGCGAGGGGCGCCATTGCACCGTCGCGATAGCCCCCCCCGCCAGCACGAGCCCAAGCAGCGCGGGCCAGAGCCAGCGGCGGCCTGGGCGGGCGGGGGCGGAGCTCTCCTGCGGTGCCTCGATGGGGATCGGGCGGTCCAACATGTTCATCTCCGACGCGTCAGGTCGGCAGGGGTTGCACAGGATGGCATGGGGCAAATCTGAGGCCGTGCCCCTGAGGGGTCAACGCGAAAGGGCAAGACGCAACAAGCTGTCACACGGGCTTGGCCGCGCATCATGTTTCGCGAAGCGCGTCGGTGATCCGCTTCGCCGTCCCATCGGCGATCACCAGCACCACATCGAAGCGGATGCCTTGCGCGCCATGGCCTGGATTCGTCGCGAGCCAGATTTCAGCGGCGGCCATCAGCCGGCCCTGCTGTCGCGGCGTGAGTGCGTAGGCGGCCTCGCGGAAGCTGGGGCGGGCCTTCACCTCGATGAAGGCCAGCCACCCCGCCTTTTCGGCGATCAGATCCAGTTCGCCAGCCGGGGTGCGGTGCCGTTCGGCAAGAATGCGCCAACCCTCGCCGAGCAGAAGGTCGCGGGCGATCGCCTCCGCCGAGCGGCCGCTGCTCTCGGCCCGCGCGCCACGCCGCTGGCGGATGAAGTCAGGCAGTCAGTGCCTCGCGGATCGCGCTGATCGCCTCGGGGATCATCTCCGCGGTCACGTCCAGATGCGTGCAGGCGCGCACCCGGCCGCCCAGGGCGCTGACCATGATGCCCTGGGCCATCAGGCGGGCCTGCAACGCCTCGACCGAGACGCCGGTAGCCTTGATATCGAAGAAGACCAGGTTGGTGTCGGGCTCCTCCACCACCACGCCCTCGATCTGGCGCAGGCCGCGCGCCAGCGCCTTGGCATTGGCGTGGTCATCGGCCAGCCGCTCCACGTGATGGTCAAGCGAGTATAGGCAACCGGCGGCCATCATGCCGGCCTGGCGCATCGAACCGCCCAGGCGCTGCTTCCAGCGCCAGGCCTGGCCGATGAATTCGGAGGACCCGCAGAGCACGGCACCGAGCGGCGCGCCCATGCCCTTGGTGAAATCGAGCCAGACGCTGTCGAAATCCGCCACCATTTCGGCCGGCGCGATGCTGGCGGCCACGCAGGCATTCATCAGCCGCGCGCCATCCATGTGGGTGTTCCAGCCCTGCTCCCGCGCCACGGCGGCCACGGCCTTGAGTTGCTCCAGCGGCCAGACCACGCCGCCGCCGATATTGGCCGTCTGCTCGACTTCGAGGAGCTTCTGCGGGGGCGCGTAGCGGGTGCGCGGGCGGATGGCGGCGCGGACATCATCGGCGGTGAAGAGGCCGCGCGCGCCCTTCAGCGGAAGAATTTGCACGCCGGCCAGCGCCGCATGGGTGCCGCCCTCACTGTGCAGGATATGGCTGGTTTCATGCGCCAGAACCTCATCGCCCTTGCCGCAATGCGTCAGGATGGCGATGACGTTGCACATGGTCCCCGAGGGCAGGAACATGGCGGCTTCCTTGCCCATCAGCGCGGCCATGCGGTCGCACAGCGCATGCACGGTGGGGTCGTCGCCATGTTGCTCATCGCCCATTTCGGCGCGCATCATGGCGTCCTTCATGGCGGGCGTGGGCCGCGTCTGCGTGTCGGAATAGAGGTTGATCCGCACGGGCGGCGCGCCAGGTGGCGGGCGGGTCGGCGCGAAGGAGGTGGAGGGAACGAAGGTGGGAGCTTGGACCATGGCCTGATCCTGCCAGGATTCCCGGACAGCGCCAGCCCCGGGCCGACCGGCTCCGCTTCGGCTTCAACTGGCCTGACAGGCACAGCCATGGCAGCGGGCAAGCTCGCGTTGAAGCATTGATCCGCATGGGGGGCGGACATGATCCGCGCATGGCACGGAAAACAGGGGCGTATCGCTGGTCATCGCCATCCTGAGGGTGTTCCTGGCGCTGGCTGAGGCGGGCGCCAAATCCGCCCTGACCGAAGCGCTGAACGCCAATATCGAGGCGGCGAAGCGCTGCTCCTGCTTCCAGGCCCGTACCATCCGCCAGGCGCAGCTCCGCAACCTCGCCCAACAGGCCGAACTCACCCGCATCGAGGCCAATTCCGCCGCCACCACGACACAGCCCGAACGCTCTCCCGGTGCGGCGGCGCATCGGGAAAGCGAGTCCGAGACCGGCGAGGGCCGCCGCGAATCCATGGGCCGATGACGCTGGGCTTCCTCGCGCCCGGCCTCATCCATTTTGATCAGGCTGAGGTAACCGGCGCCCCCGCCCCGGTGGGGGACAGCCTGCCATGCATCGCCATCGCGCGCCGCTCAAAGGCTCGGACCATGACGCGCACCGCCTCGTTGAACACGGTGCCGATCACCGCCTGCAACAGGCGCGAGCGGAACTCGAAATCCACGAAGAAATCCACCTCCGTCCCCTGTGGGACGGCGTTCAGGCGCCATGTGTTGTTCAGGTAGCGGAAGGGCCCGTCCAGGTAGGTGACCTGCACCATGCCCGGCCGCTCCAGCGTCACTTCGCTGCGGAAGGTCTCGCGGAACATCTTGAAGCCGATGGTGAGGTCCGCCACCAGCTTCGTCTCGTCCCGGCTGAGCACGCGGGCCGCGGCGCACCAGGGCAGGAATTCCGGATAGCGGTGCACATCGGCCACGATCTGGAAGATCTGGTCGGGCGACTGGCGCAGAATGCGCTTCTCGGCATGGGTGGGCATCAGACGGCGAGGATCTTCTGCCGCGCCGCCTTCAGCTCCGCGAAGTCGCGATCGGCATGGTAAGAGCTGCGCGTCAGCGGCGTGGCCGAGACCAGCAGAAAGCCCTTGGCGCGGGCCAGGCTCGCATAATCCCCGAACTCCGAGGGCTCGACGAAGCGGGCCACGGCCGCATGCTTCACGCTGGGTTGCA
>Ga0209103_1000564_pt1 | contig 11575 bp, 13 predicted proteins | sample 4C3metaG_FD_184152 | JGI IMG/M metagenome (GOLD analysis project Ga0209103, IMG submission 184152) | Freshwater bacterial and archeal communities from Indian Creek, Illinois, USA - 4C3 metaG (SPAdes) (version 2) | ecosystem: Environmental > Aquatic > Freshwater > Unclassified | place: USA...
GCCCTGCGCAAGCATTCGCGGTATTTTTGCACGCGCTCATTGAGGGTTTTGGGCATGGCTAAACCTCGTTATCTGGATGCGGCAAAGTGTAGCATGTAACGCGATTTGAAGCCATCGCTTTGATGCCATCGAGGCGCAGCAGGCAACTACTCCAGTTCGTCGATGCGGCTGAGCAGCGGCCAGACCACATGGGCCGATGGTGGGGCGCGCCCGTAGTCGCGCTTGAATTCGTAGAGCGAATAAGCGGGCCAGCGCATCGTGCCATCGGGCGCGATGTCGAGGCTGTTTTTGACGACGGCTTCTTGCTCAAGGGTGAGGTCTTCGCTCAGATGCACGCGCAAGCGGCGCATGGTCTGCACCAGCAGGCGGCGCTTGAACCCCTTGGGCGCGTCGCGCTCGCTCAGGGGCTGGGCGTCAAGCATGCGCGAGAGCAGAAACACCTTGATGGGAGGAGCTTGCGCCCCAGCCCCATCGGCGGTATCCGCTGAGCCACTGGCGGGGGCGGTTCCAGCCTCGTCCATATCCTGGGCGTGCAGGCGCCAGTGCAAGCCCGTGTATTCCAGTGCGCTGGGCCAGAGCCTGCGCCAGCGCGGCTGCTCGCCTTTGCGCAAGCCCACGTAGAGCACGCGCACCGGCTGCTCGCGCATGGCAGCGTGCAGCAGCATCTGCGTAGCAGCCGGCGTCATGGCGCGAGAGGGCAGGGGCTGCGGACGCAATATGCCCACTCCGTCGTCGTCAAACACCCCGGTAAGTTGCGCAGACGCGCCGCTGGCCAGCAAGTCGAGCACGACTTGCGCCTGGGCTGGCTTGGGCGTCATGGTGGACTGCACCGGCCGCACCCCCATGCGCTTTTCCCAGTGCAAGTGTGCGGGCCAGCGCCGAACCGCCGCCGCCATGATGGCCGAGGTTTTGGCCGGCGACTGGCGTGTGCCAAAGGCGCGCTCGATGTCTGCGCGCAGGCACGCGCCCAGGGTCCAGGCGCGGCGCAGCACGAAAATGGAATGGGTTTCAGATGCGTCCACATGCATATTCTAAAGAAAATTAAAAGCAAATTGGATAATTATGTTTTCAAAAAGAAAAAACACTTGGTTGACGAGCAGGATGATCCTGCCTATGATTGAACAATCCCCTCCCGGCTTCGGGCCGGGCGGCCCGCCCAAGCGACGTAAAAGGAGCCCGCATGAGCAGTGAAAATGCCGAAACAAGCAACAACGAGCCAAGTGGTGACAGGAGCCCCGCGCTAGCCGCATCCTATGCCGCCCTTCTGCGGCTGTGCAAAGGCGGGCCTAGGCGCACCGTGGCAGTGAATGCGGACAAGTTGGATGCGGCTCAGAGTGCCAAAGCGTTTTGTGCCGTGTGCGCAGCCAATGCGCCCGAAGTTGACCTGCTGCTCAAGCTCTTTGGTTTGCAGGACTGGTTTGCCGACTTCGCCCCGCACCCGCCTGCGCCGGAGTCAGAGCCGGCCGCTCAGGAATACCTGCGCCGCTGTCTGGATGCACTGAACCAGCAGATCGAGCGCATCTCTGATGATGAGTTGGTGGGCATTGGGCATGAGGCCATGCGCGATGCAGGCACACACTTCTCTGGCAAGTTGATGCACAGCGATGCCCGCGATGCCAGCCTGTTTGCCCCGGAGGCCCCTAGCGTCCAGCCCCATCTTTCGAGCCGCAGCCTGTTGCGCTCAGGCATCAGCTTACCGCTGGACCAGACCAAGAACGACAACAAAGGGATTTATCAGCGGGTGCTGAAGGTTCACGGCGATGACCCGCTGGTGCAGGCTGCGGGCTTGTCGCAGCGGGTGCAGTCGGCCATCAAGCAAGGGGTGGGTGCTGCACTGCGACAGGCCCGCGAACGCCGCCCCGCCTTCGTGGATCACCGGCTGCGCCAGATTCTGCTACCCGCTGGCGATGGCTACGTGGCCGTGAGCCCATTGCCCGCTGCCGGTTTTGGGGTGCTGCTGGCCGATGCGGTGCAGCACCATGAGCAAGAATTGGCAGATACAGATGGCGCCGAGCAAGCCGCACAGGTGGGCAAAGCCCCTGCGCGTGTGTTCAAGCGCATCGGGCTACCCATCGGCGGGGCCAAACCCATCAATGCCACGCTGCATTGGACCCATATCGGGTTTGCAAACCCGTTGCTTTTCAGCGCCCCTCAGCGCAGCGCCGATCTGCGAGTGGTGTGGCGCTTCTTGCATCGTCCGTGGTCCGCATATCTCAGCAAAGCAGATCTCGAAAGCGTGACCAAGCAGGCACATGCGATTGAGCAATCGACATCAGAGACGCTGCGGAATTCAAGCGCCACTACCGCCACAAGGGTGCAGGCCAGCGGAGCGCTGGCTGCATGGGTGCGCCATTGCCATGTCCAAGCCACGGGCTTCGCCGAAGACTTGGCTCAGGCCTCTTGGGAAGTGGAGGATGGCGAGAGTTTGGAAGATCGTGTGCTGCAAACGCGAAATCTGCCGCCGCTCGATCTCTGCCTGATTCAACAAAACTTTGGTGCCGAGTACCGCGCCGCCATGGCGGATCATCTGGCGGATCTGCTGCGCCGCAAAACAGTTGACCGCGCCAGCGGTGGCGGCCTGTTTGCGGCGGGCGCAGTAGCGCACCAGCGCGCCCGTGCCGCCATTGAACAAGTATTGGGAGGTGTGCTGTGACTTATCTCGTGATCGATTTGCAGGTCAACAAGGCCAGCATGTTGCAAAGCATAGACTTCATCGCCCCAGCACCCGTGTTCGCCGCCGTCATGGCCATGCACGCTCTGGACATGGAGCTTGGCAAGCGCGGGCAGGGGCTGGGCGTGCGCGGTGTGGGCTTGGTGCATCGGAACTGCACACCTTGGATCGAGCACCTAGAAAAGGAGGGCGGCTGGCTGGACCCGTATCTGGTGCAACGCCGTGGTGCGTACCAGTTCGACAGCGTCAAGGCGCCTCAAGGAACTCCACTGCAGCCCGATGCGCTGGCCGATCTGGAGTGGACGCTGCTGCTCGACTGCAAGGCAGACTTGGATGCCGCTTATGCGCGTGACATTGAGAGCCAACTGCTGCGCATGAGGCTGGCCGGCGGCAACATCCTGAGTGCCCAAGTTCGTGTTAGCGAACAATGGGATGATGCTTTGCGCTGGCTTGGTACGGGTTTTTGGATCGACGACGCAAGCGATTTGCTGCGCGATCAGCCAGACCCTTTGCAGGCCCTGCTGCAAGCCACACGCAGTGGTGCCTGGATCGTTCCCGCCAACCTAGGTTATGCACTGCTAGAACCCCCGCAAGACAAACGCCCCGGCGCGCGCGATGCCAAGCCGCACGCCTTTGCCGAGCACATGATTGGACTGCTGCGCTATACGTCGGTGCGCACCGCCCGCAAGCAAGGTGATGGCGAGCAAGGCGGGCTGCTGCCAGCCCATCTGTGGCGCTTTGGCTGGGACGGGGATCAGTTCCTCGTCAGCAACCGCGCCGACCTCACTCTGAATCCAAGTCCCTCAATTTCTGCCTGATTTTTTCAAAAGGAGCATCCCATGTCAACCGAATCCACCGCCGCTGATCAGTCCAACCCCGGACTCTTCGAGGACGAATCCCCGGCAATCACCCAAACCGGCAAGCCAGGGAAAACCGCCAAGACCGGAAAGTCTGACAAATCCCGCAAGCTGCCCGACGTGCTTTCGGTGCAACGCGGTACCATCATCAGCGATGGACTCATGTCGAGCTTGGTGCCAAAACCTGATGGCAGCGCGTCCGGGCATCCGGTGCGCGTCATCCGACACGGCATACGCGGCATCAACAACAATCCCAAAAATGGCGACGCCGCCAATATCCAGCGCACCGAGAGCGCCAAAACCAGCCCGGATGCCATCGGCTTGCGGGTGGAGTTTGCGTACCGCACGATTGACGCCAAGCAACTGCTCTTTGCTTGCGCCGATCCGGCCTACCGTGCCGCGCTGGACGGCTTTGTGGAGCGCTTCTTCCGCGAGGGTGTGTCGGAGTTCGAGGAAGTCTGCCGCCGCTATGCGCGCAACATCCTGAATGGCCGCTGGCTCTGGCGCAACCGCATCCTGGGTGAGGTGAGCGTGACGGCAGGCGACGCCGGTGGGCGCACGTATTCAAGTATGGGCAGCCGCTTGCGCGACTTCGATGCCTACACCGATGACGAGCGCGCCTTGGCCGAAAACGTGATTCGTGCGGGCTTGCTGGGCCACAACACGCACGCCACTGTGCGGGGTGACGTGAAATTTGGCTTCCAAGGTGAAGTCGAGGTCTTTCCTTCGCAGAACATGGTGACCAGCAAGCCCAAAGGTTTTGCCCGATCCTTGTACAAGGTGGACATGATCGCGCGCAAAGACTTGATCGCCGTCATGGGCAGCGCCCGTCAAGATGGCGAGGATGCAGGCGAGTTCGCCGCCGACATGATCGACATGGGCCGAGCCGCACTGCGCGACCAAAAGATCGGCAACGCCATTCGCACCATCGACACCTGGTATCCGGGCTGCGCCGAACAGCACGAGGGCCTGCCCATTCCCATTGAGCCCAACGGGGCCAGCCTAGAGCACAACCGGCTGTTTCGGGACTCAGATAAGGCCGGGGCCAAAGACTTGCTGACGCTCGTCTATGAAATCCAGCCCTCAGACAGCTTCAACACCAAGGCCGCCTATCTCATTGCCCTTCTGGTGCGCGGCGGCGTGTTCTCTGAAAAACAGTGAGCGCGTCATGAGCTTTAGCACCTATTTTGATTTGCGGCTGCGCCCCGACCTCGAGGTGCCAGATTGGGATCGACTGGGCCGGCTTGTGCGCATCGTGCATGTGGCCGGTGCGCAGACGGCTACGCCGTTCGCGATTGCTTTTCCGGACTACATGCGTGAAGGCTTCACGCTGGGCCAGCGGTTGCGTGTCTTTACCCAAAAAGTGCAGGGCGCAGAAGCCCTCTACGACGGCATCGAGAGGGTGCCCATGGCGGTCGATTTGGCCGAGGGCTCGCGCGTGCGTCGTGCCCCACAGGACGCAGCAGGGTTTGAGGCTTACCTGATGCACCGTTTGCCATCAGGGCCATCCAAGGCGGGCGCCATAGCACCAGAGGTCAAGCGAGAATTGCAGGCGCAAGCCCGCTTGCGCCGATTGGCGCAGCAGCAGGCGCTGCCGTTTCTGCGCATGCGCAGTTCTACGGGGCACGGCTTTAAGCTGGTGATCGAGCGCATTCGAGCCGCTGCCTCGGATAAGGGGCTGCCCAACGGCTACGGGCTGTCGCGCCAAACTCAGATCGTGGCCCTGCCGGTGCAGGATTGAGGCCAGATTGATGAAACCGGAGCGCAGACCGCAAGCGGTCATGATGTCAAAACGCGCCAACGTGTTTTACCTAGAACACGTGCGCGTGATGCAGCGAGACAACCGCATCGTTTATCTGACCGAGGGCGCAGATGGCATTGACCAGTTCGTCGCCATCCCCGACAAAAACACCGCCTTTATTCTGCTGGGCAAAGGCACCTCGATTACCGACGCCGCCGTGCGCAAGCTGGCTGAATCCAATGTGTTGGTGGGGTTTTGCGGCTCGGGTGGCTCGCCACTTTTTGGATGTCTAGATCTGGCATTCATGCTGCCGCAGGATGAGTACCGCCCTCCGGGCCACGCCCAGCAATGGTTTGCACTGTGGAGCGTGGAGTCGAGTCGACTAGAAATGGGCCGAGCGCTGCTGCGTCAACGTGTTCAGTGGGGCCGCGCCATCTTGCCCAAGCTGGAAATCCAGATTGATGAGGCAGTATTCGCTGATTTTGAGGCGCGCCTGAGCCGATGCAGCAGCAATACCGATTTGCTTGCCGCCGAAGCGCATTACGCCAAGCAGCTTTACGCTGGCATGGCGCGTCAGTTTACGATTGATCGCTTTGTGCGCGAACCCGGTGCGGGCCGCCAAGAGACACCTGAACAGCGCGTCAACGCCTTTCTGGATCACGGCAACTATCTGGCCTACGGCTACGCTGCCGTGGCGCTGCACGGCATGGGAGTGCCGTACTTTTTGCCGGTCTTGCACGGCAAAACACGGCGCGGGGCGCTGGTATTCGACATCGCCGACCTGTACAAAGACTGGTTGATCATGCCCGCCGCCTTCAAAGCAGGTGCCGGCAAAACCGCCGACAACGTGTTTCGCGCTCGCATCATTGAACTGGCACTGGAGTACCATGTGCTCGACAAGGCCATGACCTTCGTGTCAGATCTGCCCGAAAAAGTAATGAAAAAACAATAAGTTGTGACACCAAGGAAAAATCGAAAGTCCGGGTAGCAAAAAACGCGTAAGTCACTGTTGCTCTTTAACAATCTGTTAGAATTTTGGTGTTCATCGCCGCGTAGGCGATTGAGAAGTGTCTCAAAGAACGCTTCGCATTCCTCAAAAAGTTCATCGCCGCGTAGGCGATTGAGAAGGCTACCAACTGCCCGCCGCTCCAATCCAGCTTGTTCATCGCCGCGTAGGCGATTGAGAAGATCCGATAGGGCAATTGGATTGTCTAATGCGTGTTCATCGCCGCGTAGGCGATTGAGAAGGGGGCGGGGTCGAGCTCGAGCTCGAGCTAGAGGTTCATCGCCGCGTAGGCGATTGAGAAGACGATTCCTGCCCTCGCCCCCAGGCCCACGTGGTTCATCGCCGCGTAGGCGATTGAGAAGATCAAATCCAGTGGGTGATCTAAATCTCAGGTGTTCATCGCCGCGTAGGCGATTGAGAAGATCGAGCAAGGCGCGCGGCACTATTTCGACACGTTCATCGCCGCGTAGGCGATTGAGAAGACGGGGCTTTGCTGATACTTTTGGAATACATCGTTCATCGCCGCGTAGGCGATTGAGAAGACCAAGCTGTATCGTAGCAGTCAAGAGCATTTGTTCATCGCCGCGTAGGCGATTGAGAAGAAACCAATCCACTGATGTGCAAACACCACCATGTTCATCGCCGCGTAGGCGATTGAGAAGCGTGCCACTGAATGAGGCAGGCTGTGGCATTGGTTCATCGCCGCGTAGGCGATTGAGAAGCCGCAATGCTGCGATGACGATTTTTCGCCCCTGTTCATCGCCGCGTAGGCGATTGAGAAGGCCCCCAGCGCTTCGCGGGCAAAGCGCAGCGTGTTCATCGCCGCGTAGGCGATTGAGAAGTTGCGCCAAACAAAGCCTTGCAGCGCCGTGGCGTTCATCGCCGCGTAGGCGATTGAGAAGGAACTGCGCGCTGATCGCGAGATTGTGCTGGCGTTCATCGCCGCGTAGGCGATTGAGAAGCGCCGCCGCTCAAAGCTGGTGCCGCTGATGCCGTTCATCGCCGCGTAGGCGATTGAGAAGATAGGCACGCTGCCGTGGCAGGCCCTCCGGTGGTTCATCGCCGCGTAGGCGATTGAGAAGCGGTGAAGCAGGAACCCACTGAAGCGACTATGGTTCATCGCCGCGTAGGCGATTGAGAAGATGAGGGTGCGGCCATGCTTGGGGTCGAGCCAGTTCATCGCCGCGTAGGCGATTGAGAAGGCACGGTGGAATACAAGTGTCTGGATTCAGGGGTTCATCGCCGCGTAGGCGATTGAGAAGATGATGATCTCCTGGTGTTTGCCGGTGCGGGTGTTCATCGCCGCGTAGGCGATTGAGAAGTTTGATGCGGTTGAGTTGGCGGCGCAGCGCCAGTTCATCGCCGCGTAGGCGATTGAGAAGTTGGAGTCTATCGGCCACCAGTTGCGCATACCGTTCATCGCCGCGTAGGCGATTGAGAAGACGATCATCCCGCCGCGCTGCGCCGCCTTGTAGTTCATCGCCGCGTAGGCGATTGAGAAGGGCTTGCTCGAGCTCGCGGCGCAGGCGCTGGAGTTCATCGCCGCGTAGGCGATTGAGAAGGTGCTGATCGATGGTGCGGACGAAGCGCTCAAGTTCATCGCCGCGTAGGCGATTGAGAAGAGCAGGATTTGAATAATGCCTATGACGCGCTGGTTCATCGCCGCGTAGGCGATTGAGAAGTTGTTCAAATGGCGGGTTGGCCGACGCCGGACGTTCATCGCCGCGTAGGCGATTGAGAAGACCGACCCGACAGCCTGCCCGCCCTGAGAGGCGTTCATCGCCGCGTAGGCGATTGAGAAGAAATTTCTCAAATTGATCGCAGCATTCACGTCGTTCATCGCCGCGTAGGCGATTGAGAAGAAACCCAACAGCCACGAAAGCCCATCATGCAAGTTCATCGCCGCGTAGGCGATTGAGAAGGCCCTTTGCGACTCCTTCGGCGGGCAAAGCATGTTCATCGCCGCGTAGGCGATTGAGAAGTTGGCGTGTTCGAGCGCGCACACTGGTGAGCAGTTCATCGCCGCGTAGGCGATTGAGAAGACTAAGCGCGCAAGCCAAGGCGCTGTGGGTGGGTTCATCGCCGCGTAGGCGATTGAGAAGAACACGCCACGCCTCTTCTTTCTTTGTAGTTCGTTCATCGCCGCGTAGGCGATTGAGAAGGCGCCGCCTGCTCGATTGCGACAGCAGGAATGGTTCATCGCCGCGTAGGCGATTGAGAAGTTTATGGCTCAGTTTTAGCTTGACTTTTGAGCGTTCATCGCCGCGTAGGCGATTGAGAAGTAGAGCCCATCAGCAGGCGATTGAGTTGCAGCGTTCATCGCCGCGTAGGCGATTGAGAAGCACGATTTGTCGAGATTTTGGCGGCCACAGGTGGTTCATCGCCGCGTAGGCGATTGAGAAGACTTTCATGCGGGGATCGGTGCGCTGGCGGAAGTTCATCGCCGCGTAGGCGATTGAGAAGGGTATGCCCGCGCCGCCGACAAGTTGGTGCGCGTTCATCGCCGCGTAGGCGATTGAGAAGGGATGTGGCCAGCGATCTGGATGCACGAAGCGGTTCATCGCCGCGTAGGCGATTGAGAAGCATGCCTTGTGATCCACTGCGCCAAGTGGTGGGTTCATCGCCGCGTAGGCGATTGAGAAGTACGAGCACGTATGGGAGGGCGGCTACGCCACGTTCATCGCCGCGTAGGCGATTGAGAAGGTCCGGGTCTAGCTCGTGCGGTAACTTCATCCGTTCATCGCCGCGTAGGCGATTGAGAAGGATTTCAGTGCCTGGAGTGCTGCACCCGGCTGGTTCATCGCCGCGTAGGCGATTGAGAAGCGTACCTCAAAGCCATGTTCCGCGTGTATCGCGTTCATCGCCGCGTAGGCGATTGAGAAGTAGCAGTGCGCGCTGGAGGCGCAGAGCGTCGGGTTCATCGCCGCGTAGGCGATTGAGAAGGATCACGCCGCAAGCTTCAGATTCAACCCGTTGTTCATCGCCGCGTAGGCGATTGAGAAGATCGAAAGGCTTGCGAAAGCCGGAAACCTCGTGTTCATCGCCGCGTAGGCGATTGAGAAGCGCTGGCGTGGATCACTGGCGTTTTTCGGCGCGTTCATCGCCGCGTAGGCGATTGAGAAGGAGGTCTTGGGCCTGGGCGGAATGGCTTGGTAGTTCATCGCCGCGTAGGCGATTGAGAAGTGAAGGCGGGGGATTCCCACTTCACCGAAGCCGTTCATCGCCGCGTAGGCGATTGAGAAGTGGTCCCACATGAAAGCGCGAATGGCCGTCATGTTCATCGCCGCGTAGGCGATTGAGAAGCGGCCCGCAAGTCCAGCGCAACCGATCGCCGGGTTCATCGCCGCGTAGGCGATTGAGAAGATCTCGAACAGCGCCTTGTGCTTGAACAGGCGGTTCATCGCCGCGTAGGCGATTGAGAAGAAAATGACGGCCATTCGCGCTTTCATGTGGGAGTTCATCGCCGCGTAGGCGATTGAGAAGCCAATTTGCTCGCGCCCCTGCGCCAGCTGGTCGTTCATCGCCGCGTAGGCGATTGAGAAGCAGGCGGCGCTGCGGTTGCCCCAGGCCCGAAAGGTTCATCGCCGCGTAGGCGATTGAGAAGAACTCCTCCAGGTCTTCGGGCGTGACGCCGCAGTTCATCGCCGCGTAGGCGATTGAGAAGTCGTCCATCGGCGCGGGCAAAAACGGCGCAGGGTTCATCGCCGCGTAGGCGATTGAGAAGTGCATGGGTGCAATTGCCGGGGCCGTCGCCTGGTTCATCGCCGCGTAGGCGATTGAGAAGTCAGCCGCTCTGGATCGGCCTCGGGCTCGGGTGTTCATCGCCGCGTAGGCGATTGAGAAGGCGATGGTGCTCAGGGCACAGAGGGATCACGTGTTCATCGCCGCGTAGGCGATTGAGAAGCGCAAGCCTTCGCTCAATCTCGGCCCATTGATCGTTCATCGCCGCGTAGGCGATTGAGAAGTGCAATGCGCCTATGCGCTGGTTTGCAGTGGCGTTCATCGCCGCGTAGGCGATTGAGAAGGAGAAGTTGAGGGCCATCAGCGTGAGCCTGGCGTTCATCGCCGCGTAGGCGATTGAGAAGGCCAACGAGGTGGACCACCCGGCGCGAATCAAGTTCATCGCCGCGTAGGCGATTGAGAAGATTTCACCGAACGGGATCACCATGCGCAAAATGTTCATCGCCGCGTAGGCGATTGAGAAGCAAATGTCGGCCAGGTGCTCAGGTCGGTCATGGTTCATCGCCGCGTAGGCGATTGAGAAGAGTACAGGGGCCGAAAGGGACTTCCGAAGTCTGTTCATCGCCGCGTAGGCGATTGAGAAGAGATAGTGCACCGGATCATCGATTTGGCCGATGTTCATCGCCGCGTAGGCGATTGAGAAGATGCTGGATAAAGCCTGAGCCGCTCTGGCAAGGTTCATCGCCGCGTAGGCGATTGAGAAGGCCCAAGCCGCGCAGCAGCTCGATGTCGATGAGTTCATCGCCGCGTAGGCGATTGAGAAGACGTCGTATGGTGCCCGAAGTATCGGCGCTCCGTTCATCGCCGCGTAGGCGATTGAGAAGGCCTCCCGCAGCAGATCAACCAGTCGCGCCGAGTTCATCGCCGCGTAGGCGATTGAGAAGAAGCGGGCGGTATGGAGTTGCCGGCCCCGCTAGTTCATCGCCGCGTAGGCGATTGAGAAGAACAAGCACCTCGACCGCGCCGACCTCAAGGGGTTCATCGCCGCGTAGGCGATTGAGAAGTTCGGGCGCTGTGGCCTTCGCGGTGGACTTCGGTTCATCGCCGCGTAGGCGATTGAGAAGAGTACAGCGGCAGGAAGCCCCAGGAAAAAACGGTTCATCGCCGCGTAGGCGATTGAGAAGGCGCTCTCCGGCGTCTCTGCGCCTGTAGGGTCGTTCATCGCCGCGTAGGCGATTGAGAAGAAGCTGATCGACGCGGCAAGCGAAGTCTTCGAGTTCATCGCCGCGTAGGCGATTGAGAAGGCAGGTTGTCAGCTTTGTGCAGCGGTATCGCGGTTCATCGCCGCGTAGGCGATTGAGAAGATTGAGGATGTGGTTTGTCGAGCAGAAATAAAGTTCATCGCCGCGTAGGCGATTGAGAAGAGAGCCGCATCAACGACACGCAGGACAACATCGTTCATCGCCGCGTAGGCGATTGAGAAGCCAGCAAGTGCGTATTCCGGCGATCGTGACCGGTGATTCCGGTGAATGTGACCGTGGCTGGTGTTGCGCGCATTGATTGTAGGTTGGTGTTGGTTTTCTGGGTTTTGACTCCTTTGTTTCAAACGCAGTAGGTGG
>Ga0209103_1000565_pt1 | contig 11566 bp, 8 predicted proteins | sample 4C3metaG_FD_184152 | JGI IMG/M metagenome (GOLD analysis project Ga0209103, IMG submission 184152) | Freshwater bacterial and archeal communities from Indian Creek, Illinois, USA - 4C3 metaG (SPAdes) (version 2) | ecosystem: Environmental > Aquatic > Freshwater > Unclassified | place: USA: Indian...
TGTGCCAGAAAAATAGCATAAATTGACGCTCTTGTACATAGCTACCACCCTTCTTTCAGTCGCATTTATTCGCCTCTAAAAGCTAGGCGCAATGAAACATTATGACAAAACATAGCCATGCGTCAAGCGATACTGCCGCCAACCATCCCCCAGCACACAGGACATCGCAAACTCTTACTGGGGGCTTGCAAATTTCAGGGGGCACAGCCTTTTGTGGCGGCCGCCTTTATCCTTGGTTCCTATGGTACGGAGTATCAGAATCCCTTCCGCGATCTCGATATCGCAATTCTCTTGAAACCTGAGAGCGACATGGGCTTTGATACAAGTGGCCCTATCGCTAGCTCCTTGGCGGGCATCGTAGGCGAATATGACGAAGTTCTCAGGGAGTTGTATTTGCATGATAAATAAGGATCGCCTTCGTGATAAATTACAGTTCAAGCCTGCTTCTCTTGCCCTTTGGTGACGCTAGTAAAAGACCTACAATGCTCGCCCCCTGCCATCCACAGGGGGCGAGCATCTTTGCTTAGGGCAATACTTGACGCTTGGCACAAATCACTTAAAAAGTTTCTTCAGAATGTCCCAAAAGCTTACCGTCGTCCTAGTGTAGACCCGATTGTACAAGGCCTTTTTGGGGTTAGTTAGCCAACCAAAGCCCCTCGGTGCCTTTAGGCCCAAATTGTGTCGCGCTATGCGCTTTAAGCTCGTCCTCGCCGCTAAGCTCTTCTTGAGACTCGGGATTCTGATACCAAACTTCAATCTCTTAGCCTCCCATCTCTACAGGTACAAACTCGCCTTCCCCTGCGAACATTTGGGCAGCCGCCAGGGCAATCAACTCTTCCCGCCGCGCTTTTTGTAGTCCTCTTGAATCTCGGCGTTCCAACCCTCGGGCATGGCCGCACTTTCGCGGAAGGTACAGACAGCCTCACTCATCACACGAAAATTAAGTTCGACTCCTTTGTTGTCGGCGTGGTAATTCTGGGCGCGGTCAGCATTGATACCGAAACGGCTTGCCGTATCCACAGCATCTATATTCGCGCCGAGAAAGATAAACTCCCACCCATACTTTGTTCTTTGCCGCTCTATTAGCGCCTTCACCTTTTCCGCAGAGTATTCGCGGCTAGAATTTTCCTCGCCATCGGTGATAATGACAACCAACACTTTTTCGGCGCGATAATCCGCTGCGGTATGCTTCTGCGCTTGGCCGATCTTGTGGATGGTCCGGCCTATGGCATCAAATAGTGCCGTTGAGCCCCCGACCTGATACTCCTTAGCGGTGAGGGCACTGACCGCTTTAATATCGATACGGTCGTGCAGCAATTCGTAGTTGTTGTCAAAAAGCACAGTGGTCATGTGGCACTCGCCCTCTACCGCCCGTTGTTGTTTGAGCATCGCATTGTAGCCGCCGATGGTGTCGGCTTCTAATCCCGCCATTGAGCCACTCTTGTCAAGGATGAATACTAACTCCGTTAGTCCTTTCCTCATCTTCATGTCCTCCTTAAGTCCTATCTGTGACTTAAGGATAACAGCCCCTGTTGAGCACAAGGTCGCTCTTAGAGCGACAAATCACTGCCTCATAGCATCATCAACCGCCCAGCAAAGGCTGGTCGAACTTGAACAAGACTTCGTTAATCTCGAAGATATCGTACTTGCCGCCAATGATGAAAAACTCCACAATCACATCGAATTTTTGACTGGGCGACAGGGCGAAACCCGCCCGCCGCAGAAGGTCGTGCGTTTCGGCGAGAGTTAACTCCAGCGCCACGGCAAAAGCGATAGCTGTGCGCTTGCTCGGCATATAGCCCTTGCCCGCCCTGATCTTGGAGAACAGCTTTCGGTCGAGATTAGCCCTCTTGTAAACCTCTACATCGGTCTTGCCCTTGGCATCAATTAAGCGGAGGAGTGTGGTCGCAAAGGGCTCGTCGAGATTACTCACTAAATCTTCTATCCCCGTCGATGGGGCTTCGAGTATCCCCTCCCTTGTTTGTGGCCTGGCCGCGTCATACAGCATATGCCCACCCTCAGCTAGCGCTTGGCGTTCAACCTCAAGTAACCTCCGCCGATCACCCTTGTGCTGCGCGATATAGTGGTCGTCGATGTAGCGTACAACTTCACCAAACAGATGTTCGCTGACCGTAACCGCAGCCCGATCAAAGACAACGAGGTAGACATCCATCTCATGACCTGACAAGAAATCCCTAATAGCCGAAACCGCCACACGCAAAGCATCCCCTTGCGGATACCCGTAAAGCCCGCTTGAAAGAAGCGGGAAGGCAATGCTCGCGCATTTACTTTTTATGGACAGCTGCAGAGCACTTGTGTAGGCAGAGCGCAACAGCATCGCGCTCTCCTCCGCCTTCTCTTGGTTGTAGACAGGACCCACCGCGTGAATAATGTACTTTGCCGCCAAAGCGAACGCCGGCGTAATCACCGCCTCGCCAGTCTTAATGGGCGCAAGCTTGTCACAGGCAGCTTGCAGTTCCCCCGCGCCTGCCGCATTAAAAATCGCACCACAAACACCGCCCCCCATACGCAGATCGGTATTGGCTGCATTGACGATGGCGTCAACTTGCATCTTGGTGATGTCCTGGCGCACGATGGTAAAGGGCAATTAGTTCACCTCCGCGATTAGCTGGGTGATGCTGGGGGCCACAGTCTAACTGTCAACCAAGGCAACATCGACCTTGAAGCTGCCCCTTATACGCAGCAATCACGGCGCATCCGCTCTGCTACCCTGTCTACTGAAGCCACCCTACCGGCGGAAAGGTCTGCGAGCCCTCGCTCAATTTCCGCATCAAATTGCTCCTCGTTGAGGCTGCCAAGATTTAACGGTCCACCTTGCGGAAGCTTTACGTCAAATGGAATCCCCCGCTGCATCACGACCTGACGCAGAAATAGCCCGATGGCGTTTGACATGGGAATTCCAAGCTGCTCTAGCACCTTTTCAGCCTGCTCCTTGACCTCAGGCTTTACACGCACAAATATATTCGATGTTTTTGACATGCCTCACACCTCCGTATGCAAATATTGTATTCGAGTGCATTGCTATATGCAATCTATAGCATACAAGTGCCGACCTATAACGATGTGCACTAGCGACAATCGATAAGCATGCCATGCGAATGGTCTACTGCGCTACCTTTTCTTATGTCAGCGACAAAAAAATGTCAACATCCGCCTGCTGGCCACTTTGCAAGCAGGTTTTTCACTTTCCTATGGCGAACATAATCTGGAGAAATTTCTCGAGGAGGAACGGCCTAATGGACTTGGCGACCCGACTTCACGGGCTTGCAACTACAGGGACATAAGCCGCGGAGCTTACTGTAAACTATCGAATCTAAGGAGCAAAGAGCATGAAGATGCCGGAAATGTTCGACAACGTAAGCAAGACCGTCAAGGACGATTTGACAGTCACAATTAAGAAGGGCGACAAGCTATCCGTGGCGGCGGCTTGTTTCTCCATGTATGCCTATCAAACCCTGAAGAAGCAGCTTGATAGCATTGACGAGTTGCGCTTTATCTTCACCTCACCGACATTTCTGCAAGAGAAGGCATCTAAAGAAAAGCGCGAGTTCTACATACCTCGTTTAGACCGCGAACGTTCCCTCTACGGCACCGAGTTTGAAGTTATGCTGCGCAACGAACTGACACAGAAGGCTATCGCCCGAGAATGCGCTGCCTGGATTCGCAAGAAAGTAAAGTTTCGCTCCAACCTGACCAGCGGCAACATCGGCGGCTTTATGACCGTGGTCGGCGAAGAGACCTCGACCTATATGCCCCTCCACGGCTTCACCACTGCTGACATCGGGTGTGAGCGCGGCAACAACATCATCAATCCTATCAATAAATTGTTTGCTCCGCTCTCCGGCGAGTACATGCGCATTTTCAGCGAGCTATGGGATGACAAAAGCCTGCTGCAGGACGTGACCGAGCAGGTCATTGATGGCATCACCGCTGCTTACAACGAAAACTCGCCGGGATTTATTTACTTTGTGGCGATATACAATATCTTTAACGAGTTCTTAGAGAACATTTCCACAGACGTACTGCCTAATGAGGCGACTGGCTTCAAGGAGAGCAAGATTTGGGGCAAACTCTACACCTTCCAAAAAGATGCTGCTCTCGCGATTATCAATAAACTAGAGTCATATAACGGCTGCATCCTGGCCGACAGCGTCGGCCTCGGCAAAACATTCACTGCCCTTGCGGTAATAAAGTATTACGAGAACCGCAACCGCTCCGTGCTGGTGCTCTGCCCAAAAAAGCTGTCGGACAATTGGAACACCTTTAAGGACAACTATATCAACAATCCCGTAGCAGCCGACCGTCTGCGGTACGACGTACTTTATCATACAGACCTCTCGCGTGATCGCGGCAGGTCTAACGGGCTTGATTTGGATAGACTCAACTGGGGTAATTATGACCTTGTGGTTATCGATGAATCTCATAATTTCCGTAGCGGCGGCGAAATCTACGGCGAAGACCGGCGCGAGAACCGCTATCTGCGCTTAATGAACCGTGTCATCCGCGCGGGTGTCAAGACAAAAGTGCTGATGCTTTCGGCGACTCCGGTCAACAATCGCTTTATCGACCTGCGCAATCAGCTCCAACTAGCCTATGAAGGCAACCCAAATCTTATCAATGAGAAATTGGGAACGAAGCAATCGATAGACGAAATTTTTCGCAACGCGCAAAAAGTGTTCAATCAATGGAACAAGCTAGCAGATGGACAACGAACAACGGACGCGCTCTTGAAGTCGCTGGACTTTGACTTTTTTGCGGTTCTCGACAGCGTGACCATCGCCCGCTCCCGCAAACACATCGAGAAATATTACGACATGAGCGAAATCGGCTCGTTTCCCCAAAGATTAAAGCCCCTCTCCCTGCGCCCACGCCTTAGCGACTTGGAGAGTGCGATAAACTACAACGAGATCTATGCCTACTTGATGAAGTTGAATCTCGCTGTCTATATCCCCACCAATTTCATCTTCCCAAGTCAACTTGCTAAGTATGTAGACATATCGAGGAATGTTAACCGCGCCGGGCGTGAAATGGGCATTCGGCGTTTAATGAGTATCAACCTTTTGAAACGCCTGGAAAGTTCCGTGGAGTCCTTCCGCCTGACCCTCGGGCGGGTTAAGAAGTTGATTGACGATACCATTGCTGAAATCGACACCTTCACCAGCGGAGGCGGCTCTGTTGTGCATGGACGGGAACTTGTGGGAGACGAGGATGATTTTGATGACGACGACCGCAACACCGAGTACTTCACTGTCGAACAAAGCATCAAAATCGACCTCATCGATATGGACTACAAGACGTGGCGGGACAGACTAGCGGAAGATGCCGAAATCTTAGCCCTGCTTAAGCTGATGAGTGACGACATTACGCCCCAGCACGACACCAAGCTCCAGACCCTGTTTGGGCTCATTAAGAACAAACTAACCAACCCAATAAATGAGGACAACCGCAAGATTCTTATCTTCTCGGCCTTCTCCGATACAGCCGAGTATCTGTATGCCAATGTAAGCGCCTTCGTGAAGTCGAATTTCGGGCTGGACACAGCCATGATCACAGGGAGCATAGACGGCAAGACGACGATTAAGGGGCAGCGGGCTTCGATGAACGAGGTGCTAACCCTGTTCTCGCCCCTGTCCAAGGATAAGCACCTGCTTATGCCAAACACCCGAAACGACATCTCTGTACTGATTGCTACGGACTGCATTTCCGAAGGCCAAAACCTGCAGGACTGCGACTACTGTGTCAATTACGATATTCATTGGAATCCCGTGCGGATTATTCAACGTTTCGGGCGAATCGACCGCATTGGTAGCCGCAATGCCGTTGTTCAGCTGGTAAGCTTCTGGCCTGACGTGGATCTAGACGAATACCTTGCCCTTAAAGGCCGTGTCGAATCTAGAATGCGCATTTCCGTCATGACTGCAACCGGCGACGATGACCTTATCAACGCCGAGGAAAAAGGAGACCTTGAGTACCGCAAGGCACAACTGAAACGCCTGCAGGAGGAAGTCGTGGACATTGAGGAGATGCAATCGGGCATTTCCATTATGGACTTAGGGCTAAACGAATTCCGACTCGACCTGCTTGAATATGTAAAGCAAAATGGAGATATGGATAATGTGCCCTACGGACTTCATGCCGTCGTTCCTGCCGCGGAGGATTGTCCTCCTGGGGTTATCTTCGTTCTCAAGAACCTTAACAATAGCGTCAACATCGACCTACAAAACCGTCTCCACCCATTTTACATGGTCTATATTGACACAAATGGTGAAGTCGTCTGCAATCATCTCTCCCCCAAAGAACTACTCGATAAGTACCGCGCCCTCTGCAAGAACAAGAGCGCGCCAGTGATGGACGCCTGCCGCGAATTCAACGCCGCAACTAAGGATGGGCGAGAAATGCGCACCGTTTCTAAACTGCTGACGTCTGCAATAAACTCCATTATTGATGTAAGAGCAGAAAGCGATATCGACAGCCTGTTCAGCCCGGGCGGCACATCCGCCCTAAACGCGAATATTCGCGGCCTAGACGACTTCGAGTTGATTTGCTTTCTTGTGGTGAGGTGACGCTATGCTCGGACTACCCCGCTCTACTGAAGTGAACCGCCGTGTCACTAAAGAGAAACTGTACCAAAACGCTACGCTTACACCACAGGCGCGCGATATGATTAAAGACCAGGTAGAAGCGGTGGTCTGGCGCAACAAGCTGGCTGAAAGCACGGTGGGCGTAAGGGCAGGCGAGAGCATACAAGAAATTCAGGTGTTCGAGGTCCAACTTCGCCAGAGAGAACTCGACAAGCGCGTCTTGACTGCCATTGCCAAGGCCATACCGTACAAAATCCTATTTGTCCTCATATTCGATAACCAAGCACAGGCTTGGATCGAAGCATCCGGCACTTTTTACCATACCACCTGGCAACCTCTGGACGCCTTTACGCTTAAATTCGAAGGGCTGAACTTGGACGCGGTGTACGAAAACTTAGCGCGGCAGATAGCGGGCAGCCGGCTCGGGGAAGCAGGCGACATAGCCAAGGCCGTAGACAGCGATAAAAAGCGGCAAAAGCTCGCACGCGCCATTGCAGCTGTAGAAAAGAAGATCCTGCGGGAAAAGCAGTTTAACAAACAAGTTGAGCTTAACGGCGAATTGAAACGGCTGCGAGCAGAATTGGAGGAATTATGATAATGGACAAAATGAAATTCGAAACCCCAAACCTCACTGCCAAGAACGTGGCGAAAATAGCCGAACTATTCCCCGGGGTGGTTACCGAGGGCAAGGTTAATTTTGACCTGATGCGCGCAATGTTGGGCGGTGAAGTTTATGGCGATGAAGCCTATGAGTTTACATGGGTGGGCAAACGCGCCGCCATTGCCGAAGCCGCTCGCCCCATCCGTAAAACGCTTCGCCCCTGTGTGGAAGAAAGCAAAGACTGGGACACAACCGAAAATCTATACATCGAGGGCGACAACCTCGACGTACTGAAACTCTTGCAGGAGAGTTACCTTGGCAAGGTGAAGATGATATATATTGACCCGCCGTACAACACAGGTAACGACTTTGTTTACCGCGACAACTTCGCGCGTGACAAGGACGAGTATGACATACAAGCAGGAGTGTATGACGAGGACGGCGGCCGTCTCTTTCGCAATACCGCAAGCAATGGGCGTTTTCATTCCGACTGGTGCAGCATGATGTACCCGCGGCTGGTGCTGGCGAGGAATTTACTTGCTGATGATGGGGTCATTTTTGTCAGTATCAGTGAGGAAGAGGTTCATACAGTGAAACAGATATGCCATGAAGTGTTCGGTGAAAGCAATTTCAGGAATGCTATTTTTACACGCCGGTATGATAAAAATTTGAACCGTCAGTTTATGGAACAGGGTTTATCTACGATGAACACGGGCCTTGAATATATATTGATGTATTCAAAAGAACCAACAGCAACCTACAATCCTGTATTCCGTGCGTCCAGCGAAGAGAGGGCAACGCAAGGTTATTGGAAAGGTTTCTGGAACGATGCGGATAGACCCACTATGCGCTATGACGTTCTTGGTGTAACCCCTGAAAATGGACAATGGAAGTGGAAAAAAGAACTTGTCGATGTAGCTGTTCAGAACTATATAGAGTATTTGAATCAGTTTTCAGCAACAACGACCCTCGAAGAATATTGGGCAATGACTGGCAAAACAAAGAAATTTATCCGTCGAAATCCCAATGGTAAAGGCAAAAACAAAGGTGTTGAACACTGGGTAGCGCCGGCTGACGGAATATTGCGTAACACCAATTGGTCTGACCTATTGGCGTCTAAACCTACTGGCGTTGATGTTCCGTTTGATAGTCCGAAAAATTCCGAAGTATTGTTAGACCTAATACGCCTCTCAAATGTTGGCGAAGAAGGTATCCTCCTCGACTTCTTCTCCGGCTCAGCCACCACCGCTCATGCCGTTATGCAGCTCAACGCCGAAGACGGCGGCAAGCGCAAATTTATCATGGTGCAGATACCCGAAGTATGCGCCGAGGGGACAGAAGCCGCCAAAGCTGATTACGCTAACATTTGCGAAATCGGCAAAGAACGCATCCGCCGTGCTGGGGCTAAAATCAAAGCCGAAGCGGGCTTGATGGCGCAAAACCTCGACATCGGCTTTCGCGTGCTAAAACTCGACGACACCAATATGAGCGACGTGTACTATGCAGCAGGGCATTACACTCAGGACCTGATTGCCATGATGGAGAGCAATATCAAGCCCGACCGTACTGATATGGACTTACTCTATGGCTGCCTGCTCGACTGGGGTTTGCCGCTCTCCATGACTCACACCCACGAGAAGATAGATGGCTTCACCGTGCATACCTACAATGGTGGTGATTTGATTGCTTGTTTTGAAGAGCGTATCAGCGAGAAAGCAATCCGCGAGATTGCTAAGCGCAAGCCGCTACGTGTTGTATTCCGTGACAGCAGTTTCACCAGTTCGCCAGACAAAATAAACGTGTTCGAGATTTTCAAACTACTTGCGCCCACCACGAATGTGAGGGTGATATGACGGAGATGCCGAATGAGTTTGGGGGTAACGGCGCATGAAGTTGCAGTTCCGGCATCAGCCTTTTCAAGCGGATGCGGCAAAGGCTGTCTGCGATGTGTTCGCAGGTCAGCCGTTCCGAACCCCGACCTACATGATAGATTTCGGCTCGGGGCAGATTTCTCTATCTGAAGCAAAGGATTTCACTGGCTTCAGCAACGCACCGGTCGTCATTGAAGATAGTGTGATTCTGGAACATATCCGCATTGTCCAAAGGCAAGGGAACATCCGGCCTTCCGATTCACTTGACGGGCGCTTCAACCTGACCATAGAGATGGAAACAGGTGTGGGCAAGACCTACACCTACATCAAGACCATGTACGAGCTCAACAAGCAGTATGGCTGGAGCAAATTCATCATAGTCGTGCCGAGCGTCGCTATCCGCGAGGGTGTGTTTAAATCGTTCCAAATAACCGAAGAGCATTTCGCTCTGGATTACGGCAAGAAAATACGCTACTTTATCTATGATTCTGCACAGCTAACTGAGATTGACCGTTTCGCCTCCGACAGCGCGATAAACGTGATGATCATCAACAGCCAAGCCTTCAATGCCAGAGGCAAGGAAGCTCGGCGTATCTCCATGAAATTGGACGAGTTCCGTTCTCGCCGCCCAATCGATATTTTGGCAAAAACAAACCCCATCCTGATCATAGACGAACCGCAGTCGGTCGAGGGCGCGGCCACCAAAGAACGCCTGAAGGAGTTTACTCCCCTCGCTACGCTCCGTTATTCTGCCACCCATAAAGCCGACAGTATGTACAATATGATTTATCGCCTTGATGCAATTGAAGCCTATAATAAAAGGCTGGTTAAGAAGATAGCGGTTAAGGGCATTTCGGTTACCGGTAGCACTGCCACCGAAGGATATGTCTATGTACAAAGCATAAACCTCTCCAAGGGCAACCCGACCGCCACGATTGAGTTTGACATCAAGAGAGGTGCTGCCATAGGAAAAGCGGTGCGGATCGTTACCGAAGGCTATCGCCTGTTCGAAAACTCCGGCGAACTCGCGGAGTACAAGGCCGGTTACACTGTTATGCGTATTGATGGCAGGGATTCATCTATTGAATTCACGAACGGCAAAAAGCTGTTTGCCGGGGATGTTGTGGGGGCGGTCAGCGAGGATCAACTGCGTCGCATTCAAATTAGAGAAACCATCCTCTCGCATATCGAGCGTGAACGGCAATTGTTTGCCAAAGGCATCAAGGTGTTGTCGCTGTTCTTTATCGACGAAGTGGCCAAGTATAGGCACTATGACGCTCAGGGCAACGCTTCTGGCGGCGCTTACGCGCAGATGTTCGAGGAAGAATACAAGGCCATTTTGGAAAATTTGCAATTTCTGCTTGACGACTCCAAGGACTATATCAAGTACCTGCGGGGCGTGACCGTCGAGAGCACCCACGCTGGGTATTTCTCTATTGATAAAAAGAGCGGTCGCATAATTGACAGCAAGCTCGGAGACAAGAAGGAACGCACCTCCGATGACACTGACGCCTACGACCTCATTATGAAAGACAAAGAAAGGCTGCTTGACCATCGCGAACCTGTGCGGTTTATCTTCTCCCACTCGGCTCTGCGCGAGGGTTGGGATAACCCAAATGTGTTTCAGATTTGTACATTAAAGCAAAGCGGAAGCGAAGTCCGCAAAAGACAGGAAGTCGGCCGCGGACTGCGGCTGGCCGTCAATCAAGCCGGTGTACGCATGGATGAAACCGCCCTCTGCCGTGAGGAAGTCCACGATATCAATGTGCTCACGGTTATTGCCAACGAAAGCTACGACAGCTTTGCCAGAGGTTTGCAAGCCGAAATTGCTGCGGCGGTGGCTGACCGGCCTAGCAAAGTCGAGGCTAAGCTGTTTTACGAGGCATTTGGCACGGATACCGCCAGCGTTGTATATGAGAGCCTTATAAAAAATGATTACGTAACAAACGGCAGACTGACGGAGAAATACCATGAGGCGAAAAAGAGTGGCACACTTGAAATACCTGTGGAAGCCGCTGCTCGCGCGACAGAAGTAGTAGCGGTGCTTGATTCCGTCTATGACCCGAAGGCCGCCAAACCGGATAATGCCCGCAAGAACAATGTCGAGGTCACACTTGACAGAAATAAGATGAACAGCCGCGCTTTCCAAAAGCTCTGGTCGCTCATCAACCGCAGAAGTTACTACGTCGTAAATTTTGACGAGGATGAACTGATCAGGAAGGCTATAGTGGAGCTAAATGCCCGGCTGCGAGTATCCAAGATTTACATCATAGTGGAGAAAGGCGAGCAGGCAAAGACCATCGAGTCCAAAGCCCAACTACAAGCGGGCGAGACATTTGTCCGCGCAGACATAGCGCGTGAGGCAGCGGCCCCGAATATGGCGATGAAGGCGAGCAGCTCTGTTCGCTACGATCTGGTTGGCAAAATTGCTTCTGCCACTGGGCTAACGAGAAAGGCCGTCGCTGCCATTTTGGTTGGTTTGAAGCAGTATG
>Ga0209103_1000566_pt1 | contig 11556 bp, 10 predicted proteins | sample 4C3metaG_FD_184152 | JGI IMG/M metagenome (GOLD analysis project Ga0209103, IMG submission 184152) | Freshwater bacterial and archeal communities from Indian Creek, Illinois, USA - 4C3 metaG (SPAdes) (version 2) | ecosystem: Environmental > Aquatic > Freshwater > Unclassified | place: USA...
GCCCGATCTGGAAGTACACATCGGCGTCGAGCCCGCGCAGCAGCACCGCCAGCAACACCCCGAGCACGCCCAGCGGCACCACCAGAATCACCGCCAGCGGGATCGACCAGCTCTCGTACAAGGCCGCTAGGACCAGGAACACGGCCAAAATCGCCAGCGCATAGACGAGATAGGCTTGGGCACCGGCGCGCTGTTCTTCGAGCGACTGCCCAGTCCACTCAAAGCCAAAACCGGGCGGCAACTGCCCCACCAGGCGCTCCATTTCGGCCATCGCCTCGCCACTGCTAAAGCCTGGTGCCGCCTCGCCGTTGATGCGCATGGCAGGAAAGCCGTTGTAGCGCACCGACTGCATCGGCCCGACCACCCACTGCGTGCGCGCAAAGGCCGACATGGGCACTGCCTGGCCCCGCTGGTTTGGCACCGTCAGGCGCAACAGGTCGTCGGGCTGCATGCGCGCCGGTGCATCGGCCTGCACCAGCACCCGCTGCAGCCGCCCGGCATTGGGAAAGTCGTTCACGTAGGCCGAGCCCAAGGCCACCGCCAGCGTTTGCGCAATCTGCTCGAAGCCGACCCCTAGCGCCGCCGCCCGTTCGCGGTCGATGTCGAGCTGCAACTGCGGTGCCGGCTCCAGCCCGTCGGGGCGCACCTGCGCCAGCACCGGGCTTTGCGCGGCCAGCCCCAGCAGCTGGTTGCGCGCCGCGAAAAGCGCGTCGTGCCCTTGGCCGGCCCGGTCTTGCAGCCTGAAATTGAAGCCCGAGGCGTTGCCCAGCTCCGGGATCGGCGGTGGGCTCAAGGGGAAGATGATGGCATCGCGCACACCCGACAAGGCCACGAAGGCGCGTCCGGCCAGCGCCTGCGCACTGTTTTCGGGCGCGCTGCGCTCGCTCCAGTCGGTCAGGGTCACAAAGGCCAGCGCGGCGTTTTGCCCTTGGCCGGAAAAGCTAAAGCCCAGCACCCCGACCATGCTTTGCACCTCGGGCTGCTGCAGCATGAACTGCTCGACTTGCTCCATCACAGCCAGTGTGCGCTCTTGGGTGGCGCCCGGCGGCAGTTGCACGTTGATGAGCAGGGTGCCTTGGTCTTCATTGGGCAAAAACGAGGTGGGCAGGCGCTGATAGACCACCAAGGCGGCCGCAATCACCGCCAGATACACCACCAGGGTGCGCCCGGGCCGACCCAGCAAAATGCCCACCAGCCCCTGATAGCGCTGCGTGGTGCGGTCAAAACCGCGGTTGAACCAGCCAAAAAACCCCTTTTGCTGGGCATGGCCAGCCGGAGCGTGTTTGAGCAAAGTGGCGCACAACGCCGGCGTGAGCGTGAGGGCAAAGAAGCCGGAAAAAGCGATCGACAGGCCCATGACGGCGGCGAACTGGCGAAAGATGTTGCCAACTGCGCCATCAAAAAACGCCAGCGGAACGAACACCGACACCAGCACCACCGTGATGCCTACGATCGCTCCGGAGATCTGGCGCATTGCCTTGTAGGTGGCCTCGCGCGCCGCCAAACCTTCCTCGCGCATGATGCGCTCGACGTTTTCCACCACCACGATCGCGTCATCGACCACGATGCCGATCACCAGCACCATGCCAAAGAGCGTCAACACGTTGATTGAAAAACCCAGCGCCAGCAGGCTGGCCAGCGTGCCGAGCAAGGCGATGGGCACCACGATGGTGGGAATCAAGGTGTAGCGCCAGTTCTGCAGAAACAGAAACATCACCAAAAATACCAGCAGCACCGCCTCGGCCAGCGTCAGGGCCACTTGCTGGATCGAGATCTCGACGAAGCGCGAGCTGTCGTAGGGGATGGCCCACTGCATCCCGGCTGGGAAGTGGGGTTCGAGCTGCTGCAGTTGCTCACGCACCGCCTGCGCTGCGGCCAGCGCGTTGCCGTCAGCGGCGAGCTGGATGCCGATGCCCACCGCCGGTTGGCCATTGAGGCGCGCACTGGTGGCGTAGTTCTGCCCGCCGAGTTCGACCCGGGCCACATCGCCCAGCCGCACGGTGGAGCCGTCTGGGTTGGCGCGCAGCAGCAAGCGCTCAAAATCGGCCGCGTTGCGCAACTGCCCATCGACGACCACGGTGGCCACGATGCCTTGCCCGGCCACATTGGGCAAGGCCCCGATCTCGCCCGCCGGCACCTGGATGTTCTGGTTGCGGATGGCGTTGAGCACCTCGGCGCTGCTCAGGCCCAGGCCCTGCAGCCGGGCCGGGTCGAGCCAGATGCGCATCGCCTGCTCGGTGCCAAACAACTGCGCCTGCCCCACACCGGGCACGCGCTGCAACACCGGCACCACGCTGCGCGCGGCGTAGTCGCCCAGCGCCACCGGATCGGTGCCGCCGTCGGTGGACGAGAGCATGACGAACAACAAAAAGTTGTTGTTGGCCTGCTCCACACGCACCCCCTGCTGCGCCACGGCGGCGGGCAGCCTCGGGGTGGCGCGGTTGAGGCGGTTTTGCACATCCACTTGCGCCAGTTGCGCGTCGGTGCCTTGCTCAAAGCTCAGCGTCAGGGTGCCGCTGCCGTCGGCCTGCGCCACCGACTCCATGTACATCAGCCCAGGCGCGCCGTTCATCTCGCGCTCGATGATCGACAGCACGCTGTCGTCGAGCGTCTGCGCCGAAGCGCCGGGGTAGGCGACGGCGATCTGGATCGCAGGCGGGGCCACGGCGGGGTACTGCGTCACCGGCAGTTGGGTCAGGGAGAGCGCACCGGCGATCATCACGAACAGCGCGATGACCCAGGCAAAAATGGGGCGGTCGATGAAAAATCGGCTCATGGCTTGTTATCCAATCAGCGGTTGGGGGCCGCGTCGGCGCGGGCTTGCCAGGGCACCGGGCGCACCGTGGCGCCCACGCCGATGCGCTGGAAACCGTCCACCACCACCTGCTCGCCGGCGTTCAGGCCCGCCAGCACCAGCACCTGCCCTTCTTGGGGTGGCCCCAGCGTGACCGGGCGCTCGCTCACCAGGCCGGCGGCATCGACCAGCAGCACGTGGTCGCCGCGCGGGCCGCGCTGGATGGCTTGGGTTGGCAGGCGCACGGCAGCGCTGGCCTGTGCCTGCGCCAGCCGCACCCGCACGTACAGGCCCGGCAGCAGCAGGCCATCCGGGTTGGGGAGGGATGCGCGCAGCGTCACCTGACCGGTGCCCGGGTCCACATTGAGGTCGGTAAACAACAGGCGCCCCGGGTGTGGGTACAGGCTGCCGTCGGGCAGCAGCAGCGCCACCGCCACCGCCGCGCCGCCTGCGGCGCGCTGCAACTGCCCGGCGCGCAGTGCCTGCTGCATCTGCAGCACCTCGTTGGCGCTGCGGGTGAAGTTGAGGTAGAGCGTGTCGGTCTGCTGGATCAGCGCCATCGGGGTGGCGTCGGCTTGGCCGACCAGCGCCCCCTCGCTCACCAAGGCGCGGCCCACGCGGCCGGCGATGGGCGCGGTCACGTCGGTGTGGCTGCGCTGGATGCGCGCTGTTTGCACCGCGGCCTGGGCCAGCTCCAATTCGGCCTGCGCCAACTGGAGCGCGACCTCAGCCTGGACCAGCTCTTGCTGGCTGATGGCCTGCTCCGCCGCCAGCGGCCGGTAGCGCGCCAGCACCGAACGCGCCTGGCTGAGCTGGGCCTCGGCGCGGCTTTGCTGCGCCCGGGCGCTGGCCAAGGCGGCGTCGGCGCTGGCCGACTCGATGCGAAACAGCACCTGACCGGCACGCACCTGGCTGCCTTCGGTAAACAGGCGCTGCTGCACGATGCCGCTGCTGCGGGCCCGCACCTGAGCCACCCGCGCCGCTTCTAGGCGCCCGGGCAGCTCCAGCTCCAGCGCGGTTGCAGCGGGTTGCACTTGCAGCACCCCGACCTCGGGCGCAGGCGCTGCCGCCCCGGCGGCCTCGGCCTGAGGCGCAGCGCCGGAGCCGCTACAGGCCGCCAAGACCAGCGACAGCAGCCCAGCGGCCAATAGGCCCCAGCGGAGGGCAGGGCGGCCCTGTGGGGCCGGGTGGAGCAGGTTGGTGGCTGGCATGGCGTTCAGGGTTGGCTTGTGGTGGGCAAAGTGGCTGGCGGCGGGTGGTACCTCTGGGGTGCGGGCACCGACCCTGCGCAGCCGAAAAATCAGAAGCGCGATCATACATGCAATCGTGGATGTATGTTAAAATTTTCGGCAGTGGGGGATTCCAAGGTACAAAAAAGCTCTGCAAAATTCCCGCCACCCACCATGCCCCGCAAAACCAAAGCCGAAGCCGAACTCACCCGCCAGCGCCTGCTCGATGCGGCCGAGTTGTTGTTTCTTGAGCGCGGCGTCTCGCGCACCTCGCTGCACGACATTGCCGCCGCCGCCGGGGCCACCCGGGGGGCGATTTACTGGCATTTCCAAGACAAGGCCGACCTTTTCAACGCCATGATGGAGCGCGCCACGCTGCCGCTGGAGCAGGCTTTTGCTGCGCTGGACGAGCAAGGCATGGAGCCGCGCGTGCGGCTGCGCAGCCTGTTTGCGGCCTTGGTGGGGGCGTTGGGCGCCGTGGTGCACGATGCGCGCACGCAGCGCGTGTTTGCCATCGCCAGCCACAAGATCGAATTCGTCTCGGAGCTCGATGCGGTGTTCGAGCGCCGCCGCGTGTGCCTGCAACAGGCCGCTGCGCAGACGCAGCAGGTGCTGCAGGCGGTTTGCGCCGCCACCGGGCGCAGCTTGCCGATGCCAGCCGGTCAGGTGGCTGAAGCCCTGTTCGTGCTGTTCGACGGGCTCATTTCCAACTGGCTGATCGACCGCAGCCGCTTCGATCTGTTGCAGCTGGGGCCGCAGACCTTGCGCGTATTTTTCCGTGGTCTCGGGCTCGACGACCTGATCGAAGCCCAATGAAGCGCCTTGCGCCAGAAATCCCCGCGAGAGCTCAGCCCTTGACCAGCTTGAACACCGCCGTGCTGGCGCGCCAATTCGGGGCCCAGCGCAGCTCGCGCCCCTCGTGCAGGCCAAAGCTGTCGCTCACCTGCAGCCCGAGGCGCTGCGCCAGCACCTCGAAGTCGGTGTAGGTGCCGACGCGGATGTTGGGCGTGTCGTACCACTGGTAGGGCAGACGCTTGGTCACCGGCATGCGGCCTTGCAGCACGCGCAAGCGGTTTGGCCAGTGGGCAAAGTTGGGGAAGGCCACGATCGCTTGGCGCCCGACGCGGGCGGTCTCGCGCAGCATCACCTCGGTGTTGCGCAGATGCTGCAGGGTGTCGATCTGCAGCACCAGGTCGAAGCTGTTGTCTTCGAACATCGCCAGCCCGTCTTCGAGGTTGAGCTGCAGCACGTTGATGCCGCGGCGCAGGCAGGCTTGCAGCTTGGTGTCGTCGATCTCGACCCCGTAGCCGCTGCAGCCCCGGTGCTGGCGCAGATGCGCCAACAAGCTGCCGTCGCCGCAACCGAGGTCGAGCACGCGCGCACCCGCAGGCACGAGTCGGGCGATCGATTCCAATGTGTGGCGGTCGCTCATGCGGCACCCCGCCCGGTCACTGGCTCGCTGCCTAGGCCCACAGCGGGCGCGATCTGCTGCTCGAAGTAGCTGCGCACGGCGGCGTGGTAGCGCGGGTCGTCGAGCAAAAAGGCGTCGTGGCCGTGCGGGGCGTCGATTTCGGCATAGCTCACGTCGCGCTTGTTGTCCAGCAGCGCCTTGACGATCTCGCGCGAGCGCGCCGGGGCAAAGCGCCAGTCGGTTGTGAAGCTGATGAGCAAAAAACGCGCCTGGGTGCGCGCCAAGGCGGCGCTCAGGCGGCCCTCGTAGTCGCGCGCCGGGTCGAAGTAATCCAGCGCGCGGGTGATGAGCAAGTAGGTGTTGGCGTCGAAGTATTCGCTGAACTTGTTGCCCTGGTGGCGCAAGTAGCTCTCGATCTGGAATTCCACCTCTTGGGTGCTGTAGCGGTAGGCCAGGCGCTCCAGCGCGTCGAGCGTGCCGTCTTGCGCTGCCGCCGCAGCGGCGTCGGAAAGCTCGGATAGGGCTTGCAAGCGGCGGCCGAACTTCTCGTTCATCACGTCGTCGCTCAGGTAGGTGATGTGGCCAATCATGCGCGCGATGCGCAAGCCCCGGCGCGGTTTGGTGCCGTGGTGCAGGTAGTGGCCGCCGTGGAAGTCGGGGTCGGTGACGATGGCGCGCCGCGCCACCTCGTTGAAGGCTATGTTTTCGGCCGTCAGGTTGGGCGCGCTGGCGATGACCACGGCGTGGCGCACGCGCTGCGGGTATTGCAGCGTCCACGAGAGCGCCTGCATGCCGCCTAGGCTGCCGCCCACCACCGCCGCCAGTTGCGCGATGTCCAGCGCGTCGAGCAGGCGCGCCTGGGCCTGGACCCAATCCTCCACGGTGACGACCGGGAAGTCGGCGCCCCAGGGCTGGCCGGTGGCGGGGTTGGGGTGCGTGGGGCCGGTGCTGCCAAAGCAAGAGCCCAGGTTGTTGACGCCGATCACAAACCAGCGCTCGGTGTCGATCGGCTTGCCGGGGCCGATCAGGTTGTCCCACCAGCCTTCGCTTTTGGGGATGGGCTGCCCGGCGGCGTCGGCGTGGCGGCCGGCCACGTGGTGGCTGGCATTGAGGGCGTGGCAGACCAGCACCGCATTGGAGCGCGCGGCGTTGAGTTGGCCGTAAGTTTCATAGACCAGATCGAAGGCGGGCAACTGCGCGCCGCTGCTCAAGGGCAGGGGGGCATCGACGTGCAGCGTTTGAGGGGTGGCGATCACGGGCTTGAATGCGCTGGCCGCAGGTAAAAAAAGGGGTGGGCGACCGGGCGCAGTATAGGGGATTGACTGGTATTGTTGTGGCGCTGCAACGAAAGTGCACCGATTCGGTACGATAGGCACCCACCAGCCTAGGGCTTACCCGATATTGCGGCCCTTGGGGCAAAAATCGATTGCCTTTGCTGCCGATCGGCGCATAATGAGGGGGCGCAAGCATCCCACATGGGGGTCTGCGCGTTTCAGGTGATCGGTCTTTTCGCGTGCCACTGCAGCCAGCCTCGTGCTTTCGTCGTGCCAACGGAGCGTCCATCGCTATTGTTTTTCTTTGTGTTTTCAGGAGTCCCGGTTCAATGGGCAACAAACTGTACGTCGGCAATCTTCCCTACACGGTGCGCGACGAGGATCTGCAAAAGGCTTTTGGCGAGTTCGGCCAAGTAAGCAGCGCCAAGGTCATGATGGAGCGCGACACCGGCCGCTCCAAAGGCTTTGGTTTCGTGGAAATGGGCAGCGACTCTGACGCCCAAGCGGCGGTTCAGGGCATGAACGGCCAGTCGCTCGGCGGCCGCAGCCTGGTGGTCAACGAAGCGCGCCCCATGGAGTCGCGCCCGCCCCGTAGCGGTGGCGGCGGTGGCTACGGTGGTGGCGGCGGCGGTGGCGGTGGTTACGGCGCCGGTGGTGGCGGCGGTGGCGGTGGTGGCCGTCGTGAAGGCGGCGGCGAAGGCCAGTTCCGCAGCCCCTACGGCGGCGGTGGCCGTCGCGAAGGCGGCGGCGGCGGCGGCCGCGGCTACTGATCTGCTGGCTGCGACCTAGCCGCTGGCTAGGTAACCGACCAGACCCGACCCGACGCGATTAACTCCCCGTCGGGTTGGCAAATGAAAACCCCGCTCGGCTTGGCTAGGCGGGTTTTTTTTGCGCTCAACGCGCCGGTGCCAGGGTGCTGCGCACACGGCCCAGCAGTTCGAGCTGGCCGGTGTTTTGGTCGTAGCGCAGGCGGTCGGCGCGGGTGTGGTGTGGGCCGCGCCAAATATCGACCGGCTGCTCAGACTCGATCCGGCGGGCAGCGGTGTAGAGTGTGAGCGCCTGGCCGCGCAGCATCATCTCGGGCGCGGCACCGGCGTCGGCTTGCGGCGCGTGGCGCAGCACCTCGACCTCGCCGCTAAGCCAGTGTATGGTCTGGTCGGCGTTGCTGATCAACTGCTGTGCGCTGGCCCGCGTGACTTGGCCATCTGCTCCCCGGCTGTATAGCCGCGCTTGCTCGACCGTCACCCGGCCATCGGCGGGGTAGTGGTGCATGCGCAGGCCCTCGATTTGCAGGCGCATACGGCCCGAAAGGTCGAATTCGCGCACCAGAAAGTCGTGCATGGCGGCATCTGGCCCCTGCGTGGGCGCGCGCGCGGTGGCGGGTTCGGCTGGTGCCGGGGTGCGCCCGATCACCCAATAGCTGCCCAGCGCCAGCAGGCTCATCAGAATCACCGGCAGGTAAAGGGATGCTTGGTTCCATAGGCGCTGGAGGCGCTGGCGCAGCGCAGCGCGCCCGGTTGCTGCCATACGAACCGGCAGCGCCGCAAGCGCACCGCTAGAGCCAGATGGGCCAGATGGGCCAGATGGGCCAGATGGGCTGGCACCAGCGCTGTTCAAGCACCCGCCTCCTGCAACAGGCGGGCGTAGTGCCCGCTGGCGACCAGAAGCAGATCGCAGAGTTCGCGCGCCGCACCCTGCCCGCCGGGCAGTGCGGTCACGTGGTGCGCCAGCCGCAACACCTCGGCGTGGGCATTGGGCGGGGCCGCGGCCAGGGCGCAGCGGCGCAGCAAGGGCAGGTCGGGCCAGTCGTCGCCCATGGCGGCGGCCTGGTGCCAGCCCAAACCCAGCTCGGCCAGCAGCGCCTCGGCTGCGGGCAGCTTGTGTTCTTGGCCCAGGCGCAACTGCGTCACGCCCAGCCCGTGCAGGCGCGCGCGCAAGGGGGCCGAATCGCGCCCGCTCACGATCGCCACTTCGATGCCAGCGCGCTGCAGCAGCTTGATGCCGTGGCCGTCTAGGCTGTTGAAGCGCTTGAGGCTTTCACCCGCTTCGCTGAAGTACAGGCCAGCGTCGGTGAGCACGCCGTCGATATCGAACAGCACCACGCGCAGGCCCTGGGCGCGCAACAAAATGGCGGGGTCGAAGTGCAGCGCAGGGAGCAAGGCGGGCAGTGCGGGCGCGCTGGTTGCTGCTGTCTGGCTGGTGGAGCTAAAGGGGTTGGGCATGGGGCAAGGCAAGGGTGGCTGCAATGTTTCAGATGACCTTGGCGCGCATCAGGTCGTGGCTGTTGAGGGCACCGCACAGGCGGCCCGCCGCATCGACTACCAGCACGCTGGTGATGCGGTGCGCCTCCATGCGCTCGGCCGCTTCGACCGCCAGCGCCTGCGGCCGCACGGTGTGCGGGTGCGGGTGCATCACCTGCGCGGCGGTGAGGCTTTGCAGGTCGGCACCGCGCTCGATCAGGCGGCGCAAGTCGCCGTCGGTGAAGATGCCCACGGGCACGCCTTGGGCATCGACCACGGCGGTGGCGCCCAGCCCCTTGGCGCTGATTTCGCGCATGAGCTCGGGCAGGCTGGCTTGCAGGCCCACGCGCGGGGCCAGGTCGGCTGGGCGCATCACGTCGGCGACCAGGGTGAGCAGCTTGCGCCCCAGCGCGCCGCCGGGGTGCGAGCGGGCAAAGTCTTCGGCCTTGAAGCCGCGCGCGTCCAGCAGCGCCACGGCGAGCGCGTCGCCCATGGCCAGTTGCGCCGTGGTGCTGGCGGTGGGGGCCAGGTTGTGCGGGCAGGCTTCTTTGGCCACGCTGGTGTCGAGCAGCACATCGGCGTGGCGGCCCAGGTTCGAGTCGGGGCGGCCGGTCATGGCCAGCAGCGGCACGCCCATGCGCTTGATCAGGGGCAAAATGGCGCTCAGCTCCTCGCTCTCGCCGCTGTTGCTGATGGCCAGCAGCACGTCGGCGCGGGTGATCATGCCCAAGTCGCCGTGGCTGGCCTCGCCTGGGTGCATGAACAGCGCCGGGGTGCCGGTGGAGGCCAGGGTGGCGGCGATCTTGCGCCCCACGTGCCCACTTTTGCCCATGCCGCTCACCACCACGCGGCCGCGGCAGGCCAGCATGTGCTGCACCGCCTCGGCAAAGCGCGCATCGAGCCGCTCAGCCATGTCGTGCAGGGCCTGCGCCTCGATGGCCAGCGTCTCGCGCGCCAGTTGCAGCAGGCGCTGGACGGAGGCTGGGGTGTTGGTGGGTGCGGGCGCGGGCGCGCAGTCGGGGGCAGCGTGAGAAACGGGGGCGGCAATGGGATGCGTCGAAGCCATGCGCTCATTATCAACCAGAGCGCCTGGGCCGGGGCCGTACAGCGGGCCGCGGGCCGCGGGCACAGTCATAATACCTCGATGGACACATCCGCTTACCTCAAAGCCCACATCCGCACCGTGGCCGACTGGCCCGCTCCTGGGGTGCAGTTCCGCGACATCACGCCGCTGCTGCAAGACCCCAAAGTGTTCCGGGTGCTGATCGATGCCTTTGTACACCGCTACATGGGGCGCGGCCAGCGCCCCGAGGTGGTGGCCGGGCTGGACGCGCGCGGCTTCATCATCGGCTCCGTGCTGGCCTATGAGTTGGGTGTGGGTTTTGTGCCGATCCGCAAAAAAGGCAAACTCCCGTTTACGACCGTGCAAGAGACGTACGAACTTGAATACGGCTGCGCCACGGTCGAGCTGCACACCGACGCCGTGCGCCCCGGCGAGCGCGTGCTGCTGATCGATGACCTGATCGCCACCGGCGGCACCATGCTGGCGGGCAAGCGCTTGCTGGAAAAGCTCGGGGCCCAGGTGCTTGAGGGCGCGGCGATCGTGGCCCTGCCCAGTCTGGGGGGGATGCAGCGCCTGCGCGACAGCGGCTTGCTGGTACACAGCCTGCTGGAATTTGGCGACGCCTAAACTGCACGGAAAGTGCGCGTGTTGCTGCAATATGCCCCGAAACATTGCTACAGTAGCGCCATTCACCACAGGAGAAATGCATGAGCATGAGCGCGCAACTCTCGCCCCAGGGCCAACAGGGCCAGCAGGGCTCACAAGCCGCGGCCCAGGGCAGCGCCGAGTTCCTCACCTTTAGGCTGGGTGCCGAGGAGTACGGGATCGACATCTTGCGTGTGCAAGAAATCCGCTCCTTCGAAGAGCCCACGCGCATTGCCAACTCGCCGCCGCACATCAAGGGTGTGGTCAACCTGCGCGGCGTGATCGTGCCGGTGGTCGATTTGCGCATCAAGCTGGGCTGTGAGAAGGTTGAGTACAACGGCTTTACGGTGGTGATCGTGCTCAACGTCAAGGGCCGCGTGGTGGGGGCGGTGGTCGATTCGGTCTCGGATGTGCTGGAGCTGGCACGCAACCAGATTCGCCCGGCCCCCGATATGGCCAATGCCTCAGTTGACACCACTTTCATCACCGGCATCGCCAGCGTCAACGAGCGCATGTTGATTTTGATGGACATCGAGGCCCTGATGGCCAGCGCCGATATGGGGCTGATCGACACCCGTACCTAAAAACTGCGGGCAGGTGGCGGTTTCGTCGCCGGGTGCGACTGCGCAGACGCGGCTTTTGGAAAGGCAGTGCGATGAGTGGACTCTGGCTGATGCGGCTCTTTAGCATCCGCTTGCGCATGATCGGTGCCATCGGGGTGGTGTTCGGCCTGTTGTTGCTGTTGGGCGGCATCGGCTGGTGGGGTGTGCAAAGCCTGATCGCAATCAAAACCGATGCGCTGCAACTGGCGCAGCAGGCGGCGGTGGCCGACCCGGCCGCCCGCGCCACGCTGGCGGCTTTGGCCGAGCGCTCGCAGGCGCTTGATCGCTGGGCCTGGTG
>Ga0209103_1000567_pt1 | contig 11553 bp, 9 predicted proteins | sample 4C3metaG_FD_184152 | JGI IMG/M metagenome (GOLD analysis project Ga0209103, IMG submission 184152) | Freshwater bacterial and archeal communities from Indian Creek, Illinois, USA - 4C3 metaG (SPAdes) (version 2) | ecosystem: Environmental > Aquatic > Freshwater > Unclassified | place: USA: Indian...
CCAGGCCACCGCCGCCGCCGTGGTCGTGAGCACCAGCATAAATGCCAGCAAAGCCAAGGCCGCGCCCAGCAGCAGCGCCTCGTGCGGCTGCACGCGCCCGCTGGTGACGGGCCGCTGCGCGGTGCGCTGCACGTGCCGATCGAATTCGCGATCCGCCACATCGTTGCTGCAACAACCGGCGCTGCGCATCAAAATCGTTCCCAGCACGAACACCGCCAGCAGGTGCCAGCCCGGCCAGCCACCGGCCGCCAGCCACAGCGCCGACAAGCTCGGCCACAGCAGCAGCAGCCAGCCGGCCGGGCGGTTCCAGCGAATCAGGTCCAGGTACAGCGCCAGCCGGCCCGGCGCATCCGGGGCGGCGGCGTTCATGGCGTCAGGCGCTGCACCCCAGGCAGCGCGCAGGCGTAAACGGCGTTGCGCAAGGCGGCGATGGCCTCGTAGCGGGTGAAGCTGCGCCGCCAAGCCAGCACCACGCGCCGCCGCGGCGGCTCAGCGGCAAAGGGCAGGTAGCGCACGTAGGGCGCGCCATCGGGCGGCAACGGCGCCCCGGCCTGCGCCGCCAGCGCCGCGGCCGGCACACTCAGGCGCGGCACCAGCGTGATGCCCATGCCGGCCGCCACCATGTGCTTGATGGTCTCCAGCGACGAGCCCTCAAAGCTGCGCCGTATGCCCTCGGCGTTGCTGGCGTAGCGCGCAAACTCGGGGCAGACCTCGAGCACGTGGTCGCGAAAGCAGTGCCCGGCCCCCAGCAGCAACATGGTTTCCTGCTTAAGTTGCTCGGCGCTCAGGCTGCTGTGCTGCGCCAGCGGGTGCTGCACCGGCAAGGCCACCCAAAACGGTTCGTCGTACAGCGGCGCGATGGCCAGGTTGGTGTCGGGGAAGGGCTCGGCCAGAATGGCGGCGTCGAGCTCGCCGATGCGCAACTGCTCCAGCAGCTTGGCGGTGAGGTTTTCTTGCAGCAGCAGCGGCATTTGCGGCGTGCGCTCGATCACGCGGCGCACCAAATCGGGCAGCAGATAGGGCCCGATGGTGTAGATCACGCCCAAGCGCAGCGGCCCGGCCAGCGGGTCTTGGCCGCGCTGGGCGATTTCTTTGATCAGCGCGGCCTGCTCCAGCACCACCTGCGCTTGCCGCACCACCTCGGCCCCCAAGGGCGTCACGCTCACTTCGCTGGCGCTGCGCTCGAACAGCTTGAGGTCGAGCTCTTCTTCGAGCTTTTTGATCGCCACGCTCAGCGTGGGCTGCGAGACGTGGCAAGCCTCGGCGGCCCGGCCAAAGTGGCGCTCGCGCGCCACAGCGACGATGTATTTGAGTTCGGTCAGGGTCATGGCGGTAGCGGCTTCAGGCCTTGTGAAAGTCCGATTTTGCCCCCAACCAGCGCTCGATGTGGGCCTGAGCCGCTTGCGGCTGCTCGGCCAGCAGGCGCGGTGCCCAAATGCGCGCCCATTCCAGCAGCGGCGCATCAACGGCCAGGTCGGCAAAGCGCAGCAGCGGCAAGCCCGATTGGCGCGCCCCCAAAAACTCGCCGGGGCCGCGAATTTCTAGGTCGCGGCGCGCAATCTCGAAGCCGTCGTGGGTTTCGGCCAGTGCGCGCAGGCGCTGGCGCGCCGTCTCGCTCAGGCGGCCGTTTTCGCCCGGCGCGTACAGCAGCACACACACCGATGCCGCCGCCCCGCGCCCGACGCGGCCGCGCAACTGGTGCAACTGGCTCAGGCCAAAGCGCTCGGCGTGCTCGATCACCATCAGCGTGGCGTTGGGCACATCCACCCCCACCTCGATCACCGTGGTGCTCACCAGCACCCCGATCTGCCCGGCGCAAAAGCGCGCCATCACGGCTTTTTTTTCTGCCACCGGCAGGCGCGCGTGCAGCAGCCCGACTTGCAGCGGCGCGCCCTCGGGGCCGGTGCTGCCCGCCAGCGCCGCCTCCAGTTCGGCTGCCGTGGCCTGGGCGTTGCGCAAATCGAGCACCTCGCTGTCTTCGATCAAGGGGCAGACCCAGTAGGCTTGCCGCCCCTGCGCCAGTTGCGCGCGCAAGCGCTCCAGCAGCTCGTCGCGGCGCTGCGCGCTGAGCAGCTTGGTCAGGATCGGGCTGCGCCCCGGCGGCAGCTCGTCCAAGGTCGAGACGTCCAGGTCGGCGAAATGGCTCATCGCCAGCGTGCGCGGGATTGGTGTTGCGCTCATCATCAGCAGGTGCGGCTCGCAATCGGTGTTTTTCTCGCGCAAGGCCAGCCGCTGCGCCACGCCAAAGCGGTGTTGCTCGTCGATCAGCGCCAGCCCCAGGCGCGCAAAGCGCACCTGCTCGCCGATCACGGCGTGTGTGCCCACCACCAGCGCCGCCGTGCCCCGCTGCACCGCCTCCAGCATGGCGGCGCGCTCTGCCTTGCCTTGGCTGCCGGTGAGCCAGGCCACGCACAAGCCCTGCGGGGCCAGCAGAGGGGCCAGCCAGCCCACCAGTTTGCCAAAATGCTGCTCGGCCAGAATTTCGGTCGGCGCCATCAGGGCGCACTGCCAGCCCGCGTCTATGGCGTGCGCCGCCGCCAGCGCCGCCACCACCGTTTTGCCGCTGCCCACATCGCCTTGCAGCAGGCGGTGCATAGGGGTGCTGCGCGCCAGATCGGCGGCGATTTCGGCACCCACCCGGACTTGTGCCCCCGTGAGCGCAAACGGCAAAGCGGCTTGCAAAGCGCGTGCCAAACCCTCTGGGCGCGCCCGCAAAGCCGGGGCCAGGCGCAACATGCGCTCGCGCCGTGCCTGCCACTGCGCCAGTTGCTGCGCCAGCAGTTCCTCGGCCTTCAGGCGCACCCACGCCGGGTGCGTGCGCTGCTCCAAGCTATCCAGCGCCACCCCAGGCGGCGGCTGGTGCAGGCAGTGCAAGGCCGCGCGCAAACTGTCCTGAGCGGGTGCTGGCAGCCGATCCCGCACAAGCTCAGGCCCAGCCCGCGCCTGCACCTCTGGGGCCTTGCACCCGGCCGCATCTGCATCCGCCGCCACACACGTGCTCGGCTCGGGCTGCAGCCCAGGGCAGTCGGCCCAAGCCAAGGCGGGCACGGTCTCGCTTAAATCTGCGCGCTCCAGCGCACCCTCAATGGCGCGGCGCAAATAAGCCTGCGGCAGCCCGGCACTGGCCGGATAGATTGGGGTGAGCGTCTGTGGCAACTCGCCCTCGGCACGCTGCCACTGCGGGTGCAGCAGCGTGGGGCCAAACAGGCCGCTGCGCAGCTCGCCCCGGGCGCGGATGCGCACACCCGGAGCGAGCGCCTTTTGCTGCGCGCCGCTGAAGTGGAAAAACAACAAGGTGCCGCGTCCGCTGCCGTCGTCGAGCAAGACCTGCAACTGGCGCCTACCGCCGCTGCGCACCTCGTTGCTGCGCACCGTGCCCTCGATTTGCAGCACCTGCCCCGGCTGCGCATCGGCCAAGCGGGTGATGCGGGTTTGGTCTTCGTAGCGCAGCGGCAGGTGCAGCGCCAGGTCGATGGCACGCAGCAGGCCGAGCTTGCGCAGCGCTTTTTGCGGCCCGCTCAGGGCGCCGGGGCGCGGGGCTGACTCAGCCACCCCTCAGCCTGTTCTGAACCCGCGCAAAGCGGCGCACCCCTTACGCATCAATCCGCGCAGGCTGGAGGCTTCTGGCGCAGCATCACCACCACCAGCGTGACGATCGTCAGCGGCACCACAAAGCCCAGCATCACCATGCTAAAGCCATGCAGCGCGGCGTGTTGTTGCGCCGCCAAAATCAGGTACGCCACATAAGCCACGTAGTAGCCTAGGAATACCGCACCTTCCCAGCGCGCGATCTCGCGCCCCGAGATAAACACCGGCAGGCAAGCCAGCGCCACCGCCAGCATGATCCAGATGTCGAAGGCCATCACGGCATCGGCAACTATTAAGCCAGCCGAGCCAAACGAGACCAAGCCCCCCAGCCCCAGCACCCCCAGCAGGTTGAAGGTGTTGCTGCCCACCACGTTGCCCACCGCGATGTCGCGCTCGCCCTTGATGGCGGCGGTGATGGACGTGGCCACTTCTGGCATCGAAGTGCCGGCGGCGACGATGGTCAGGCCGATGATCAGCTCGCTCACGCCAAAAAAGCGCGCAAAAGCAATCGACGAATCCACCAGCCAGCCCGAACCCAGCACCAGCAGCACCAGCCCGATGGCAATCAGCACGATTTGCACCGGCAGCTTGCCGTCCCATTCGGCGGCCGTGGCGGGTTTGAGTTCGGCGTCGAACTCGGCCGATTCGGCCGCCGTGGCGCGGCGCGACTGAATCACCAGAAAGGCGGTGTAGGTCAGCAACAGGCCAAACAAAATCGCGCCGTCGATCCAACTGATGGCCCCATCCATCCCGAAGGCCAGCACCAGCAGCGAAGCACCGATCATGATCGGCACCTCTTGCCGGATCAACTGCGTGTGCACCACCAGCGGAACGATCAGTGCGCTGGCCCCGAGGATGAACAGCACGTTGAAGATGTTGCTGCCGATCACGTTGCCGACCGCGATGTCGTACTGCCCCTCCAGCGTAGCCCCAACCGTGACCGCCATCTCGGGCGCGCTGGTGCCAAAGGCGACGATGGTCAGCCCCACCACCAACGGCGAGATGCCCACCGACAGCGCCAGCTTGGAGGCCCCGCGCACCAGCGCGCTGGCCCCAAAGACCAGCGCCACCAGACCGGCGACGAAAAAAACCATGTGCAGCAGCATATTCAGTACCTTATAGAAGCAAAGGCGCGAATGGTAGCAAGCGCACGAGCGCACTTTCATCCGCGAAAGCGGAGCATGTTACAGGGAAAACGTGAATATGCAGGGGCCGCACTCAAGCTGCTGCGGCGCTGCCACGTGCTGCCACGTGCTGTGTTGAGCCTACAGCAGCCGCTGGTGCAGCGCCAGCAGGGCTTGGGTGAGCGGGTGTTTGGGCTCTAGGTGTATCAGCGGCCGCGCCAACTGGTGCGACTCGCGCACCTTGACCGAAGCCTGAAGATAGGGCTGCAACACCGGCAGCCCCTCGTCGATCAGCGCCTGCACCAGTTGCTGCGGCAAGCGGGCGCGCGGCTGGAACTGGTTCACCACGATGCCCTTGACTTGCAGGACGGCGTTGTGGTCGGCGCGGATTTCTTCTACATTGGCCAGCAGGGTGTAGAGCGCCTGGCGCGAGAAGTCGTCGCAATCGAAAGGAATCAGGCAGCCGCTGGCCCCCATGAGCGCGGAGCGGGTGTAGAAGTTGAGCGCTGGCGGGGTGTCGAGGTAGATCTGCACATATTCGCGGCCCAGTAGCACCAGCGCCTCGCGCAGCTTGTAGATCTTGTGGCGCGCTTCCAGCTTGGGCTGCAACTCATCCAGCGCCGGGCTGGCGGCCAGCAAGTCCAGCCCCTCAAACGGGGTGCGCTGCACAAAGTGCGAGGGTGCCAGCGGGTTGAAGGTGTAGCTCAGCGTCTGCTCAAAAAAACCCGCCACCCCGGCGGCTTGGGTCGCGGGCTGGGCACCCAGCAGGTAGCGGCTCGAATTGCCCTGCACATCGAGGTCGATCAACAAGGTGCGCCGCCCCTGCGCGGCGCTGATGGCGGCCAGGTTGCACGCGATGGTGGACTTGCCCACCCCACCTTTTTGATTGAATACGACCAGTGGCATGTTGCGGCTTTCGTGCGCTCAAGCGCCCGAGCATCATAACGCCGAAGCGGGTGCAATCGATTCCGGACGCAGCGGTTCCGTGCCGGCAGTAGCCCCATGCGGGTGTCAGCCTCCCCCTGCGGTCCTGCGCTTGCATCCAGGGCTGCGGGCTGCCTATCGCTGCCGCACCTCACACCTCGATCAGACCGATATAATCATGAGCCAGTGAGGGCCAAAGCTGGCACCCATGATCCGTATCCGATTTGTTTACGCTTGCAAAGGCTCCCATGAGTGACGCGAAATCCTCCCCTGCCAACGCTGCCCCGGCCTTTAACCTCAAACGCTGGATTTTGCTCCTGGGCATTGTGGCACCGCTGCTTTTGAGCGCAGTGCTGGTTGCTTGGGTGCTGCAAAAGCCCTTTGCCCCCGCCCCCGACACAGCCGCGCAGGAGCTGGCTGCGGCGGAGCGCATCCAGCGTGTGGGCATGGTCGCCTTGCGCGAAGTCACACGCGAACTGCAAACCGGCCAGCAGGTTTATATGTCGGCGTGCATGGCCTGCCACGCTGCGGGTGTGGTTGGAGCACCGAAATTTGGCGACACCGCCGCTTGGGCACCGCGCATCGGGGCGGGTTTGGAGCGTCTGATCACCTCTACCCTGCAAGGCAAGGGTGCCATGGGTGCCCAAGCCGGTGGCGCGTTTAGCGATTTTGAGATCAAGCGCGCCGTGGTCTATCTGGCCAACGCCAGCGGTGGCACTTTCCCTGAGCCAGTGGCCCCGGATGCTGCAGCGGCACCGGCTGCGGCCGCTGCACAGTAAGTCGTCAGCACTGAAATCCTTTTGGGGCGGCGGCCCCATCTGAAGGCCCGCTCGGTGCGGGCTTTTTGCTGTGCACCGCCTGGTACAGCCCATCAACCCTGCGCCACCAGCCACTCGCACACAACTGCGGGCATAAGCTGCAAATCCCATTGGATGCGCCCAGCATCCCAGCGCAAGGCCCCCGGAAATCCCACGTGCCCGCCCGATTCGGGCTGCCACAGCGCAACGGCATGCCCCACCAAGCCCGCTTGGGGTAGGCTGCTGGCTGGCACCAAGGGGTCGTTGCGGGCGTTGAGCAGCAGAGTGGGCAGCTCAATGGCGGCCAGGCTTGGCTTGGCTGAAGCGCGCTTCCAGTAGTCGTCCACCCCGGCAAAGCCGTGCAGCGGTGCGGTGAAGGCGTCGTCAAACTCTCGCAGCGTGCGCGCAGCCAAGGCGCGTTGAAGGTCGAACAGGCCAGGAAATTGCTGCCCCTTGCTGCGCGCCTTGTGTTTCATGGTGCGCAGGAACATTTGCGCGTAGAGCCAGCGGTTGCACCCGCTGTCGATCGCATCGCCCGCAGCGGCCAAGTCGATCGGGGCCGATAGGGCGGCCAAAGCTGCAACGCGAGCCACAGCGGCCAAGGGCGCCTGCGACGCGCCGATCTGGGCAGGCCCACCCGCCCTGCCCGCCTCCTGCGCCCAGCGCAGCAGCGCATTGCCGCCCAGCGAAACCCCAACCGCGACCAAGCGGCCATTTGGCCCCATCTGCTCGCATATGCGCTGCAGCATCCAGCCAATTTCTTCGTGGTCGCCACTGTGGTAGGCCCGCGGGGCCAGGTTGATCGGGCCGGAGCAGCCCCGAAAATGCGGCAGCACGAAGCCCCAGCCGCGCCGCTGCGCCTCGGCGGCAAAGGTTTTGGCGTAGTGGCTGCGCGAACTGCCCTCAAGGCCATGGAACAGCACCAGCGTGGTGCCGTCTGCACGGCTTGGAGGCGTGAAGTCACCCGCTGCGGGATGCCGACCTTGCTCCGTGCCAACGCTTGGGCTGGGTGATCGCTCCAACCAGTCGGCATCGATGAAATCGCCGTCCGGCGTGAACCAGCGCTGGCGCTTGAAGGCCAGCGGCGGGACGCGCTGGCTGCGGCCCCACAGGGCTGTGCAAAGGGTCTGGGCGTGGCCGCCGGGCAGCCAGATCGGCGCACGGTAAGGCCAGCCCGCCGCCATCAACTACCCGATCTGATGCCTAGGCCGAACGCAACGCTCAGCCTTTTTGCCGGAACTTGCGCAGTGCGGCGAACTGCGCCGCCATCACGGCCAGCTCCGACGTGGCTTTGGCCAAATCGACGTCGCTCTTGGCGTTTTTAAGCGCCTCTTCGGCGTGTTTGCGCGCGTCGTTGGCCTTGGCCTCGTCAAGGTCGTGGCCGCGGATTGCGGTATCGGTCAAGACGGTAACCAGTCGCGGCTGCACCTCAAGGATGCCGCCGGCAACGAAAACGAATTCTTCTTCGCCATCAGCCTTTTCGATGCGCAGCGCGCCGGGCATGATGCGCGTGATCAAGGGTGCATGTCCGGGCAGAATACCCATGTCACCCATTTCACCCGGTACAGAAACGTAATTGGCCGGCCCACTGAAAATCGACTCTTCGGCGCTGACCACCTCGACTCGTATCGTGCTCATCTGTGTTCCTTGGCTAAAGTCTAGGCTTGGGTGCTGCGAACCTGCTCCCCATCACCGATCGGGTGCAAGCCACACAGCGCAGCGCATCAGGCCATTTTCTTGGCTTTTTCGAAGGCTTCGTCAATGGTGCCGACCATGTAGAAAGCCTGCTCGGGCAAGTGGTCGCACTCGCCGTTGGTGATCATCTTGAAGCCGCGGATGGTTTCCGACAGCGGCACGTATTTGCCGGGCGATCCGGTAAACACCTCGGCCACGTGGAACGGCTGCGACAGGAAGCGCTGAATTTTGCGCGCCCGCGACACCGCCAGTTTGTCTTCGGGTGCCAGCTCGTCCATGCCCAGAATGGCGATGATGTCGCGCAGCTCTTTGTAGCGCTGCAGCGTGCCTTGCACGGCGCGGGCCACGGCGTAATGCTCGGCGCCCACCACCAGCGGGTCAAGCTGGCGGCTGGTGGAGTCCAGCGGGTCCACGGCCGGGTAAATGCCCAGCGAGGCGATGTCGCGCGACAGCACCACGGTCGAGTCCAGGTGGGCAAAAGTGGTTGCCGGTGAGGGGTCGGTCAAGTCGTCGGCTGGCACATAGACGGCTTGGATCGAGGTGATGGAGCCGACCTTGGTCGAGGTGATGCGCTCTTGCAGGCGGCCCATTTCCTCGGCCAGCGTAGGCTGGTAGCCCACCGCCGAGGGCATACGGCCCAGCAGCGCCGACACTTCGGTGCCGGCCAGGGTGTAGCGGTAGATGTTGTCAACAAAGAACAGCACGTCGCGACCTTCGTCGCGGAACGACTCGGCAATCGTCAGGCCAGTCAGCGCCACGCGCAGGCGGTTGCCCGGCGGCTCGTTCATCTGGCCATAGACCATCGCCACTTTGGATTCGGGCAAATTCTCAAGATTCACCACGCCGGAGTCGGCCATCTCGTGGTAGAAGTCGTTGCCTTCGCGGGTGCGCTCGCCCACGCCGGCAAACACCGACAGGCCGCTGTGCGCCTTGGCGATGTTGTTGATGAGCTCCATCATGTTCACGGTCTTGCCCACGCCGGCGCCGCCGAACAGGCCCACCTTGCCGCCTTTGGCGAAGGGGCAGACCAAGTCGATCACCTTGATGCCGGTTTCCAGCAGCTCTTGCGAGGGCGAGAGTTCGTCGTAGGCCGGGGCCTTGCGGTGAATCGGGGCGGTCAGGGTTTGGTCCACCGGGCCGCGCTCGTCGATCGGCTGGCCCAGCACGTCCATGATGCGGCCCAGCGTGGCTTTGCCCACCGGAACCGTGATGTTGGCGTGGGTGTTGCTCACCCGCATGCCGCGGCGCAGGCCGTCGGACGAACCCAGCGCGATGGTGCGCACCACGCCGTCGCCGAGTTGCTGCTGCACTTCCAGCGTCAGCGCCGAGCCTTCCATTTTGAGTGCGTCATAGACGCGCGGCATTTGATTGCGCGGGAATTCCACATCGACCACGGCGCCGATGCACTGCACAATCTTGCCCTGTACTGCGGTCTTGACTTCTGCGTTGGCTTGAGACATGTTGGATACCTTTTAATGCTCTGAATCTTTGAAGGGCAGCCTCAAACGGCCGCCGCACCCGCCACGATTTCCGACAGTTCTTTGGTGATGCCAGCTTGGCGCGTTTTGTTGTAAATCAGCTTGAGTTCGCTGATCACGCTGCCGGCGTTGTCGGTCGCGGCCTTCATGGCCACCATGCGCGCCGACTGCTCGGAGGCCATGTTCTCGGCCACGGCCTGATAGACCTGCGACTCGATGTAGCGCACCAGCAATTCGTCGATTACGGTTTGCGCGTCGGGCTCGTAGAGGTAGTCCCAGTCGTAGCCTGGGGCGCCGGTTTCGAGGGTCTCGGCTTTCAGGGGCAACAACTGCTGCACCACCGCTTCTTGGCGCATGGTGTTGATAAAGCGCGTGTAACACAGTTGCACCGAACTCAGCCGCCCTTGCATATAGGCGTCGAGCATCACCTTGACCGGGCCGATGAGCTTTTCCAGGTGCGGCGTGTCGCCCAGAGCGGTCGCATGCGACACCACCTTGGCACCGATGCGATTCATAAAACCCAGCCCCTTGTTGCCGATTGCCACCACCTCGGTGCTTAAACCTTGGTTTTGCGCCTCACGCAGTTGGTTGGTCACCAGGCGCAGCACGTTGGTGTTCATGCCGCCGCACAGGCCCTTGTCGGTCGTGATGACAACCAAGCCAGCCACCTTGGCTTCGGGGTGCGTGAGCATGAACGGGTGCTCGTACTCTGGGTTGACACGTCCGAGGTTGACGGCGATCTGGCGCACCTTCTCGCTGTAGGGCCGCGCCATGCGCATGCGCTCTTGCGCCTTGCGCATTTTGGAGGCGGCCACCATTTCCATGGCTTTGGTGATCTTCTTGGTGTTTTCCACCGATTTGATCTTGGTGCGGATTTCCTTGCCGGCTGCCATTGATGCTCCTTATCGGGTTGCGCCGCAGCGCATCAGTAGGCGCCGGACTGCTTGAACGCGCCAATCGCCTGGCTGAGCTCGGCCTCGGACTCTTTGCTCAAAGCCTTCTCGCTCTCGAGTGTGGCCAGCAAGGCAGCGTGTTTGTCTTTCAGGTAGCCGTGCAAGCCCGCCTCGAACGACAACACTTTTTTCACATCCACGTTATCAACAAAGCCCTTGTTGACCGCGTACAGCGTGGCGGCCATGAGCGCGATAGAAAGCGGGCTGTACTGCTTTTGCTTGAGCAGTTCGGTCACGCGGGCACCGCGGTCGAGCTGCTTGCGCGTGGCTTCGTCGAGGTCGGAGGCAAACTGGGCAAAGGCGGCCAGCTCGCGGTACTGCGCCAAGTCGGTGCGGATACCGCCCGAGAGGCCCTTGATCAGCTTGGTCTGCGCCGCACCACCGACACGCGAGACCGAGATACCGGCGTTGATCGCAGGGCGCACGCCGGCGTTGAACAGGCTGGTTTCCAGGAAGATCTGGCCGTCGGTGATCGAGATCACGTTGGTCGGAACGAAGGCGGACACGTCACCCGCCTGCGTTTCGATGATAGGCAGCGCGGTGAGCGAGCCAGTCTTGCCCTTGACTTCGCCCTTGGTGAAGGCTTCCACGTAGTCGGCGTTGACGCGCGCGGCGCGCTCGAGCAAGCGGCTGTGCAGATAAAACACGTCGCCGGGGTAGGCTTCGCGGCCTGGTGGGCGGCGCAGCAACAAGGAAACCTGGCGATACGCCACGGCTTGCTTGGAGAGGTCGTCGTAAATGATGAGCGCGTCTTGGCCGCGGTCGCGGAAGTACTCGCCCATGGTGCAGCCCGAGTAGGCGGCGAGGTACTGCATCGCGGCCGATTCAGAGGCCGAGGCCGCCACCACGATGGTGTATTCCATCGCGCCGGCCTGCTCGAGCGCGCGCACCACGTTCTTGATCGACGAGGCCTTCTGGCCAATCGCGACGTAAACGCAGGTCATGTTCTGACCTTTTTGGTTGATGATGGCGTCGATGGCCACCGCGGTTTTGC
>Ga0209103_1000568_pt1 | contig 11542 bp, 7 predicted proteins | sample 4C3metaG_FD_184152 | JGI IMG/M metagenome (GOLD analysis project Ga0209103, IMG submission 184152) | Freshwater bacterial and archeal communities from Indian Creek, Illinois, USA - 4C3 metaG (SPAdes) (version 2) | ecosystem: Environmental > Aquatic > Freshwater > Unclassified | place: USA: Indian...
TTGGGCGCCACCAGTTGCGCCTTGAAGCCGGTGCCCTGCCAGTTCTGGCGGTAATGCTCGCTGATGTCGAAGGCGCGCATGTAGATCACCTGCTCGGCCTTGTTCAGCATCTCGGCGCGGGCGTACTTCTTCTTCAGGTCGGCCTTCTGCGCGTCGGCCAACCCCTGGGTGTGGCGCTCGAACCAGATGTCGATGGCGGCCTGGTTTTGCTCCAGCTCCACCATGCGCCCTTCGTAGAGCAGCGGCACGATGGCCCCGTCGGCCACCGCCTGGTCGATGGCATAGGTGTGGATCACGCCGCCGAACTTGGCCACATCGCTCTTCTCGCGGGTCAAGAGCGGCGTGCCGGTGAAGCCGATGTAGCAGGCGTTCGGAAACATCTGGCGCATGCGTGCCGAGTAACTGCCCAACTGGGTGCGCTGGGTTTCGTCCACCAGCACGAAGATGTCGGGCGAGGCATCGCTGAACTTCCTGTAGGCCAGCGCCTTGTCGAACTTGTGCACCAGCGTGGTGACGATGTGCGCCTTGCCGTCGGACATCAGCTCCACCAGATGGCGGCCACTCTCGGCCCGATCCGGCGAAAGCCCGCAGGCGGCGAAGGTGTTGCCGAGCTGCTTGTCGAGATCCACCCGATCGGTCACCAGCACGATGCGCGGATTGCGGATGGCTGGCTCCAGCGCCAGCGCGCGCGCCAGCATCACCATGGTCAGCGACTTGCCCGAGCCTTGGGTGTGCCAGACGATGCCGCCGCGGCGGCGGCCAGCGTCGTCGGTCTGCTTGACGCGGGCGAGCACCTCGCGGATGGCAAACACCTGCTGGTAGCGCGCGATCTTGCGCACGCCACCGTCGAACACGGTGAAGCGCCATACCATCTCCAGCAGGCGCTCGGGGCGGCACAGCGCGTAGAGCGTGCGGTCCTGCTCGGTCGCCTGCCGGCCGACCAGGTAGGGCGCCACTTCCTCGGGCACGCCCAGCTCGGCAAAGGCCAGATCGAACAACGCGGCCTTGACCGACTCCGGCAACGGGCGCTGCAGCAGTGGCGCCAACTCCGCATCCGCCACCTCCTCCTTCCACTTCGACCAGAACTTGGCCGGGGTGCCGGTGGTGGCGTAGCGGGCCTCGTTTTTGTTCAGCGCCAGCAGCGTTTGCGCATAGGTGAACAGGCGCGGGATGTACTCGTCGCGCTGGTTGCGGATGGTCTGCGAAATGGCCTGGCCCACCTCGACCCTGGGCGATTTGCACTCGATCACCGCGAAGGGGATGCCGTTGACGAACAGCACGATGTCTGGCCGACAAGTCTCGACGCTGCGGGTGCGCTCCACCGCAAACTCGGCCGCCACGTGATAGACGTTGTTGGCCGGATTGCGCCAGTCCACGTAGTTCAGCGTGAAGCTCTTCTGGTCGCCCTCGATGGACTGCTCCAGCGCCACGCCCAGCGACAGCAGGTCGTACACCGCCTCGTTGGTCTTGAGCAGGCCGTCGTACTTGACGTTCTTCAGGCGCTGGATGGCGCTCTGCAGGTTCTCCTCGCTGAACAGGTAGCTGCCGCCCTTGTGCTGGATGCGGTTGAGCTGCTTCAGTTGCTCGCGCAGCACCTCCTCCAGCAGCACATTGCTGGTGCGGCCAGCCCGCGCAGCCAGCGCCTGGGCGGGCGTGAGGTATTGGTAGCCCAGGTTGACCAGCACCTGCAGCGCCGGGATCTGGGAGAGGTGTTTTTCGTCGAAGCGCAAGCTGTCCATGCCACCTCCCTCAAGTCTGCCGGATGTAGTCGCTGAAGCCGCATGCAGCGCGCAATTACGCTCTCGTTCATTGACAGCCGAAAGATCGGCCAAGCTGGCCCACGCGCACAGCTTCCGGTCCGCTTCGCTTCTCATCACGGCCGATTTCCTGCGTCTGCGCGCATGACGTTGACCTTGAATAGATTCCCAAAGCGGTCGTCAACCAGATCGATGTGCGGCCAGGCACGCAGGGCGCGCAGCAGGCCGCTGCCCAAACCCCGGTAGGGCAGCAGCTTGGCGGCGAAGGAAGCCAGAATGGGATTGCGCATATTGGAGTTGCCTGCCTTGATGTTCTCGATGGTTAGGTTGTTGGGCAGGTGGCCGGGGCTGACGATCTCGACGCGATCCGCAAAGACCAGCACGCGCACTGGGGCGCTGATGAAATAGTCGCGGTGGATGAGGGCGTTGGTGAGCAACTCTTCCCAGACAAGGCGCGCAATCTCGGGCTGACCTTGCGAATTGAAGCCTTGCTCACCCTGCGTGGCGCGGGTGTTGGCGATGATGAAGCCCAGCGTCTGCTGTAAGACATCGGCCAGCTTGCCGGTGATGTCACGGCTGTCGATGTAGCGTTCGTCCTCAATCTGGGTGCCGACAAAGGCGACCGCCTTGACGATGAAGGCAGGCAGCGCGTAATGCGGCGCTTTGGCAAACAGTAAACTGCCCGCCACATTGAGCCGCCCTTGGTTCATCAGGTTCATATTGGTCAGCAACTGCGGCAGCGGCTGCTTGTGCTGGGCGAGCGGCTCACCGAAGTGCTGCTCGAAGAAGCCTTCGAAATAGGGCATGTCCACATCGCCAGCACCCAAGCCAGCCACGGGCGTTTGGTCGGCGTGTACCAGGCCTGCCTGCTGGAAAAGGCGCTGGATTTCCTCACGCGAGGTGGCGCGGCGCTTGTCCGAGCCACTTTTCACCCAGATGACACCGTTCTTGTCCATGTATGGCTTGCTGACGCCTTCCAGAATGGAAACCACCATCACGGTGCCATTCGGGTGCGGCACGTTCTCTGTGAGTGGGTTCACAGCAGGCCGCACGTTCTGGGAGGCACTGTTTGAAATGAGCTGATTCAAGCGCTCAATGTCTATGCCTGACAAGCCAAGCACAGAGCCGTCGTTTTGCACGCCAATGAAAATCTTCCCGCCAGCGGTGTTGCTGAAGGCGGCGATCTCGGCCGCCAGCGCATCCGCGTTGCTAAAGTTCTCCTTGAACTGATGGCGGCTGTCCTCGCCCCGGCTGAGCAGGTCGATCAGATCTGTGGTTTCCATAGGTTGTAAACCTCTTTGCGGCGGTTGAAGGCTTCCTGGCCTCCTTCCATGATGTTGATGATGGCGTCCTGTACCGGTCGAGCGTCGATGCTGCCGCTTTGTACGGCGATTCTTTCGTCTTGGTATTGGCAAGCATGCACCTGCTCCGCGTCACCCAGCACCGGGAAATTGGCGTTGTGGGTAGCGAAGATGAATTGGGCGTGCGGTTTCGTCTCGCGCAGTAGCTTGATCACGTCATCGTAGATGGTCTGGTTGTCCAGATCGTCTTCCGGCTGGTCGATGATGATCACGTCGTTCTGTCTTTGGCTGAGCACATACAACAGCAGCGCAGAGGCTCGCTGTCCGAGTGAGTGGTGCTTCAGCTCCTTGCCGCGATAGCGTATGACGAAACGGTTTGGCACCTGCCAGGTAAGGAACTCGACCAGATTCTGCATAAAGGTCTTCTCGAAGAGCTCGGGGGTGCTGCCGGCCCTGGTCAACACCCCCGGCAGGGCGCGCAACAGCCCGCCGAAGTCGGCGCAATCCTCCAAGACCGCGCGCAAGGTGGTCTCGCGGATGTTGCTGCCCTTGAATATCTGCTGCATGAAGCCAATGGCCGCTTCTTTGTCGCCCTTGAAGTCGGCTTCGATCTGCAATGCGGTGTGGCCGGCGTTCACGCGATCCAGCTCGGCCTTGATGGTGTTGAATTCGCGCAGCCAAAGCTCGTTGAGCTTGTCGATTTCGGCGAACAGGGCATCGTGGATGCTGGTCTGCTGTGATTCCTGCTTGGCCAGCGCCTCCAGCATCTGCTCCGCCTTGGTCTTGCGCTGTTGCTGGGCCAAGAAATCGTCCGGCTGGATGGCGGTCATGCCGGTTTGCTTGAGTTCCTGAGCCAGTTGCCGCTCGACTTGTGCGAACTCTTCCTGAAGGCTGGTGCGTTCCTCCTCAAACTGGCCCTGTTGGGCGTGGAGACGGCCCGCAATGGCGCGTGCCTCCTGCTCGATTTTCTTGAGTTGATCGACCTTGGCGACGAGGTTGGAAAACTCTGCATAGTAGGCTGTGAAAAAGTCTGGCTTCTGCTTGGACACGTAGCTTGTGGCGTTACGCAGTTCGTCTTCGTGTTCGGCGATCAGGCCACCTATGGCGAGGATGAAGTTGTCTGCCCGATCCTTCATGCGTGCGAGCGCAGCGGCATCCTGCTGAAAGCCAAGGCGTTTTTGGAGCTTTTCGGCGACACCGTACTCCTCGAATTTCTTCAGCCGGAAGTTGGCATCGATGAGCTGGTTCTGGTGGTCGCGCTTGAGTTCGGCGGTGTTGCTGAGTTTGAGCCAGCGCTGGGTGGCTTCGCGCACGTGTTGGCGTTGCACTTCGATTTCGCCGCGCAGCACGCGGAGTTTTTCGCCAACCAGCTTCTCCACCAGATCGGTCTCGAAGCCTTCGCCGGTGCTGGAAAGGTCTTTCTGTCCAAAGTAGATCGGGCGACGCAACACGGTTTCCCGGATCGACACGCCGGGCTGCAATTTGCCGTCTAGGTAAACGTTCGGCGCTTCGCGCAAGATGCGGGAGATGGTGAATTCCTGTCCGTACACATCGCAGGCGGTCAGTGTCACCTTGCCACCGCTGCCGAGGGTGTGACGAATCAGCTCATCTTTGTACCTGGTGTCCTGTGCCTTCTCGCCCCGTGGAATGTCGAGGGCGTAGCGCACCGCCTCCAGGATGGACGACTTGCCGCTGCCACGGATGCCGATGAGCGTATTGAGTTCGGCAGAAAAGTGCAGGGTCTGCCCGTCAAGGATGCCACCATCGAAGTGAATGCTGCGAATGTGCGATGCCTGATGCTTGGGCGGCTCCATGGCCACCCGCGCAGCAGGATCGCTCAAGGCAAACTTGACCGCACCGAAGGACAGCTCACCCAGCTTCAGGTGGTTGGCTTTGCCTAGACCGATTTCATCGATGCACTTGGGGTCGCTGCCTTCCAGCTCGGCGGGGTACCAGCTTTGCAGCCAGCTTCGAATCTTGGCGCGGCAGGGTTTGTCTTTGCCTGCGCCGTCGTGGGTGCGAACCTTTTGGAAGCCAAGGGTTCTACGGCGGAAGAATTCGTTGCGCCCCAACTCAGTGATTCGGCCTCCATCCAGCGCTGCCCACAAGCCGCTTGGGGCTTCGACATGGGCAAAGACGAGGAAGAAATCCCGATGATAGTTTTCGAGCTTCTTGATCGTCTCCACGAGCGACCAGGTAGTTCGGCCATTTTCCTGCTCGTACTGTGCGGGCGTCTTGCCTTCGAATGCGCTGGTCAGGAAGGGATTGATGTGGTTGTGCTCAGCTATCCATTCGTCCGAGAACACAACGAGCGTGTGGATGCCATTGGCCCCGTCGTTGACCGATAACTCAACCCCCGGCAGCAGCACAATCCCCTTATTGCGGGCCGTCTTGCGCAGCGCCTTGAACTCATCGTAGTCAAACTTGTTGTGGTTGGTGATGACGCCCAGCCGGATACCCGACCTCTCCAGCGCATCCACATAGTTGCTGTAGTAGAAGTTGTCATCGCCCGTGTACTTGAACTCACGGTCTGCCCGGGTGTGCAAATGGAAATCCGCGCGGGCCCATTGTGCCCCCTGTTCGAAAACGATAGGCATCTGTCTTTCTCCTTAAAAGTTTCCATGCTCTGACTGGAGCGCCGATACGGGCACGCGCCACTGGCCGGTGAGCAGCTTTTGCATCAGGCCGCGCTTTTGGGTCTTGAGCGCCGCGACGGACTGACCGAGCAGGCCGATCTCCTCGCGCAGGGCGTTGAGGTAGCGGGCGATGGCGGTTTGGGTGGCGAGAGCTGGAACGAAGATGCGAACCTTGAAGAACTCCTCTGGGTGCAAGCGTTTTGAGCCAGAGCCTGTCGCAAGTGCTTCCAGTGAGGTGTAGAAGTCCTTGCGAGATAGCCAGAAGTATAGCCATTGCGGGTCGATGCCATCCGCAATATCGAAGGCTGGCAAGTCTTGCGTCGAAGCGTAGCCATCCAGTTCCGGTGGAATGATGCCGATGGCGCCACGGAAGATGTTCTGCCTGCCGTAGATCAGATGTCCCGCGCGCCGACGGAAATAGCAGGTTGCGCCATCGCTTTCTGTGCCCCGCACAGCGCGAGCTTCAACGCCCTGCAAATGCAGCCGGACGGTCAAGCGCCTAAAAGGGTCTTGATCGGCATCTGGTTCCCGACTTTCGGTGAGGAAGTCGCCCAGAAGTTCCGGCCTGCCACCGCGATTGCGGGCGGAGACTTCCTCGGCAAAGGTACCGACATGGGCGTGCGGTTGTTGGCCCCGGCTGATCAGACGCGACAGTTCGTGGCTGTAGTGCCGCTCCTTCGCCGCGATCAGTTGCTCGGTTTTTTGGATGGCGGTGTCCCAGGCCGACAGAAGGCTGGCAATCACCTGCTGAAGTGCAAAGCTAGGCAATGGGACGCGTTGGCGCTTGAGGTTCGTTCCGTTGATTACAGGGACTGTGCCATCATTGCAGAACCGTTGTAGGTCTTGAGAATCGAACCAGTAATAAAGGTATTCAGCGGAGCAAGAGTGCGTATCCCTCACCGTCACAATGATTACGTTATCGTCCGTAAGGCTTGCGTATCGAAGGATGCGTTTGTTGTTGTTTCGCAGTGCTGCACCTACTCGCGGGAATATGATGCTTCCAGGAGGAAATGGTTTCGCACCCATCTCTTCGAGGACAATGTCATCAACGTAGTTAAGGGTCTTATCGAGATACTTTGTATTACCATGCGCGTTGAGGTCGCCGACCTTTACGTATAGCCATTTCCCCGCCGCTTGACCTTGGTAGCTAGGAGTGAAGGTGTAGCCCTGTTGCACCACTGCAATTTCGCCGAGCGGATATTCATCGAGGTGGTGAGTTATAGCTTGCCGAGGCGCCGTGTCTTTGCGCTTGGTGGTGGTTTCGAGCGTCATTTCTTCCTCCCCCGCCCCTTGCCTTCCAGCCGCCGCTCGGCCTGCTCCAGCACCGCCATGTCCTCCGCATCAGCCGCCAGCCGCGGCGCCTCACGCCGTGCGGCGTCGAAACTCTCATAGCGCTCCTGCGCCAGCTTCTCCGCAGCATAGGTTCGCCGCTTGGCGGCGTGGGTCAGCATCCCGTGCTCGTAGAACGGCATGAAGGCGTCGAGCGTGTCCTCCCGGTCGCGCAGGATCAGGGTGTCGGCGGTCATGGCTTCTTCCTCCGTGCTTTCGCGGGCTCGGCCGGCTTGGCCAGCAGCGCCTTGCTGGCCCGCACCACACGGTCGAAATCGGACTCGATCTTCTGTGTCCGGTTGAACTCGGCATATTCGGCCAGGGCCTTGCTGTCCGCCTGCGTCTTGCTGACGCGGCCCTTGTCGCCGAGCACGCGGTATTCGTTGAAGGCCAGGAAACGGTCCACCGAAACCGCCATGTCGGCCATGTTCAGCAGCTGGCGATTCTCGATGATGTTTTCGATGTAGTCGAAGAAGCCAGAGACGGTGCGCTCCAGTCGCTTGATATCGGCCTCTGCCAGGTAGTTCTTGGCCACGGTGACATCGGAGGCCAGCACCCGGCCCTCGGGCGCGTGCTTCCAGGTGAGCAAGCCCATGTGCGGGGCGTGGCGGTCGGCCTTGGCGTGGATGATCTCAGCCGCGGTCTGGCCGGTGATGGCGTGGTGGAACTTGTTCTGGACGGTGGCGAAGAAGTCCTGGGTGGTCTGCGAGCTCGGGTCGTAGTCGATGCTGCATTCGGCGAAGATGTCGGTGATCTGCTGCCAGATCCGCCGCTCGCTGGCGCGGATGGAGCGCACCCGCTCCAGCAGTTCGCGGAAATAGTCCTCGCCGAAGGCTTGGCGCCCCTGCTTGAGGCGCTCGTCATCCATGGCGAAGCCCTTGATGATGAACTCCTTGAGAACACCGGTCGCCCAGATGCGGAAACTCGTGGCGCGGCGGGAGTTGACGCGATAGCCAACGGCGATGATGGCGTCAAGGTTGTAGTACTCCAGGTGGCGCCGCACCTGCCGGTCGCCCTCGGGCTGAACCGTTTCCATTTTGGAAACGGTTGCCGGCCGGTTCAGCTCTCCGGATTCGTAAATGTTTTTCAAATGCTTGGAGATGGCCGGGACGCCCACGTCGAACAGCTCGGCCATCTGGGACAGGCTGAGCCAGATGGTCTCGTCGCGCAGCAGGACCCGGACGCGCACCTTGTCGTCGTCGCTGCCATAGAGCAGGAACGAGGGCTGTTCCACGTGTTCGGACATTCCCGGGGGCTTGTCGAGTTGTCCGGGCTTTCCGGGTGACGGCGTGGGCTTGTCGCCTGGCTTCCTTTCCTTGCTCATCGGCCCTGAACTCCAAGTTCCTTGAGGTACTGCTTCATCCGCAGCCGCACTTCGGACAGTTCGCCCTCCAGCCGCTCGATCTCCTGCTCGACGGCGGCCACGTCGATCGCTTCCTCTTCCTCGAAGGTATCGACATAGCGCGGGATGTTGAGGTTGAAATCGTTGTCGGCGATCTCCTTGAGGCTGGCGACATGGGCGTACTTGTCCACCGGCTGGCGCGCGCGGAAGGTGGCGAGCACCTTGGCCATGTGCTCGTCGAGCAGGGTGTTCTGGTTTTTGCCGCTCTGGTAGTCGCGGCTGGCGTCGATGAACAGCACGTCTGGGCAGTCTTCGCGGGTGCCGCCTTTTTCGCGGGCGCGATCGAACACCAGAATGGCGACCGGAATCGATGTGGTGGGAAACAAATTGCCCGGCAGCCCGATGACGGCATCGAGCAGGTTCTCCTCGATCAGGGCGCGGCGAATACGACCTTCGGCACCCCCCCGGAACAGCACGCCGTGCGGCACCACCACGGCCACGCGGCCTTCCTGCGGCTGCGCGGTTTCGATCATGTGGGTGATGAAGGCGTAATCGCCCTTGGACTTGGGCGGCAGGCCGCGCCAGAAGCGGCTGTAGCGGTCGGCCTCGACCTCCTGGCCGCCCCATTTGTCGAGGCTGAAAGGCGGGTTGGCCACCACCACGTTGAAGCGCATCAGGCGGTCGGCCTCTACCAGCGCCGGGCTGTTGAGGGTGTCGCCCCATTCGATGCGGGCGGCGTCTTTGCCGTGCAGGAACATGTTCATGCGCGCCAGCGCCCAGGTGCTGCCGTTGACCTCTTGGCCGAACAGGGCGAAGTCGCGGCTGCCCTGCGCTTGCACCAGCGCGGCGGCTTCGATCAGCAGGCCGCCGGCGCCGCAGGTGGGGTCGCAGATGCGATCGCCCGGTTTGGGTGCGGCCAGTTGCGCCAATAGCTTCGACACCTGCTTGGGCGTGTAGAACTCGCCGGCCTTCTTGCCGGCGTCGGAGGCGAAGCGCTCGATCAGGTAGATGTAGGTGTCGCCGATCACATCTTCGGAGACGCGCGTGGGACGCAGGTCGAGCTTGGCGAAGTCGCCCAGCAGGTTTTCCAGCCGGCGGTTGCGGTCCTTGGTCTTGCCGAGATTGGCCTCAGAATTGAAATCGATATTGCGGAACACGCCTTCGAGCTTGGCCTTGTTGGCCTCCTCGATGTGGTCGAGCACGATGTTGATTAGCTCGCCAAGGTTGGCCGCCTTGCGCCGCTCGTACAGCGCATGGAAGTCGGCCAGGAAACGCTCGGTGACCGCGCCGGTTTTTTCGTCCTTGAACTCGACGTAGGGCAGGATGAAGCGCTCGCGCGCAAGCCGGCGGCGGATGCGCTCCTCGTCGTTGCCGTATTCCTTCCGGAACTCGGCGTAGTGGTCCCCCCACAGGTCGCTGATGTACTTCAGGAACAGCATCACCAGGATGTAGTCCTTGTACTGCGCCGGGTCGATGACGCCGCGAAAGGTGTCGCAGGCGGCCCAGGCGGTGTTGTTGACGTCTTGTTGGGTGAGCGGGTCGGTCATGGGGTGGCCCTTTCTGGCAATGGGTGGGCAAGTTTCATCAGAATGTGCATGGTCAGGCGCTGGCGCAGGGTGGCAATGCGGGCCAGCAGCATTTGTTCTTGTTCGGCCAGGGTGGCGGCTTGCACGATGCGCTGCTGCGCGGCCAGCGAAGGCAGCGGAACTTCCAGCGTCTTCAGCGCTTCGGCGCTTATCATCCGTACCGAGGTGCCCTCGGACTGCGCTGCCAGTTGGGCCTGGGTGGCCGGCGCGTTGAGGTACCAGCACAGGTAGTCGGGCAACACATTGTGGGGCCGGATCAGGAGCATGGGCGCCGAGAGCACGGCCCGGACGATGCCTTGCCCGACCAGCGCCGCGCCATTGCTGCGGCCCCGCGAACGCAACAGCAGATCGCCCGCACGCAGCAGGTGGTGGGCCTTGCCCTTGGGAAGCGTTACCCGTGTGGCCTCTTTGGTGTGCAGCAGGTTGCCGTCGTCGATGTCCTTCATCTGGATCACGGCGACATCGCCCTGCGGGTCGTGCTCGAGGCGCGACCGGAAGGGGTAGCCCATCTGGATTTCAGCCAAGTCGCCAAGGTTCATAGTTGTAAAAACGCCGTTACGACAATCATCATGGACGCGATTTTAAGTGATCAGATTGCATCTGTCAAGTAAAGTAACGGCGTTTCTACAAATTTTCTATTGCCACCCTACCCTGCAAACCGCAAATGGAGCATATCGCCGCAGCAGCAGCAAGGGCTATAGTCGAGGACCCGCACCCCCCACGGAAACTGCCCCATGGCCCAAATTTTTTACCTAACCCAAATCCAGATCGAGCTCGGTGCCCTGCGCCTGCTGGCCAGCGAGTGCGAGCGCGTCGGCATCGGGCGGCCCTTGATCGTCACCGACGCCGGGGTGCGCGCCGCCGGGCTGCTGGAGCGCGCCGTGGCGGCGCTGGGCCAAGGGGGCGCCGCCCTGCCGCACGCGGTGTTCGACGCCACCCCCAGCAACCCGACCGAGGCTGCGGTGCGCGCCGCCGCTGCGGTCTATGGGCGCGAGCGCTGCGACGGCCTGATCGCGCTCGGCGGCGGCAGCGCCATCGACTGCGCCAAGGGCGTGGCGATTGCCGTGGCGCACCCAGGGCCGCTCAAGACTTACGCCACCATCGAGGGCGGCTCGGCCAAAATCAGCGCCCAGGTGCCGCCCTTGATCGCCGTGCCCACCACCGCCGGCACCGGCAGCGAGGTGGCGCGCGGCGCCATCCTGATCGTCGATGACGGGCGCAAGCTCGGCTTTCACAGCTGGCACCTGCTGCCCAAGGCGGCCATCCTAGACCCCGAACTCACGCTCGGGCTGCCGCCGCTGCTCACCGCCGCCACCGGCATGGACGCGATTGCGCACTGCATGGAAACCTTCATGGCCAGCGCCTTCAACCCACCGGCCGATGGCATCGCGCTCGACGGGCTGGAGCGCGGCTGGGCGCATATCGAACGCGCCACCCTTGATGGGCAAGACCGGCAAGCGCGGCTGCAGATGATGAGCGCCAGCATGCAGGGCGCAATGGCGTTTCAGAAAGGGCTGGGCTGCGTGCACTCGCTCAGCCACAGCCTGGGCGGCGTGCTGCCACGGCTGCACCACGGCACCCTGAACGCGGT
>Ga0209103_1000569_pt1 | contig 11535 bp, 9 predicted proteins | sample 4C3metaG_FD_184152 | JGI IMG/M metagenome (GOLD analysis project Ga0209103, IMG submission 184152) | Freshwater bacterial and archeal communities from Indian Creek, Illinois, USA - 4C3 metaG (SPAdes) (version 2) | ecosystem: Environmental > Aquatic > Freshwater > Unclassified | place: USA: Indian...
TTCATGCGATCCGGCCAAACTCACCGGCCTGTCCGAGAAACTCATCGTCAGCCATTGGGAGAACAACTACGGCGGCGCTGTCAAGCGTCTCAACGCCATCGAGCAAGAGCTGGCGCAATTGAACTGGTGAATCGCCCCGTTCAGGACACGATCCCGCCCTTGGTCAGCACCAAGGGATCGAGCCGCTTCGCCAGCACTTCGCGCTCGAGCCCGGTCTCCTCGACGGCCACATCGAGGATCGGCCGCCCGCTGGCGTAGGCTTTCTTCGCGATCGCTGCGGCCTTCTCGTAGCCGATCAGCGGGTTCAGCGCCGTCACGAGTATCGGGTTTCGGGCCAGCGCCTCCTGCAGGCGATCCTCGCGCACGGTGAAACCGGCGATGGCGCGGTCGGCGAGCAGGCGCACGGCGTTGGCGCCGAGTTCGATGGCCCAGAACAGGTTGTGAGCGATCACCGGCAGCATCACGTTGAGCTGGAAGTTGCCGCTCTGCCCGGCGATCGAAATCGTGGCGTGCATGCCCATCATCTGCGCGGCCACCATGGCCACGGCCTCGGGGATCACCGGGTTCACCTTGCCCGGCATGATCGAGCTGCCGGGTTGCAGCGTCGGCAACTCGATTTCTCCGAGGCCCGCCAGCGGCCCGGAGTTCATCCAGCGCAGGTCGTTGCTGATCTTCATCAGCACGATGGCCAGCCCGTTGAGCTGGCCGGAAAGCTCGACCGCGCCATCCTGTGCGGCGATGCCCGCGAAGAGATTGGCGGCGGGCTTGAACGGTACGTTCGACAGCCGCGCCAGCTCGGCGCAGGCGCGCTCGGCGAACTGTGGATGCGCATTGATGCCGGTGCCGATCGCGGTACCACCCAGCGGTAGCGCATGCAGGCGGCGCTCGGCATCCCGCAGCCGTTCGGCCGCGTGGCCGACCTGGCTGGCCCAGGCGAGGAGCTCCTGCCCGAGGGTGAGCGGCATCGCATCCATCAGGTGCGTGCGGCCGGTCTTCACCGTGTCGATGTGCTCATGCGCGCGGCGCGCGATGGTCTCGCGCAGGTGCTCGAGCGCGGGCAGCAGGCGCTCGCGCAAGGCCAGCACCGCGCCGACCTGGATGGCGGTGGGGACCACATCGTTCGAGCTCTGCCCGAGGTTGACGTGGTCGTTGGGGTGCACGGCCATGCCACACAGCGACTGCGCAATGTGCGCGATCACCTCGTTGGCATTCATGTTGCTGGAGGTGCCTGAGCCGGTCTGGAACACGTCCACCGGAAACTCGATGTCGAACTCGCCGGCGGCCATCTTCAGCGCCGCCTTGCGGATGGCCTCGCCGCGTTGGGCGTCGAGCAGCCCGAGCCCCGCATTGGCCTCGGCGGCGGCGGCCTTGATCAGCCCCAGCGCGCGCAGGAAGCCGCGCGGCATGCGCCAACCGGAGATGGGGAAGTTCTCGACGGCGCGCTGGGTCTGCGCACCCCAGAGCGCGGCGGCGGGCACGGCAAGCTCGCCCATGCTGTCGCGTTCGATGCGGGTGGCGGGCATGGGGGGACTCCTGAATGGGGCTTCCATCCTACCCGCCGGCAGGATGATTTCCGATTGCCGTTGACACGCCCTAGGCGTACAGTTTTACGTACATATCGGAGCTCGCCATGGACACCCTCACTTACACCTCCGCGCGCGCGAACCTCGCCGAAACGATGAACCGCGTCTGCGAGCAGCGCGAGCCGCTGATCATCACCCGCAACGGCGAGCAGGCCGTGGTGATGATGTCGCTCGAAGAGTTCAACGCGCTCGAGGAAACCGCCCATCTGCTGCGCAGCCCGAAGAATGCGCGTCGCCTGCTGGCGGCCACTCAAGCGCTTGACGCCGGCAAGGGGAAGGCGCGGAAGCTCGCGGAGTGAAGCTGTCCTTCTCCGAGGAGGCGTGGGAGGACTACCAGTACTGGCTGAAGCACGATCGGAAGCGATTGGAGCGCATCAATGCGCTGATCAAGGAAGCCTCACGCTCCCCGTTCTCGGGCACGGGAAAGCCGGAGTCCTTGAAGCATGCCCTTGCTGGCTGGTGGTCGCGCCGCATCGATCGCGAACACCGATTCGTCTATCGAGTGCTCGGCGACGAGCTGCAGATCGCCCAGCTCCGCTACCACTACTGAACCGGCGGGTAGAATGGCGAGCTTCCGCGGCGTCGTTCCGCCCCCCGCAAGCCCCAGCCCCGCCATGTCCCACGCCCTCACCGCCCTTTCCCCGCTCGACGGCCGCTACGCCGGCAAGGTCGACGCGCTGCGCCCGATCTTCTCCGAGTATGGGCTGATCCGCGCCCGCGTCTGCGTGGAGATTGCGTGGCTGCTGGCGCTGTCGGCGGAAGAAGGCATCTCCGAGCTGCCGCCGTTCTCGGAAGCCGCGGCCTCGCTGCTGCAGCGCCTGGCCGACGGCTTCTCGGTGGAGGACGCCGCACGCGTCAAGGCGATCGAACGAACGACGAACCACGACGTCAAGGCGGTCGAGTATTTCCTGAAGGAAAAGCTTTCGGAGAACGACGAGCTCAAGGCCGCGCTGGAGTTCGTGCACTTCGCCTGCACCTCCGAGGACATCAACAACTTGAGCTACGCGCTGATGCTCAAGCAGGCCCGAGACGAGGTGCTGCTGCCGCAACTCGACGGCCTGATCGAGACGCTTAAGAAGCTGGCCTACGAGTACGCCGATGAGCCGATGCTCTCGCGCACCCACGGCCAGACGGCAAGCCCCACGACGCTTGGCAAGGAGTTCGCCAATGTCGTCGCGCGGCTCAAGCGCCAGCGCCGGCAGTTCGCACAAGTGGAGATCCTCGGCAAGATCAATGGTGCCGTGGGCAACTACAACGCCCACCTCTCGGCCTATCCGAACGTGGACTGGCCGCGCCTCGCGCAGGGCTTCGTCGAGTCGCTCGGCCTGCACTTCAATGCCTACACCACGCAGATCGAGCCGCATGATTTCATCGCCGAACTTGGCGACGTGCAGCGCCGCGTCAACACCATCCTGATCGACTTCGCCCGCGACACTTGGGGCTACATCTCGCTCGGCTACTTCAAGCAGGCGCTCAAAGAAGGCGAAGTCGGCAGCTCGACCATGCCGCACAAGGTCAACCCGATCGACTTCGAGAATGCCGAAGGCAACTTCGGCATCGCGAATGCGCTGTTCGAGCACTTCGGCGCCAAGCTGCCGATCAGCCGCTGGCAGCGCGACCTCACCGACTCCACCGTGCTGCGTGCGCTGGGCACCGCCTGGGGACACACGCTGGTGGCTTTTGACGCGCTGAACCGCGGCATCGGCAAGCTCAAGGTGAACCCGGCGCGGCTGGCCGAAGACCTCGACGCCTCTTGGGAAGTGCTGGCCGAGGCCGTGCAGACGGTGATGCGCCGTCATGGCCTGCCCAACCCCTACGAGCAGCTCAAGGCCCTCACCCGCGGCCAGGCCATCACCAGAGAATCGATCCGCGAGTTCATCGCCGGCCTCGACCTGCCCGACGAGCCCAAGCGCGCCCTGCTCGAGCTGACACCGGCCACCTACACCGGCCACGCCGAGTCGCTGGCAAAAAAAGTCTGAAGACCACTCCGCTGGATCACCTTCGACACGAGGCCACGGCATGAAGCGGAAAGCTGCAACGAGCACGCTCCCCATCGAGATCGACGCCAAGGGCCAAGGCCCGCTCGGCATGCCGCCCGCCGATTTCCTACGCGACTACTGGCAGAAGCGCCCGCTGCTGATCCGCAATGCCTTCCCCGGTTTCGAGAGCCCGATCAGCCCCGACGACCTCGGCGCGCTTTCGCTCGAGGCCACGGCGCTGTCGCGGCTGATCCTGTGGAACCGGAAGAAGGACACGTGGACGGTGGAAACCGGGCCGCTGCCGGAGCAGCGCTTCGACGCGGTGCCCGAGCGCGACTGGACCCTTTTGGTGCAGGACGTCGACAAGTGGGACCCGGACGTGCGCGCGCTGATCGAGCGCTTTCCCTTCCTGCCGCGCTGGCGCATCGACGATGTGATGATCAGCTTCGCCGTCGAGGGCGGCTCGGTCGGTGCGCACATCGATCAGTACGACGTGTTCCTGCTGCAGGGCATGGGGCATCGCCACTGGCAGATCGACGCCGACCCCGCGCAGTGCGTCAAGTTCCGCGAGGACGCGCCGATCAAGCTGCTGAAAACGTTCTCGCCGAGCCATGAATGGACGCTCGGCCCCGGCGACCTGCTCTACCTGCCGCCCGGCCTCGGCCACCACGGCGTCGCGCTCGACCCCTGCCTGACGTTTTCGCTCGGCATGCGCGCGCCGGCCAAGGCCGAGTTGATCGAGGATTTCGCGCTGGAACTGGCCAGCCGAGCGGGCGAGAAAGAGCGCTACGCCGACCCGGACCTCGCGGTGCCGGCCGACGCCTTCGAGATCGACGCCGCGGCACTGGCCCGGGTGCGCGCCACGCTTGGCGGCATGGCCGGCGACAGTGCCGACGATGACGCCCTGCTGCGCCGCTGGTTCGGCCGCTTCATCACCCGCTACCGCGCCTCGGGCGACCTCCAGCCGCCGAAGAAAGCGCCGACACGTTCGATGTTCGACGCCGCACTCGAGGCCGGCGGCGTGCTGCAGCGCCATCCGTTCTCGCGCGTGGCCTGGCTGCGCGTGGGCAAGGCCCGGGCGATGTGGTTCGTCACCGGCAGCGACATCGAGGGACTGCGCGCGAAGGACGCCGCCCTGCTCTGCCGCCTCGACACGCTGGATGCCGCCGCGTGGTCGGGCCTTGACGAGCACGCCCGCGAGGCCGTCGTCGCGCTGGCCGCACTCGGGCACTATCGCCTCATCAAGCCGAAGGCCACGAGAAAGCCGCGATGATCAACGCCGATTTCCGCGTCGAACCCGCTGACTACCGCGTCGACTTCGCCGACCTGCGCGCCGTGCGCGAGCCGGTGTTCATCGTCGAGCAGCAGGTGCCGGTCGAAGAGGAGTGGGACGAGCTCGACCCGCAGTGCCGCCACGTGATCGCCCGCGATGCCGACAATCGTCCGATCGGCACCGGGCGGCTGACGCCCGAGCGCAAGATCGGCCGCATGGCCGTGCTCGCCGAGTGGCGCGGCAAGGGCGTGGGTGGGGCGATCCTCGAAGCCCTGATGGACGAGGCGCGCGCGCTCGGCTGGCTCGAGGTCACGCTGAATGCGCAGACCCATGCGATCCCCTTCTACGCGAGTTACGGCTTCGAAGCCTTCGGCGAGGCGTTCATGGAAGCCAACATCCCGCACCTGGCGATGCGCCGGCTGCTCGGTGCACCCGATCCGGGCCGTCGTCCTCTTCCCGTGCCGACCGGCGAGGCGGCGCTGCGCGAGATCGCCAGCGAAAATGACCTGCGCGAGCTCAGCCTCGCGGTGATCACCCGTGCGCGCCGCGAGATCCGCGTGTTCACCCGCGACTTCGAGGCCACGCTGTACGCACATCCCGGCATCATCGAGGCCTTCCGCGAGTTCGCCACCTCCGGCCGTGGCCCGACGGTGCGCATCCTCATCATCGAGCCCGAGCGCCTGCGCGCCGAAGGCCACGCCCTGCTGCCGCTGGCGCAGCGCCTCAGCTCCGTGTTCGCGCTGCGCACGCCGGTCGACCCGGAAGACCGCCAAGCCGCGGAGAGCTACCTCGTCGCCGACGAAGCCGCCTACGTGTTCCGCCCGCTGGCCACACGCTTCGAGGGCACGGCCTGCGTCGATGGGCCAGCCCGCGCACGGCAGCTCGCGCAGGCCTTCGATCGTCGCTGGGAGCGCGCGCGTGCACTGGGCGAGCTTCGCGCACTGGGCATCTGAGCGAGCCCTGGCCGAGCCCCGCCTACCCCACCGGCGTCAGAAAAAGCGCGTGAAGCCGCTCGCAGACGGGGCCGGCGGCGAGGCCGAGATCGCCGGCCTCGCGAATCACGTCGCGCAGCCTTGGTTCGAGCAGGCGCATGCGCTCCTCGGCGGTGAGACCGGCGCCGCGCGCCTCGGCCACCACCATGCCAACGCCGCGCCGGCGTTGCAGCACGCCCTCGCTTTCGAGCTGGCTGTAGGCGCGACTGACGGTCATCGGATTCACAACATGGTGTTCGGCCATCTCACGCACCGAGGGCAGGCCTTCGCCGATGCGAAGCTGGCCGGCGGCGACGAAACGACGCACCTGCTCGGCGATCTGGCGGTAGATCGGATCGGGCGACGCGGGGGTGATCAGGAACAACGAAGCATCCATGTGTATCAATAAACCAATACACAAAGTCGCCGTCAAGCCCCAATCGCTCCGCGAACGTCTATAATCCGCCGTCGCAGCGCGGGCTACGAAGCCGGCGTTTCTTTCCAATTCAATCACTTGGGCAAGCAATTCCCGCCCAGCACGCACCCAGGATCGCCGTGGCCAGCCTCCTCAAGACCTTCGCCCAATCCTCGCAGCTCTCCGGCGGCAACGCCGCGTTCATCGAGGAGCTCTACGAGCAGTACCTCCGCGATCCGGCCTCGGTCGATGCGAAGTGGAAGACCTACTTCGACAGCTTCGGCGGTAGCGCGGACGTACCGCACTCCGAGGCGATGGCGCGCGTGCAGATGGCTGGCCTGCTGGCCGCCAAGGGTCTCGGCGGCGGCGTCGACGAGGAAACCGCGAAGAAGCAGATGGCGGTCAGCAAGCTGGTGACGGCCTACCGCTCGCGCGGACATCTCGGCGCTTCGCTCGACCCGCTCGGCATGGCCGGCAAGCCCGAAGCACCGGATCTCGAGTTGGCATTCCACGGCCTCTCGAACGCCGATCTCGATACCGAATTCCCGGTCAACACCTACTTCGGTGCCGACCGCATCAAGCTCAAGGACCTGCTCACCAAGCTGCGCACCACGTATTCGAGCGTCATCGGCGCCGAGTTCATGCACATCAGCGACGCGAAGCAGCGCCACTGGATGCAGGAGCGCCTCGAAAAGGCGGCCGGCAGGTTCGGTTTCTCGAAAGACGAGCAGAAGCGCATCCTCGAACGCACCACCGCGGCCGAAGGGCTTGAGCGCTACCTGCACACCAAGTACGTCGGCCAGAAGCGCTTCTCGCTGGAAGGCGGCGATGCACTGATCCCGGCGATGGATGCGCTGCTGCGCCGCGCCGGCAGCAACGGCGTCCGGGACATGGTGATCGGCATGGCCCACCGCGGCCGCCTCAATGTGCTGGTCAACACGCTGGGCAAGCCGCCCGCCAAGCTGTTCGCCGAGTTCGAGGGCCGCTTCGACCACCACGACGATCCGGCCCACTCGGGTGATGTGAAGTACCACATGGGCTTCTCCGCCGACATCAATACGCCGGGCGGCCCGCTGCACATCGCACTGGCCTTCAATCCCTCGCACCTCGAGATCGTCGATCCGGTGGTGACGGGTTCGGTGCGCGCGCGGCAGATGCGCCGCGACGACAAGAGCCGCAGCCAGGTGCTGCCGGTGCTGATCCACGGCGACGCGGCCTTCGCCGGCCAGGGCGTCATCATGGAGCTGTTCCAGATGTCGCAGGCGCGCGGCTTCGCGGTCGGCGGCACGCTGCACATCGTCATCAACAACCAGGTGGGCTTCACCACCAGCCGTCGCGACGACTCGCGCTCGACGCTGTACTGCACCGACCCGGCGAAGATCGTCGGAGCACCCGTGCTGCACGTCAACGGCGACGACCCGGAGGCGGTGGCGTTCTGCGCGCAGCTGGCCTTCGACTTCCGCCAGCAGTTCAAGCGCGACATCGTCATCGATCTGGTCTGCTACCGCCGCCACGGCCACAACGAGGCCGACGAGCCGGCGGCCACGCAGCCGCTGATGTACCAGAACATCCGCGCCCGCAAGACCACCCGCGAGCTCTACGCGAATCGCCTGATTGAAGCGGGCGTGGTCACGGTGGACGAATCCAAGGCGCTGGTCGACGGTTACCGCGCGAAGCTCGACAAGGGCGAGGTCACCGCCGACGTCACCACCGCGGCCAAGGACAGCGTCAGCGTCGACTGGTCGCCGTACTTCAAAGGATCGCTGGGCGACGAGGTCAAGACCGCCGTCGCGCGCAAAACGCTCGATGCGCTGGCCGAGCAGATCAATGCCGTGCCGGAGTCGCGCAAGTTGCATCCGCGTGTGGCGAAGGTCTACGAGGACCGCCGCAGGATGGCCGCTGGTGAGCTGGCCATGGACTGGGGCTTCGCCGAGAACCTCGCCTACGCCACCCTGCTGAAGGAGGGCTTCAAGCTGCGCCTGGTCGGCCAGGACACCGGCCGTGGCACCTTCTTCCATCGCCATACCGTGCAGCACGACCAGGCCACCGGCGAGGCGATCATGCCGCTCAAGGAGTTGGTATCGAACCCCGAGCACGCGGTGGTCATCGACTCGCTGCTGTCCGAAGAGGCCGTGATGGCCTTCGAGTACGGCTACAGCACGGCGGAACCGACCACGCTCAACATCTGGGAAGGCCAATTCGGTGATTTCGCCAACGGCGCCCAGGTGGTGATCGACCAGTTCATCACTTCCGGCGAGGCCAAGTGGGGCCGGCTCTGCGGGCTTGTGCTGTTCCTGCCGCACGGCTACGAGGGCCAGGGCCCCGAGCACAGCTCGGCGCGCCTCGAGCGCTTCCTGCAACTGTGCGCACTGAACAACATCCAAGTCTGCACCCCGACCACCCCGGCGCAGAGCTTCCACATGCTGCGCAGGCAGATGCTGCGCGGCACCCGCAAGCCGCTGGTGGTGATGACGCCGAAGTCGATGCTGCGCCACAAGTTGTCGGTGAGCACGCTCGATGACCTCGCCAAGGGCGGCTTTCAGACACTAATTCCCGACAGCACCGCGAAGGACGCCAAGAAGGCCACGCGCGTGGTCGTCTGCGGCGGCAAGGTCTACTACGACCTGATCGAGGACGTCGGAAAGCGCGGCCTCACCGATGTGGCGATCGTCCGCGTCGAGCAGCTCTATCCATTCCCACGTGCCGAGCTCACCGCCGAACTGAAGCGCTTCGGCAAGGCCACCGAGGTGCTCTGGTGCCAGGAGGAGCCGCAGAACCAGGGTGCCTGGTACCAGATCCGCCACCACCTCGATGCCTGCCTCGCCAAGGGCCAGAGCTTGAGCTACGCCGGCCGCGGCCGCTCCGCGGCTCCAGCTTGCGGCCACTTGAGCCAGCACAACATCGAGCAGGCCGCCCTACTCGAAGCTGCACTGGTCGGCCCGCAGGTGATGGCCGTGGCCGAGTAGACGACACAACGATCCATCCTCCCGCCGGGCCGCGCGCCCTGCCCAACGCTCCGAACCGAATCCCGACCGAGAAGCCCGTCATGGCCACTGAAATCAAGGTTCCGCCGCTGCCCGAGTCCGTCTCCGACGCCACCATAGCTGCCCTGCACAAGAAGGTGGGCGATACCGTGCGCCGCGATGAGAACCTCGTCGATCTCGAGACCGACAAGGTGGTGCTCGAAGTGCCGTCCACGGTCGACGGCGTCATCAAGGAACTGAAGGTCAAGGTCGGCGACACCGTCACCTCCGATCAGCTGCTGATCGTCGTCGAGGAAGGGGCGGCCGCCGCTGCACCGACTGCTCCCACCGCCAAGCCGGCCGCTGCCGCAGCACCCGCCCCCGCCGCGAAGACCGATGCCGGCCTGCCGCCGGGTGCCGCCTTCTTTGCCGCGCAACAGGGCATCAACCCGGCCGAGGTCGCCGGCAGCGGCCGCCGCGGCATGGTCACCAAGGAAGACCTGGTGAACTTCGCCAAGGGCGGCGGCGCGCGTCCCGAGGAGCGCGTGCCGATGACGCGCATGCGCAAGCGCATCGCCGAGCGGATGATGGAGTCGAAGAACTCGATCGCCATGCTCACCTCGTTCAACGAGGTGAACCTGCGCGAGGTGATGGCCATGCGCAAGGCGCAGGGCGAGGCCTTCGAGAAGGCCAACGGCATCAAGCTCGGCTTCATGAGCTTCTTCGCCAAGGCCGCGGCCAATGCGCTGCAGCGCTTCCCGATCGTCAACGCCTCGGTCGACGGCGAGGAGGTGATCTACCACGGTTACGCCGACATCTCGATCGCGGTGTCGACCGACAAGGGCCTGGTGACGCCGGTGCTGCGCAATGTCGAGCGCATGTCCTTCGCCGACGTCGAAGCCGCCATCGCCAGCTATGCCAAGAAGGCGCGCGATGGCAAGCTCGGCCTCGAGGACCTGCAGGGCGGCACCTTCACCATCACCAATGGCGGCACCTTCGGCTCACTGATGAGCACGCCGATCGTCAACCCGCCGCAGAGCGCCATCCTTGGCATGCACGCCATCAAGGAGCGCCCGATCGCCGAGAACGGCCAGGTGGTGATCGCGCCGATGATGTACATCGCGCTGTCCTACGACCACCGCATCATCGACGGCAAGGACGCGGTGCAGTTCCTGGTCGACATCAAGAACCAGCTGGAGAATCCGCACAGGATGCTGTTGGGTCTGTAAGCGGGAAAAGAGTGGGAAGTAGAGAGGAACGAGTCGTCCTCGCGCGCCCCACTCTCTCCTCTCTCCTCTCCACTCTTTCCTGAGGCTCTGCAATGTCCGAACAATTCGACGTCGTCGTGATCGGTGCCGGCCCCGCCGGCTACCACGCGGCCATCCGCGCCGCCCAGCTTGGCCTGAAGACCGCCTGCATCGATGCCGCACTCGGCAAGGACGGCAAGCCGGCGCTGGGCGGCACCTGCCTGCGGGTAGGCTGCATTCCGTCCAAGGCGCTGCTCGACAGCTCGCGCCAGTGGTGGAACATGGGCCATATCTTTGCCGAACACGGCATCACCACCAGCGATGCGAAGATCGACGTCGGCACGATGGTGGGGCGCAAAGACAAGATCGTGAAGCAGTTCACCGGCGGCATCGCCGCACTCTTCAAAGCCAACAAGGTGAGCGCGTTCTACGGCTTCGGCCAGCTTCAGCCGGGCAAGAAGGTGCTCGTCAAACAGCACGACGGTTCCGAAGTTGTCCTCGAAGGCAAGCACATCATCCTCGCCGCCGGTTCCGATTCGATCGAGCTGCCCTTCGCCAAGTTCGACGGCACCCACATCGTCGACAACGTCGGCGCGCTGGATTTCACCGAGGTGCCCAAGCGCCTCGGCGTGATCGGTGCCGGCGTCATCGGCCTCGAACTCGGCAGCGTCTGGAGTCGGCTGGGTGCCAAGGTCACCGTGCTGGAGGGCCTGCCGGATTTCCTCGCTGTCATCGACCGCGATGTCGCCAAGACCGCGCTGAAAGAGTTCACCAAGCAGGGCCTCGACATCCGCCTCGGCGCGAAGTGCACGAAATCGGAAGTGAAGAAGGGCGAAGTGCACCTGACCTACACCGACGCGAGCGGCGAGCAGACGGCGGTGTTCGACAAGCTGCTGGTCGCGGTGGGCCGCAAGGCCGCAAGCCGAGGCCTCTTGGCCGAAGGCAGCGGCGTGCAGCTCGACGAGCGCGGTCGCATCGTCGTCGACGACCGTTGCGCGACCGGCGTCGAGGGTGTCTGGGCGATCGGTGACTGCGTGCGCGGCCCGATGCTGGCACACAAGGGCTTCGAGGAAGGCATCGCGGTGGCTGAGCTGATCGCCGGCC
>Ga0209103_1000570_pt1 | contig 11486 bp, 9 predicted proteins | sample 4C3metaG_FD_184152 | JGI IMG/M metagenome (GOLD analysis project Ga0209103, IMG submission 184152) | Freshwater bacterial and archeal communities from Indian Creek, Illinois, USA - 4C3 metaG (SPAdes) (version 2) | ecosystem: Environmental > Aquatic > Freshwater > Unclassified | place: USA: Indian...
CCAAGTTCAGCTTGCAACAATTTATGGGGGCGTTCAAGGTAGCGATCAAGGCCTTCAACTTCAAACTGCCCGCCACCGAGGCCCTGATCGAGGAGATCATGGAGGTCTCGCGCATTGCGCGCAAAGAGGGCTTTCTGGCGCTCGACGGCCACAACACCGAGGTCACGTTTTTCAAAATGGGCATCCAGATGATGGTCGATGGCCACGCCCCCGACGTGGTGCGCTCCAAGCTGGAAAAAGAGCGCCTGCTCACGATGGAGCGGCACCGCTGGGGCGGCAAGGTGTTTACCGCCATGGGCGATGTGGCCCCGGCGATGGGCATGATCGGCACCCTGATCGGGCTGGTGCAGATGCTGGCCAATATGGAAGACCCGGCCTCCATCGGCCCGTCGATGGCGGTGGCGCTGCTCACCACGCTTTATGGGGCGGTGATGGCGACCATGATTTGCCTGCCGCTGGCCGACAAGCTGAATCTGCGCATGACCGAAGAGGCGCGCATGAACGCCATGTTGATCGACGCCGTGACCGCCATTCAAAGCGGCAGCAACCCGCGCGTGGTCGAGCAACTCATCAACAGCTACCTGCCGCCCAAGCAGCGCAAAGTCGAGGCCTGAAGCCATGGCGATGGAAGACCCGCCCGAAGAGCCGCGCACCCTGCCGGCCTGGGTAATGACCTTTGCCGACCTGATGTCGCTGCTGATGTGTTTTTTCGTGCTGCTGCTCTCATTTGCCGAAATCGACGCGACCAAGTTCAAGCAGATCGCCGAATCGCTGGAGAAAGCCTTTGGCGTGCAGCGCGAGGTGCCGGCGATGGAAATCCCCATGGGCACCAGCCCGGTGTTCGACCATTTCTCCCCCGGCCGCCCCGAGCCGACCGTGCTCGACGAGGTGCGCCAGCAAACCCAGCAAGAAGACCCGCGCCTCAAAACCCACACCGCGCAGGTGCTGGCGCAGGTGGAGCAGCAAACGCAGCAGCAAATCGATCAAACCGCAGCGCTGGTGGCGCAGCAGCTCGAAGCCGAAATCCAGGGTGGCAAGTTGCAACTGCAGCAGGAAGAAAAACGCCTCATCATACGCATCGAGGAGCGCGGCTCCTTTGGCTCGGGTTCATCCGATCTGTCGCACGAGTTCACCGAGATTTTGGGCCGCATCGGTGACACGCTGGCGCAGGTGCCGGGCCAGATTGCCATCGAGGGCCACACCGACAACATTCCGATGCGCAGCGCACGCTACGCCTCCAACTGGGATTTGTCGGCGGCGCGCGCGGCTTCGGTGGCCAACGCCTTGCTGGCCAAGGGCGCGGTGCAAAAAGAGCGACTGCGCATCAGCGGCTTGGCCGAAACCCGGCCGGTGCTCGACAACGCCACACCCGAGCACCGGGCGCAGAACCGGCGCGTAGAAATCGTGGTGGACTTGGAGCAGCCCATCGCCGCCTACCAGGCCAAGGTGCTGAGTTTGCTGGAAGAGGGGCGCAGCGAGGAAGCGTTCCAGATCGGTTGGCAGTGAGCGCAGGCGGTGTGAGTCTGCCCGCCACGGCTGCCGCAGCGCAGGCGGTACTGGCTGCCCTAGCCGCGATTTGAATCGGCGAACACCGTTTGGCTCTTTTGCGCCCGCATCAGGCGCGTGAGCTCGTCGCCAAAGTGGCGCACCAGCAGCTTGAAGCCGGCGTACTGCACGGCGTCGAGGTCGCCGCCCTCGGGGCCGCAGTCGGCCCACAGCACACCGACCGAGCGCTGGTTCACGTGCACCGCGCCCCATAGGGCCCCGCTGGCGAGCAGCTCGGGCCTCAGTTTTTCGGGCAGCATGGCGCGCAGCCCGGCCACGCGGGCGCGCTCGGCCATGAAAAACCCATTGGGCTGCGCAAACACCTTGGCGATCAGGTTGTGCCCATCGAGCGCTAGGCTGTAGCGGCGCGGCTCGATGCCGGGGCCAAAACCGCGTGCCAGAAAACACACCAGTTGCTCGCCCTGCGACATCTTCAAAAACAGCGCGTAGCGCTCCAAGCCCAGCCCATCGGCTAGGCTGAGCTTGAAGGCGCGAAAAAAGGTGCTCAGGTCGGCGTGGCGGCCACTGCGGCAGTCGTTGACGAACAGGTCGATGAGCTCGCGGGCGCGGCTGCCGGGCTCGATCGAGCTCGGATGCACGGGCGCGGGCTTGAGGCGTGGTTCGGGTGTGGGGGATGCCGGGCTGGGGGCCTTGTGCGCAGTGGCATGCGGTGCAGCGGTTGAAGTGGCTTGGGCCGCTGGCGTCGCTGGCTGGGGCTCCAGAGCAACTGGCACGACAGCGCGCACGCGGCGCAGGCGCGATTTTGGCGGCCAGAGCAGACGCTCGGCCGGGGCGGCGCAAAAGGCCCGCAGATGCGGCTCCTGGCTGGCCAGAATGGCGGCGCGCCGAGTGGCGACCAGCGCCTCGTCGAGCTTGATGCGCCGGTGTGTGGCGATGGCTTTGAGCAGCACGGTGCTGCGACGGCTGTACCAGTCGTGCATCAGTTCGTGCGCCAGCATTTGCAGCAGCGAAGGCAGGGTGCTGGGCCGGTACAGCCAGCGCCCGATATCGGTCGGGATCTCGGGCGGGTTGGTGCCTACCCAGGCCAGCCGGGCGGCTCGGCCCAGCAGCGCGGGCTCGAGCGCGTGCAGCAAGGTGGCGCTGTCGGGTTCGAACAGACCGATGTCCACCGCCACGGTGGCGCTGAGCTGCTGCAGGGTGCAGCCCAGCAGTTCCTGCTCGACCCGCGTCGGGCGCTCGTTGTCTTGCACCCGCTGCGCCATTTCTTCGACCAAGGCGGGCGCGGCCACCGCCAGCAGCCACTCGGCCACGTTTTGCGCCTGCACCGCGCCCATGCGTGCCAGGCCGTCGTTGCCGGCCTCGATTTGGGCGAATTGCAGCGCCAGATGCCCGGCCAAGCGGCTGGTTTGCAAGGCTTCGGCCAGGTGCTGGTGCCCAGGCTGGGCCAGATCGATGTGCTGCTGCCCCAGGGTGTCGATCAGCTTGTACAGGCGTGTGAGGCCCAATACGCCGAGCGCATGCGCCAAATTGCTCACGCGCTGCCCTTTGGGCATCGCGTTCTGGGCCTCGCGCATCACCGCCAAGCCCAGTGGCAGGTCGCGGTTCAGGGCTTCGAGCAGGCGCGGGCTGGGCAGGTCGGGGTCTTGCAGGGCCTGCAGCACATCGGGCGGGCTGACCAGGGGCAAGCGCACCGCCGCCAGGCGCTTGCGCCAAGCGGCCAGGCCGAGCGGGGCCGATGGGTCGGAGGCGGCGGAGGGTCGGCTCATCTTTGGGCGGCATTCGACATGCCTGCAACTGTAAGCGATAGGCGCGTCGGTTTATCATGTGGGGGCGCTAGCAACTCATTTTATTTGGAGACTGCCCATGAGCTTGAAACTGTACCTATCGCCCGGAGCCTGTTCTTTTGTGGCGCACGCTGCGCTGGAGTTGGCTGGGGCCACCTTTGAGCCGGTGTTGCTCAAATTGCACCGGGGTGAGCAGCGCAGCGTGGAGTTTCTGGCCCTGAACCCACATGGCCAGGTGCCGGTGCTGGTCGATGGGTCGGATGCCATCAGCCAGCTCGTGGCCATTGTGCTGCACCTGGACCAGCGCTTTCCAGAGGCCGGCCTGTTGCCGCCGGCGGGCTTGGCGCGCACGCGGGCGCTCGAAACCCTGCTGTGGATGAACAACACCGTGCATCCGACTTTTACCCACATTTTTGCCCCGCAAAAATTCAGCGACGATGCCGCCGCGCAGGCTGCCATCAAGGCGCATGCGACGCAGCAGTACCGCAAGGAACTGGCGCAAATCGAGCACATGGTGGCGCACAAAGCCACGCCTTGGCTCAGCGGCCAGCAGCCCGGCGCGCTGGATGCCTACGCGCTTACGCTGTTGCGCTGGGGCGGGCTGGCCGGGATCGACCCCGACACCCTGCCGGCCACGTGGGCGCTGTCGCAGCAATTTGCTGCCCTGCCGGCCGTGGCGCGGGCGATGGAGCGCGAGCGCCTCACGCTCAATCTGTATCGGGCTTAGTACGCGTAAGCGTGTGACGCAACGGCGTACTAGTCGTAACGGCGTGCGTCTTCGATCACCTTGCCGTCGTTGGGCAGCGCCTCGGCGGCCAGCAGCTCCACCTGGCCGCGCAGTTTGGTGACGTCGCGCAGGGTTTGCGCCAGCGCTTCGGCCAAGCGGGCATCGGCCGGGGTGGCTGGCGCGTGCAGCTCGACTTGTAGCTTCATGTGGTCGTCGGCCATGGCCCCGCTGACCACCAGCCGCGCCTTGCGCACCTCGGGGTGGCGGCGCATGATTTCGGCCACCTGGGCCGGGTGTACGAACATGCCCTTGACCTTGGTGGTCTGGTCGGCGCGCCCCAGCCAGCCTTTGATGCGGGTGTTGCTGCGCCCGCTCGGGCAGGGGCCGGGCAAGATGGCCGACAGGTCGCCGGTGCAAAAGCGCAGCAGCGGGTAGTCGGGGTTGAACACGGTGACGCAGACCTCGCCCACTTCGCCTTCGGGCAGCGGGTCGCCGGTGCCGGGGCGCACGATTTCGAGCAGCACCTGCTCGTCGAGCACCAGGCCCTGGCGCGCCGAGGTCTCGTAGGCGATCACGCCGGCTTCAGCGGTGGCGTAGCACTGGTAGGCGGCAATGCCGCGCTCTTGCAGCCAGTCGCGCAGCGAAGGCGGAAAGGCTTCGCCCGAGACCAGCGCCTTGCAAATCGAGAGCCGCTGCCCGGCTTGTTCGGCCTTCTCGACCAAGATGCGCAAAAAGCTTGGGGTGCCGGTGTAGCCGCTGGGGCGCAGGTCGGCAATGGCCGCCAGTTGCTGTTCGGTGTTGCCCACGCCGCCCGGAATCACGGTGCAGCCCAGCGCCTGGGCGCCGCTCTCCATCATCCACGCGCCGGGTGTGAGGTGGTAGCTAAAGCAGTTGTGCACCAGCTCGCCGGGCTCGAAACCGGCCGCCACCAGCGCCCGCGCCACGCGCCAGTAGTCGGGTTGCACGCCCTCGGGTTCATAGATCGGGCCGGGTGACTGATACACGCGCCGCGCTCCGCCTGGGTGGCGCTGGCCCAACCAGCCGATGGTGGCAAAGCCGCCGAAGGGGTCGCCACCGGCGGCGCGGCTGGCTTGCTGGCGCGCTTGCAGCTCGCTTTTGCGCAGCAGCGGCAGTTGGGCCAGGGCCTGGCGGCTGTGGATGGCCTCTGGTGCCACGCCCGCGAGCAGATCGGCGTAGGCGGCGCTGTGCGTTTGTGCATGGCGCACGTGCGCGGGCAAGGCCGCCAGCAAGGCGGCTTCGCGTTCGGTTGGGGCGCGGGTTTCCAAGGCGTCGAAGTGGGTGGGCATGGTGCGGGTTCGGTGTATGGGGTGGGGAGCGCGCCTCAAGCCAGCCAGCGCTTGCGCCGCTTGTAGCTCTTGATGTCTTTGAAGCTCTTGCGCTCGTCACCGCCCATGCCGAGGTAGAACTCTTTCACATCCTCGTTGTTGCGCAAGTCATCGGCCTTGCCGTCCATCACGATGCGGCCGCTCTCCATGATGTAGCCGTAGTCGGCGTAGCGCAGCGCCATATTGGTGTTTTGTTCGGCGATCAGGAATGTGACACGCTCTTTTTGGTTCAGGTCTTTGACGATCTCGAATACCTCCTCCACGATCTGCGGTGCCAGCCCCATGGAGGGCTCGTCTAGCAGCAGCACGCTCGGGTTGGCCATCAGGGCGCGGCCAATGGCACACATCTGCTGTTCACCGCCCGAAGTGTAGGCCGCTTGGCTGTGGCGCCGCGTTTTGATGCGCGGAAAGTAGTTATAGACCTTCTCCAGGCTGGCGGCAATTTCGGCCTTGCCGCTGCGCGTGTAGGCGCCGGTGAGCAGGTTTTCTTCGATCGTCAGGTGGGCAAAGCAGTGCCGCCCTTCCATCACCTGCACCACGCCGCGCTTGACCAGGTCGGAGGTGCTCAGGTGGTCGATGCGCTCGCCGCGCATCTCGACGCTGCCTTTGGTGACTTCGCCGCGCTCGGCCTTGAGCAGATTCGAGATCGAGCGTAAGGTGGTGGTTTTGCCAGCGCCATTGCCGCCCAAGATGGCGGCGATCTGGCCGTCGGCCACCTGCAACGAGACGCCCTTGAGCACCAAGATGACGTGGTTGTAAATAACCTCGATGCCGTTGACGTTGATGACGATGGAGGGGGTGCTCATGGGTGAACCTCGGACGAAAAAACGGGGGCGGGTGGGGCAGTCGGCTGCCCTCGTCCAGCGCAGCGCACTGGGCACAGGGCAATCGACTGCGGGCTGTTTGTAACGCACAATCCATTGCGCGCACACAACCCGGCAGCTCCCGCGCACCCCAGGTGAAAGGGGCGCGGGCAACGGGCCACATCAAAGCATCAGCAGCCAGCTTCGGTGCGGCGGGTGATGTTGTTGTCGCGCGCAAAGGCTTCGGCCGAGGCCGTGACCATGCGCGTGATGACGTTCATGTCGGCTTGCAACCAGTCGGAGGACCAGTCGAAGCCGCTGCCGTTCCAAGTGTGGATGCGCATCAGCGCCGTGCCCACGTGGTTGCGGCACGAGGTGGCGATGGGGCCACGCAGCACACCCGCAAAACCCAGCGCATCGAGCCGTGCCTGCGTGATGTTGAGGTTCTCGTAGCCCCAGCGCGCTTGCTCGCCGGTGATGTGGCGGCCACGGCCAAAACGTTCCTGGGCCCGGAACACGCCTTCGACCGCCAGCATCGCGCCGACCACGCCGCGCATGTAGAGCACGTCGCCGACTTCGGCGCGCGGGCCGGTGCCTTGGCCACGGTCGTGCACCTGGGCCAGAATCTGGCGCACCACTTCGGAGTCACGTGCTTGGCCGTGCTGCATCATGACCGCGCTGAAGCCGCGGGCGGCGACGCCGATGTCGCGCAGATCGGGCTCAGCACCGCTCCACCAAAGGCCAATCATGCGCTCACGCGGAAAGCCGGTGGCGACCGCCTGCCGGATGGCGGTTGAGGTCATCACGCCCCAGGTTTGCAGGATCACGAAGTCGGGCCGCTGCTGGCGGATTTGCAGCCAGATCGCGCGCTGCTCCACGCCGGGTGGCGGCACCGGCAGCGCCAGCACCGTAAAGCCGTGCATCTCGGCACGCCGGTTGATGATAGGCAGCAACTCGCGCCCAAAGGGGCTGTCGTGATAGACCACGGCGATGGTTTGGCCGCGCAACCGGTCCCAGCCGCCGGCTTGGTTGGCGATGTGCTGCAGCACCACGTCGCCCCCGATCCAGTAGTGCCCCAGCAGCGGGAACACCCATGGGAAGATGGCCCCGTCGGCGGTGTCGCTGCGGCCGTAGCCGGAGGTGATCATGGGGATGCGGTCGGCGGCCAAGCGCGGCATCAGGGCAAAGGTGATGCCGGTCGAGAGCGGTTGAAACACCGTGGCACCGCCGTGTCGGCCCTTGAGGCGCTCGTAGCACTCCACGCCGCGGTCGGTGGCGTAGGCGGTTTCGCACTCTTCCACCAGCGTCTGCACGCCGTTGATGCCGCCGCGCGCATTGACCAGCTTCATGTAGTCGGCGAAGCCGTTGGCGAAGGGGGCGGCGTTGGGGGCCACGGCACCGGTGCGCCCGGTCAGGCTGGGGAAGAATTGCACCGTGGCCGAGGCCGTGGCCGGGGCAGCGGCCGGGGCCTGGGCCATCGCCAAGCTGGTGGTGAGGGCAGTGACCGCTGCAGCCATGGCCAGGGCAGCGGACAGCGCGAGTTTTCGCAGTCTCATCAAATGTCTCCTAAAAACAAACACCTGGCACAAGGACAAGGGCGGGCAGCGAGGTGTCGGGCGCTGCCTGCCAACGGAAAAAACATCAGTGCGGGAAGGGCCACAGGCGCAGCTTGTGGCGCGCCATGCTCCAGTACTTGGCCAGGCCGTGCGGCTCCTTGATCAAAATCCAGATGATCAAGGCACCCAAAATCATGAATTCGGCGTGACCAACCATGGAGGTTGAAATTTCAACCCCGAACAGACGGCCTATCCAAGGCAGCAACTGGTTGAGCAAGATCGGGCTGATGACGATGAAGGCGGCACCAAAGAAGCAGCCCATGATAGAGCCTAAGCCGCCGATGATGACAATGAACAGCAACTGGAACGAGCGGTTGATGTCAAAGGTCAGCGGTTCCCACGAGCCCAAGTGGATGAAGGCCCACAGCGCACCGGCCACGCCGATGATGAAGGAGCTGACGGCAAAGGCGGTGAGTTTGGCGTAGGCCGGGCGAATGCCGATCACCGAGGCCGCCACGTCCATGTCGCGGATCGCCATCCACTCGCGCCCGATGGGGCCGCGCACCAGGTTTTTGGCCAACAGCGCAAACACCACCACGAAGCCCAGCACGAACAGGTATTTGTCAACCGACGAATCGAGCTGCCAACCCAGCACGCTCAGGTTGCTCACTTCGGCGGTGCCGGCCGGGCTGTCGAGGGTGAACCATCTCACGCGCACGAACAACCAGTCGAAAAAGAACTGCGCCGCCAGGGTGGCCACCGCCAGATACAGGCCCTTGACGCGCAAGCTCGGAATGCCAAAGATGATGCCCGCCACCATGGCAAAGAAGCCGCCCGAGAGCAGGGCCACGATCAGCGGCATGTCTTCGACGCGCATGAAGACGTTGTAGGCCATGTAGGCCCCGACCGCCATGAAGGCACCCGAGCCGAGCGAGATCTGACCGCAGTAGCCGACCAGGATGTTGACCCCGATGGCGGCCAGCGACAAGATCAGAAAGGGCACCAGAATGGCGCGAAACAGGTACTCATCGGCCAGCAGCGGCACCCCGATGAAGGCAAAGGCGATCAGAGCGATGATGGCGATGCGGTCTTGCTTGACGCCAAAGATCTGCTGGTCGGATTTGTAAGTGGTCTTGAACTGACCGTTTTCACGATAGAACATCTGTCGTTTTCCTTAGTTGTTCACCATCAATTGCTACGGCGAGCGGTGTCTTGTCCAGGGCTCCCGTGGAACTGGCTTTGCCAGGCCGCAGGGAGCGTCACCCTCCCGCCGAAGGCGAGAGAGGAGGGGGAAGACGCGAAGCGGCGCAGGGGGTGCTTCATATTTACACGCGGTCGATGATTTTTTCGCCAAACAGACCTTGGGGCCTGAACAGCAGCACCACCATCGCCAGCACGTAGGCAAACCAAATCTGGATGCCGCCGCCGACCAGCGGCCCAATATATACCTCGGCCAACTGCTCGCTTACGCCGATGATCAGGCCGGCCACGATCGCTCCTGGCACCGAGGTTAGCCCGCCCAAGATGATCACCGGCAGCGCCTTGAGGGCCACGAAGGTGAGTGCGAACTGCACCCCCATCTTCTCGCCCCAGATCATGCCGGCCACCAGCGCGGTCAGGCCAGCCATGAACCAGACGATCACCCACATGCGCCCCAGCGGAATGCCGACCGACTGCGCCGCTTGGTGGTCGTCTGCCACGGCACGCAGGGCGCGCCCGGTGCCGGTTTTCTGGAAAAACAGCGTCAGCATGGCGACCATGGCCATCGCCATCAGGGCGGTGACGAGGTCGTCGGTGTTGATCAGCAGGCCACCGGCAAAAAGGCCTTCAAGAATGAAGATCGGCTCGTCCGGCAGGCCCAGATTGATGGCGTAGATGTCGCTGCCAAAAATGGTTTGACCAAAGCCGTCGATAAAGAAGGTAATGCCCAGCGTGGCCATCAGCAACGTTACACCCTCTTGGTTCACCAAGTGGCGCAGCACGAAGCGCTCGACGGCCCAAGCAAACACAAACATGAGGAAGGCGGCAATGGCAAACGCCAAGATGTTGGCCAGCAGCAGGCTCTCGAAGCCCAGCCACTGCGGCAGCCACTCGGCAAAGCGCGCCATCGCCAACGCGGCAAACAGCACCATCGCGCCTTGGGCGAAGTTGAACACGCCCGAGGCTTTGAAAATGAGCACGAAGCCCAAAGCCACCAGCGCATAGAGCACGCCGTTCATTAGCCCGGCGATTACGGTTTCAATTAAAAATCCCATTTGCCGTCTCCTTTAGTGGCTGGTGCCCAAGTAGGCGCTGATCACGTCCGGGTTGGCGCGCACTTCGCCCGGTGAGCCGTCGCCGATTTTTTTGCCGTAGTCGAGCACCACAACACGGTCGGAAATGTCCATCACCACGCTCATGTCGTGCTCGATCAAGACGATGGTGGTGCCGAACTCGTCATTCACGTCGAGCACGAAGCGGCACATGTCCTGCTTTTCTTCCACGTTCATGCCGGCCATGGGCTCGTCGAGCAGCAGCACCTTGGGCTCCATGGCCAGGGCGCGGCCCAAGTCCACGCGTTTTTGCAGGCCGTAGGGCAACTGGCCGACCGGGGTTTTGCGGTGCGCCTGGATTTCGAGGAAGTCGATGATGTGCTCGACCTTCTCGCGGTGCTCGGTTTCTTCGCGCTCGGCCGGACCCCAGCGCAGCGCCTGCAGCAGCAGGTTGCTCTTGATGCGCAGGTTGCGCCCGGTCATGAGGTTGTCGATCACGCTCATGCCCTTGAACAGCGCCAGGTTCTGGAAGGTGCGCGCCACGCCCAGCTCGGCCACTTGGCGGCTGTTCATGTGTTTGAAGGTCTGGCCGCGAAAGGTGATGGAGCCTTCTTGCGGCTTATAGACGCCGTTGATGCAGTTGAGCATCGAGCTCTTGCCAGCGCCGTTGGGGCCGATGATGGCGCGAATTTCGTGTTCGCGCACGTTGAAGGAAATGTCGCTCAGGGCCTTGACGCCGCCAAAGCGCAGGCTGATGTTGTTCACATCGAGGATGACCTCGCCGATTTTTTTCTTGCTCATGCTGCGGCCTTGACAGGGGAGTAGGTTTGCACGTCGAGCAGCTTGAGGGTGGCGCTCACTTTGCCGGTGCGCCCGTCCTCGAACTTGACCTGGGTTTCGATGAACTGCTCGGCCTTGCCGCCGTAGAGCGCATCGACCAGCACCGCGTATTTCTCGCCGATGAAGCCCCGGCGCACCTTGTTGGTGCGGGTGAGTTCGCCGTCGTCGGGGTCGAGCTCTTTGTGCAGCACCAGGAAGCGGGCGATCTGGCTGCCCGCCAGCAGCTCGTCGCGGCTCAGGTCGGCGTTGACTTGCTCCACGCAGCCCTTGATGAGTTGCAGCACCTCGGGCTTGCCGGCCAGATCGGTGTAGCCGGCGTAGGGCAGGTTGCGCCGCTCGGCCCAGTTGCCCACGGCTTCGAGGTCGATGTTGATGAACACGCAGACGCGCTCGCGCCCGTCGCCGTAGGCCACGACCTCCTTGATGTAGGGGAAGAACTTGAGTTTGTTCTCGACGTATTTGGGGGCAAACAGGGCGCCGTCGTTGGCACCACCCTTGATGCGGCCCACGTCTTTGACGCGGTCGATGATTTTCAGGTGCCCGCTGGCGTCGATGAAGCCGGCGTCGCTGGTGTGGTACCAGCCGTCGTCGGTGAGCACCTCGCGCGTGGCTTTTTCGTTTTTGTAGTATTCCTTGAGCAGCCCCGGCGACTTGACCAGGATTTCGCCGTTC
>Ga0209103_1000571_pt1 | contig 11485 bp, 9 predicted proteins | sample 4C3metaG_FD_184152 | JGI IMG/M metagenome (GOLD analysis project Ga0209103, IMG submission 184152) | Freshwater bacterial and archeal communities from Indian Creek, Illinois, USA - 4C3 metaG (SPAdes) (version 2) | ecosystem: Environmental > Aquatic > Freshwater > Unclassified | place: USA: Indian...
ATCCAGCGCGGTCGGCCGCGAGGTTCTGGCCAGCCTCGCCAAGGCGCGCGCCGCGCTGGATCCGTCCGATGCCGCGATCGCCGCCTCGGTGTTCGATCTGGCGCGCGCGGCCATGGCGGCGATCGACCCGTCCGGCACCACGGCGGCGCCGGGCTACCAGCAGGCCTGGTCGCTGCTGGCCGTCGCGCGGGGCCAGGTGGACCTTTTGGTGCACGCGCAGGATCCGGCCCTGGCGCGGGCGGCGGTGCAGATGGTGCTGGTGCTCGACGAGGTGATCCTCTTCATGCCGGAGCCAGCGGCACTGGCGCCGGTCGCCTTCGATCCGGCGGTCATCGCCGAAGCCGTCACCCGGATCGAGGGGCTGGTCGCGGGCCAGATCTGACCGCCGCCGGCCCGTCGATCGCAATGCCTTTCCGGGCCCCTCTGGCGGGGGCATCCCTGGGCTCAGGGGATGATCCGGGTATACTTGACCCCGCTCAGCGTCGCCCCCGCGATCAGCCCCTGCTGGCCGAAGACCAGCCCGATCACCGGCTCGAGCTCGGTCGTCTCCTTGCCGATCGAGGCCCCCTGTTCCAGCGTGGCATAGCGGATCTCGCCGCTCGCCGCCCAGCCGCTGGAGCGGCGGAACTCTTCCAGCGCCCCGGGGGTCATGAAGAACAGGGCATGGGCATATTGCTGCGCCCCGATCTGCAACCCGAACGACCCCCTGGTGGCCGAATAATAGTCGACCGTCGCCCCCCCGATCCTGAGCGCGCCGCGCCCGAAGGCCCCGCCGATGCCAAAGCCCGCCTCGGTCATCAGCGGCATGTAGAGCACGCCTGCCGCGCGCGCGGCCAGGTCCTGGGTGCCGGGGTACTGCGCGAAGAGAAAGCGCTCGGTCGCATCGACCCGCGCGTCGATCTGCGCCGCCCCGTTCGAGCCTATGCCGTTGTTGCACGCCGCCAGCCCCAGCGCGCCCGCCCCCAGCAGCAGCCCGCGCCGTGTGATCGTCATCCCGCCCATGGTCGCGCCCTTTCATGCCTCGCGGGGTCTCATGGCCCCTTGGCGGCAGGTTACCGCCATTCGCTGGCGCTGTCATGCCCTTCCCGCAGCGCCGGCGGCCCGGCGCGCAAGGGGGACAGCCGGTCGGCGCCGGTCGGCGATTCGATCGCCCCCGCAAGCGCCGTCGACCCGGTCGTCGGGCGGGCCCGAACGGTCGGCCGCGCCTGCCGGGCTGCCGGCATCGGCGCCGCTTTTCCTGCATCAACCCGGATCCGGCCGGTTTGCCGCCCTTTGCCGCAGCGCCGTAAACCATGCCTTAACCAAAGCGCGCGAAAGCTGGAGCGGTGCGAATTTGGTTGAAACGTTCCGGTTCTGATCGCATAAGGGACGGAACATTTGACGAACACATGGCGGCATTGCCGCCTTCGGGTGGCTGTGGAATAAGAAGGGGCGCAAGAATGGCGACGGCAAATCTCCTCGACTTCAACGGGAAGCGTGACATGGACAAGGCGAAGGCTCTGGAAAGCGCGCTGGCGCAGATCGAGCGGCAGTTCGGCAAGGGCTCGATCATGCGTCTGGGCGCCGACAGTCCGGCGATGGACATCGCGGCGACCTCGACCGGCTCGCTCGGTCTGGACATCGCGCTGGGCATCGGCGGCCTGCCGCAGGGCCGGATCATCGAGATCTACGGGCCGGAATCCTCGGGCAAGACCACGCTGACGCTGCATGTGGTGGCCGAGGCGCAGAAGAAGGGCGGGGTCTGCGCCTTTGTCGATGCCGAACACGCGCTTGACCCGCAATATGCCAAGAAGCTGGGCGTGAACCTGGACGAGCTTCTGATCAGCCAGCCCGACACCGGCGAACAGGCGCTGGAGATCGTCGACACGCTGGTGCGCTCGGGCGCGGTGAGCCTGGTGGTGGTCGACAGCGTCGCGGCGCTGGTGCCGAAGTCGGAAATCGAAGGCGACATGGGCGACATGCAGATGGGGTCGCAGGCCCGCCTGATGAGCCAGGCGATGCGCAAGCTGACCGCAAGCATCGGCCGGTCGAACTGCATGGTGATCTTCATCAACCAGATCCGGATGAAGATCGGCGTGATGTTCGGCAGCCCCGAGACGACGACGGGGGGCAATGCGCTGAAGTTCTACGCCAGCGTGCGGCTCGACATCCGCCGCATCGGCTCGATCAAGGAAAAGGACGATGTCGTGGGCAACACCACGCGGGTGAAGGTGGTGAAGAACAAGGTCGCCCCGCCCTTCAAGCAGGTCGAGTTCGACATCATGTATGGCGAGGGAATTTCCAAGACCGGCGAGTTGATCGACATCGGCGTCAAGGCCGGCGTGGTGGAGAAGTCGGGCTCCTGGTATTCCTACGGCGACGAACGCATCGGACAGGGGCGCGAGAATGCCAAGCTGTTCCTGAAGCAGAACCCCTCGGTCGCGATGACGATCGAGGACAAGATCCGCGCGGCGAACGGCCTTGACTTCAACATGACCGGCGGGGACGAGGCGGAGGGTGGCGACATGTGATGCCGTGAGGCGCGATCGGCTTGCACGCCCCCCCCCACCCCCCGCGGGCCAGATGGGCAGCGCCCGGCCCGCGAGGGCAGTGCCCGGTCGCGACAGGCAGCCGGGACAGGGTCGGTGGCGGCGCCCTTTTTCGTGGCCAGCTTCGTGGCCAGCGCCCTCCCAAGGTGGACAGCCCCGCGCGGGGGGGCTAAACGGGCAGAATTCTGCTGTCCAGCCTTCCGGAAGGGCCCGTCATGGCGTCACTGAACGACATCCGCTCCACCTATCTCGACTTCTTCCGCCGCAACGGGCACCGGGTGGTGGAAAGCTCGCCCCTGGTGCCGCGCAACGACCCGACGCTGATGTTCGCCAATTCCGGGATGGTGCAGTTCAAGAACCTCTTCACCGGGCTCGAGACGCGGGACTATGTGCGCGCCACCACCGCGCAGAAATGCGTGCGCGCGGGGGGCAAGCACAATGACCTCGACAATGTGGGCTACACCGCGCGGCACCATACGTTCTTTGAAATGCTGGGGAATTTCAGCTTCGGCGACTATTTCAAGGACCAGGCCATCGCCTTTGCCTGGGAGCTTCTGACCCGGGACTTCGCGCTGGACCCGGCGAAACTTCTGGTCACCGTCTATCATACCGACGACGAGGCGGCCGCGATCTGGAGGAAGGTCGCGGGCCTGCCGGACAGCCGCATCATCCGCATCGCCAGCGACGACAACTTCTGGCGCATGGGTCCGACCGGCCCCTGCGGTCCCTGCACCGAGATCTTCTATGACCATGGGCCCCACATCCCCGGCGGCCCCCCCGGCAGCCCGGACGAGGACGGCGACCGCTTCATCGAGATCTGGAACAACGTCTTCATGCAGAACGAGCAGTTCGCGGACGGCACGCTGCGGCCCCTCGAGATGCAGTCGATCGACACGGGCATGGGGCTGGAGCGGATCGGGGCCCTCCTCCAGGGCAAGCACGACAACTACGACACCGACCTGATGCGCGGCCTTATCGAGGCCAGCGCGCAGACGACCGGCGCCGATCCCGACGGGCCGGGGAAAATCCACCACCGGGTGATCGCGGACCATCTGCGCTCCACCAGCTTTCTGATCGCCGACGGGGTCATGCCGTCGAACGAGGGGCGCGGCTATGTGCTGCGGCGGATCATGCGGCGGGCGATGCGGCATGCGCATATGCTGGGCTCGAAGGATCCGGTGATGCACCGGCTGGTCCCGGCGCTGGTGCGCGCGATGGGGGCGGCCTATCCCGAGCTTGGCCGCGCGCAGCCGCTGATCGAGGAAACCCTGCGGCTGGAGGAGACACGGTTCAGCCAGACCCTCGAGCGCGGCCTGCGGCTGCTGGACGACGAGCTTGCCCGGCTGCCGGAGGGGGCGGCGCTGCCGGGGGCGGCCGCGTTCAGGCTGTACGATACCTACGGCTTTCCGCTGGATCTGACGCAGGACGCGCTGCGCGAGCAGGGGCGCGCGGTCGATGTGGCGGGTTTCGACGCGGCGATGGCCGAGCAGAAGCAGAAGGCCCGCGCCGCCTGGACCGGGACCGGGGCGGCGGGCGACGCGAAGATCTGGTTCGACCTTGCCGAGGAACACGGCGCGACGGAGTTCCTCGGCTATGACACCGAAGGGGCCGAGGGCGTGATCACCGCCCTGGTCCGCGACGGCGCGGCCATCGGCGGGGCCGGTGCGGGCGAGGCGGGCGAGGCGGTGCAGATCGTCGTGAACCAGACGCCGTTCTATGCCGAAAGCGGCGGGCAGGTCGGTGACACCGGCCTGATCCGCACCGCGACCGGCCTGGCCGAGGTGACCGACACGCGCAAGGCGGCCGGCGTCGTGCTGCATGTCGCGCGGGTCGTCGAGGGCAGGCTGGAGCAGGGCCAGCCCGCGAAGCTGGCGGTTGACCACGACCGCCGCGCCGCAATCCGCGCCAACCATTCCGCGACGCATCTGCTGCACGAGGCGCTGCGGCGGGCGCTGGGCGCGCATGTCGCGCAACGCGGCTCGCTGAACGCCGCCGACCGGCTGCGGTTCGACTTCAGCCATGGCCAGGCCGTGTCACCCGCCGAGATGGCGAGGGTCGAAGGCGAGGTCAACGCCTTCATCCGCCAGAATGCGCCGGTCGAGACCCGGATCATGTCGCCCGACGATGCCCGCGCGCTGGGGGCCCAGGCGCTGTTCGGCGAGAAATACGGCGAGGCGGTGCGCGTCGTGGCGATGGGGATCCTCGAAGGCTCCGGCAAGGGCGCGGACGCGCGCAGCTATTCGCTGGAACTGTGCGGCGGCACGCATGTCGCGCGCACCGGCGATATCGGGGCGATGGTCCTGCTGGGCGACAGCGCCTCGTCGGCCGGGGTGCGGCGGATCGAGGCGCTGACCGGGCAGGCAGCACTTGACCATCTGCGCCAGCAGGACGCGCGGCTGGCCGACATCGCGGCGATCGTCAAGGCCCCCCCGGCCGAACTGGCCGACCGGATCCGCGCGCTGGCCGAGGAACGCAGGGCGCTGGCCAGCGAGGTGGCGCAACTGCGGCGCGAGCTTGCGATGGGCGGCAAGGCCGAAGGGCCGCAAGCCCGGGACATCAACGGGGTGAAGTTCATCGCGCAGGTGCTTTCCGGCGTGTCGGGCAAGGACCTGCCGGCCTTGATCGACGCGATGAAGGCCCGGCTCGGCTCGGGCGCGGTCCTTCTGATCGCCGATACCGGCGGCAAGCCGGCGGTGGCGGCGGGGGTGACGGCGGATCTCGCGGCGCGGATTTCGGCGGTGACGCTGGCGCGCGCCGCGGCCGAGGCGATGGGCGGCACGGGCGGCGGCGGCAGGCCCGACCTGGCCCAGGCCGGGGGCGCGGACATCGCGCAGGCCGAGGCGGCGATCAGGGCGGCGGAAGCCGCGCTGGGGGCCTGACGATGCCGACCGCGCTCTGGATCGCCCATGTCACCGTGACCGACCCCGAGGCCTATGGCCGCTATGCCAGGGCCGCCACCGAGGCGATCGCAGCGCATGGCGGCGTCTTTCTGGCCCGTGGCGGGCGCCATGTGCAACTGGAGGGCACCGACCGGCCCCGCAACGTCGTGGCCCGGTTTCCCAGCCTGGAAGCGGCGGTCGAGTGCTACCGCTCGCCCGCCTATCAGGCCGCCCTCGCCCATGCCAGGGGCGCAGCGACGCGCGACCTCGTGGTGGTCGAGGAGATCGGCTGACATTTTTTCGCCGCATTTGGAATAATGCGCGCCCGCCCCCGTCTTCCCTGCAACCAACTGCAGGAAAGGCACGCGCGATGAACGACGCATCATGGGGGGGACGCTGATGCTCTGCTGGGCTGCCTACACCGGCGCACCGGTTTTCCTGGACGAGGTGATCCGCCATACCGGCCACGGCCTGGCGCGGCAGGCCGACAGGGCCGGGCGCGATCCGCTGCCGCGCGCGGCCGACGGGTTCGGGCTGGCCTGGTATGGGGCCAAGCCGCTGCCGGGCCGGTTCCGCGACACCCGGCCGGACTGGGCCGACCCCAACCTGCAAAGCCTCATGGCGCGGGTGCAGTCGGACCTGGTGCTCGCCTGTGTCGCCACCGCGCCCAGCCTGCCGCAGCACCGCACCAACTGTCACCCGTTCGCGGCCGGACAGTGGAGCTTCATGCTGAACGGCCAGGTCGGCGACGGCGAGGGCTTTCGCCCCGATGCGGACCGCCTGATTCCCGCCGCGTTCGCCGCGCAGCGCCAGGGCACGACGGGCAGCGAGGCCCTGTTCCTGATGGCGCTGGCCGAGGGGCTTGACGATGACCCGCGCCGGGCGCTGGAACATGCGGTCGCCCGGATCATGCTACTGGCGCGCGCCCGGGGCGAGGCGCCGCGCCTGCGGATGACGGCGGCGCTGTCGGACGGGCAGCAGCTTTACGCGGTGCGCTACGCGACCGAAGGGATCGCGCCGCCGCTCTGCCACCAGTGGTCGGCCAGGGTCGGGGGCCGCGCCATCCGGTCCGGGCCGGTCGCTTCCGACCACGCGGGTTGGGACGACGTCCCCGAGGCCAGTTTCTGCACCTTCGACGGCCGCGACTTGCGGATCGAGCCGTTCCTGCCCTACGGGCTCGCCGCCGCCGCGTAGGAATGGGGGCGCGCGGGATGGGCGCGCGCGCCCATCCGGCCGAAGGTCAGTCCTTGCGCGAGGCGCGCTTGCGTTCGTTCGGGTCAAGCTCGCGCTTGCGCAGGCGGATGACCTTGGGCGTCACCTCGACCAGCTCGTCGTCGTCGATGTAGGCGATGGCCTCTTCCAGCGAAAAGCGGATATGCGGGGTCAGGCGCACCGCCTCGTCCGTGCCGCTGGCGCGCACGTTCGTCAGCTTCTTGCCCTTCAGCGGATTGACCTCGAGGTCGTTCTCGCGGCTGTGCTCGCCGATCAGCATGCCGGTATAGACCTGTTCCTGCGGCCCGATGAACATCCGGCCGCGGTCCTCCAGGTTCCACAGCGCATAGGCGACCGAGACCCCGGCCTCGGTCGAGATCAGCACGCCCTGGCGCCTGCCTTGAATCGGACCTTTATGCGGGACCCAGCCGTGGAAGATGCGGTTCAGCACGCCCGTGCCGCGCGTGTCGGTCAGGAACTGGCCCTGATAGCCGATCAGCCCGCGCGAGGGCACATGGGCGATGATCCGCGTCTTGCCGACGCCGGCGGGCTTCATCTCGACGAGCTCGCCCTTGCGCTCGCCGGTCAGCTTGTCGATCACGGCGCCGGCGTAGTCGTCATCGACGTCGATCGTGACCTCCTCGATCGGCTCGTGGCGGACGCCGCCTTCGTCGCGGAAGATCACGCGGGGGCGCGAGATCGACAGCTCGAAGCCCTCGCGGCGCATGTTCTCGATCAGCACGCCCATCTGCAGCTCGCCCCGGCCCGAGACCTCGAAGGCCTCGCCGCCCGGCGTGTCGGCGATCTTGATCGCGACGTTGACCTCGGCCTCGCGCATCAGGCGGTCGCGGATCACGCGGGACTGGACCTTGCTGCCGTCACGCCCCGCCAGGGGGCTGTCGTTGATCCCGAAGGTCACGGTGATCGTCGGCGGGTCGATCGGCTGGGCGGGAAGCGCTGCGTCCACCTCGGGCGCGCAGAGCGTGTCGGCGACCGTGGCCTTGGTCATGCCCGCCAGGGTCACGATGTCGCCCGCGACGGCCTCGTCGATCTGGGTCTGCGACAGGCCGCGGAAGGCAAGGATCTTGGTCACCCGGAACTGCTCCAGCCGCTCGCCGTCGCGCGACAGCGCCTTGAGCGTGGTGCCGGTGCCGATGCGGCCACTTTCGACGCGGCCGGTCAGGATGCGCCCCAGATAGGGGTCGGCCGAAAGCGTGGTCGCCAGCATCGAGAACGGCTCGTCCACCCGGGCAAGGACCTTCGGCGCCGGGACATGGCGCAGGATCAGCTCGAACAGGGCCGACAGGTCCTTGCGCGGCCCGTCCAGCTCGGCATCCGCCCAGCCCGAACGGCCCGAGGCATAGACATGAGGAAAGTCGAGCTGCGCGTCGCTGGCGCCGAGGTTGGCGAAAAGGTCGAACACCTCGTTCAGCGCGCGGTCGGGTTCGGCATCGGGCTTGTCGACCTTGTTCAGCACCACGATGGGGCGCAGGCCGAGGGCGAGGGCCTTGGCGAGCACGAATTTCGTCTGCGGCATCGGGCCTTCGGCGGCATCGACCAGCAGGCAGACGCCGTCGACCATCGAGAGGATCCGCTCCACCTCGCCGCCGAAATCGGCGTGGCCAGGGGTGTCGACGATGTTGATCCGGGTGCCGTTCCACTCCACGCTCGTGCATTTGGCCAGGATGGTGATCCCGCGTTCGCGCTCGATGTCGTTGGAATCCATCGCCCGTTCCGACACCGCCTGATTGTCGCGGAAGGCCCCCGACTGCTTCAGAAGCTCGTCGACGAGGGTGGTCTTGCCGTGGTCGACGTGGGCGATGATCGCGATGTTGCGCAGTTCCATGGGGTCCGGTTCCAGAAGGGTTGGCGGGGCCTTACAGGGTTTTCCGCACCGTGGCCAGAGCCGGCGGCCGCCCATGCCGGGACGGGCCCGCCGGCCGTGGGATTTCAAAGTGTTGCAGTCGGGTGTTCAGAAAACCTTCACATTTCTCCGCGACGGGTCAGGTCGCGACATAGCGGTCGCGACGGTGGTTCACCGCGACAAACAGCGCAAAGACCGCCGCGCCCAGCATGCTGTACAGCAGCGTGTCCACCGGCAGGATCAGCGCCGCGGCCGCAAAGATCAGCGCGTCCGAGATCAGCTGCGCATGGCCGGCCCGAAAGCCGGTGCGGTCCTGCAACGCGATCCACAGGACCGAGAGGCCGCCGAAGCTGCCGCCATGGCGGATCGCGGCAAGGGCGGAGATGCCGAAGAGCAGGCCGATCAGGACGGCCGCCAGCGCAGGCTCGATCCGGCCGAGGTCGATCCAGCGCGGCAGGAGCGCGACCAGCGCCGACAGGGCTGCGGTGATCAGCAGCGTCTTCAGCGCGAACCGCGCGCCCATCCGGCGCCAGGCAATGGCGAGGAAGGGCAGGGTGACGGCGAAATAGACGGCCGCAAAGGGCAGGCCGGTCAGATGTGCGATCAGGACCGCAAGCCCGGTGGTCTGGCCGGCGACAAAGCCCATGTGCGTCAGGATGTGCATGCCAAGCCCGGCCATGGTCACGCTGAAGGCGATCCCCTGCGCGTCGTCGATTGCGGTATGGCGGTTTGCGATCTGGTCGGGTCGGTCTGGCATCGCTGATCCTTCTGCTTTTGGGTCATATATCATGACTAAAATAAAGTCAATATATATGACCTATATGGTCTTGACCGACGTGCCTTCCGCCGATAGCGCGTGTGCTTTCCAGAAGGGAAAGGCGCGGTCATGGACCACAGCTTGCCTGTTGCCGAAGTCTTCATCGCAACCAGCCTTGACGGGTTCATTGCCCGGCCCGACGGCGACATCGGCTGGCTGGTCGGCCAACCGGTGCCGGAAGGCGAGGATTTTGGTTATGCCGCCTTCATGCGAACGATTGGCGCGCTGGTGATGGGCCGGGTGACCTTTGAAAAGACGCTTGGCTTTGCGGACTGGCCCTATGCGGTGCCGGTCGTGGTGATGAGCCGGGCGCCCGAGCGGGTGATGGTGCCCGACGCGCTTTCGGGACGGGTCCGCGTGACCTCGGCCAGCCCGGAGGCGGTGCTGCGGGATCTGGCGGAAGCGGGTGTGACGCGGGTCTATGTCGATGGCGGCCAGGTGGTGCGCGCTTTCCTCGCGGCGGGGCTGGTCCGGCGGATGACCGTGACGCTGATCCCGGTGCTCCTCGGGCAGGGACGGCCGCTCTGGGGCCACGGGGCAGGGGATATCGACCTGACGCTGGTCGCGGCGCGGCACTGGGGGAACGGCTTCGTGCAAGTGGAATATCGGGGGTGAAGGCAAGGGGCCGAGGGTGTCCCCCCCCGGCCCCTGCGCAAACCGCGGTGCGCTGTAGCGCACCCTACGCAGGCTACCCGTTCAGCGCCTTGTCCAGATACGCGTCGACCTTTTCCAGATAGCCGATCGTGGTCAGCCATTTCTGGTCCGGCCCGACGAGAAGGGCGAGGTCCTTGGTCATGTGGCCGTCCTCGACCGTGTCGACCGTCACCTTCTCCAGCGTGGTGGCAAAGCGCATCAGCGCGTCGTTGCCGTCGAGTTTCGCGCGGTGCTTCAACCCCCCGGTCCAGGCGTAGATCGAGGCGATGGAGTTCGTCGAGGTCGCCTTGCCCTTCTGATGCTCGCGGTAGTGGCGGGTGACGGTGCCATGGGCGGCCTCGGCCTCGACGATCTGGCCATCCGGGGTCATCAGCACCGAGGTCATCATCCCGAGGCTGCCGAAGCCCTGTGCCACGAGGTCGGACTGCACGTCGCCGTCATAGTTCTTGCAGGCCCAGACATAGCCGCCCGACCATTTCATCGAGCTTGCCACCATGTCGTCGATCAGCCGGTGTTCGTAGGCGATGCCGCGCTTCTTGTACTCGGCCTCGAATTCCTCCTCGTAGACCTGCTGGAACAGGTCCTTGAAGCGGCCGTCATAGGCCTTGAGGATGGTGTTCTTGGTGGAAAGATAGACCGGCCAGCCGAGGTTGAGCCCGTAGTTCAGCGAGGCGCGGGCGAAGTCGATGATGCTGGCGTCCAGGTTGTACATGCCCATGTAGACCCCGGCGGAAGGGGCGGAGTAGACGTCCCTCTCGATGGTGGTGCCGTCCTCGCCCACGAATGTCATCGTGAGCTTGCCCTTGCCGGGAAAGCGGAAGTCGGTCGCGCGGTACTGGTCGCCAAAGGCGTGGCGGCCGATGACGATCGCTTCGGTCCAGCCGGGCACCAGGCGCGGGACGTTGCGGCAGATGATCGGCTGGCGGAAGATCACGCCGCCCAGAATGTTGCGGATCGTGCCGTTGGGCGACTTCCACATCTGTTTCAGGCCGAATTCCTCGACCCGCGCCTCGTCGGGGGTGATGGTCGCGCATTTGACGCCGACGCCGTGCTTCTGGATCGCATGGGCCGCGTCCACCGTGACCTGGTCGCCGGTGCGGTCGCGTTCCTCGATCCCGAGGTCGTAGTATTTCAGGTCGATGTCGAGATAGGGCAGGATCAGCTTCTGCTTGATGACGTCCCAGATGATCCGGGTCATCTCGTCGCCGTCAAGCTCGACGACGGGGTTGGCTACCTTGATCTTCGACATGGGGCACTCCGGTCTGGGGATTCGCGTGCAGGTGGCATAGCGGAAAAGCGGCGGCCTGGGAAGTACGGTATGCGATTGTATACCAAGTGCGCCGCCCGCGGGCGGGGATCTCCGGCCGTGCCCCCCTGGCCAAAGGCCGCCGCTGCGCGCTGCCGCCCGCCGCCGGCGGGAAGGGTTCGGGCGGCGGCGGCCCCGGCGGTGCCGTTCGCGGCGATTTCCGTCTGGTCCTGCGCGCGCGACCTGCGTCATCCGAGGGGGCGGTCAGTGGCCCATGCCGCCCAT
>Ga0209103_1000572_pt1 | contig 11484 bp, 9 predicted proteins | sample 4C3metaG_FD_184152 | JGI IMG/M metagenome (GOLD analysis project Ga0209103, IMG submission 184152) | Freshwater bacterial and archeal communities from Indian Creek, Illinois, USA - 4C3 metaG (SPAdes) (version 2) | ecosystem: Environmental > Aquatic > Freshwater > Unclassified | place: USA: Indian...
CCGCAATGTCATCACATCGCCCGCGCCGTGGCGCGGGCGATGTGATGACATTGCGGACCACATCGCCGCAGGCGGCGAGGCTGGTCAGCAGCGTGGCGTTGATGGCGGCGACCGAGGCGCGCAGATTTTCGCGCAAAATTCCGTGGAATTGCACGCCCTGGCGGGAGGTGATTCGCAGCGTTCCATCCGCGAAATTCCCGGCGAGGTCATCCAGTGCCAGCCATTGCGCGCCGGTCAGGCGGCCCGCCGGGGCACGGACCCGGACCATGAAGGACCATTCCTTGTCCTCGCCCGCCTGCTTGCGGGCGGTCGCGCTGTCGCGGTCGAACTGCTCATAGGTTCCATGGAATTTCAGGAGGGTATAGGCGGCTTCCGAGAGGCCGCCCTTGGTCTCCTTGGCGCTGATTTCGGCATCCAGCGGGCCGCGGAGGCCGAGGCTCGCCGCCTTGATGTGTTCCGCGGCACTGAGCTTGGCTTGAATCATTTTGCGAAATCCTGTCGTGAAACCACTGGACAGGCTTTCCGCATTTATCTACGTTTTCGTCAAGCAGATAATCCGGAAGTTACCGCAAATGATCGTGCAAATAAGCTCCGCCCTGGCCGGCCCGCAATTCCCCGCTGGTGAGGTCTGGCTGTGCGGCGCTGGCCCCGGCGATCCGGATTTGTTGACGCTGCGGGCGGTCCAGGCGCTGGGCCAGGCCGACCTCATCCTGCATGACGCCCTGCCGGGCCGCATTGCGCTGCGCCATGCCCGCCGTTCCGCCGAGATCGTGGCCGTCGGCAAGCGCAAGGGCGCGGCCCCGGTGCCCCAGGCCAAGATCAACGCCCGCCTCATTGCCGGTGCCCGTGCAGGCTTGCGGGTGCTGCGGCTGAAAGGGGGCGATCCCTTCACCTTCGGCCGGGGCGGGGAGGAAGCCCTGGCCTGCGAGGCGGCGGGAATCACCTGGCGCGTCATCCCGGGCATTTCCGCCGGCATGGCCGCGCCTGCGGCGGCTGGAATCCCGATCACGCATCGTGGAATGGCCTCCGCCGTCACCTTCGTGACCGCGCATGACGAGACAGGCGCGCTGCCGGAGTTGAATTGGGCCGCGCTGGCGCAGTCGGGCGGCACCATTGCGGCCTTCATGGCGCTCTCCCGCCTCGACGAACTGGCGCTGCGCCTGCTGGCCGGCGGGCTGGACCCGGCGACGCCGGTCGCGCTGATCTCGCAGGCGAGCCTGCCTGGCCAGGCCATCCTTCGCACGACGCTCGGCCCTGCCACGCTGGAAGCCAAGCGGGCCGGGCTGCCCACGCCTTGCATGATCATCATCGGTGCCGTCGCAGCGCTCGGCCAGCGGGCCATCACCCATGCTGTGGGGGGGCTGCGTCATGCGCATGGCTGAATGGAACGCGGCGCGGGATATCGAATTCTTAACCCCCGAGCCGCCACCGCCGGTTCAGGATCTACCCGAAGAACCGTGGCTGCCGGCCGCGGACGTCACCATCATGACCCTGGCGGCGTTTGCGCTCATTGCGCTCGCCGCCCTCACGGAGATCGGAACATGACTTTGCAATACGGCGCCCAATTGACCCTGGGCCAGACCGCCCCCGATTTCGAGGCCGAGACCACCGAAGGCCCCATCCGCTTCAGCGAATGGGCGAAGGATGGCTGGGTGGTCTTCTTCTCCCACCCGCGCGATTTCACCCCCGTCTGCACGACCGAACTCGGCGAGGCCGCCCGCCTCAAGCCCGAATTCGACAAGCGCGGCGTGAAGGTGATCGGCCTCAGCGTGGACCCGCTCGACCGGCATGACGCCTGGGCCGAGGACATCCACCAGACCCAGGGCACCGCGCTGAATTTCCCGATGATCGCGGACCCGTCCCAGCATGTGTCGCAACTCTATGGGATGATCCACCCCGAGGCTGATCCCTCCATCACGGTCCGCACGGTCTATGTGCTGGACCCCGCGCGGAAGGTGCGCCTGACGCTCACCTATCCGCCCAGCACCGGGCGCAACTTCCAGGAGGTGCTGCGGGTGATTGACAGTCTCCAACTCACTGACAGGCACAAGGTGGCCACGCCCGTGAACTGGCAACCAGGCGGGCGCGCCATCATCGTTCCCTCACTCTCGGATGAGGAGGCCGCCAAGCGTTTCCCGCAAGGGTGGCAGGCGGACCGGCCATATCTGCGCTGGGTTGAATTGAAGGAGTAGCAACCCGCTGGCTTTCCTGGTGCAGCCGCCCAGGCTGCATCCCGGGGTTGTGCTTCCCCTCGGCTTCGGTTGCGACGATTCACTTTTCGTTGCACGTCAAAGCGGTTAAGACTTGCTCATAAATTTTGCGTGAGGGGTTCGCCATGACTCGTCTGCCCGTGCTGGGAAGCTCCAGGTCTGACCGCCTGGCCGGCCCGCTGGACGACCCCTTCCGGCCGCTCGACATGTTTGGTTTCAGCGGCAATGACACGTTGTTCGGCGGCCTCTCGGCCGATATCCTGCGCGGCTCAATTGGCCGGGACGAGCTGTTCGGCCATGCGGGCGCCGACCTCCTGCTGGGCCAGCGCGGCCAGGACACGCTCATCGGCGGCGAGGGCGACGACACGCTGGATGGCGGCCATGGCCATGACCTCATCGCGGGCGGCGGGGGGCGGGACCGGCTCCTGGGCGGCGCCGGACACGACACGCTCTGGGGCGAGGCTGGCCATGACGTGCTGGCCGGGGGTGCCGGGCATGACCAATTATCCGGCGGCGCGGGCGATGACCTGCTCCGCGGCGATGCGGGCAATGACCATCTCGATGGTGGCGCCGGGCGTGACACCGCGGAGTATTCCGGCCTGCTCCGAGATTACCGCATCACCGATCTGGGCCATGGCGTGGTGCAGGTCCGCAGCCTCGCCGGCCAGGGCGAGGGGCGGGACAGCCTCACCCGCGTCGAATTGCTGCGCTTCGCCGATGTGACCATCGAGGTGGCCGGCGTGCCGGGCGCGCCCGTCATCGCCGCCTTCTCCGAGGATACCGGCCTGCGGGGCGATGGCCTGACGGCGGATCGCAGCATCACCCTCACCGGCAGCAGCGCCGCCGGCGCCGCGGTCGAGATCTTCGCCAACGGGGCGAGGCTGGGCCAGGCGATGGCCGGGGGGGATGGCGCCTGGTCCTTCACCAGCGCGCCGCTCGCCGATGGCACGCATGATTTCATCGCCCAGGCCACGCGCGGCGGGCTGACGAGCGCTGCTTCCGCCCCGCTTTCGCTGATCATTGACGGCACGGCGCCGGTGATTTCGGCGCTGAACCTCGCCGCTTCCTCCGATAGCGGTGTGCGTGGCGATGACGTGACCGGCTTCCGCTGGACCGATCTGGTGGGCCGTGGCGAGGCGGGGGCCACCGTCACGCTGCTGGGATCGAATTTCAGCACGATCGTGGGTGAGGATGGCATCTTCCGCATCGGCAATGTCGGGCTGGAGTTGGGTCTCAACAGCTTCACCGTCGCGATCACCGATGCGGCGGGGAATGCCAGCCTCGCCGATTTCGACGTGACGCGGGTGAATGACGGCGCGATGAATCCGGTGCAGGGCTGGAACCTGGAGGCGCTGGAAGCGATCCGCATCGGCGGCTCGGTCACGGCCAATGCCTCGCGCATGCTGGCGATGGAGAGCATCGCCGTGCTGGACACCATCGCGGCGATTGACGGCACGGCCACCTACATGGTGTCGCTGGACGCGCCGGATGGCATTTCCTCCCCCATCGCGGCGGCGGCGGCGGCGCATCGGGTGCTCAGCGTCTTCTATGCCGGCAATGCGAATGCCGCGATCTTGCAGGCCAGTTTTGACGCCCGCCTGGCGCAGGACCTGGCGCAGCTGGCGCCGGGCGCCGAACGCGACGCGGCGGTCGCCTTCGGCCAGGCCGTGGCCGATGCGGTGCTGGCCATCCGCGCGGGCGATGGCCATGACGCCGTCGTGCCCCATATTCCGGGCACCGAGCCGGGCGATTGGCGCCCGACGCCGCGGGTCGGCCCCGGCGACACCGAATTGCCCGGCCGCCCGGCGCAATTGCCGCAATGGGGTGATGTGAAGCCCTTCCTGCTGGATGATGGCGGCCAGTTCCGCCCTGACGGCCCCCCCGCGCTCACCAGCGCCGAATACGCGGCCGAACTGAACGAGGTGAAGGCGATCGGCGCCATCAATTCCACGACTCGCACGGCGGAGCAGACCGAGATCGCCTTCTACTGGCGGGATTTGACCAACACCTACACCCCCGTCGGCCGCTGGTCGCAAATCGCGGGCGAGGTGCTGGAGGCGCAGGGCCATTCCGTGGCATCCGCGGCGCGCGTGCTGGGCGCCCTGAACATCGTGCAGGCCGATGGCGCGATCAGCGCCTGGGACGCGAAATTCGTCTATGATTTCTGGCGGCCCATCACCGCGATCCGCGAGGCGGATACCGATGGGAATGACGCCACGGTTCAGGACGCCAGCTGGCGTCCGCTGATCGAGACGCCGCCGCATCCCGACTACACCTCGGGCCATGCCACATGCAGCGCGGCCGCCGCCTGGGCGCTGACCCACCTGCTGGGCGACAACATCGCCTTCACCAATGCCAGCGTGGGCCTGCCCGGCGTGTTCCGCAGCTTCAACAATTTCGTGGAAGCGGCGGCGGAGGCGGGCATCAGCCGCGTCTATGGCGGCATCCATTTCGCCAGCGCCAATATCGAAGGCCAGGCGCTGGGCAAGGCTGTCGCCGATTACGGCATGGCGGAATTCTTCCGCAGCGAGGGCCAGGACATCTACGCGCCCATCGTGCTGCTGAACGCCGTGACCGGCAGCGCGCTGGTGCCGCCCGTGCTGAGTGGCTTCGCCCTCGACAACCGCGACGGGCTGGACGTGATGCGCGCAAGCCTGGATGGCGGCGCGGCAGTGGATATCGCCATTGACGCCAAGGGCCGCTTCACCTTCGACACGGGCGCCGCATTCGGCCCGCTGGCGGCGGGCGGGCACAGCATCACGCTGGAAGCCCGGGACGCCGCGGGGCTGGTCAGCACACCGGTGGTGTTCAACTTCACGCTGGATGCGGTGTTCGCCTAGGCCAGCCCACGCGCCCTTGCGTCAGCCGAAGCCGACGCCCTCGGCCCGCAGGCGTTCGGCCAGCAGGGCCTTGGGGATCTTGCCATAGGCGGATTTGGGCAGATCGGGCCAGAAGACGAAGCGCCGCGGATGCTTGTACCGTGCAAGGCTGCCTTCCAGGTGGCGCAGCAGATCCTCGGCTTCGGCAGGTGCCGCGAGGACGATGCAGGCCACGCCCGATTCCCCCCAGCGCGGATCGGGCAGGCCCAGCACCGCGCATTCCAGCACGGCGGGGTGGGTCAGCAGCGCTTCCTCCACCTCGCGCGGGTAGATGTTGGAGCCGCCGGAGATGAACATGTCCGAGGCGCGGCCCGTGATGTGCAGGAAGCCCTGGGCATCGAGGAAGCCCAGATCACCCGTATGGAACCAGCCGTGGCGGAAGGCCTTCTCATTGGCCGCGTCATTCTGGAAATAGCCGGCGAAGACGCCGGGGCCGCGCACGCAGATTTCGCCGCGCTCGGCATGGGCGCCGCTCTCATCCAGGATGGCGATGTCCATGCCGGTGCGCGGCGCGCCGACACTCAGCGCGCCTGGCGCGGCATCATCGGCGCTGTGCTGGTCGGGGCGCAGCACGGTGATGCAGCCGGTGACTTCACCCAGGCCGAAATACTGCACCAGGCAGGGGCCGAGGCGCTCCATCGCGCGCTTCTGGTCGGCGCGATACATCGGCGCGCCGGCATAGATCACATGGCGCAGGCGATGCGGCGCGGCGGCGGGGTCCGCCACCAGCATGTTCAGGATGGTGGGCACGGTGAACATGTTGCTCACGCCATGCCGCGCGATGAGGCCCCAGGCCATACCCGCATCCATCCGCTCGCCCGGCAGCAGCACGGAGCAGGCGCCGCGCGCCACCTGGCAGAGCGCATGGATGCCCGCGCCATGGCTCAGCGGCGCGACCACCAGCGAGACATCGCGCTCGGTCAGGCCGGGCATCAGGTCGGCCAGGTGGTTGGCGATGATGAAGCCCATCTGCCCATGGGTCAGCACGGCGGCCTTGGGCCGGCCCGTGGTGCCCGAGGTGAAGAAGAACCAGCAGGGATCATCGCGGCCCATTTCCGCTTCGTGATGCGGCGGGGGCGGGGTGGCCTCCGCCAGCAGGGTTTCGTAGTCCAGTTCACCGGCTGCCGCATCGCCGATCGCGATCACCACGCGGCAATCGGGCGCCGCCTCCCGCACCGCAGCGGCATGGGCAGCGAAGCCGTGGTCGCGCAGCATGACCCGCGCGCCGCTGGCCTGCGCCAGATAGGCGGCTTCAGGCGGCGTCAGGCGCATATTGGTGGGCACCCAGACGGCGCCGATCTTCCATGTGGCCCAGAGGCTCTCGAACATCGCATTGCCGTTGCGGGCATGCACCAGCACGCGGTCGCCCTTGCCGATGCCCTGGGCGCGGAGTGCGGCGGCCAGGCGGTCCACCCGCGCATCCAGCTCCGCCCAGGACCAGTTTTCCTCGCGCCAGACCAGCGCGGGTGCCGCGGGCAGGCGGCGGGCCGTCTGGCTCAGCAGCCGGCCGAGATTCGTCGTCGGGATCACGCCATCACCCCCGCCCCGGCATAGCCGCCATCCACCGGCAGCGCGTGGCCGGTGATGTAGGAGGAGCGCGCGGAATCCAGCAGGAACAGCGCCGCCTCCGCCACCTCCTCCACGCGGCCATAGCGCGCGGCGGGAATGCGGGAGAGCCATTGTGCCCGCGTCTTCGCGTCGTGGATGGCGGCGACCATGGGCGTCTCGATCGGCGCGGGGCAGATGGCGTTCACCCGGATGCCATGCGGCGCCAGGTCCATCGCCATCACCTGCGCCATGTTGATGACCGCCGCCTTGGAGGCGCCATAGGCCACCCGCCCTTCCACCCCGCGCAGCCCCGAGACGGAGGCGATCAGCACGATGGCGCCGCCGCGGCCAGCCGCCACCATCGCGCGCGCCGCGGCCTGGGCGGCGAGGAAGCTGCCCGTGACATTCACATCCAGGATGCGGCGGAACAATTCGGGCGGCGTGTCCAGCAGCGGCGTCGCCGCCGAAATGCCGGCCGAGCAGACGAGGCCCTGTAAATCCGAAAGCCCCTCGATCCAGTCGGCCACGGCGGTGGCGTCCGTCACGTCCAGCGCGGTGCAATCCGCGGCTGGCATGCGGTCGGCCAGGGCGGTGTTCCAGCCGGCGGCGCGGGCGGCGATGCCGATGCCGGCGCCAATCCCGGAAGCCCCGCCCGTGATGGCCAATCGTTTCGGCATGCAACCTCCTTCATGCGACGTCTTGCGCGCCCGCCTCGCTCGGCGGCATTGTGGCACCTGGAACGCGGCCAACAAGGGCCGCCCGGAGGAGATGACCCCAAATGAGCCTGAGCCCCCATCGCCGCGCCCTTCTGGCGGGCGGCGCAGCCTTGCTGGCCGCGCCCCGCATCGGTGGCGCGCAGCCCGCTTATCGCGCCGAATACAAGCTCTCCGTCGTCGGCAACCGGCCCATCCCCTTCGCGGAAGGCGCGTTTCAATGGGCGGAACTGGTCACGCAGCGTTCCAATGGCCGGATCAATGTGAGGGTCTATCCGGGCAGCCAGCTCGTCGGCGGCGACCAGACGCGCGAATTGCTGGCGGTGCGCCAGGGCATCATTGACTTCGCCGTCTTCAGCACGATCAACATCGCCCCCCAGGTGCGCGAGGCCGGCATCTTCCAGCTTCCCTTCCTGATGAGCGACCACCGCGCCTTCGACGCGCTGATCAATGGCGAAGTCGGGCGTGACCTGGTCGGCATCATGGACCGGCGCGACATCACCGCCGTGGCCTTTGGCGAGAACGGCTTCCGCGAACTCAGCAACTCCAGGCGCGTCATCCAGGCGCCGGCCGATCTGCGCGGCTTGAAGATCCGCTTCGCCGCCGGCGCGATCTTCAACGACATCTTCAGCGGCCTGGGCGCCAACCCGCTCCAGATGTCCTTCGCCGACTTGCAGCCCGCACTCAGCACGGGCGCGGTGGATGGGCAGGAGAACCCGATCAACCTCTTTCTTGCCTTCCGGATGGACACGCTGGCCCAGCGCCACATGACCATCTGGAACTATGTGAATGACGCGCTGATCTTTGGCCTCTCCAAGTCGGTGATGGCGAGCTTCACGCCCGCCGACCAGGAATTGGTGCGCGAATGCGCGCGCGAGGCGGCGCGCAACAACATCGCGCTTGCCCGCCAGGGCCTGGGGATTCCGGGCACGGACAATGCCGCGCTGCTGGAACTGGCCCGCCGCAATGTGGAGGTGACGCAGCTCACCCCTGCCCAGAAGCGGGTCTTCGCCACGGCGCTGCGCCCGGTCTATGACCGCTGGGCCAATACGATCGGCGCCGATCTGGTCCGCAAGGCCGAAGCCGCCATCCGCGCCGTCTCGTGACGCGCGTCTGATGGCGGCCGATTTCGACCCGACCGCACCGCAGACCGACCCCAGGACGCGCATCCCGCTGACGCTGGAGCGCGTTCTGCTGGCCGCCGCGATGGGCGCCATGGCGCTGATCACGGCGGCGAATGTGGTGACGCGCTATCTCTCCAACATCTCGCTTGCCTTCACCGAGGAATATTCGGTGGCGCTGATGGTCGTCGTCGCCATGGTGGGCACGGCGTTGGCGACGGCGGGCGGGCGGCATATCCGCATCGGCTTCTTCGTGGACAAGCTCAATCCCGGCCGCCGCCGCTTGGCCGAGATCATGGCGCTCGGCCTGCTCATCCTCTGCTTCGGGCTGATCCTCTGGTATGGCGGGCGCATGGTCTGGGACGAGTATGATTTCGAGGTTCTCTCGCCCGGCCTCGGCCATCCGCAATGGATCTACACGATCTGCCTGCCCTTGCTGGCGGTGCTGGTGATCGGGCGGGCGCTGGGGCGGATCATACGGCTGGCGCGCGGAGAAAACGGATGATCGGGACCGTCCTGTTTTGCATGTTCCTGATCCTGCTGCTGGGCGGCGTGCCGATTGCGGTCGCGCTTGGCCTCGCGGGCGCGCTTGCCATCACACTCGCCGACCAGACGCTGATGGCGATGCCGACCAACGTCTATGCCGGCATCGCGAAATATCCGCTGATCGCCATTCCGATGTTCGTGCTGGTGGGCTGCGTGTTTGACCGCACGGGGGTCGCACTCCGACTCGTGAAATTCGCCACCGCGCTGGTGGGGGCGGGGCGCGGCGCGCTGGCCTCGGTCGCCGTGCTGGTCGCCATGATCATCGGCGGCATCTCGGGTTCCGGCCCCGCCACTTCGGCGGCGGTGGGCCAGGTGGTGACGCGCGGCATGGTGAAGGATGGCTATCCGCGCCCCTTCATCGCCGCCACGGTGGGCGCGGCCGCGGCGACCGACATCCTGATTCCGCCCTCCATCGCCTTCATCGTCTATGCGGTGATGGTGCCCGGCGTCTCGGTGCCGGCGATCTTCATGGCGGGCATGTTCCCCGGCATCCTGGCCGGCGTCGCCATCATCGTGCCCATCCTGATCATCTCCTGGCTCAAGGATTTCGGCGGCAAGAATCCGGAGCGCGACGAGAACTCGGTCTGGCAAAGCTTCAAGGAGGCGATCTGGGGCCTGATGGCGCCCGTCGTCATCCTGGGCGGCATGCGGATCGGCGCCTTCACCCCGACGGAAGCGGCGGTGATGGCGGTGTTCTACGGCCTGTTCGTGGGCTTCGTCATCTATCGCAGCATGACGATCAAGGACCTCTACGAGATGCTGGTGGAGGCGGGGGAGATCTCCGCCGTCATCCTCATCATCATCGCGCTTGCCAGCGTCTTTGCCTGGTCCACCTCGACGCTCGGCATCGTGCAGCCCATCGCGGGCTGGATCGTCGGGCTGGGCCTGGGGGAGTATGGCACCATCGCGCTGCTGATGGTGGCGCTGATCTTCATCGGCATGTTCCTGGATGGGGTTTCCACCTTCCTGATCCTGCTGCCGGTGCTGATCCCCATCGCGCGTGCCTTTGAATGGGACCTGACCTGGTTCGGCGTCATCCTCACCATGAAGATCGCCATCGGCCAGTTCACGCCGCCCCTGGCCGTGAACCTGATGGTCAGTTGCCGCATCGCGGGCGTCACGATGGAAAGCACCATCCCCTGGGTACTCTGGATGATTGTGGCGATGTTCGTGGCGCTCGCGCTGGTCGTGGTGTTTCCGGGCATCGCGCTCTGGCTGCCGCGCGTCACCGGGATGATGTGATCCGCATTAAATGACGGGGTGGGGCTTGTCGAAACGCCCCGCCTGCGCCCGAATGGGCACACGAAAATCAAGGGAGAGAATTGATGTCCGGCATGGAAGCCCTGCGCGACCCCAACACCCTCACGCGCCTGCTGGCGCCACGCAGCTTCGCCGTGGTGGGCGTCTCGGCCGAGGCGACGGGATTTGGCGCTCGCACCGTGCAGAACATGCGGGATTTCGACGGTCCGGTCTGGTGCGTGAACCCGAAATATGCCGGCCAGGAACTGCATGGCCGGCCCTGCTATGCCTCTGTGGCCGACCTTCCGGGCGCCCCTGATTCCACCGTGATCGCGCTGCCGCGCCCGGGCGTCATGGATGCCGTGCAGGCCTTGGCCAAGAAGGGCGGCGGCGGGGCCGTGATCTACGCCTCGGGCTATGGCGAGACGGATTTGCCGGAACGCGCCGTGGAGGAGGAGTTGCTGCGTGAGACGGCGCGCAAGCTGGGTTTCCCGCTGCTCGGCGCCAATTGCCTGGGCTTCGCCGATCACCGCCAGCGCGCCGGGGCCACCTTCATGCCGGATTACGTGAAGCTGACCGCCCCGGCGGGTGGCGTGGGCGTCGTCAGCCAGTCGGGCGCGCTCGGCTACGCGCTGATGCAGGCGGCGGAGCGTGGCTTCGCGATGTGCCACATGGCCACGGCGGGCAATGCGACGGATCTGGATGTGTGCGACCTCGCCGCCTTCCAGCTCACCATCCCCGAATGTCGCAGCATCGCCCTGGTGGTGGAGGGGCTGCGCGATGCGCGGCGGCTCTTTGCCCTGGGCAAGATCGCGGAGGCCATGGGCAAGACCATCGTCGTGCTGAAGCTGGGCCGGGGTGAGATCGGCGCCAAGGCGGCGGCATCGCATACCGGCTCGCTCGCCGGCAGCAGCGCCGCCTGGTCGGCGGGTTTCAAGCGGGCGGGGATGCTGGAGGTCGAGGATTTCGACGCGCTGCTGGAAACCTCGGGCTTCTTCGCCAAGGCCGGGCCGCCCAAGGGCCGCGGGATTGGCATCGTCACGCCCTCGGGGGGCGCTGGCATCATGGCCGCCGATCACGCGGAATTCGCAGGCCTCGCCTTGCCGCAGCCGGCACCCGAGACGGAGCGCGTGCTGCGCTCGGCCATTCCGGATTTCGGCAGCCCGCGCAACCCTTGCGACCTCACGGCGCAGGTGGCGACCAATCCGAAATCCTTCGAGGAATGCAT
>Ga0209103_1000573_pt1 | contig 11462 bp, 7 predicted proteins | sample 4C3metaG_FD_184152 | JGI IMG/M metagenome (GOLD analysis project Ga0209103, IMG submission 184152) | Freshwater bacterial and archeal communities from Indian Creek, Illinois, USA - 4C3 metaG (SPAdes) (version 2) | ecosystem: Environmental > Aquatic > Freshwater > Unclassified | place: USA: Indian...
AGGGAATGCGACATCGCGTCTAGAACGAGAGCGCAGCCGTGTCGCAAACGCCCCGTCCCTGAGAGACACTCTAGTCGACTTTTACAAAGGCGGCGAGCACGCTCACCATCACGGCCGCAACGATGCCACCGGCGAAACCATTGTTGTATAAGTTCATACCGCCGTGCAGGAAACCAACATTCATAACGACGGATAGGTGGATAAATCCGGCCACTACGCCGGCGACAAACCCGAATTTACCCGCTATCGGCGCTAAAGTAGTGCCGAACAGAGCTGCTAGGACGGCACCGGGGTCAGCAGGAGACCAGGTTTGCACCACTGTACCCAAGTAGACCCCGAGCATAATCGGAACAATATTTTTGATGTGCTTGCCGAAGGCACCAAAACCGACCATCGTCATCACGCCACCTAGCGTGGGGCCATTTAACTCTGCGCCGAAAAACAGAATGTAGGCTATGCCCATTAAACCAACCAAGCCCATGTTGACAAAAGTGGCCCCTGTGCCATTCATACTAGTAAAATCACTTGGCACGACACCGGTATGACTTACTAGCTTACTCAAGTGCTTGAATGAATTCGCGTCAAACCATAGGCCCAGCAAGACTAACGAGGCAAAATAGGCTATAAATATGGGCACAAGTGTCGGGTTGTAACCCTCACCCCAGATGCGAGTTGCCTCATTCTGCAGCCCATAACCGCGAAACAAGGACATAAAGACCGCACCAGCAATTCCGCCGGTAACCCCAATATTGTATATATTATATCCCTTGTGAAACGTCAAGCAATGGGCTGCCAAAGGCGGCAGTATGAACCCGGCAATTGTACCAAATCCCGCGCCCAGCGCTATACCTACGGCCGGGCTGAAATCAAAGCCCACGGCCAGCTGGCTCACCATCGGCGCTAGGGTAGTGCCAAAGAGGGCTGGCGCAATGAACTTCTTAAAGGGCTCTTTTTTTATCACGGCAAAGAGATACACCCCCAAGAAGATGGGCCACACATTCACTATATTTTTGCCAAATAGGGCAAATCCCGCCATGGTGAAGATGGCGGCAATTACTCCGCCTGAGATACATGCCCTAGAGACAGAAACTACAGCTAGACCGATCAAGGCGACCAAGCCGCTATTTACCAGGGCCGCGCCCACGCCACCAACAACCATGTAATCAGTGAGAAGGATGCCGGGTGATTGCAGAATAGATAACATCCCACTAAATATTTCAGCAGAGTCGACCATCAATAGGCCGAGAACTATTAACGCCATAGAGTATGCCGCTAGCACGCGAAATTTTACCGCTTCGCCAATCATCTTCGCTTCTTGACCGGCCGCTAAACCCACCTGAGACATTTTTTTATCTCCCCTTATGCCATTCTCGCTGCCTTGTCCAACAAATATAGTCTTGCCGTTAACGCCTTAACGTGAATTTCGGCGCAACAACAAACACATCAATTCTACTTGTTCGCATGGCTGTATACAAGTATAATCTGCACCCTCGCTATGAGTTAAATTTTTGCATTCACTTTGCTAGGATGCCCCTACCTAGATAATGCTGGCCAACAAGAGGAATCTCCCCTCTCATTGTCAAATATATTCGTAACACATAATTTACGGGCAGGGAGGCAATCGGATGAAGGAGCAAATGCAGAAAGTGCTAGATCTTCTAAGACAGCACCATGTAGACTACGCCGATGTACGCATTAACGACATTTCGGAAGAGCACATCTCTACTGAGAACATGAAGGTGCAAAGCATTTCCACATCACATACGCGTGGTTTTGGGGTGCGGGTGTATCTAGATGGCTCCATGGGTTTCGCGGCTTCGCAGGACTTTGCCAAAATGGAAGACACCGCGTTAATGGCGCTAGACATTGCCAAGGCCAGCCGTATTGCCCAGAAGCAGCCGGCAATTCTAGCCAAGAAGGACGTCGTCGTGGACCATTACAGCACGCCCATCAAGATTGACCCCTTCACCGTCTCAAAGAAAACCAAGCTAGAGCTACTTTTTGCGGCCGAGAAAATCATGCGCGAAGCTGCCCCGACTCTCTTTAAGACTGAGGGCAGTATGGATTTTCGCAAAGAATACAAGACTTTCGCTGACACGGAGGGCTCCTACATCACTCAGACTCTGTATGAGTCGGGCGGCGGATTAGCGGCAATAGCTGCTAGCCAGTCAGATATGCAGCGCCGCACCTTCCCCAACTCTTTTCGCGGCAACTTCGCGACCGCAGGCTATGAGTTTGTCGAAGGCCTAGGTCTCGTCGAGAACGCGGCACAGGTGGCGACAGAAGCCGTGGAGCTCCTGCAAGCCGAAACCTGCCCCTCTGGCGTGTTTGACGTAGTGATTGATTCGTCGCAACTGACGCTGCAGATCCACGAAAGCATCGGGCATCCCATTGAGTTAGACCGCGTACTTGGCTATGAAGCTGGCTACGCAGGGACCAGCTTCCTTAGTCCCTCCATGATGGGCTTTAAGTATGGTTCCGAGCATGTCAATGTCGTGGCTGACGCTACAATCATCGGCGGCCTAGGCACTTTTGGCTACGATGATGAAGGGGTAGCAGCACAGTGCGTGCCGATCATTACACAGGGAGTATTTCAGAACTTTGTTTCGAGCCGCGACACTGCTACTACAATCGGCACAACTTCTAACGGCACCGCCCGGGCCGACAGCTGGAACAGGCCCCCCATTGTACGCATGACAAATATCAACCTCTTGCCCGGCACCTTTGAACTCGACGAACTTATCGCCGGCGTACAAGACGGTTTGCTACTTAGCGCCAATAAGAGCTGGAGCATTGACGATAAGCGCGTGAACTTTCAATTCGCTTGCGAAATCGCCTATGAGATTAAGCAAGGCAGGCTGACCGGCAAGAAGTATAAGAATCCCATCTACACCGGCATAACCCCTGAGTTTTGGGGCAGCTGCGACGGGGTGGCCAACGAAAAATATTGGCGCATGTTTGGCACTCCTAATTGCGGCAAGGGGCAACCCGGCCAGGTAGCCCATGTCGGGCATGGCTCTTCTCCGGCACGCTTTAGAAATGTTAAGGTAGGTGTGGCTGATGTTAAGTAAAGAGCAACTTTACCGCGTCATCGACTTAGTAACCACAGCAGCACAAGGTTATGCCACCAAGGTGCTCATCCAGGGGAATGCCGGGGCTCTAACCCGTTTTGCCAATTCAGAAATCCACCAAAACGTCTTTGAAGACATAACCACCGTCACCATTACCATTACTGAGGGCAAGAAAGTCAGTCAAATCTCCACCAACTCCTATGACGAGGCAGAATTACGTACAGCCACCCTAGAGGCCATCGCTAATCTCGACCTTTTACCCGAAGGGGTAGAGCAGCCAGCACTAGTAAGCGCACCTGCTGAGATTGCCGCAGAACGCTACAGCCAAGAGCTAGCCGCGAACTTTGACGTCTATAGCCGCGCTAGACTGGTAAAGCAGTGCTTCGGCATGCTTGAAGCAGACTACAAGGCCTATGGCACTCTATCCTACACGCATTCCCACATTGCCTTCGGCAACTCCACAGGGATAAAGCGCTACGCCAGCATGAACAATGTAAACTTTACTGCCCTAGTGGCACATAGTGACGGAGGCTCAGGCTATGCCTCAATCAATTCCACTAACGCCAGCGACTTTAATGTGGCAGCGGCCTTTACTAAGGCCTACGAAAAAGCCAAGCTCAACAAGAACCCCGAAGATCTCACTCCTGGCGCCTACACCGTGGTACTTGAGCCCATGGCCGTTGGCGACCTCGTGGCCTATATGTCCTACATCGGTTTTAGTGCTAAAAGCGCCCAAGACCGCATGAGCTTCCTCACCGGCAAACTAGGCGAGCAAGTGTTTGACAGCAGGATAAACATTGTCGACGACTACACCAACGAAAATACGATGTCTCTGCCGTTTGACTTTGAAGGCAGCCCGCGCCAAATTGTCCCCATCATCGAAAATGGCATAGCCAAGGGCTTGGTCTACGATCTAGCTGCCGCCTTAAAAGACGGCGTTCCATCCACCGGTCACTCCGTCAACATGCCTAAAATGGGCGGCATACCGCTGAACTTAGTCGTCGCGGGGGGTGATTCAACGCTTGAGGATATTATCGCTCACACCAAGCAAGGGCTTCTAGTTACGCGTTTCCACTACATGAACCCCGTCAACCCGCGCGAGGCACAGCTAACGGCCCTCACCCGCGACGGGTTCTTCCGCATCGAGGACGGCAAGATTGTAGCAGCGATAAAAAACATGCGTTTCACCGAAAGCATGTTGAATGCCTTTAACAATATCGAGGCTATCTCAAGCGACCGTCAGCGCACCGCTTTTTTCTTCGGAAACTACTTCGTACCGGGCATGAAAATAAGGGACTTTCACTTCACGGGGAAAGCGAGTATGTAAATGCGCCTAAGCAAGGCCCGGCTAAAGCAGGTCAAACGTTAAGCACACCTAGGCCCTGCCCACCACTCGGTGGGCATTTTCTGTCAATTTCTACGGCAGGGTTACTCGCGCTGACGTCGAAAAGTACATAGTCTACCCGCTCCATTCATTGTCAGGAGGCTCGCCATGAAGTTGTTTGATGTAATCCCCGATAGAATGTTCAGTCTGCTGGCATCACCCAATCGTCGGGTGTACGCGGAAGCACTTCTTTTGTTGTACGAGAATTACCTAGCCAATCAATTCGGCATTCCCTATGAAGTTTTGCGCGACTCTTTCCAAGAATTACTAGAATCGATTGCGCCTTCTGGCCTAACGCTTGACGAGATGGAAGAGGACATATCCACGCCTAATGCAAGCTTTATAGAGACAGATGTTTTCCGCTCCCGAGCCGGCACGCTTCTCAGGCAACTCAAGTTCATTGGCTGGATAGACATTGAAGATAGAGCTAATTACCAGCGCTTTATTGTGTTACCTCGCCATTCCAGCCGTATCCTCGAAGTCCTGCAAGAGCTATGCACGCAGAGAGCAGTGGAGTACCAACGCTTTGCATTTGTTACCTATACATTGCTCACCTCCAAGACTGACCGCCTAGGCTATGCAGTGCTGGAAGCAGAAGACACCACACGCAAATTCCTCAATGCGCTGCGGGAGCTCACTAACAATATGCGCACCCACATGGATGAGGTAGTTAAAAAGAATTCTATCGAAGAGGTGCTCGACTACCACTTTGAAGAATATAAGGCGAAGGTTGTAGATCGTAGCTATCACCGGCTGAAAACATCAGATCACGTATCCCGTTACAGGCTCAAAATACTTGAGACAGTTCAGAATTACCTCACTGAGCCTGACGCCTTCCGCGAGTTAGTGCGGAGCGCCACACACGAAGACATCGCTGAGGACAAGGCCGATGAGCAAATCCGGGCAGCCCTGCTATTCATCGAGGAGGCTTACCGCAGCCTCGACGACACACTATACCAGATAGACCTCCGCCACAATCAGTATATCAGGGCTTCTTTCGATCGCGCTCGGTATCTCGGCCAATATAGCCAGGGCTTGGATGCGAAGCTGGGACACATCCTTGAGTGGGTGGCGCGCGATCGTTCGGCTGACTTGACCGCGAGCTTTAACCTGTTCGCTGTTTCCCATCTAACTGAAGCCTCTCTGTTTCCGCCACGCAAAAAACGTCCCCCTCTCGTGCCAGAAACAGCGACCGAGGCCTTCATCCCAGCGGAATTGCGTCAGCGACAAAAGGAGATCAGTCTCACAAGGATTAATAACGCCATCACCCGCGAGAAAGTGAGTCGTTTTATTATTGAGCGCATGGGAGATCGCGATAGCATTAACATGGCGGACCTCTCGCCCAACTCCATAGAAGACATGATGCACATTGCATACGCTTACCTGTATGGCAGCGATGGCAAGAGTGGATATAGAATCACTCGCTCACCCAACGCTGACATAGCAAAGTTTGCCGCCTACACATTCACAAATCACAGAATTGTGCGGACAAGACCTAAAGGAGGGCATCCCTATGTTCGCAGGCCTTAGCGAAAACGAGAAAGTTCAGGTGCGCCAAATCATAAACCGACTACTCAGTGCAAACATTCTCGTTAAAGAAAGGGAACCCGAACTTTATCAAAAGGCGCGACGACATAAGGCCATCCTCGACGATTTTTTTAAGACCTTAGGGTGGACCTTCATTCTGGATGACAGACACGACTGCGCCTTCGTTCATTCGCCAGAGAACGCGCACCGTTTGCGTCTCACCCGAGATGATAGCATTTGGCTGCTGATTCTACGACTTTTCTACCAAGAGAAGCGATCCGAATTGGCCTTAAGTTCATTCCCCATCGTATCACTGCATGAGATTAGAGCTAAGTACGCCACATTCCAGATACCTTTTGTCAACAAGACTCGCCTGCAAGAGCTCATTAAGCTCGGCATCGCTTACAAACTCATTCATCCCATAGACAATGACCTGCGTTCTGACGACTGCCGCTTCACCCTTTACCATTCACTATTGCATGCAGTCAATTCTGAGCAAGTGGAGGAACTTTACCAGCGCATCGCGCGTTATGCCCAAGATGAAGGATGTGAAACTGAAAATGAAATGGCTGAGGAAATTGAGACTGATTAACTGGCACTACTTTTCCGACGAAACCATGCACTTCGGCTCCCAGACCATCGTAACTGGTATGACCGGGGCGGGCAAGTCCACCATTATCGATGCCCTGCAGGTATTACTTGTCGCCAATAGACAGCAAATCCGTTTCAATGCTGCCGCCCATGAAGACGCTAGGCGGAGCCTCATCAGCTACCTGCGTGGCAAAATTGGCAGTCAAGACCGCGCGTACCGCCGAGAAAAGGAATTCACGTCCTATATTATTGCTGAGTTCCGTGACGACAAACAGCGAGAGAATTTTGTGGTGGGTGTTGTGTTAGATGTGCACCGCGATAACGAAATCCACGACGAATACTTCATTATCGACAAATGCAAACTCGAGGACTTGACTATGAAGAGCGTCAGCGGCAACTGGTGTACACGCGATGAGTTTAAACGGCTGCATAAGACTAAAAACGCTCAGTTTGAGCGAACCAAATCTAGCTACCAGGCTGCTTTGCTCAATCGTTTCGGTCAGCTAGAGCCGCGTTTTTTCTCTGTACTCTGCCGCGCCCTGTCCTTTAAGCCCATTGACGACATACGCGATTTTGTATACAGCTTCATCCTCGACAAGAAGGAACTCCAGCTTGACCTTCTCAAGCAGAACTTCGAGCTGCACGAAAAATACCAGCTCGACCTGCGTGATCTTCAAGAACGCCGTACGTACCTCAGCAAGATTTGTGAGAAGTATGACACTTACTCACAATTAAGCGACCTCGTGAAGCAGCAGCAATATGTCATCTTGAGCCTGCAACTTGCCTCGCGCAGGGCCATCGTCGAGAATAATAACAGTTCAATCCAAAAGGCAAAAACGGACTTAGATGGAACACTGGCCCTAGTAAATAAAGCCATAGACGATCGTGCCACGGCAGCGCAGAGACACATGGAAACCTGGCATGCATATCAGAGCCATGGCACCCGTCAAGTGCAGGAACGGTTAGAAGAAAGTCTACGAGAACAACATGCTTCCCTCGCTACGCACAGGCAAAAACTGCATGCCGTCATCGGAGTGCTAAATCGTGTCCATAGCCTCGTCACCGAACTCAACACGTTCCCTAGTAGTCTGGCTTGGCAGTGGGAAGCTAGAGATAATGAAACGCTAAGCACCATCGCCGAGTTACTTACCTCCCTGCCACATCATGTTAGACATGACAGTACCCAGTCACTTCGCGCTGCCGGAGATTACCTCTCCGCCCTTCAGAACCGAATGGTTGGCGAGGGTGCCTTGGTAAAACGTCGTGTAGATGAGCTAGACAGCAATGCCCAAAGGCTGCACACAGAGATAGATAACCTGCGCAACAAACGGCGACCGTACCAGGAACAACTCCTCAACCTCAAGTCCGTCCTAACTGAGCGCCTTGGCTCTCGTTCGCAAGTCTGGGTCCTCTGCGAAGAACTTGAGATTCGCGACGAAGAGTGGCGCAATGCGATAGAGGGCTACCTTAACACCCAGCGCTTCGACCTACTGGTAGAGCCTCAAGTCTTTAGAGAGGCATTGGCGGTCTATGAACACGAGAAAAGCACACATAATTTCGATGGCGTCGGGCTGGTAGATACCGAGAACGAACAAAGATATCTTGGTTCAATCAAAACCGGTTCCCTAGCGGAGCTCCTTGACACCCAAAACCCCATCGCCCTTGCCCGCATCCACCACGTGCTAGGCCGGGTGATGTGCGCCAGCGACACGCATAATCTGCGCAGCCACGACCACGCAGTGACCAAGACTTGCATGTCGTACAGTAACCTCGTCGCACGGCAAATTCCCCGCCAGCGCTTTGAAATCCCATATATTGGTTCTCAGGCCATCGTACGACAGCTCGAAATAAAGGTGCGAGACCTCTCTCGGGTAGAGGACGAATTGTCTGCCCTCCGTAATGCTTGGATATGCCTAGGGAAAATATCAGACAAACTGGTCGATAAGAAAGCTCAGCTTGAAACAATAGCGGAGCAGCTCGACCTACCCTCTGTTATAATTGGGCTCGAAGCAAGTGTCAACGACTTGACTGACAAGCTCAAGACCCTAGATACTACCGAGCTAGAATCGCTACAAACTGAGGTAGAGTACTGGAAAAACCAAAAAACCGAACTTGAGATTAAAGTCGGCCAACTCAACGAACGCAGGTTTTCCCTTGATTCGAGCATTACTACCCTCACTCGTGAACGACAACAAACCGAGCTTCACCATAGGCAGAGCGCGCAGGACTTAGAAAAGTGGCTAGCTGAGCACACACAAGAAACAGCTGCCCGGGCCAAAGAACGCCTAGTGGAAGCCCAGAAGTCGACGAACATTATTGAATCCCGCATCGCTAATTGGGAGAGCAACCAGAAAGCCAATGTCACCCTGCGGGATAAAGAGTTTGTGAACTTACGCGAGCTAAGACAAGGGTACAATCTGCATTACTCCTTCAACTCCGATCACACCGCTGAAGACAACAGTGCCTATCAGCAAATCCTCGCAAAAATAGGTGATTTCGACATACCAACTTATCAAGCCAAACTCGGGGAAGCCCTCCGCCAGTCAGAAGATCAGTTTAAGTCTCATTTTCTGCATAAAATGCGCGAGGCCATACGCGAGGCCCGGAATGAGTTTGACCGCATCAACAACGCGCTGCGAAATTTTCCCTTCAGCGATGACCGTTACCACTTTGAGGTCCGCGCCAGCGAAAAGTACAAGCAGTTCTACGATTGTATTCTGGACGACACCCTTTCAGACCGTGATTCTCTGTTTGCACTCCCAGACGACGAACGCGCTACCACCCTACACAACCTGTTTGACCAGTTAATCCATGGGGAGGCTGACGCCCATGCAGAATTCACCGATTATCGCCGCTACCTCGACTTTGACATTTCCGTTACCAGCCAAAATTCCCGCTACTCTTTTTCCAAAGTGCTACGTGAGAAATCCGGCGGCGAAACGCAAACCCCCTTCTACATCATCATACTCGCTGCCTTTAATCAGCTCTATGCTACCGGGAAAACCATTCGCCTTGTTATTTTTGATGAGGCTTTTAACAAAATGGACGAGCAGCGCATCAAGACGAGTCTCCGCCTGATAAAACAGCTGAACCTACAGCTCATTGCGGCGGTGCCAGATGAAAAACTACAGCACATGGCACCTGAAGTCACCACCACACTTCTAGTTAGCCGCGAGAACTATGACTGCTTCGTTGATATGATTGCTCAGGAGGAGGTGGCCGCAGGGCATGATGACATCAGAGAACAAGTACAAGATCCAAATACTTTGTTCCCTCTTACGTAAATATGAAACAAGCACCGCATTTCGAGAGGCAACCCCAAGCAGGCGGCGCCCTCAAATCACCCTGCAGAATTCAAGTCTCGCCAGCGAGTACTATGATGAAATGGACTACACCAAGAGGGAAACCATTAACGCTTCCCTCCGTGAACTAGAGGCTGAAGGGATAGTTACTCTAGTCTGGCCAAAATACCGCGAGCAAGTAGAGGTCACTCGCATTTATATTGAATTGGACGCGATAGACCGCGCCTATCAGCTAACGGGCGTTACTCCCCGAAATACAAAGATTACCACCTTGCGAGCCATTATGAGCCAGCTTCTCACTCATCCTTGGAACTGGGTAGCCAGTTGGGCACAAAGCACAGATACATTGCTAAGAATCCGTAAATCTGCTGGGCTTGACCTCGATACCCTCGAAGTATACGACGGGCTAGTCCGAGTATTGCTAGCACTCCCCCTCCTCACCGAGAGTATACCGAGGCGAGTTTTTAGTCAGCGTGTCCTGGGGGATTCCAAGGCTTTTGAGCAGTTACTAGAAAAACCTTTACTGCGCCTGCTTAGAGAAAACGGCCCCGAAGAATACGCAACCGATGAAGAATATCTCGACAGTGTAAACATCGTGACACACCCCAAGTTGACCTTGCTGGCGGGGCAGTTGGAGTTTGCCCTGAATGGTGCAGTTGTTACACTATCCGCCTTCCCTGGAGGCATGGGACTTTATCAGCAAAGCATCAAAACGCTCAGCATAATCTCGCTGCCTACCGCCCCAATACTGATAGTGGAAAACCTCACTACATACTACCAGGCTTTACAGCAACAGGCTTCCGCTTGGGGTCTAATCGTCTACGCGGGGGGCTTCCCACATAGCGGAACCAAGCAGCTCCTTGGCAAACTATCCGCTTTGATTAATAGCAAAAACCCAGCGGTAGAAATCTCCCACTGGGGCGACATTGACTATGGCGGCATCCGCATCTTTGAGCATCTAAAAGAGACTTTCTTTCCTTCGCTACGGCCTTACTTAATGGACACCCTAACATATTTCAATCATGCTGACCAAGGCATCGAATTTGACGAGAAGTATGCCGAGAAGCTAGGCTCACTACTCCAAGCGGACAGTTATCGCGAGTGGCATCCTCTGTTGCTCGAAATGTTAACTAGAAAAATCCGTGTGGAGCAAGAGAGCATAACACCCCTGTGATCGTGACCAGGACCCCGTGCTCCAAGGAACACCTGAACAATTGAGCCCCGCAGCTACAAATGGTACAATGTAGCAAAAACGCTGTTAAGGCCTATTAAAATGGTGCGAGGGGGGGATGCCCGTGATTGACGAACAGCTCATAGAGAAGATACGAAGCTATTTCAGCGCTAAAGATGACACTTATGCTGTCTACCTTTTCGGCTCACAGGCCAAGGGCACCTCCCGCCCCACAAGTGACTTCGACCTCGCTGTATTGTTCAAAGAGGGGTTCGAACCTTACCGGCGTTTTCAGATGAAGCTGCAAATGACTAACGACCTTGAAGATCTGCTAGAGAGCAAGGTTGACTTGGTCGATTTGAGAAGTGCCGACCTTTACTTTATCCACCAGATCATGCTGCACAAAATGTTGCTGT
>Ga0209103_1000574_pt1 | contig 11457 bp, 14 predicted proteins | sample 4C3metaG_FD_184152 | JGI IMG/M metagenome (GOLD analysis project Ga0209103, IMG submission 184152) | Freshwater bacterial and archeal communities from Indian Creek, Illinois, USA - 4C3 metaG (SPAdes) (version 2) | ecosystem: Environmental > Aquatic > Freshwater > Unclassified | place: USA...
TTTTGCTCTTGGTTGATGCTCATAATATTCACCTCCTCACAATATTCTCCTCTAGCCACGTAATCCGGCGGAGGCGTCGGAAAACCCAGCCAAAGGCTACGTTTTATTCTAGCACTTTAGGTTGCGAGGTGCAAGGTATAGGCTTGAGCGTCAGAGCTGACGCCTTGAGCGTCCGCGATGTCCTGTTTGATCTGCTGGCGCAAGGACTCCTGGTCAGCAAATCGCCTTTCGGGCCGCAAGTAGTGGATCAGTTCAACCTCTAGTTCCTGCTCATAAAGTTCAGGCGTAGGAGAAAAAAAGTGCGCTTCCAAAGTGATATTGGCCTGTGGAAAAGTAGGTCGCCTGCCCAAATTGCCGACGCCATAACCCCATACCGGCGAGAAAACGGCGTACACCCCAGAAGGGGGCAGTACCTGTTCTGGCGAAAAATGCAAATTGGCCGTCGGGAAGCCGAGAATACGTCCCCTGCCATCGCCCGTGCCCACTACTCCCTGTAAGGCAAAGGCCCGGCCTAAACAAGCGGCAATGTTGGCTAAATTGCCAGCTAGGATGTCCTGCCTGACCCGCGTACTGCTGGCAACGATGCCGTCGACAAACACCGGCGGCACCTCGACTACGTCAAATGAATGCTGCGCGCCAAGCTCCCGCAACAGACTAGTATCGCCCTGTGCGGCCTGACCAAATCTGTAGTTAAACCCAGCCACCACGGTCGCACCGAGAAAGGATTTTACAAGCACCTCGTCAACAAACTGCGCGGGGGTTAAGGAGGAAAACTCGGCCGTAAAAGGATGTTCGATGAGCACATCCATGCCACAGTTGGCAATCAGGCGGACTCGCTGCTGCCTAGTGGTGATGGCGCCAACTTGGTTCCTGCCGACCAAAGCTCCGGGATGGGGATGAAAAGTGAAGACTACAGCCAAGCCATTCCTTTGGGTAGCTAACTCACGTGTCTTTTGAAAAATCGCTTGATGCCCGAGATGTACGCCATCAAAGGTGCCTAGACAGACAGCGCCTATTTTCATTGCCTTTTCTAATGTCGTTATCAACAAAGCAGTTCTACCTCCTGCGCCATAACCTTGGTCGGGGACAAAAGGCCTGAGCAAACTCTTCCCAGACCGATAAACATGGGCCCATAATAAACTGGGCACTCAAAGGCATCGCTATGATCTACGGCGATACGCTGACCATGGACAAATTGCTGGGCACGAGAAAGGCATAATGCTACGCGCGGCAGATCAACTAGCATCTGCTCTATAGGTATAAGGTGTAGATAGGGGTCTTCAGCCAGACGGGCAATCGAAACACTGTCCTCCGCCGCAAAAGGGCCGCTTCTTTCGCGCCACAGCCTGCCCATGCAAGCGGGCAAAAGAAGACTACGGCCGATATCGTGACAAAGTGAGCGCACGTAAGTTCCCTTAGAGCATGTAATCAAGAGTTCGGCGATAGTCAGTTGCTGCTCGCGGCGCAATTCACCGAGCACGATGCTTTGCACATCGATCATACGGGGTGGAACTTCGATGGTCTCACCCCGCCGGGCCAATTCATATAATTTCTTACCTTTGACTTTTATGGCAGAATACATGGGCGGAATTTGGGCTTGCTGGCCAGTAAAATGCGGCAACACCTGCGCTATATCACTGGCTAAAACAGTGGACGCATCGGCTGTCTCAAGTGTTTCGCCCGAGGTGTCATAAGTATCCGTGGCGATCCCCAGGACTAGCTCGGCACGATATACCTTGGTGCTACCCTCAACGAGGGGGATAAGGCGCGTGGCCTTGCCGAGGGCTAAGGGCAGAACTCCCCTTGCGGCCGGGTCAAGGGTCCCCATATGCCCAACCGCGCGCACGCCAAAGATGCGGCGCACTTGGTTGACGACCGCATGGGAGGTCAATCCATCTTCTTTATAGAGATTGATAAAGCCGTCAGTCATGGTTAAGCACTCGCATAACTCTCGCTAAGACTTCTTGTCGCGCGTGCGCAAGGGCATAGGGCAATGTGGCTCCCGCGGCTGCCCGATGTCCACCCCCGCCAAAAGTTTCGGCAACTTTGCTCACATCAACTCGCCCCTTGGCACGCAAGCTCACCTTGGTAACTTGCGGAGCCATCTCCTTGAGTAAAATCGCCACCTCTACTCCCGGAACAGCGCGCGCATAATCAACCATATCCTCGACTTCATCGGCCTGTACCCCACAGCGCTCTGCGACTTCATATGAAACCTCGATCATGGCCACCCTCTCCGCACTATGTAAGGATAGAGTTGCCAGAGCATGGCGCAAAAGGCACAACTCACCTAGGCTCCTACGTTCTAGGGCTTGTTCCGTGACAAGCCTAGCGTCTGCGCCCCACTCTAGCAAGCGGGCCGCATCGCGAAACAGCTCCGGCGTGGTGTTGGTGTGACGAAAAAAACCAGTATCAGCAGTAAGAGAAGCATAGAGACAAGTAGCCGTTCCTGAGTCAACCTGCCATGCGGCCTGGTCCACCAGGCTCATAATTTGTTGCCCAGTGGCGCTATAAGCATCATCAACCCATGACAGACCCCAAGTCCCTCGGTTTGAGACATGGTGATCAATATTAATCACCTGGCGTTCAGCCACATACTGGGCCGGCAGGCCAGTCCGAGCAAGGTCGCCGCAGTCCAGAATGATAATGCAGTCCGCCGCAAGCGGAAGCCCATCCACTTGAGTAATTACAGGGAAGTAGCGCAACAAAAATTCATAGCGAGCTGGGATGCGGTCAAGGCACGCCACATACGCCTCCTTGCCAGACTGCGCGAGGAGACGTGCTAGGGCCATGGTCGAGCCTAAAGAGTCACCATCAGGTGCGATATGCCCGACCACCAAGAGCTTGTTCGCTCTCTTTAACAGTGAGGCGATTTCAGCCAGCCGAGAATTACTTGCTGTCACGCTCAATATCCTTCAACAGCTTGTTAATATGTGCGCCATGCTCAATGGACTCATCAATGCGAAAAATAATTTCCGGCGTGTGGCGCATCTTAATGCGTTTGCCAATCTCCGTGCGCACAAAGCCGGTGGCGCTCTCTAGGGCCTCTAGAGAGGCCCTTTTTTCTTCCTCGCTCCCTAATACGGAAACAAAAGCCTTGACATGCCTATGGTCGCCAGACAGCTCCACACTAGTCACTGTGGCAAAGCCGAGGCGAGGGTCTTTAAGCAAGCGCAGTATAGCGCTAAGCTCCTCTTTCACTTGACCCCTGAGGCGTTCAGTGCGAAATTGGGACATAACTCTTCCCCCTTGTTAAACCTTAGAATAATTCTTCGGTTGCATCTAGTATCATCCCGTCCGGCAAAGAATCCTCCACAAAGTTAGTAACTGCGGCAAAAGTCTTTTTTACCTCGAGAGAATTGCCGGAAACAACAGCAATGACTAAGCGCGCTCTCTGCCAAAGCTCTTGATGCCCCACCTCGGCGACTGAGACATTAAACCTGCCGCGTGTTTTCGCGATCAGCGATTTCACAATTGCTCTCTTGTCTTTAAGTGACTGCGCTAGAGGAAAGTGCAGCTCCAAAGAAAGCAGCCCTAGGCTTTGCTTCATGAGGACAAGACTTGCTCTCTAACATAAGCCTCGATGATATCGCCCTCTTTGAGATCGTCATAATTGTCAAGGCCAATGCCACATTCGTAACCCGTGGCAACTTCCTTGGCATCATCCTTGAAGCGCTTAAGCGAGCCAATCTTGCTTTCATGAATGATGATGCCGCCACGAAGAAGCCTCGCACCCGCTTGGCGTGTGATCTTGCCTTCTGTAACCATGCAGCCCGCAATGACACCTGAGCCTGTGACACGGAAGACTACACGCACTTCAGCTTGGCCAAGAACTACTTCCTTGAAGACTGGGGCTAGCATGCCCTTAAGAGCGGCGGTAATATCGTCGATTATCTCGTAGATGATGCGGTAAAACCGGAGGTCCACTTGCTCTTGCTCAGCCGACTTGCGGGCACTGACCTCGGCACGCACATTGAAACCAATGATAATGGCATTCGACGCCTTGGCAAGCATGATGTCGCTCTCATTGACAGGGCCAACACCGGTATGGATTACTTTTACATCGACTTCCTGGTTGCTTAACTTCTCAACCGCAGGCCTGAGGGCCTCTACCGAGCCTTGCACGTCACCCTTGATAATCAAATTGAGGGCCTTGGTTTGCCCTGCCTGTACATGTTTGAAGAAATCGTCTAAAGTAACTTTTTGTACCGGTCTTTGCAGCTCTAATCTGCGTAATTCGACCGCTTTTTCCGCCATGGAGCGCGCTAATTTATCGTCTTTCACCACGACAAACTCGTCACCCGCCTGCGGTGCCAGAGAAAGACCATGCAGCTCCAGCGGTGTCGAGGGGGGAGCCTTCTTGAGACGCTTGCCTTTATCACTGACCATGGCACGAACGCGGCCATAGGCACAGCCTGCGACGACAATGTCGCCCACGTTGAGAGTGCCTTTTTGAATAAGCATGGTGGCAATGGGCCCCTTGCCCTTGTCCATATGGGCTTCAATCACAATGCCCTTCGCTGGCCGGTCAGGATTGGCCTTAAGCTCCAAAACTTCAGCTACGGTTAGCACGGCAGCCAGTAAATCTTCTATGCCTTGGCGTTGCAGTGCTGATACTCCCACAAAAATGGTGTCCCCACCCCATTCCTCGGTAACGAGGCCGTATTCAGTAAGCTGCTGCTTAATACGGCTAGGGTCAGCATTGGGTTTATCCATCTTATTTACGGCGACAATGATAGGAACATTAGCTGCTTTGGCATGATTGAGGGCTTCAATTGTTTGCGGCATGACACCGTCATCCGCCGCCACTACTAAAATAGCAATGTCGGTCACTTTTGCCCCGCGTGCCCGCATCTGAGTAAAAGCTTCATGACCGGGAGTATCTAAGAAAACAATTTTCTCATCACCCACGTCAACCTGGTAGGCCCCGATATGCTGCGTAATACCGCCTGCTTCCGAAGCCGTGACATTCGTGCGACGTATGCAATCTAAGAGCGAGGTCTTGCCGTGATCAACATGGCCCATGACTGTAACCACTGGGTAACGATGCTGCAAGCTCTCCTCGGGGTCGATGTCTAGGGTAACTTCTGCCTCTGGGGCCGGCGGTAGTTTTATCTCGAGTTTAACATTCAATTCGGCCGCCAACACCCCCAGAGTATCGAAATCTAGATGCTGATTAATGGTGGCCATCACGCCTAGGTGCATTAACTTAGTAATGATATCTCCCACGGAACGCCCCGTGAGCTTGGCAAACTCACCCACAGTAACCGCACCTTCTATCGTCACTGTGGCCGAGGGCGCGGCATTTGCTCCCGCCGAGGTCGAATTGCCGCCTGGCCTTTGCCCGCGTCCGGGGCCGGCTAACTTGCGATTGACAATATTTGCCGCAGGTTCGGCATGACGTTTATCGCGCTGCCTATTGTCCTGCTGCCGCGTGCCCGGCTTATTGTCGACAGGCTTCTTGGCCGCAGTTGTAGTCGCAGCTAATCTAACCCCTGTGGGAGGCATAGGCAGAGCGTCTACCGGTGCAATCGCTTCCGGAGCCACCAGCGTCGGGGCGGGGTTACTCACGGGCTGCTTCTCGACAAAAGGACGCTTCTTTCTTTGTTTAATAATGACCTCGCGAATCACACTCGCCACCTGCATATCAACCATACTCATGGGGTTAGAAATGTTTAGGTTGAGATCGCGCAGAGCCTCCACGAGAGTTTCTGCGGGCAACTGCAATTCCTCGGCTAACTCAAAGATTCTTATTTTGGACAAGTCGGTCCACCTCCAATGTTCAGGCTCAATTCCTGTAAACGACGGGCGAAATTAGGGTCGGCGATGACCACCAGAGCTCTTCTACTCTTGCCAATGGCATTGCCCAAGGCGGCTTGCGAAAAAAGTGTCAAAAATGGGATGTGTTTATTTTCTGCCATCTGGCGATAAAGAGCCGCCGCCTTCGGCTCGGTATCCTGGGCGAGCACCAGCAAACTCCCTTTGCCCTTTTTGAGGGCGGCAGTGCAGGCCATAGTCCCGCTGACAACAACGCCCGCCCGCTGTGCCAGACCCAGCATTTGCAAAAATTTATCAGTCATGGTGTAGCTTCTCTCTTAAACGAGCGACCACTTCCGGAGGTATATCCGTCTCTAATCCCGTACCTATTCTGCCGCCCTTGAGTGCGGCATCAAGGCAGGGCAGATTGGGGCAAATGTACACACCCCGCCCAGACTTCTTACCCGCAAAATCTACGTCAACTTGGCCTTGCGGGTCACGCACAATCCTAACCAAGTCACGCTTGGGCTTGACAGTGCGACATCCGACACAAGTGCGCTCTGGAACATGTTTCTTTTTCATGGTTCCACCCCTTAAGATTCGGCCTGGCTCTCGCTCTTGATATCAATTTTCCACCCTGTCAATTTTGCTGCCAGCCTAGCATTCTGCCCCTCTTTACCGATGGCCAGTGACAACTGATAGTCTGGAACAACAACTCGTGCCACTTTGGCTACTTCGTCAATATCCACGCGGATTACCTTGGCCGGACTCAAGGCATTAGCTACATATTGTGCGGGGTCACTTTTGTATTCTATGACATCAATTTTCTCGTTGCCTAGCTCGTTGACAATAATTTGGATGCGCATGCCTTTTTGCCCCACGCAGGCCCCCACGGGGTCAACATTGGGGTCGCGCGAGCTGACCGCAACTTTGCTGCGGCTGCCAGCTTCACGAGTGACTGATTTTAACTCGACTATGCCATCATGAATCTCTTCTACTTCTAGCTCGAGTAAGCGCTTGAGCAATCCCGGATGACTGCGGGAAACGGTCACTTGAGGACCCTTCGTAGTTTTGCGCACTTCAAGCACATAGGCTTTGAGGCGTTGGCCCATGCGGTAAACCTCTCCGGGGACCCTCTCGGAAGTAGGCATGACGGCCTCAACTTTGCCCAGATCAATAATTACATTCCGTGCATCGGACCTTTGCACTATGCCCGAAACGATATCGCTCTCGCGATTCGTGAATTCTTCATAGATAAGACCGCGCTCTGCCTCACGAATGCGTTGCACCACGATCTGTTTAGCCGTCTGCGCGGCCACGCGCCCAAAGTTCTTGGGCGTCACCTTCTCTTCGTAGACATCGCCTACTTCGTAGTTAGGGTTAATAGATTTCGCATCTTCAATAGCTATATCAGTGTGAGCATCCGCCACTTGTGCCACCACACGTTTGAGTGCATAGACATTTATGTCTCCAGTTTCGCGATCGACCTGGACTCTAACATTCCCACTGCCACCAAAATTCTTTTTATAGGCCGACACTAGAGCGGTTTCAATGGCTTCAAAAAGAATTCCTTTGTCTAGGTGTTTCTCTTTAGATAGATGATTGATGGCATCGATGAATTCCGAGCTCATTACTTTGTTTCCCTCATTTCATTTTAAAAACTAACTTGGCTTTTTTGATTTGCACCGCGGGCAAGGTCATTACCTCACCATTGGACAAGGCGAGGAGCACATTATCTCCCTCCCTGCCCTGTAGGGTCCCTTGGAACTCATTCTTACCGAGCAATGGCGAAGACAGGCTGATATCTATGATCCGACCAGCAAACACCTCAAACTCATAGTGTCGCTTGAGCACGCGATCTAAACCCGGCGAGGATACCTCTAGGGTGTACGACTGCGTCTGTTCGGGGTAATCCTCCAAAATTTGCGACAGAGCATGAGTTACATCCTCGCAGTCTGTAATGCTTACTGAGCCCTGCCGGCGAGCGATAAGCACTGCAAGTCGCGCGCCACCTCTAGCGGGTAGCCATTCGACATCGACCAAGCAGAGCCCAAGGGCATCTACTACTGGCATAAACAATTCATAGAGATGAAGAACCGTTTGCTGCAAGAATATACACCTCGCCGATTTAACTATTTATGAACGAAAGAGTGGGAAAACCCCACTCTCTGCCGCACACATCATATCACGAAAGACAGACAAGATGCAAGCTTTGCCACAGGCTTAGGCCTCGCTGACACTAATCACCCCAGGCACTTCCGCCAGATCTGAGAGCACATGCAGCAAGGTCACCCCATGGGGTAGCTTGACTTCTAACTGCATGTAAACTTGCTCATCTTCTGCATCGACATGGCTAGTACAGATATTACGCATGCTTATTTCACGTTTCCCAAGGGCGGTGCCAATCTTTCCTAACTGCCCAGCTGTATCAAGCATAACCAACGTCAGGCGCACATAGTGATCCCGATGTAAGTAGGATCGCTCGAGGCGAATGAAGAACACCAAGGTAACATAAACCAAGACGGTGGTCGCTACCGCCCCCACATAGAATCCGGCACCTGAGGCTAGTCCAATTGCCGCCACAACCCACAAGGAGGCCGCCGTTGTCAGCCCCTTGATGCTGAGCCCTTCCTTCATAATGGTGCCCGCCCCAAGAAAGCCAATTCCGCTGACCACTTGGGCCGCCAGACGCGCCGGGTCATGCGGCCCGGGCACATTGCGAAACCCATAAATAGAAATCAGCATAATAAGCGTAGACCCTAGCGCCACCAGAACATGCGTGCGAAAACCCGCCGGTCGATTGAGCCCCTCGCGCTCCAGCCCAATCAAGCCGCCCAGAAGACAAGAGACCCCAAGGCGAGCAATTAGCTCAATATTACCTATCATTATTAGGCCTCCTTGTAGTGCCCAATACCTTGACTATATGCCAGTACATGCGCAGGCGCGACATTAGACCCGCCAGTAAACCCCGTTTCTCTTCCTTCATCACATGGGTGACATCCTCTAGAGGCACATTTACTACCGGAATCTTCGCACTCTGCAAGTGCTTGGTCAGCAAAACCTCCACACCCCACCCCGCGCTGGAAAAGTCAGGCAGCTGCGCCAATTGTCGCGCTGTAATGGCACGTTGCCCTGACAAAAAAGGGGCGATCTTCTGGGCTAAATCTGTGGCCATCCTGCCCTTGCCAAAAATACCGAGCGTCGCTTCGCACTCGCCAGCCCTTATGGGATTTAGAAGTGCCGCGACATGGAGCGGTGTCAGACCGAGCAGATCGCCGTCAAGAAAAAGATACACGTCTCCTGGCACACTTTGTATTCCGGCCTGCATCGCACCGCCTTTGCCGCGGTTTTTCGTAAGGTTCACCACAGTAGCTCCGGCAACTTTGGCGCGACTCGCAGTCTTGTCCTGTGATCCATCGCTGACCACCACTACCTCTGCCACCAGTGGGCACTGAAGAGCGGCTTTGACTACGGCGGCGATTGTGTTTTCTTCATTGTATGCCGGGATTATGACCACACAACGCATCCCTTGGCCCCCTATCTTGTTAAAGTGGACGCCATGCTGCGCACTTCGGCTATCAGTCGGGCCGCAGCTTCTTCGATTGGCATTGTTTCAACCGCTTGCCCTTGCCTAAAGAACACGGCCAGGCCATGGGATAAGGCGATACCCAGATCTGCTTCTTTAGCTTCACCAGGACCATTGACCGCACAGCCCATGATGGCAATGCGCAGCGGCACCGCCGAGTGCTCTGCTAGCTCCCGCTCCACTCTCTCGGCAAGAGCGATCAAATCTCCAGACGTGCGCGCACAGGTAGGACAACTGACCACGTGGAGCCCTTTGGGATATAGCCCTAGACTCATGAGGATCTCCTTCGCTACCAACACTTCCTCTACAGGGTCGGCGGTGAGCGAAACTCGTAATGTATCCCCAATGCCTTGGCTTAAAAGCAAGGCCAGACCAACCGACGAACGAACTGCCCCTTTGAGCAAGGTACCGGCCTCGGTAATACCGATGTGTATAGGAAAAGGAGACGCCGCGGCGAATAGCTCGTTGGCCCGCACCGTCCGCAAAACATCGGATGATTTCAATGAGAAAACGAGGTTAGAAAAACCCCACCCCGTTACTTGCTCTTGATATTCAAGTGCGGCCTCAACGAGAGCAGGAGCAGAAGGAGAATGATGTTTAGCCAGAACATGGGCGGGCAAAGAACCGGAATTTACGCCTATACGCACTGCCGCCCCTAGTCGCGCCGCGGTATCGATTACCTCTCGCACCTTGTGCTCTCCACCAATATTGCCCGGATTGATGCGCACCTTGGCGACCCCGCGTTCTAGCGACCCCACTGCCAGACGATGATCGAAGTGGATATCTGCTTCTAAGGGGACGGGTGAGTCTCGCACTAGCTTTTCGACGCCAAGGAGTGCCTGCTGATGGGGAACCGCGATGCGCACCATCTCACAACCTGCGCGGTGCAAGGCTACAATTTGCCGCAAAGTACTTGGCACATCTTCAGTGGCAGTATTAGTCATGGACTGTATGACGACAGGCGCACCTCCCCCTATCGTCAAGCCACCCACTTGCACAGGCATTGTCTTTTGCCGCACCATTTCCACTCCTAAAAGATATTCAGTCGCTGTAAATCCTGAAAGGTCACCAGAACGATAAGCACCATGAGCATGACAAAGCCAAGAAAGTGAATCATATTCTCTTTCTCGGGTGCTATGGGCTTACCACGCAGACCCTCTATAGCCAGAAACACCAATTTGCTGCCATCTAAGGCAGGAATGGGCAAGAGATTAAACATCCCTAACTGGATGCTGATGATGGCGGCAAAAGACAGCAAATTGGCAAGCCCCATGCGCGCCACCTCCCCCACCATGACCACCATGCCGATAGGACCGGCACCTTCGGCAGGCGTGCGGCCTGTCACCATGCGTCCGATCACAGAAAGAATTTGCGCTGTGAATGCGACCACATCGCGCACTCCAAGGGCTAAAGAAGTAAAGACACCCTGCCGTACATTGGCTGGAGCCACACCGACTAAGCGACGCCCTGTCGCCTCATCAACTCGCGGCATCACCGAAAGGGTGAGACTCTCCCCGCTACGCGCTATCTCGACTGTTATTATCTGCGCCGTTGTTTCCGCGATAGCTCGCTGCAATTGGCCCCACGTGGCGATATCTCGCCCCTCAATGCGTACCACTCTATCCCCGGCCTGAAGTCCCGCCTGTGCGGCTGGCCACTCAGGGTTAACCACGCCGATGAGCGGCTCCGTAGTAGGAACGCCCACCGCCATAAAGATTACGGCAAAAATCACCACGGCCAGAACAAAGTTCATCAGTGAACCGCCGGCCACAAAGATCATGCGTCGCCAGACTGGCTTCGTGTCATAGCGCAGATGAGGTGCTATGGCCACTTTACCCGGCTCATTCTCCTCACCTGCCACCCTGAGAAACCCGCCGATGGGCAACATGCGCAAAGAATACTTGGTGTCCCCCCGTGTATGAGAAAGGAGGACGGGCCCCATGCCTAAGGCAAACTCATGCACTAGCATTCCAGCGGATTTTGCCGCTAAGAAATGTCCTAATTCATGAAAAAACACCAAAACACCGATAATGGCAATAGCCATTAGAATTACCAATACCTACACCGCCCTTAGCTTGATAATCATGGCTGCCTTGCGGCGAGCCCACTCATCA
>Ga0209103_1000575_pt1 | contig 11448 bp, 6 predicted proteins | sample 4C3metaG_FD_184152 | JGI IMG/M metagenome (GOLD analysis project Ga0209103, IMG submission 184152) | Freshwater bacterial and archeal communities from Indian Creek, Illinois, USA - 4C3 metaG (SPAdes) (version 2) | ecosystem: Environmental > Aquatic > Freshwater > Unclassified | place: USA: Indian...
GGCCGCGCGTGCCGCCCAGGCCCGGCCGGCACGCGCGGCCAGGTCGGTGCGTTCGACCTCAACGTCATCCCGTCGGTGATCCTGCAGCGCATCGAGATCCTCAAGGACGGTGGCGGCTCGATCTATGGTTCGGACGCCGTCGCTGGCGTGGCCAATCTGATCACCCGCAGAACCTTCGATCGCCCCGAGCTGATCGTCGACGCCAACCTACCCCAGGCCGACGGCGGCTCGCGTTTCAACATCTCCGGCGGCGGCGGCCTCAACTTCGACAACGGCAGCGTGGTCGCGGCGTTCCAGTACTTCGAGCTGCAGCCGCTGCAGGCCGGTGATCGCGATTTCCTCCAGTGCCAGCGCAACCTTGTCAGGGACGCGAACGGCAATCTCCTGCCGTTCGAGGATCGCTCGGTGAATCGCGGTACGCGCCTCGACGGCTGCCTGAACTTCGGCATCTTCAACGCGGTCGATGACTTTGGCCTGCCGGCGGCGAACCGCCGTTACGTCCAGTCGCCGGACGGCGTTTTCCAAGGGCCGATCCCGGGCTATCGCCTCGGCCGCGTCGTCAACGCGAACCCGGCTGCCGGCACCCCGGCGTTCTACGAGCAGCAGTTCGCGGCTGATTTCCTCGACGAACGCCACATCATCAACGCCAACAACCGCTTCAGCCTGTTCTCGGCGGCGGACTTCAGCTTCGGGGACATCACCTGGAACGGCCAGTTCCTGTACACGTCTCGCGAAACGGCCACCCGCGGCTTCCGTCAGTTCTTCCCGGTGGTCGACGGACGTCCGTTCGGATTTCTCGGTAACGCCCGCCCGCTGATGCCGTTCCGTTCGAACTCCGACGTGAACGTCGACTTCTTCTACTTCGCTTCGGGTTTCGCTGGCGGTTTCGGCGATGACAGCACCTGGGGCTGGCGCTTCGACACCACGTACTCGCGCTCGGACGGCGACTACACAGTGCTCAGCATCGCGCGCGACCGCACCGGCGACCTAGTCTCGAGTCCGGACCGTGACGGCGGCCCGGCGCCGATCAACTACTTCAACCCGGCGCTCCTCAACGGTACCGGCATGGACGCGCTTGAGGCGGCGGTCGGCGAGACGCATACCGGCAACACCGTCTACACGCAGTTCGTTGCCAACGCGACCATCAGCGGCGACCTGTTCGAGATGCCAGCGGGCACTGCGGCCGGCGCTTTTGGTGCCGAGTTCCGCCGCCTGTCGATTAACGACACGCCGAGCGAGCTCGAGCGCACGGGCGGCCTGTGGGGCCAGAGCGCCGCGACCGGCACTGTAGGTAAGGACTACGTGACGGAAGCCTTCGCCGAAGTCGAGGTCCCCCTGCTCGCCGGCCTTCCGCTGGTCGAGGAACTCGTGGTCAATGCCTCGGCGCGTGCGTTCAAGTACGACACGGTCGCCGATTCGGACAGCGTGTGGAGGATCGGCATGGGCTGGCAGATCATCCCGTCGGTTCGCCTGCGCGCGACCAACGGCACGTCCTACCGTGCGCCGGGCCTGTACGAGCTGTTCCTCGGCGACCAGACTGGCTTTGTCGGCCAAATCGCCATCGACCCCTGCGTGTTCTGGGGCACTGATCAGTCCGATCCAGTCGTCCGCGCCAACTGCGCCGCGGCGGGCATCCCGGAGGACTACGACGGTGCCGGCCAGTCGGCGACCATCGTCACCGGCGGCGGTTTCGGCGTACTCGAGCCGGAAACCTCGCGCTCGTTCACCGCCGGCCTAGTGTGGACGCCGGAGTTCGCGAACCTCAGCGCATCGCTTGATTACTTCGAGATCGAGGTCAACGACCAGATCAGCCAGCTCGGAGCCGCCGCGATTGTTGGCAACTGCTTCGGACTGCCGGTGTTCCCCAACGCGTTCTGCAATCTGATCAGCCGCAACAGCGCCGGAGACACGAACCCGTTCAACATCACCGAGGTTCGTGACTCGTTCATCAACATCAACCGCCAGCGCACGGCGGGCTTCGACCTCAACGTGGTGTGGGAAGGCGATTTCTCGTTCGGCCAGATCGAAGCCGAGGGCCAGTTCACCTACACCACCGAGCAGCTCTTCCTGCTGTTCGATACCGCGCAGGCGAGTGGCTTCTCGGATGACGACGTGCTCGGTGAGGTGAGCTGGCCGGTGCTGGTGGGCAACACCCGTGTGTCGTTCGTGCGCGGTGATTGGCGCTACACGTGGTTCATGCGCTACGTCGACGAGACTGAGAACGACTTCGCGCCCGCCACCGGCACCTTCCGCGGCACGCCGAACGCGGTGTTCGATCGCACGGCCGAGTCCCGCCTGTACCACGGCGCGTCGGTGCAGTACAACGCGGATACGTGGACGGCCGTGGTGGGCATCAACAACCTGCTCGACGAGTCGCCGCCGACCATGTCGGCCAGCGGTGGTTCGACGCGATTCGGCAACGTCCCAGCCTTCGCGACCCAGTACGACTGGTTCGGCCGCGAGTTGTTCATGCGCGTCAGCTACCGATTCTGACGGCGCCTCGATGGATGGAGAACGGCCGGGTGATCCCCGGCCGTTTCCTTTCGTGAAAGCCTCGACCAGTCACCTTCAGCACATTGGAATGCGGGCTGAATACACACTAATTTTCCGATATCCCATCCCCTCGAGGTTTCCGCCATGAAACACGCTGCACTCGCGCCCCTGCTGTTGGCCGCCGCGCTCTCGAGCGCCCTGCACGCCCGCGATCCGATCTCGATCGAATCGCTATCGAAGATGCAGGAGATCCAGTCCCTTTCGATGAGCAGCGACGGCCGGCGCATAGTCGCGCTGATCGGCAAAGCCGACGCAGATGAATTCGAAACGTTGCTCGCCTCGTGGGACCTCGACAACCTCGACAAGGGACCTACGGTCACCGCGTCCGGCGACAAGATGAAGTTCGTCGCCGCGTCAGCCCTGAAGTCGGACCACACGTTCGTCATCAGCCGCCAAGAGTGGACCGGTCCTTTGGCCGGCTGCGGCGAAGGGCAATCGATCGGCTCGACCAGGACCTTCGTCATGAAGGCCTACCTCACCGATTCGACCCAGCGGGACTTCAACGAAGCCTTCGCAGGCAAGCGCCGGCCGCAGGGTGTCAGTGAGCAGACGCAGCGCTGCTTCGAGATCGCAGGCTCGGCTGGCCTCGTCAGTACCCTTCCGCTGGACCCCGATCACGTGATCATCCAGCAGACCAACATGGAGACGCTTCGCGGCGACTTCTACCGCTACAACTTGCGCACCGGTGCGACCGAGCTGCTGTTCCGCGGTGGTCGCCGGGAATCGCCAGGGCTGTTCGATCCACGCAACGGCGATCTGCTGACCAAGGTCCTGCTCGAGCCGGTCAGCGGTGGCTTCGAGCAGCGCATCCTGATCCGCGGCGAGAACGGCGAATTCGTCGAGCATAAGGAGCTGAGGACGAACATCAACGACCGGTTCACGATCAATATCGTCGGCCGCGACGAGGCGAGCGGCAAGTTCTTCGTGCTGACGGACAAGTTCTCTGATCTCAAGCAAGCCCGCATGTACGATCCCAAAGCGAAGAAGTTCGACGAGGAACCGCTGGTCGCGCACCCGCAGTTCTCGATAGAGAACTTGGTCCTTGGTACGCGTCCCAGCGACTTTAACCGGGTGCTGGGCTTCACGGTCGGCGCGATGGTGATGGAGACGACCTGGGTCGACCCCGGCCTGCACGCCATCCACGAGGGGCTGAAGCAGGCCTTCCCGGGCCAGAACATCGCCCTCCTCAACTGGAATGATGCGCGCAACCGCATCCTCTTCAGCACCGAGAGCAACCGTCACCCGACGCGCTACCACTTACTCGTCGACGGCAGGCAGGTCAAGCCGCTTGGCGCCGAGCGCTCGGGCATCGACCCCAACGACATCGGCGAGCAGCGCTGGGTGACGTATGCGGCGCGCGATGGCCTGAAGATACCGGCGATCCTTGACCTGCCGGCCGGGTGGACAAAGGACCAGGGCCCGCTGCCAACCATCATCCATCCGCACGGCGGCCCCTGGGCGCGCGACTTCGGCGGCTGGGACGGCTCGGGCTGGGTGCCCTTCCTGACCTCGCGTGGCTTCGCCGTCCTGCGACCGCAGTTTCGCGGCTCGACCGGCTTCGGCCGCCGGCTCTGGCTCTCGGGCGACGGCGAGTGGGGCCTGAAGATGCAGGACGACAAGGACGATGGCGCCGCGTGGCTGGTCAAGGAGGGCATTGCCGACCCCGAGCGTATCGCCATCTTCGGCTATTCCTATGGCGGCTTCGCCGCGGCGGCGGCCGTCGTCCGTCCCGACAGCCCCTACGCGTGCGCGATTTCGGGGGCGCCGGTCACCGATCTTGCGCGCCTCGGCAACACGTGGAGCGAGAACCGCCTGCAGCGCATCGTCCAAGGCGACACAGTCAAGGGCATGGACCCGATGCAGAACACCGACAAAGCCAACATGCCGGTGCTGCTGTTCGTCGGCGATCGCGACGTGCGCACCCCGGCCTGGCACGCGGAGAACTTCTACAAAGCCGTCCGCGACACGGTTACCGCGCGCTTCGAGCCGATCCCCGACAAGCCGCACAGCTTCCCGTGGTATCCACGCCACTCGCTCCGCGTCATGGAGCTGATCGAAGGCTTCCTGATGAACGAGTGCGGCATGAAGCCGGGCGCCCCCCCGAGGGCGACGGCGAGCGTACCAACTTCGCGCTGAGAGGACACCCGCGAGAGTGGATGCAAAGCCCGGCCCTGTGCCGGGCTTCGTTTTTCAAGGCGGGCCAGAGAGCATCCGCAACCGGCAAAGCGCTGCCATCTGCGATAATCACGGCCTGTCTTTGCCGCGATGCCGATGACCACGCCCGCTTCCCTTCCGCCCGCGCCGCCTGCGCCGGCACTCGTCACCACCGCCCTGCCCTACGCCAACGGCGAGATCCACCTCGGGCATCTGGTCGGCTACCTGCAGGCCGACATCTGGGTGCGCGCGCGACGCATGGCCGGCGGCACGACGCACTTCGTCTGCGCCGACGACACCCACGGCACGCCGATCATGCTGGCGGCCGAGAAGGCCGGTACCACGCCCGAGGCCTTCATCGCCGGCGTGCAGGCCCGCCACGAGCGCGACTTTGCCGACTTCGGCGTCGGCTTCGACCACTACGACTCGACCCACAGCATCGGCAATCGCGCGCTGACCGAAGCGATCCATGCCTCGCTGAAGGCGAACGGCCACATCGGCATCCGGCCGATCCAGCAACTGTTCGATCCGGTGCGGAACATGTTCCTGCCCGACCGCTACATCAAGGGCGAGTGCCCGAACTGCGGCGCGACCGAGCAGTACGGCGACAACTGCGAGGCCTGCGGCGCCACCTACGCGCCCACCGAGCTGAAGAACCCGCGCTCGGTGGTCTCCGGTGCCACGCCGGAGCTGCGGATGAGCGAGCACCATTTCTTCGAGCTGGGCCACTTCGAGGCCTTCCTGCGCGAGTGGCTGGCCGGCGACGTGGCCCACCCGGGCGTGCGCGCCAAGCTGATGGAGTGGGTCGAGTCCGGCCTGCGCGCCTGGGACATCTCACGCGACGCGCCCTACTTCGGCTTCGAGATCCCCGGCGCGCCGGGCAAGTACTTCTACGTCTGGCTGGATGCGCCCATCGGCTACCTGTCGAGCTTCAAGGCCCTGTGCGAGGCGAAAGGCTTGGACTTCGGCGCCTTCCTCGACGCTGCGCGCAACGCGAAGGGCGAAACCGAGCTGCACCACTTCCTCGGCAAGGACATCGTCAACTTCCACGGCCTGTTCTGGCCGGCGGTGCTGCACGGCTCCGGCCACCGCACGCCGACGCGTCTGCACGTCAACGGCTACCTGACGGTGAACGGCGAGAAGATGAGCAAGTCGCGCGGCACCTTCATCCAGGCCCGCACCTACCTCGAGGCCGGCCTGCCGCCGGAAGCGCTGCGCTACTACTACGCGCTGAAGAGCTCGGGCGGCGTCACCGACCTCGACCTCAACCTGGCCGACTTCATGGCGCGAGTGAACGCCGACCTCGTCGGCAAGTTCGTCAACATCGCCAGCCGCTGCGCCGGCTTCATCGAGAAGCGCTTCGGCGGCCAGCTCGCCGCCGAGCTCGACGACCCCGCGATGGTCGCGCGCTTCGTCGAAGCGCTCGATGCAGTACGCGGCCACTACCTCGATGACGATGCCGCCGCCGCCGTGCGCGCGCTGATGGCGCTGGCCGACGAGGCCAACCGCTACGTCGACGAGAAGAAGCCCTGGGTGATCGCCAAGACGCAAGGCGCCGACGCCGAACTGCAGCGCGTGTGTACGCAGGGTTTGAACCTGTTCCGCCTGCTTAGCCTAGGCCTGAAGCCCATCCTGCCGGCGCTGTGCGCGCGCGCCGAGGCCTTCCTCGACGCCCCGGTCGCCGGCTGGGCCGATGCCGCCACGCCGCTGCTGGGCCGTGCCATCCGCCCCTACGAGCCCCTGCTCACCCGCATCGAACAAAAGCAGATCGACACCATGATCGACGCCTCCAAGGATTCCCTCGCCGCTGCTGCCGAAGCCGCGAAAGCCGCTGCTGTAGCGGCGGCGCCCGCCAGCATCGAGAAGGCCGCGAAGCCCGCTGCGCCGAAAACCGAACCGGCCAAGCCCGCTGCCGGCGACGCCCCTGCCTTCATCGCCATCGAGGACTTCGCCAAGCTCGACCTACGCATCGGCCGGGTGCTGGAATGCGGGTTCGTCGAGGGCTCCGACAAGCTGTTGCGCTTCAAGCTCGATGCCGGCGAGCTCGGCGAGCGACAGATCTTCTCGGGCATCCGCGCCAGCTACGGCGAACCGGAGAAACTGGTCGGCCGCAGCGTCGTGTTCATCGCCAACCTCGCCCCGCGCAAGATGCGCTTTGGCCTCAGCGAGGGGATGATCCTCTCGGCCGGCTTCGACGGTGGCGCGCTGGCCCTGCTCGACGCCGATGCCGGCGCGCTGCCCGGCATGCCGGTGCGCTGAGCCTGACAGGCGGCCGGGGTCCAACGCCGATGGGCGACCTGCTGTTGATCCTGATCGGCACGGCGCTGGCCAACCGGCTGCTGCTGCGCCGGAGCACCCTGCTGCCCGGCCGGCTGCGGCCGTTGCAGCACGCTGGCCTTGTCGCCCTGGCCTCGCTGTTCACCCTGATCCTGACACTGGGCGTGGCGGCCCTGCTCGAAACCGGCGTGCCGGCGCTGACCGGAGCCCTCGCTTGGCTGCTGGCGATCGTTCCGGCCGTGCTGGCCACCGGCCTGTGGATGCGCCGGGCGATGGCCCAGACCGGGCCCGCGCCGGGGCTGCTCGCGCTGCTCGCCATCAATGCCACCGCTCTGGGTCTCGGCCTGCAGGGCCTGGGCACAGCGGAGGGCGGCCTGCTCCTGAGCCTGCTGCAAGGTCTGGCCGCCGGCCTCGGCTTTGGCCTGCTCCTGCTGCTGTTCACCGCCCAGGACGAACGGCTGGCCGCCACGGCGGTGCCGGCCCCGCTGCGCGGCGTACCGCTGCTGCTGCTCGGTGCCGCCGTGCTGCTGCTGGCCGTTCAACTCGGCCTGCGGGAGCCCTGAGGGCCATGGCGACCATGGGCGCCCTGCTGTTCTGGCTGTTGCTGGTGCTGGGCTTGGGCTGGGCCCTGCGGGCCCTGCTGCGCCGCCATCGACCCGATTACCGGTCGCTCGCCGATCGGATCGATGCGCTGCTGCCGCAGACCCAGTGCGGGCAATGCCATTACCCGGGCTGCCGACCCTACGCCCTGGCCATCGCCCAGGGCGAGGCCGAGATCAACCAGTGCCCGCCCGGTGGCGAGGCCGGCATCCGCGCCTTGGCCGCCCTGCTCGACCGCGAGCCCAAGCCGCTCTCGCCGGTGCATGGCGTGGAAAAACCGCCGCAGGTGGCGCGCATCCGTGAGGCCGAGTGCATTGGCTGCTTCAAGTGCATCGCCGCCTGCCCGGTCGATGCCATCCTGGGCGCGCCGAAGTTCCTGCATGTCGTGGTCGAAGACCTCTGCACCGGCTGCGAGTTGTGCATCCCGCCCTGCCCGGTCGACTGCATCGAACTGCGGCCGGCCGCCCTGCCGATCCGTCTGCTGCCCTGAGGCCGGGGCTCAGGGTGCGCGCGGTGAATCGCCGGCGATGCGCTCGACCCGGTAGCCCATCTCGGCGAGGCGCTGCACGAGGCCATCGGCGCCGACCAGATGCAGGCTGCCGACCGCAACCAGGGTGTCGTCGGTGCCGGCACCGCTCAGGCGGGCGCGGATCACCGGCAACCAGGCCTCGTTGCGGTCGCGGTTGAGCCGGGCGTACAGGGCCGGCTCGCGTGCCTTCAGGTTGGCCGCCATGCCCCAGTACAGGGCATCGGCGTCGCCATCGCGCCATTGCGCATGCAGCCAGGCGACCTCGGCACGCAATTCGCGGCTGCGCGCCACCGCATCGGCCAGTTGCCGACGCTGCAACTCGGGCGGCAGGCCGGCCAGCAGGGCGATCTGCTGCGCCTTGGTTTCCAGCCCCTCGACCGGCTTGCCGGCGCGGGCAGCGCGGTCGGCGAGGTGGCGATCAAGGCCCAGTGCCGGGTCGAGGCCGGCGGCCCGCATGTGGGCGAGGCTGAGGCTCAGGGCCGCCAGCCAGGGCTGCAGCGGGTCGAGGCTGCGCGGGTCGATCCCGACCGAGCGGGCGGCGGCACTGAGTCGCGCCCAGTCCTCGCTGCCGAGCTCGTCACGCAAGCGGCTGCCGTCGCTGCGTTGGCCGGCCTCGATCAAACGCTGCCCGAGCGCAGGATCGAACAGGCTCTCACCAGGCAACTCGAACAGCAGGCTTTCGGCATCGTCGAGGGCGGCGTAGATCGCCGGATGCAGCGGGTAGTCGTCGGCCCGCAACAGGTGGAAGGTGCCGAGCAGGTAGACCGTGCGCGGGCCCTCGCCAACCCGCCAGAGCAGCGGAATCGGCGGCGGCAGACTGTTCCAGCGGCCCGGCGCATGACCTTCGGCGGGCTGGGCCACGGCCGACAGGGGCGCCAGCAACAGCGCCCCAAGAACAAGGGCGCGGGCGAAGCTGCGGCTCACGCGGCGGCATCCGGCGGGCGTGGCTTCTTCTCGCCGGCCTCGATACGCAGATCGAGCCGGTTGCCCGGTGGCGGCAAGGGGCAGGTCGAATACGGCGTGAAGGCGCAGGGCGGATTGTAGGCGCGGTTGAAATCGAGGATGACGCGCTGGTCGGCACCGGGCGGATCGGCGTAAAGAAAACGCACCGCTGCGTAGGTCTCGTGCCCGCTGGTGCGGTCGGCGAAGATCAGGAACAGGCGGCCATCGCCTTCGTCCACGGCCTCCAAGCGGAAGCTTTGGCCGGCTTTCTCGAACAGCACCGCGCCGGGGTTGGGGCGGAACTCCTCCTGCCCCTGCATGTTGATGATGGCGAGGGTCTGGCCGGGCGGATTCGGTTCGAAGCGGCCGACCAGGCGCCAGTCCGGCGTCACCGGAAAATGGTCGATGCCGGTGAAGCCGGTGCGCGTCGGTGCCAGCGCATCGCGCACCCGCAGGGCATAGCGACCCGAGCGTTCGATCACGATGAAACTGGCATCGCCGCCGTTGAAGCCGACCACGGTGGGACCGGCCGGATCGGCGTCGGTGCGCAGCCGCTGCGCGCCCGCCGCGGCGGGTTTGTCATCGAAGGTGACGCCGGCGCCGCGACTGGCCCGGAAGCGCACCGTGCCATCGCCCTCAAGCGTGATCACGCCCAGTTCGTCGGGGCCGACCGCCAACCGCAGGCCACGGGTCGGGCCGCTGCCGACGATGCTGTTGCCGCGTTCCAGCCAGTGCAGGCCGACCAGGGCCAGCCAACCGTCCGGACGCTGCAGGCGTTCGAGGCGTTCCTTGCGCCAGGCCTCCACCGCTTCGGCATGGCGTTGCGCGGCCTGCGCCTCGGCCTTGGCGCGCTGGGCCGCCGCCGCCTGCTCGGCCGCACTCGGGCCTTCGGGACCAGCGCCGCAAGCTGACAAGCCGATCGCCATGATCATCAGAATGCCAAGCAGGCCGGTCGGCACAAGACGGGGGGTAGGCAGTGACTGGGGCATGCGCGATTCCTCATCGTCCACGAAGAAACAGCCGGTCGAGTTCGGCCAATGACAACTGTACGCAGGTCGGGCGACCGTGATTGCACTGGCCGCTGCGCTCGGTGGCTTCCATCTCGCGCAGCAGGGCGTCCATCTCCGGCGGACTGAGCCGGCGATGGGCCCGCACCGAGGCGCGGCAGGCCCAGCCGGCCATCAGCGCGTGGACCGCCTCCTCGACTTTGCGGGTGCGGCCATGCTCGGACAGCTCGGCCAGAGCATCGAGCAGCAAGGGCCGTGGATCGAGGTCGGCCAGCAAGGCCGGCACGCTGCGCAAGGATAGCGACTGCGGTCCGCTGCGGTGCAACTCAAAACCCAGCGCGGCAAGCAGCCCGGCATGCTGTTCGGCGGTGTCGGCCTCGCGCTCGCTCACGGCCAGTGCCAGCGGCACCAGCAACGGCTGGACGCGCAGGTCCTCGGCGGCGTGGGCGGCTTTCATGCGTTCGTAGGTGATGCGCTCGTGGGCAGCGTGCATGTCGACCAGCACCAGGCCCTGTGCGTTCTGCGCCAGCACGTAGACCCCGTGCAACTGCGCCAGTGCGAAACCGAGCGGTGGCACGGTATCGACATCAGCATCGGCACCGGCCGGGCTTGGCGACGGCGAAGCCAAGCGCGTCGACAGAGGTGATGGCGATGGGGCCGCACCGTACAAGGCACGGTAGCCCGCCACCGCCTCGGCCAGAGGAAGTCCGAGCCGTACCGGCTCGCCGGACCAGCCGGCAGCGGGGCCGGAAGGCAGCGCAGTCGGCCCGGCCAGGCCCGGATCAAGGCCCGGATCGACTGATGAGGAGGCTCCGGCACGGGTGCCGGCCAGAGCCTCGTGCAGGCTGCGGAACATGAAATCGTGGACCAGCCGGGTGTCGCGGAAACGGACCTCGTGCTTGGCCGGATGGACATTGACATCGACCCGCCGCGGATCGAGTTCGAGGAACAGCACGAACGCCGGATGGCGGCCGTGGTAGAGCACATCGGCATAGGCCTGGCGCACCGCATGCGCCACCACCCGGTCGCGCACCGCCCGGCCGTTGACGTAGAAGAACTGCTGGTCGCTGCTGCTGCGCGCCGCGCCGGGCAGGCCGATCCAGCCGTGCAGTCGGAGGCCGGCCGCGGCCTGCTCGATGCGCAGGGCCTGCGCCGGAAACTCCGGGCCCAGCACCTCGGCCAAGCGTCGTTCGGGCTCGGCGCTGACCGGCCGGTACTGGCGCAGCAGGCGGCCGTTGTGGAGCAGGCGCAGCTCGATCTCCGGCCGCGCCAGCGCCAACTGCCGCAGCCAATCTTCGATGTGGCCCAGTTCGGTGCGCTCGGCCTTGAGGAATCGCCGGCGCGCCGGCACGTTAGCGAACAGATCGCGCACCTCGACCGTGCTGC
>Ga0209103_1000577_pt1 | contig 11436 bp, 9 predicted proteins | sample 4C3metaG_FD_184152 | JGI IMG/M metagenome (GOLD analysis project Ga0209103, IMG submission 184152) | Freshwater bacterial and archeal communities from Indian Creek, Illinois, USA - 4C3 metaG (SPAdes) (version 2) | ecosystem: Environmental > Aquatic > Freshwater > Unclassified | place: USA: Indian...
GACGTGGACCATGAGCAGCGGAATGTGGCAGAAAAACGCCAAACATCGCCAGTTTTCCCTTGTAGCCGCTAGCCACAACCATGGCCGAGGGGTCTTCGAGTTGTATTTTGAATGTCTGCAGAAGCAATGGTTTCTCTTCAAGGTCGTGGATTAGCATGTTTGTGCATCTGCATGTCCACTCGCATTTTAGCTTTAAAGACGCGACGCCTTCCCCGCTACGACTAGCACAAAGAGCCAAAGATCTCGGTATGTCGGCTCTGGCCATTACCGACCACAACACGCTAGCTGGTGCTATTCGCTTCTACCAGGCTTGCCTGCGCCATAATGTTAAACCCATTATTGGGTGCGAAATCACCCTCGACACAGGACAGCACCTTGTTTTACTGGCGATGAACATCGCTGGCTATAGCAATCTCTGCCGCCTTGTGACAGCCATGCACCTCTTAAACCCTAACAAGAAAACGGAAGCCTCCCTCGCCCTGGTGGAAAAACACAACCAGGATCTCATTTGCTTGACTGCCTGCTCGCAGCCCCAGGTAATTACCCGTGCCTGCCTCACCAATCTCAAGGGGATCTTCGCAGATCGGCTCTACGTTGAGTTAGAAAACCCTCTCACCCAGGAGAGCCCCCGCGTCCTGCGCCAGCTTGCTCATCTCGCGCAAGAACTAGGGCTGCCGCTAGTTGCTACCAATAACGTGCACTTCCTTTCTCCCGCTGACCATCGTTGTCGTGATATTTTAGCTGCTATGGGCGAAAACGTTACCGCTATGCATCTAGGGGCGACGCGCCATCCTAACGGCGAACGCTATTTTAAGAACCACGCAGAAATGAATGCTTTATTTAAGGAGTACCCCGCGGCTTTAGAAAACTCCGCCCAAATTGCCACGCGCTGCAATTTAGAGCTTCCTCTAGGAAGGTACCGCTTTCCCTACTTCCCCTTGCCAAGAGATAAAAGCGATGCCTTTTTGTATTTGCAAGAGCTTTGTCTTGACGGCTTAGGGCAGCTTTATCCAGAAGATCTTGCGCCGCTCCCCCGTCTCAATTATGAGCTCAGCGTTATTCGCGACCTCGGCTTTGTGGAGTATTTTCTCGTCGTGTGGGACATTGTAAATTTCGCCCGCCGCGAAAAAATACGCTACTCCGGACGTGGTTCGGCGGGAGATTCACTAGTTGCCTACGTGCTCGGCATAACCGCGGCAGACCCAGTCGACAACAACCTTATCTTTGAAAGATTTTTAAACCCTGAACGCCGCGGCATGCCCGACATCGACCTAGACTTTGATTCGGCGCGGCGCGACGAAGTTTTAGCCTATGTCTACCGACGCTACAGCGAAAGTAAGGTAGCCATGGTGGGCACAGTCAACACTTATAGTTCACGCAGTGCTCTGCGTGAGGTGGCTAAGGCCCTCTCCTTTTCTCGCGCCGAGATTAACCGTCTCGCCGCCTTTATGCCCCGTACCGCGGCAGATAACATGGAGGCGGCTATCGAGAAGCTGCCGGAGCTATTCTCGTTTCCTAAGGGGCCACGCTATGACGACTTACTCACTCTTTGTGCCGAACTTGAGGAAGTTCCGCGCCATTTGAGCGTGCACTTGGGGGGCGTAGTAATCAGCCGCGAGCCCCTTACCGACCTTGCACCCCTAGAATGGAGTGCTAAGGGCCTTATTATCACGCAATATGACAAAGACGATATCGAAGCCCTGGGCCTTGTTAAGATGGATCTTCTAGGGCTCCGAACACTTTCGGCAATACAGTACACTGTAGAATCTCTTGCCGCGGCAGAAATCTATGTAGATACAGCAAAAATTCCTCTAGACGACCCAAAAACATTCGCCCTGTTGCAATCGACCCACACTGTGGGTGTCTTTCAATTAGAAAGCCCTGGCATGCGTGAGCTCCTAGGTCGACTACAACCAACGACATTTAGTGATGTGGTGGCCAATATTGCCCTTTTCCGCCCCGGCCCCATGCAGGCCGATATGATTTCGCCCTTTATAGCGCGGCGCCACGGTGCGGAAGAAGTGCGCTATAGTCACGAAAGCTTGCGCCCCATCTTGGGCGAGACTTACGGGGTCATTGTCTATCAGGAGCAAGTTCTACAGGTGGCGGCAGCACTCGCCGGCTTTACCCTCGGTCAGGGCGACCTTTTGCGCCGCGCCATGACCAAGAATTGCTCGCAACAAGAGTTAGAGGCGATACGGACGGCCTTTTTGGCGGGATGCCGCGAGCGCCAAGTTGCCACCGAGATTGCGGAGACAGTGTTTACGCAGCTGGCGGCCTTTGCTGCCTATGGCTTCAACAAGGGACATGCCGCGAACTTTGGCCTAGTCTCTTACCATACTGCCTATCTCAAAGCGCACTACCCTGCCCACTTTCTCGCTGGGGTACTCAATCACCAGCCCATGGGATTTTACCCACCGCGCGTTATTCTAAATGAGGCCCGCCTTTCTGGCCTTGATATTTTGCCTCTCGATCTCTGCCATAGCAAGTATAAGTTTACCGTCGAAGGGGGCGCACTGCGCGTCGGCCTGATATCCATCCCATCTTTTACAGCGACCCACTACACCCTTCTTGAGGACAACCGCGCCGCACAAGAGCTGCGAAGCTTAACAGACGCCTGTAGACGTCTCCCCTTCCACGAACAACTGTGGCAAAGTCTGCTCCAGGCCGGCGCACTGGACTGTTTTGGCGCGCGCAGCAACCTGGCGAACACTCTTTTACACTTTTTTGCCACCACAAGAAAGACTACGCGCGGGCAATTTTCTCTCTTGGTTGAGGAGGAGGCAGAAAACTATTCCCCTACTCCCTTGAGTCTCAAAGAGCGCTTGCGAGGAGAACTAAAGATTACTGGGCTCACGTACACCATGCATCCCTTGCGCCTCTATGAAGATTACTACCAGAAGCTCCATATCTCCTACAGTGCGGACCTATTGAAACACGCCCATGGTGCGCGTCTCAAGGTAGCGGGCTTTATCGTGGCAAGGCAAACACCCCCTACTCGGAGCAAGCAGCGGGCGATATTTCTCACTATTGAAGACCCTACCGGCCTGATTGATGTCGCCGTGTTCGCCCATGCCCAGCAAAAATACGCCGCCTGCGCATTAGAGGCGACCCTGCTGTACATCGAAGGCACAGTGCGACGCACCGGCGCACGCGGTGTTAGCATCAATGCGGAAAAAGTCTTAGATTTAAGGAGCGTCGTTACTTCCGCTTGCGGAGCGTTGCCCTTGTCCTAGGCGCGAGAAGACTACCCACTCCTCCACAGACTACAGCCCCACCGACGCGCCACAACACCTCTCTGGCTACTGGCTCCGCCAATACAGCAGCGCCAAACGCCAACACCAATACGCTGTACGTTAAGCCCACTAAACTGCCGTGCAAAAGGGCGCTGCGCCCGCACATCCGCGCCGCATAGCCTCCACCCCACAGCACGCTAAAGACACCCGCTAGAGTGGCAACCAGTGACATATAGTGCTCGGGCAGTGCGGTATAGGCAAATATCAGACTGACGACACCAAAAAGAACGAACGAGAGAAGAATAGCCGCGCCTGTTCCCTTAAGGACAGGTACTATCTGAAACGCCGGCTTCGCCACCTCAACCCCTCGCGCAGGTTTGTGCCCTCGCATTACTCGCGCCATAACCAAAGCCCCCCATCTGCCTTTTGTAAAGACTATTAGCTGGAGAACAACGATATAACTAGAAGTTAGAGGTTGGAGGTTAGAAGTTGGAGGTTGGAGGGAAGAAATGAGCGCTATTTCTTGTTGCTACCTAGGACCTCTAGGACTTCTTTGGCGAAGTCGCCACTTCTGTCTTCTTTAATCGCTTGCCGCATCTGCTCCATTAACCTAACGAGGAAGCGCAGATTATGCAGCGAGATGAGCACAAGGCCGAGCACCTCGTCCGCCTTGATGAGATGTCTCAGGTAGGCGCGACTAAACCTTTGGCAAGTGTAACAGTCACAACCATCTTCCAGAGGGGCAAAATCTTCCGCGTAGGGATTATTGCGCACCACTACTTTGCCAAAACGCGTGAGCGCCAGACCGTTTCGCGCTACGCGCGTAGGCAAGACGCAGTCAAACATATCGACACCCCGCAAGACTCCTTCTACTAGGGCATCAGGAGAACCTACACCCATTAGGTAGCGAGGCTTATGGGAGGGCAAAAGCGGTACGGTGCTGTCGAGAATTTCATACATCAAAGGTTTCGGCTCGCCCACACTTAGGCCGCCGATAGAGTAGCCCGGAAAATCAAATTCTAACATCTTTTCCACGCTGCGCGCCCGCAAATCGTGGTACATCCCACCCTGTATAATGCCGAAAAGAGCTTGTCTGTCGGTGTTATGATGGGCATCATGGCAGCGTTTCGCCCACCGAATGGTACGCTCTAGGGAAGGTAGCACATAGCTCCGTTCGGCAGGATAGGGCGCACATTCATCAAAGCACATTATTATATCTGCGCCGAGGGCATTCTGTACTTCTATAACTTTCTCTGGGCTCAAAAAGTGCTTAGACCCGTCGATGTGGGAGCGAAACTCCACCCCTTCTTCACTGATCTTGCGCAGCTCGTTGAGCGAAAAAACTTGGTAGCCACCGCTATCCGTGAGAATACTGCCCGGCCATTGCATAAATTTATGCAAGCCACCGGCTTTCTCCACCAGCTTATGGCCGGGGCGCAAGTAGAGATGATAGGTGTTACTGAGAATAATTTTGGCACCGATATCTGCTACTTGCTGCGGGGTAAGCGTCTTGACGGTGGCCTGAGTACCTACAGGCATAAAAATGGGCGTAGGAATACTACCATGCGGTGTCTCCAAGGTGCCGAGACGAGCTCCGGTCTGCGCGCAAGTTTTATGTAGAGTAAATTTAATGGCCAAGGGTTTTCACTCCTAAATGATCAACATAGCATCTCCAAAAGAAAAAAACCTATAGCGTTCGCGAATCGCCTCGTGGTAGGCATGGAGCACATTTTCGCGCCCAGCTAGCGCCGAAACCAACATAATGAGTGTAGATTTCGGCAGATGAAAGTTGGTAATTAACCCATCGACAATTTTAAATTTAAAGCCGGGGTAGATGAAGATATCTGTCCATCCCGTGCTCGCCACGACTCGGCCATCCTCTGTGCCGATGGATTCTAGCGTACGCATCGGGGTAGTGCCAACGCAGATGACTCTTCCTCCGGCTTGCTTGGTCTTGGTGATGGTCAAGGCGGTCTCTTCCGACACCTCAAAATACTCGCTGTGCATCTTGTGATCGGCAATGTCATCTACTTGTACAGGGCGAAAAGTGCCGAGGCCTATGTGCAAGGTAAGAAAGACCACCTTAACCCCTTTGGCGCGAACTTCATCTAGCAGCTCTCGCGTGAAGTGCAGGCCCGCAGTCGGTGCGGCGGCCGAGCCTAAGTGGCGAGAGTATACTGTCTGGTATCGTTCCTTGTCGAGCAACTGCTCCTTAATGTAGGGAGGCAAGGGCATCTGGCCAAGCTTATCCAGCATGGCGTAAAAGTCCCCTTCGACAGTAAAACGCACTAACTTGCCACCAGCTTCTGTGTCATCCAAGATTTCTGCCGTCAGTTCACCCTCACCAAATTGTACCATGGTGCCCTTTGACAGACGTTTTCCGGGACGAGCCAGCACTTCCCATTCGAGATGGTGCGAGAGTGGCTTGAGTAGGACAAATTCTACCGCTGCCCCACCCCCTACCTTGCGCCCCAAAAGTCGCGCCGGAAGCACCCTCGTATCGTTGAGCACGAGGCAGTCGCCGGGATTTAAGATTTCTAATACATCAGGAAAACGGCGGTGCTCTACGGCACCGCTGTTCTTATGGAGTACTAGCAAACGTGAAGCTGTTCTCTCTGCCAAGGGGTGCTGCGCTATGAGCTCTTCGGGTAGTTCGAAATCGTAATCAGAAACTCGCAAATTATCGCCTCCATAATGCATGAGTGCGCCACATCATCAAGAATACTAGTAGACTAGGTTGATTAGGTCAACCCCACGGTAGTAATGTAACAATATATCGCGGAAAGTATGCCCAGCCATCGCCATGCCGCGTGCGCCCCACTGACTCATGCCAACGCCATGCCCCCACCCGCTGCCGCTAAAGACAAAACTGGTAGGAACTGCATTGATACTCCTCGTCCCCGCTGCACCTTGCACAACATAGTTTTCGCTGGCTGGCAAAACCTGCCGTCCTGCAGCAGTGGCGACATGCACATTCTGCAGTGAGGACGGTCCACTCACCGACTGGCCGTTGTGCAGAAAAACCTGTGGGTGTGCGGCCGTTACATTGTACATTGTAGAGCGCAAGGCAAACAAGCCTGCAGTGCCATCAAAAAGACGGGCCTGCTGCCTAGTGTAGGTGACTGCGCCCCTAGTTCCGCTGATAACGAGTTCTGCCACCCGGCCGGATTGGTAGCGCCTGGCAACTTGCACCGCAAGAACCGTACCGACATCTCCCCTGTTATGGCGCACAATATTCTGTAGGGTTTGCTGGCTGATCTCTATACGCCAGCTAGTATGTGTACTGCCTGCCGCTGCGGGAAAGGGATCGGGTACTCCGACGAGAAAACTCTGCGGCGCACCGCCCCACACATTCTCTACGCTTTCGGTGTGCCCCCCGCTATCGGAGTGATAGAAGGTCGCAGCCGGGCGACCATTAATTAAGATAATCACTCCCCGCGTCTCGTCTACTGCGCGGCTCGACGCTTCGTGTTCCCAGGCTACCCCGCCGTAAGCTTGACAACAAGTGCTAAGCGTACACAAATCAAAGCCGTCCGCACCATGACGGTTGCGATTGGCATAGGCATAGGTTCTCGCCACTACGGCTTGTGCCTTAAGTGCTTCCAGGGGCCACAAAGCAGGCATTTCACGCGGTACAACCCCCTTAAGATAATCGTCGACGTCCATAATGCCAACGACTAAGAAGCGGTGCGCACCGTTGACGGCAAATTCAAAGCTACCGCGGTGCTGGCGCCCCTCTATACTCATGGCGATATCTGCACCCTGCACTATCTCCGCGCGCAAAACTCTGCGCGGAAGATTGGCAAAGATAAATAAATGACGGCCGTCTTGCCGAATTACTTCTATGCGCCGAAAATCTGTGGGGACTTCGCTCCAAGTAAGCAAAGGCGTAAGTGCGGCAAGTTGGGTGCGCAAACGCCCTAGCCCTGCGGTGTCTACCTCCCTGCCGGCGGCTAGGCGAAAAGTACCATCGAAGAAAACGGTGGCAGAAATACCCGCCGCTACGAGGCTAGCCCTCTGTAATTCGGCCTCGTCGCGCGAAGGAAAGGCAAGGTCAGTGACGAGAAACATGGCGCCACGCACATTAGCACCCTCTAAGCCGGCTTGCTGCAAAGCTGGCAATGCCAGGAGCGCCTGCTCAGACGTAAAAAAGAGCCCCCCTACTGCTAAGAAGCCGGCGCTTTCCTGCAGCACAAAGCTAGGTTGCAAACTAGCTGGCCAGCGAGACAAGGTATTTTGTGCTTCAACTAGTGTAGCAAAGGGCCCCACTTGCAGGCGAATGGCTTCGCGCTCGATGCGCCAAGAGCCCGCATCATCGACCATAATACCTGAAGTGTTGTCGAGAAAATCGGCCATAAAAAACCGCACCTGCCCACCGTAGCGCAGCGTTACCGCGGGCAGAGTCAGACTGCCACTATGCAGGCCGATGCGCAACGAGCTCGAAGAAAGCGTTCCTCCGTCGGCAAACAATGGGCTACCGTACCAGAGAGGCATGCCCAGCAGTAGCAGGCCAATAAGGCCAATGATAAACAGGCGAGACTTTGCGGCAAAAAATGACATCTTGCACCTCTCTCGTCCAGATAATTTAAGTGCTAATTTCGACGGTTACGCGGAACTTCCTCTACGATTGAACTGGTAATTGTTTGCTGGAACCTTGAACTAGGGCAGCGATGCCTTTATCAGCGACGCGCTCGCGCTCACTCAGGAAACACCCACAGTATTTTTGTCGATACAGTGCGCGCTCACGGGCGAGCCGGTAAGTGAGCTTGAAATGTGAACGCCAGTCGGCATAGTGGAAGGCTACGCCAAAGCGTAGGGCGGCCTCGTCCCCTGCTCGCTTAATCTCTTCATGCTGTTGGAAGGGGCTAATTAAGAGTGTTGTACTAAAAGCGTCATAACCCTCTCTCGCTGCAAGTTCGGCCACCTTACTTAGGCGCAGCCCATAGCAGAGGTAGCAGCGCTTGGCGGGCTCTTGTAGGACTGCGTCTTGCCAACTTTCGCGGTCACCGCTCCTGTCAAGACAGAGAGCTAGCCCCACACTGTGACAAAAAGTCTCCGCACCCTGCAGCCGCCTCTCATATTCTTCGCAGGGATGGATATTAGGGTTAAAAAAGTACCCGGTCAGCGCATGGTCAGACTCACGCAAATGTTTGACCACGTAAGTCGCACAGGGACCGCAACAAATGTGGAGAAAAATGCGCACTACCACAACCTCTGCTGTGGTGATGATTCTGGCGGCACTTGCCCCATGTAGGACCAACCGAGCCGAGTGACCACCCTGCCGCGCGGCGTGCGTTGAATAAACCCCAGCTGTAATAAATACGGCTCTATGACGTCTTCAATGGTCTCAGTGGCTTCGCTAACAGCAGCGGCGAGCGTGTCTAGCCCCACCGGTCCGCCTTCAAATTTACTGATCATGGTCGTAAGCAGCTTCTTGTCAGTCCCATCAAGCCCCAGGGCGTCGACCTCTAGGAAGGCAAGGGCAGAATCCGCTAGTGCCGCCGTTATGTTGCCCTCGCCTTTAACCTCGGCAAAATCACGCACACGCCTAAGCAGGCGATTTACAACGCGGGGTGTACCCCTTGAGCGCTTAGCGATTTCTTTTGCACCCTGGACATCTACTTGGACGTCGAGAATGCGGGCGGAGCGCAACACTATCTCTTCAAGTTCTTCGTGCGTGTAAAATTCGAGTCTACTGATGACCCCGAACCTATCCCTGAGAGGGGACGATAGGGACCCCGCCCGAGTGGTCGCGCCGATGAGGGTAAATTTAGGTAGGTCCAAGCGTATGCTTCTCGCGCTCGGCCCCTTACCAATAATAATATCTAGCGCATAATCCTCCAGAGCTGGGTAGAGCACCTCTTCTACGGCACGACTCAAACGGTGTATTTCATCGATAAAGAGGCAGTCATATTCGGACAGGTTCGTAAGCAAGGCCGCCAAGTCCCCAGGGCGCTCAATGGCCGGCCCTGAAGTAATGCGTAAATTGACGCCGAGTTCATTGGCAATAACAGTGGCTAGCGTCGTCTTTCCCAAGCCCGGGGGCCCATACAGAAGCACGTGATCAAGAGCTTCGTGGCGCCGTCGCGCCGCTTCAATAAAAACCTGCAAATTACCCTTGACTTTTGTCTGACCGATATACTCGCGCAAGTAGCGTGGCCTCAGGCTACCCTCGACATTTTCATCCCCCGCCTGCGGAAGGGGGTTCACTACGCGCTCTGTCATCTCTCTACCGTCCTTCTGCCATGGTCCGTAGTACGGCCTTCAACAGTTCCTCTACCGTCGCGTCCACGCCAAACAGTGCCCTCGCCTGCTTAAGGTGCTTGCCCACTTCTTGTTCTAGATACCCGAGACTAAGAAGCGCAGCCAAAGCCTGTCCTTCTGCCCCGCTCACGGGATGAGCCGAGATGGTTGCCACGATTCCCCCGGCATCGCCCATGTTGCGGGCAATTTTCTCTTTTAACTCGAGCACCAGCCGTTCCGCGGTCTTCTTGCCTATGCCCTGTACCTTTGTCAGCCAGCCCAAGTCATTCGTGACGATGGCACCATAGACTTCGGCCGCACTCCCTGCACCGCATATATTGAGGGCCGCCTTCGGCCCTATCCCAGTGACAGTCAGGAGCATTTCAAACAGGGATAAAGACTCTATTTCAGGAAAACCATAGAGAGATAACTCGTCTTCTCTGACGAGAAGATAGGTGTAGAACTTAACGGCATCTTCGAGGCGCAAAGGTTCGAGCGCCCGCTGTGCCGTAAAAATACGGTAGCCTATACCATGATTCTCAATAATGGCAGCTTGAGCAGTCTTGGCTTTCAATTGGCCAGAAATATAGCTGTACACTAGCCCTTCGCCCCCTTCCCTATAGCCTGGGAAAACCGGTATGACTGCAAATGACAGAGCGCTATCGCTACCGCATCAGCGGCATCATCCGGACGAATAACATCCTTTAGTCCAAGCATTGACTGCACCATGCGCTGTATCTGCCCCTTATCGGCTCTGCCAAAGCCGGTCAGCGCCTGCTTAACCTGCAAAGGGGTATACTCCGCGGCAGGTATGCTCTGATTGGCAAGCGTTAAGAGGATAACGCCTCTAGCTTGCGCGACCGCTAGGGCTGTGGTCACATTGGTGTTAAAAAAAAGCTGTTCAACGGCAGCAGCGTCAACTCTGTGGCCTTCAAGCACTGCCGTCAGTTCGCTAAAGATAATCTGCAATCTCTCGGCTGCGGGAAGAGTTGCCGGGGTGCGAATGCAGCCTACGCCCTTAAGCACAAGTTTCCTATCTCTCTCCTCAACCAAACCAAAGCCGGTCATAGCGAGGCCTGGATCTATACCCAAGACTAACATCCCTATCCCTCCCCCCTGAACATTAGTTCGCCAGGCCCCCTGAGATACCTTCACAATTCGCAAAAACAAAAGACCGGCTTGCGCCGGGGCATCATCAACTCTTTTAGAGTTTGGGGATGGGTGGCAGGCGTTTCTTATGTGAGCTGGTGGCAGCTAGGTGATCTACCCTCTCTTTTACATGTGGAGCTGCCTCACCTGTGAGAATGTATTCATCTAGTTCCGTGTAGGTAAGTCCCATCTCGCCTTCATCGGTCTGCCCAGCCCACAACCCCGCAGTAGGAGGTTTATCGATAATAATTTGTGGTACCCCCAAGTGCTTTGCCAACTCGCGGACCTCGGTTTTGACCAAGCCGGCCAGAGGCATAAGATCCACTCCGCCATCCCCATGCTTAGTAAAGTAACCGACGGTCAACTCACTGCGGTTACCTGTGCCTAAGACGAGGTACTCATGAAGGCTAGCATAGTAGTAGAGCGCCGTCATGCGTAGCCTTGGTTTGACATTAGCCAAGGTCAGAGGTGATACCGCGGTGCCGTTCTGGCGTCCGAGGGCCAGGGTAGAAACAAGGTGGTCAAAAGAGGACGACAAGTCGACTGTAAGCATATCGAGGCCAAAGGTCTCTGCTGTGAGCACGGCATGCTCACGATCTAGCGGGTCGGAGTGGCATGGCAAGAATACCGCCAAAGCCTTGTGTGGAAAGGCACGCTTGGACAACCCTGCCACCACGGCCGAATCGATACCTCCACTCAGCCCAAAAACGACACCCTGCATGCTTGCCGACTCGACTTGCTTAGTAATCCAAGACACGAGCTTACTCGCTACCGTGGATGCCTCCATGAGAAGTCCCCCCTTACTAGA
>Ga0209103_1000579_pt1 | contig 11387 bp, 11 predicted proteins | sample 4C3metaG_FD_184152 | JGI IMG/M metagenome (GOLD analysis project Ga0209103, IMG submission 184152) | Freshwater bacterial and archeal communities from Indian Creek, Illinois, USA - 4C3 metaG (SPAdes) (version 2) | ecosystem: Environmental > Aquatic > Freshwater > Unclassified | place: USA...
CCCAATGCCCGGCTGGAGCAGCGCGGCAAGGCGGTGGCTGGGCCGAAGCAGGGCCTGCGCCGGCTGCCCTACATGCTGGGACACCTGGCGCTGGACCTCCTGCCCATCCTGGGGTTTGGCGCGGCGGCGCTCTCCGTCATCGCCTCGCTCCCCATCTGGCCATCCAACAAGCTGGTGATGGAGGCGGTCACCTTCGCCTACATGGCCGCCCGCGCGGTGATGGCGGTGGGCCGCCTGGTCTTCGCGCCCGGCCTCACGCGGCTGCGCCTGATCCGTTGCGATGATGAGACGGCCGCCTATGCCACGCTCTGGATCCGCCGGATCGCCTTCACCGGCGTCACCTTCTACGCCGCGGCCGAGGTGGCGATGCTGTTTGGGCTGCCGCAGGGCGCCCATGAGACGATCTGGCGCTTCGGCCTGCTGGTGCTCTCGCTGCTGGCGGCGCTGATCGTGCTGCAGAACCGCGCCGCCGTCGCCTCGGTGCTGGACGCGCCGGACCTCGCCCCTGGCGATGTGCCCACCCGCAGCCGCATGGTCATGCGCGCCGCGCGCTCGCGCATCGCCGAGGCGTGGCATGTGCTGATGATCCTCTGGCTGCTGGCCGCCTGGACAGTCTGGGCGCTGGAGATCGAGCGCGGCTTCGAGCGGCTGGCCTCGGCCTCGCTCGCCACCATTGGCATCGTGGTCGGCGCCAAGCTGCTGGATGAGGGCGTGCGCCGCCTGCTGGACCGGCTGTTCCGCATCAGCGCAGACCTCTCGGCCCGCTATCCCGGCCTGGAACTGCGCTCCAACCGCTACCTCCCGATGCTGCGGACATTCGTCTCCATGGTGATCGTCGCGATCAGCATCGTGCTGCTGCTGGAGGTCTGGGGGCTGAATTCACTGGCCTGGTTCGGCAATGGCCGCTGGGGCGGGCGGCTGATTGCCGGCATCACCTCGCTCGGCATCACGGTGGCGGTGGCGCTGCTGGTCTGGGAGGGGGCGAATGCCGCCATCCAGCGACATTTGGCGCGACTGCCCAAGGATGGCTCGGCCGCGCGTTCGGCCCGCGTGCGGACGCTGCTGCCCATGCTCCGCACGGCGCTGGGCGCGTTGCTGATGGTGACCGTGGGCCTGACGGTGCTGACCGAGATCGGCATCAACGTGGCGCCCCTGCTGGCCGGTGCCGGCGTGCTGGGCCTGGCCGTCGGCTTCGGCAGCCAGACGCTGGTGCGCGACGTGATCACCGGCATCTTTCTCCTGTTCGAGGATGCGGTGGCGGTGGGCGACACCATCACCGTGGGCGGCATGTCCGGCACGGTGGAGGAACTTTCCATCCGCTCGATCAAGCTGCGCGCGCTGGATGGATCGGTGCATATCGTACCCTTCAGCGCGGTGACGACAGTGACCAACCAGACGCGCGATTTCGGCTATGCCGTGCTGGACGTGGCGCTGGACTACTCGGCCGATACGGACCAGGCGGTGATGATGCTGCGCCGGGTGGGCGAGAGCATGCGCGAGGACGAGGCCTGGGCGCCGCAACTCCTCGCGCCGATGGAAGTGCTGGGCGTGGACAGGATGACCGATGCGGGGGTGATCGTCCGCGCCCGCGTCATGACACCGCCGGCGCGGCGCTGGGCCGTGGGGCGCGAATTGAACCGCCGCGTGAAGCAGCATTGCGACGCCGCCGGCATCCCGCTTTTCGCGGCCGTGAAGGCGGCGGCAGCCGCGCAGCCCGTCACGCCAGCCGTGCCAGCCAGATGACGGCGACGCCGCCGAGGATCGCCAGGAAGTAGCTGCGCGTGCCGATCATGATGCCGGTGACGGCGGCGGCCGCAATCAGGCTCGGCCAGCCGCCCGTCACCAGGGCGGGCGTCACGAAGGCCACGAAGATGCAGCCGGGCATGTGCCCCAGCATCGAGGTCACGAAGGGCGGCGGGCGGAAGGCGCGCAGCAGGGCATAGCCACCCGCCCGCAGCAGATAGGTGGCGAGCGCCATGCCGAGGATGGCCAGCAGCACGTCCCATCGGAGAGACATTCGTAAGGCCCTTGCGGCTCGGCCCCGGCCAGCTTGACCGGGCTCGGGCCTTCTGCCCGCCTTCGCGCCCGTTGTGAACCCGCCACCCCATTGCGACGATCGCCCGAACCCGCGACCATCCTGTCCATCAAGGGCGAGGGTGGAAGCCATGGGCTATGCGATTCTGGGCTGGGATGGCGAGGATGCGGGCGCCGCCAAACGCCGCGCCGCCGTGCGGGACCGCCACATGGAGGTGATCACCCGCTGGGTGGCCTCCGGCCGGCTCAACCTCGCCGTACCATTGTTCCGCGCCGATGGATCGGTCGCCGGCTCGCTGATGGTCCTGAATGACGAGGATGAGTTGGGCGCGCGGGAATACCTGCTGGAGGAGCCCTTCGCGCGGGATGGCGTCTGGCTCAGCTATCAGATGCGGCCCTATCGCATCGCCCCCATGAACTACCAGCCGCTGCCCTCGGGGCCCATGCCCACCAGCATGACGCATTGCGTCGTCATCGCCGAGGATGCGGAAAACAGCGTCGAGCGCCGCATGGCCGTGCGGGAGCCGCACATGAAGCGCGTGCAGGGCTTCGCCGGGCAAGGCGTGCTGGCCTGCGGCGGCGCGCTGCTCGGCCCCAAGGGCGAGATGCTCGGCTCCATCGCCATCACCCGCCACCCGACGGAGGAGGAGGCCCGCGCCTGGTGGGCCGATGACCCCTATGTGCAGAATGGCGTCTGGCAGAAGATGCGCTTCTACCCCACGCGTTTCGCGCCCTTCCCCTACAAGCCGCTGCCCCGTCCTGAATGAGCAAGCTGGTCGAATACGAAGACGCGCCGCCCGAGGTCCGCGCCGTCTTCGACGACATCAAGGTCAAGCGCGGCGTGGCCGATGTGAACAATTTCTGGAAGGCGCTGGCGGTGCATCCGCCGACGCTGGCGCGGATCTGGGCCAATTTGCAGCAGGTCATGGCCCCCGGCGCGCTCGACCCGCTGGTCAAGGAGATGCTCTACCTCGCGGCCAGCGCCACGGCGGGCTGCCAGTACTGCGTCGCCTCCCATACCGCCGCCGCGCGCGCCAAGGGGATGAACGACGCCATGCATGGCGAATTGCTCGCCGTCATCGCCATGGCGGCCGAGACGAACCGGCTGGCCGAGGCGTTGCGCGTGCCGGTGGACCCGCAATTCGGATGAACGCCACGCTGGCCGGAATCGGCGCGCTGCTGCTCTGGGCGTTTCTCGCCATCCTCTCCCGCCTGGCTGCCGGGGTGCCGCCCTTGCAATTGACCGCGATGAGTTTCGCGGTTGCCGCCGTGCTCGGGCTTGGCGTGGTGGCGTTGCGAGGCTCATGGGGGGCGCTGCGGCAGGGGCCGCTGGCCTGGGCGCATGGGGTGGGCGGGTTGTTCGGCTATCATGCGCTGTATTTCGCGGCGCTGGCCTTCGCCCCGGCGGTGGAAGCGAATCTCCTGAATTATCTCTGGCCGCTCCTCATCGTGCTGTTCTCGGCGCCGATCCTGGGGCTGCGCCTGGGCGGGCGGCGGTTGCTCGGCGTGGGGCTGGGCTTTGCCGGCTGCGCCCTGCTGCTGGGCGGTGGCGCGCGATTCCCGGCGGAGGCCTGGTTCGGCTTCCTCTGCGCCATTGGCTGTGCCTTTGTCTGGGCGCTGTATTCCGTCACTTCCCGCCGCCTCGCCGCCGTGCCGACCGAGGCGGTGGCGGGATTCTGCGGCGGCGCGGCCCTGCTCGCCCTGCTGGCGCATCTGGCCCTTGAGCCGAGCGTGATGCCCGATGGCCGGCAGGCGCTGGCGGTGCTGCTGCTTGGGCTGGGGCCGGTGGGTGCCGCCTTCTTCCTGTGGGATTGGGGCATGAAGCGCGGCGACCCCAGATTGCTGGGGACGCTGGCCTATGCCGTCCCGGTGGCCTCCACGCTGCTGCTCGTCGCGGCCGGCGCGGGGAGCCTCAGCTGGAACCTGGTCCTCGCTTTGGCCCTGGTGGCGGGTGGCGGCTGGCTGGCCGCCACCGCCGATGCGGGGAGGGCCTAGGCCCCCTCGCAGCCCTTCTCGCGCAGGCTGGCCAGCACCCAATCGCGCGGCCAGGAGCCGGCCTGGATCTCGCTCTCACTGCGGATTTCCTTGGCCTGATGCGCCTCGGCCGCGGCGATCACCGCCTCGGCCTCATCCATGGGCACCACCACCACGCCATCCTCGTCGCAGCAGATCAGGTCCCCGGGCATCACCACCTGGCCGCCGCAGGAGATCGGCGTGCCGATTTCGCCCGGGCCTTCCTTCCAGGGGCCGGCCGGGGTGTGGCCGCGCGCCCAGACGCCGAGCGACATTTTGGCCAGCGACGCGACATCGCGCACCGCGCCATCCAGCACCACGCCCGCAATGCCGCGCTTGGTCGCATGGCCGAGCATGAGATCACCCATCAGTGCCACCGAGAGATCGCCATTGCCGTCACAGACGATGATGTCGCCCGGCTGCGCCATGTCCACTGCCCGGTGCAGCATGAGATTGTCGCCCGAGCGCGCCTTCACCGTGAAGGCGGGGCCCACCATGCGCTTGTGCGCGCCATAGGAATGGAAGGTGCCGCTGAGCGACTGAAGCCGGTTCATCACATCGCCGATATTGGCGGCGGGCACGCGGGCGGCGCGGCCGATGATGGCGGGCGCGACGCGCGCGGTGATGGGGCGGATGCGAAAGCCGATGGTCATGGGAAAATCCTTCTCGATTCGCGCCAATGCCACCACGCGGAAGGCGATCGGGGAAGCCCGCCCGGTTTTGGACGAGCCTAGCACCGCATCCATGACGATTCGCAGTCGTTCCCGTGGCGCCCCCGCGACATGCGTGCAGCGCGGGGGTCATGGAAGATTCACGTGCGGAGCGAGGATTTTCCACTCAAGAGCGCATTCATCCACAGGACGGAGCATGGGTCTGATGCCGCCACGTGATGAGAAAATCCGGGTCCGCAGCGTCTTCGTCTCGGACATCCATCTCGGCACCAGGGGCGCGCGCGCCGACCTGCTGCTCGACTTCCTCGCCCGCGTGGAATGCGAGCAGCTCTATCTGGTGGGCGATGTCATTGATGGCTGGCGGCTGCGCAAGACCTGGTACTGGCATGCCGAGTTCGACGCCGTGATGCGCGCCGTGCTGGACCATGCCGAACGCGGCACCCGCGTCACCTACATCCCCGGAAATCACGACGAGATGTTCCGCGAATGGCTGGGGCTTGAGATCGCCGGCGTGAAGCTGCTGCGCGAGGCGGTGCACGAAGGCGCCGATGGCCGGAAATTCCTGGTGATCCATGGCGATGAATTCGACGGCGTCATCCGCTACGCCAAGTTCCTCGCCTATCTGGGGGACTGGGCCTATGACACGGCGCTGGTGCTGAACCGCTGGTTCAACCTGGCCCGCCGCAAATTCGGCTACCCCTACTGGTCGCTCAGCCAATGGCTCAAACGCCAGGTGAAGGAGGCGGTGAAGGCGATTGACCGCTTCGAGGTGGCCCTGGCCGGCGAGGCGCGGCGGCGCGGCCTGGATGGCGTGATCTGCGGCCATATCCACCATGCCGAGATGCGTCTGGTGAACGGCATCATGTACATGAATGACGGCGACTGGGTGGAAAGCTGCACCGCCCTGGTCGAGCACGCCGATGGCCGCTTCGAGTTGCTCGACTGGGCCACCGTCCAGCGCGCGCCGCAACCCTGGCGCGAGGCGCTTCCCGCCTGATGAAGCTGGCCATCATCTCCGATGCCTGGCACCCGCAGGTGAATGGCGTGGTCCGCACGCTGGAGCGGGTTTCGGCTGAACTCGCCACGCTGGGCGATGCGGTGGAGGTGATCGGCCCGGATCGTTTCCGCAATTTCGCCATGCCCGGCTATGCTGATATCCGCCTTGCGGTGCTGCCGCGCGCCGGGCTGGCCCGCATGCTGGACGAGATGCGCCCCGATGCGCTGCATGTGGCGACCGAAGGCCCGCTCGGGCTGGCAGCACGGGCCATCGCCGCACGGCGCGGCTGGCGCTTCACCACCAGCTTCCACACGCGCTTCGCCGAATACGTCACCGCGCGCACCGGCATTCCGCCAGGCGCCACCTGGGCCTTGCTGCGCCGCTTCCACAATGCCAGCGCCGGCACCTTCGCCGCGACGCCGACCCTGCGGGATGAGCTGGCCACCCGCGGCTTCCGGCGCATCCTCCCCTGGACGCGCGGCGTGGACCTGCGGCTGTTCCGGGAGGGCGAGCGCGATGCCTGGGAGGGCCTGCCCCGCCCCATCTTCCTCTATGCCGGGCGCGTCGCGGTGGAAAAGAACATCGCCGCCGCCCTCGATCTCGACCTGCCCGGCAGCAAGGTGGTGGTGGGCGACGGCCCGCAGCGGGCCGCCCTGCAAGCCCGCTACCCCGCCGTACATTTCGCCGGCTGGCGGCATGGCGAGGAACTCGCCCGCGCCTATCGCGGCGCCGATGTGATGATCTTTCCCTCCCGCACCGACACATTCGGCCTGGTCCTGCTGGAATCCATGGCCTGCGGCACGCCTGTCGCCGCCTTCCCGGTGATGGGCCCGCGTGATGTGGTGGGGCCGGGCGGCGTGCTGGACGAGGACCTCCGCCGCGCCTGCCTCGCCGCCCTGGAAGTGCCCCGCGCCCAGGCCCGCGCCCAGGCCGAGCGCTTTTCCTGGCCGGCCAGCGCCAGGGCCTTCCGGGAGCATCTGGTGCCCATCTGAGAGGGGCCGCACTTGCATGGCGCGCGCCGGCATGCGACCCGCGCGGAATATGTTCGAGAATTTTGCATGCTGCGCCGGCTGACGCGCCATGGGGCCTTCAAGGCCTTCGCTGCCAATCTGCTGGGCCTCTACCTCGCGCTGGTTTATCGGACCACGCGCTGGCGCCTGATCGGCGGGGGGGAAATTGACGCCGCCTTCGCGCAGCATGGCAACGTCATCGCCGCTTTCTGGCACGAGAACCTGCCCGCCATGCCGCATCTCTGGCGCACCGGGAAGGCGCGGGCGGGCATCCCCTCGGCGCATGTGCTGGTGTCCCGGCATCGCGATGGCCGGCTGATCGGCGATGTGGTGAAGCGCTTCGAGCTGAACATGATTCATGCCTCAACATCGAAGGGCGGTGCCGCCGGCATGCTCGCCATGACGCGGCTGCTGCGGACCGGCTCGATGATGGTGATCACCCCCGATGGCCCGCGCGGCCCGCGCCGGGTGCCGGCGCCCGGCGTGGCGCAACTGGCGGCGGTGAGCGGCAAGCCCGTGCTGCCCTGCGCCGGCCGCTTCGCCTGGGCCATCGGGCTGCGCAGCTGGGACAGGATGGAGATCCCGCTGCCCTTCGGCCGGGGCGTCATCGTCGCCGGCCCCGCCATCATGGTCCCGCGTGACGCGCCGGAAGCCGCGCTGCCCGCCATCAACCAAGCGCTGAACGCCGCCTGCGATGCCGCCGATGCGGCGCTCGGCAAGCCGCGCAGATGAGTGGCGCCTGGCATGTGCTGGCCAGCCTTGCGGCCCCCGCGCTGCGCTGCAACCTCCGCCGCCGCGTGGCGCGCGGCAAGGAGGAGGCGGCCCGCCTGCCGGAGCGCGAAGGCCATGGCGCGGCCCGCCCGGCAGGCCGGCTGCTCTGGCTGCACGCCGCCAGCGTGGGTGAGAGCCTTTCCATCCTGCCGCTCATCGAGGCCCTGGCCGAGCGTGACCCGGCGCTGACCATCCTGGTCACCACCGGCACCGTCACCTCCGCCCGCCTGCTGCCCCAGCGGCTGCCCGAGGCGCTGCGGGGCCGTGTGCTGCACCGCTACGCGCCGCTCGATGTGCCCGAATGGGTGGAACGCTTCCTGGATGGCTGGCGGCCGGATGCGGCGGGCTTCGTGGAGAGCGAGCTTTGGCCCAACATGCTCGCCGCCACCCATGCGCGCGGCATTCCCCTCGCACTGCTCAATGCCCGCATTTCCGGGCGCACCAGCCGCCGCTGGGCACGCTGGGCGCCGGGCTTCGCGCGGCAATTGCTGGACCGCTTCCAGCTCATCATGCCGCGCTCGCCCGAGGATGCGGAACGCCTCCTGGCGCTGGGCGCGCGAGGGTTGGCGCCGCCGGGCGACCTCAAGCTGGCCGCGCCCCCGCTGCCGGCTGACGAAGGGGCTCTCGCTGCCTTGCGGGATGCCATCGGCACGCGGCCCGTGCTGCTCGCCGCCAGCACCCATCCGGGCGAGGAGGCGCAGATCCTCACCGCCGCCGAGGCGCTGGTCCGCGACTGGCCCGAACTGCTCACCATCCTGGCCCCCCGCCACCCTGAGCGTGGAGCATCGCTTGGCCCCTGGCCCCGGCGCGGCGTCGGCGCGCTGCCCGATGCCGGGCCGGTCTATCTCGCCGATACGATGGGCGAGATGGGGCTGCTCTATCGCGTGGCGGATATCGCCTTCATCGGCGGCAGCCTGGTGCCGCATGGCGGGCAGAACCCGCTGGAGGCGGCGCGGCTGGGCTGCCCCATGGTCTTCGGCCCGCACATGCAGAATTTCCGTGAGGCGACATCCGGCCTGCTGGCGGTGGGTGGCGCCCGCCAGGTGGCGGATGCGGCCGCGCTGGCGGCCATCGTTGCGGATATGCTAGGCTCTGCCGATAAATCGGCCGGCATGGCGCGTGCCGCCAGCGAGTGGGTTGCCGCGCGCTCCGCCTTGCCGGACCGAATGGCAGAGGCGCTGCTGGCCCTGGCCGGGCCGGGTGGCGATTTGAAACAAGGCTAAGGAAGGGCTTCACCATCAGTATTCGAGCGCCCGATTTCTGGGGTCGCCGCGGGGGGATTGCGCCCCTGCTGCTCTCGCCCGTTGCCGCCATCTATGCGGCCGCGACCGCGCGGCGCATGGCGCGGCCCGGCTGGCAGGCGCCGGTGCCGGTGATCTGCTGTGGCGGCGCCACGGCGGGGGGCGCGGGCAAGACCACGCTCGCCATGGATATCGGCAGCCGCATCCAGGCGCGCGGCACCCCGGCGCATTTCCTGCTGCGCGGCTATGGCGGCTCGGTGAAGGGGCCGGTCCAGGTCCAGCCCGGCCAGCATGGCAGCGAGATGGTGGGCGATGAGGCGCTGCTGCTGGCCGCGCTCGCCCCCACCTGGGTCAGCGCCGACCGCGCCGCCGGCGCCCAGCGCGCCATTGCCGAGGGCGCGGGCGCCATCGTGATGGATGACGGGCTGCAAAACCCGACCCTGGCCAAGACGCTCTCCCTGCTGACGATTGATGGCGGCTATGGCTTCGGCAACGGCCACGTGATCCCGGCCGGCCCGCTGCGCGAGAGTGTGGCCGCCGCCGCCGCCCGCTGCGATGCCGCCGTATTGATCGGCGCCGACGAGACGGGCGCCCTCGCCCTGCTGCCCGAGGGCCTGCCGGTGCTGCGCGGCGACCTCGTCCCCGGACCGGAAATGGCCGCGCTGGCGGGGGAGAATGTGTTTGCCTTCTGCGGCATCGCCAATCCGCGCAAATTCTTCACCACGCTGCGTCAGGGAGGCGCCGTGGTGGCGGGCACCGAGAGCTTCGCCGACCACTACCCCTTCGACGCCGGCGATCTTCGCGGCCTGCTGGAGCAGGCGGAGCGGCTCGGCGCCATCCCCGTCACCACCCGTAAGGACTGGGTGCGGATTCCGCCCGAATTCCAGGACCGCGTGCGCGTCGTCAGCGTCACCTTGCGCTGGGATGATCCGGTCCCGATAGACGCGCTGCTGGACCGGGCGCTCAGCCCGGCCGGTTGAGGCCACCGGGCCAGGGCCGCAGCGCCAGTCCCGCCGCCAGCAGGCAAAGCCCCGCCATGGCGAGGAAGGCGAGGCCGCCCGCCACGCCATAAAGCCAGCCGCTGGCCCACATCAGCCCACCCGTGCTGGCACTCACCGCGGAGGCCAGCAGCGTCTGCGCCCGGCCCGAAAGCCCGGCGGGCAGCTCCAGCAGCGCGCGCATCGCGGCCAGGTGCATGGCCCCGAAGGTCAGGCCATGCAGCAGTTGGATCGCCACCAGAAGCGCCGGCTCATGCGTGAGGGCGGTGACGCCCCAGCGCAGCACGCCCGCCCCCGCCGCCAGTATGACCAGGCCGCGCACGCCCAGCCTTTCCACCACCGGGCGGCCCCAGAGGAACAGGGCGATCTCGGCCAGCACGCCCAGCGCCCAGAGCAGGCCGATGAAGCCCGTGCCCAGCCCCGCCGCCTGCCAATGCAGGGTCGAGAAGGCGTAATACACGGCATGGCTGCCCTGGATCAGCGCGGCCAGGGGCAACACCCAGCGGAAGCCGGGTTGGGCCAGCGGCGCCCAAAGACTGGCGGAGGCCACAGGTGCCTCGCGCGGCGGCGTCGTGGGAAGTTGCAGCGCCGCCCAGGCGGTCACCAGCAGCCCGGCCGCCAGCATCCAGGCCGCGACGCGCGGCCCCCACCATTCGACGGCCAGCCCGGCCACCAGCGCCCCCACCATGAAGGTGATGGAGCCCACCGAGCGTATCCGCGCATAGTCAAAGCCGCCCCGCCGCACCGCGCCCACCGCCAGCGCATCACATAGCGGCACGATGGGGGCGGCGGCGATGCTGTGCAGCACCTGCACCGCCAGCAGCAGCGCCAGCCCCGCCGCCAGGCCGAATCCCAGGGCGCTCGCCGCCGCCAGCAGCGCCGCGATGGCCAGCAGTCGGCGCATGTCGGGCACGCGATCGGCCAGCCTGCCGCTCAGCGGCGCCGCCACCAGCCGCACCAGCGAGCCTGCGGCCATCACCGCCCCCACCTGGCCGGCGGAAAGCCCGCCCTCGGCCAAAATCGCGGGCAAAAACGGCATCATGGCGCCAAAGGCGGCGAATTGGGCGCCGAAAACCAGGGCGAAGCTTTGCGGGGGTGTCACGGCCCGCAATCTCGGCCGCGCAGAGCCAAGTTGCAATCATCGGTGCATGGTTCATAACCCTCCCGCCCCATCCCTTCGCTCCTGGGTGATGGGCCGTCATTGGAACCCTGCATGTTCGACGCACGCGTTAAGGCCATCCTTGGCCCGACCAACACCGGCAAGACCCATCTGGCGATGGAGCGTATGCTCGCGCATGCGTCCGGCATCATCGGCTTCCCGCTGCGCCTGCTGGCGCGCGAGAATTACGACCGCATGGTGGCGCAGAAGGGCGAGAAGCACGTCGCCCTCATCACCGGCGAGGAAAAGATCGTCCCGCCCGACGCCAAATGGTTCGCCTGCACGGTCGAGGCCATGCCGCTGGACCGCCGCGTGGAATTCCTGGCGGTGGATGAAATCCAGCTCTGCGCCGACCCCGATCGCGGCCATATCTTCACCGACCGGCTGCTGCATGCGCGCGGCCTGGTCGAGACGATGTTCATGGGCGCCGAGACCATCCGCCCGCTGCTGCAACGCCTGGTGCCGCAGGTGGAGATCGAGACGCGGCCGCGCC
>Ga0209103_1000580_pt1 | contig 11376 bp, 13 predicted proteins | sample 4C3metaG_FD_184152 | JGI IMG/M metagenome (GOLD analysis project Ga0209103, IMG submission 184152) | Freshwater bacterial and archeal communities from Indian Creek, Illinois, USA - 4C3 metaG (SPAdes) (version 2) | ecosystem: Environmental > Aquatic > Freshwater > Unclassified | place: USA...
AGTTTCCCTCGGTCCTCGGCTCGGTCGTGCTCAGCGCCAACCTGCCCGGCGTGGCCGATAATGCGCTTCGCCTGACGCCCGAGATCATCGTGGAGATCTTCATGGGCCGCGTGGCGCGCTGGAACGATCCGCGCCTGGTGGAACTGAACCGCGAGATCCGCCTGCCCAACCTGCCCGTCTCGCCCTGCTACCGCGCCGATGGCTCGGGGACGACCTGGGTGTTCACCACCTACCTCTCCCGTGTGTCCGAGGCCTGGCGCACCGGCCCGGGCGCCGGCACGGCGATCAGCTGGCCCGCCGGCAATGGCGCGCGTGGCAATGAGGGTGTTTCCAACATCATCCGCAACACGCCCGGCGCCATCGGCTACATCGAGAACGCCTATGCCGTCGTGAACCGCATGACGACGACGCAGATCCGCAACAAGGGCGGCCGCTTCCTGGCCCCCGAAATGCCGGCCTTCCTCGCCGCCGCCGCCGCCGCCGACTGGACCGTGCCGAACTTCGCGGCCGACACGATTGACCTGGCCGACCCCGCTGCCTGGCCGATCACCAGCCCGACCTACATCCTGCTGCCGACGGACCCGCCGGCCGACAAGGTGACCGCCAGCCGCAACACGATGCGCTTTTTCGACTGGGCCTTCCGCAATGGCGGTGACATGGCCCGCCGCCTGGAATACATCGCCCTGCCGAGTGCAGTGCATGACCTGATCCGCGCCGGCTGGGCGCGCCAGGTGCGCGACCCCTCCGGCGCGGCGATCTGGACTGGCTCGGCCACCTGAGTTCTTCTTCGCCGGCCAGGCCATTGCCCGGCCGGCGATTTTTCTTTTCCAAGGGTCCAGTACGTGAAGTCATCGGCTATCGCCCCGGCGCGGCGGAGGTCCGGCTCCTTCGGTGACATCGTCTTCGAATGGATGTGCCGCGCTGCGGGAGTCTTCGTCCTGCTGCTGCTGGGTGGCATCATCGTCACCCTGTTTGTCGGCGGGCTGCCCGCCTTCCGCCAATTCGGGCTCGACTTCCTGACCAGCACGCGCTGGGACCCGGTGGAGGGGCGCGAGCAATTCGGCGGCGCCGTCGCCATCGTGGGCACGGTGATGTCCTCGATCTTCGCCATCATCCTCGCCGTGCCGATCGCCTTCGGCATCGCCTTCTTCCTGACCGAGCTGGCGCCGCCCTGGCTCCGCCGCCCCATGGGCACGGCGATCGAGCTGCTGGCCGCGGTGCCCTCCATCATCTTCGGCATGTGGGGGCTTTTCGTGCTGGTGCCCTTCATCCAGCGCAACATCCAGTTGCCCTTCGGCGATGCGCTGGGCGCTCTGCCGGTGGTCGGCTTCCTGTTCCAGAGCAACAACTTCGCCGGGACCTCGATCTTCGCCGCATCGGTCGTGCTGGCCATCATGATCCTGCCCTTCATCGCCGCCACGATGCGCGATGTGTTCGAGCAGGTGCCGCCGGTCTACAAGGAAAGCGCCTATGGCCTGGGCGCCACGCGCTGGGAAGTGGTGACCGGCGTGGTCATTCCCTATACCCGCATCTCGGTGGTGGGCGGCATCATGCTGGGCCTGGGCCGCGCCCTGGGTGAGACGATGGCAGTCACCTTCGTCATCGGCAATGCGAACCGAATCGCGACCTCCTTCTTTGACCCGACCACCACCATCGCCTCGGTCATCGCCATGGAGTTCCCGGAGAGCCTGGCCGGGGGCCTGCAGCAATCCTCGCTGTTCGCGCTGGGCTTCCTGCTGTTCCTCATCTCCTTCATCGTGCTGGCCTCGTCGCGCTACCTGCTGCGCTCGCGGCTGAAAGGCTGATGCCATGAGCGCCACGATCGATCTCCATGCCATCGCCACCCGGCCGCGCGACGAACGCGCCCGCCTCGCCCGCGGCCGCCGCCGTCATTTGATCGACCAGGCGGTGCGACTTTTCTGCCTGCTCGCCACGGGTATCGGCGTCTTCTTCCTGGCCTCCATCCTTGTCACGCTCATCTGGCGCGGGGCGCCGGCGATTGACCTCACCGTCTTCATCACGGATTTCCGGCCCACCACCTATGGCGAGCCGGATGCCGCCAAGGGCGGCTTGCTGCATGCCATCCTGGGCAGCTTCGTGCAGGCGGGCATGGGTGTCGCGATCGGCACGCCCATCGGCATCCTGGTGGGCACCTACCTCTCGGAATATGCGCGCCAGACGGCGCTGGGCAATGCGGTGCGCTTCGTCTCGGACGTGCTGCTCTCGGCGCCCTCCATCCTGGTGGGCCTGTTCATCTACCAGCTGGTGGTGCTGCCGATGGGCGGCTTCTCGGGCCTCGCCGGTGCTCTCGCGCTTTCCATCATCGTCATCCCCGTGGTGGTCCGCACCACGGAGGACATGCTGACGCTGATCCCCAACACCCTGCGCGAGGCGGTGGTGGCACTCGGCGCGCCCAAGTGGAAGATGATCACGCTCGTCGCCTATCGCGCGGCGTTGTCCGGCATACTGACCGGCATCCTGCTCGCCTTCGCCCGCATCGCCGGTGAGACGGCGCCGCTGCTGCTGACCAGCTTCGGCAACAACGTGGTCACCTGGGATCTGAGCAACGCCATGGCGAGCCTGCCGGTCGCCATCTACCAGCAGGCCAATTCGGGCTTCCCGGACCTGATTCAAATCGCCTGGGCGGGCGCGCTGATGATCACGGCGGGCGTTCTCCTGGTGAACATCATCGCGCGCACGCTGCTGCGCAAGCGAATCTGAGCAAGGACATGGCCATGAACTCCGAAACCCAGGGCGATGTCACGCCTCAAGCCGCAGCCACGGGCAGCTTCGGCGGCATGCAGGTGCGCTCCGATGCTGTGCTGAACACGGATATCCGCATCAGCATCCGCAACCTCGATTTCTTCTATGGTCCAGGGCTGTCCAAGGCGCTGAAGGACATCAACCTGAATTTTCCGAACCGCCAGGTGACCGGCCTGATCGGCCCTTCCGGCTGCGGCAAATCCACCCTGCTGCGGGTGATGAACCGCATGTACAGCCTCTATCCCGGCCAGCGCGCCGAGGGCGAGGTGCTGATGGATGGCGTCAACCTGATCGACCCTTCCGTGGACATCAACGAACTTCGCTCCAAGATCGGCATGGTGTTCCAGAAGCCCACCCCCTTTCCGATGACCATCTATGAGAACATCGCCTTCGGCGTGCGCCTGCATGAGAAGCTCTCCAAGAACGAGATGGACCAGCGCGTGGAATGGGCTCTCAGCCGCGCCGCCATCTGGGGCGAGGTGAAGGACCGGCTCCAGGCCAATGCCATGAGCCTCTCGGGCGGGCAGCAGCAGCGGCTTTGCATCGCGCGCACCATCGCCGTGCGGCCCGAGGTGATCCTGTTCGACGAGCCGACCTCGGCACTCGACCCGATCTCGACGCTCAAGATCGAGGAACTCATTGACGAGTTGAAGCGCGACTTCACCATCGCCATCGTCACCCACAACATGCAGCAGGCCGCCCGCTGCGCCGACCAGGTGGCCTTCTTCTACCTGGGCGAACTCATCGAGGTGGCGCCGGCGGCGGAGATGTTCACGGCGCCGAGGCAGCGGAAGACCCAGGAATACATCACCGGCCGGTTCGGCTGAGGAGAATCTCCATGCCCAATGGTTCCGCATCGCACATCGTCAAATCCTACGAGGAAGACCTCAAGCGCCTGCGGGAGATGATCGCGCGCATGGGGGGCCTCGCGGAACGCCAGGTGGCGGACGCCGCCGATGCGCTGATCCGCCGCGACACCAGGCTCGCCTCGGAGGTCGTCACGCGCGACAAGCTGCTGGACGACATGGAGCGCGAGGTGGAGCAGTTCTGCGTGCGCCTGCTGGCCCTGCGCCAGCCCATGGCGCAGGATCTGCGGCTGATCATCGCCTGCATGAAGATCAGCCAGGACCTGGAGCGCATCGGCGACTACGCGCGCAACGGAGCGAAACGGGCCATCGTCGTCTCCGAGCAGCCCATCCTGGGCAGCCTGAACGGCTTCGAGCGCATGGCGGAGTTGGTGCAGGAAAACCTCAAGGGCGCGATTGACGCGCTGGTGGAGGATGACCACGCCAAGGCCGATGAGGTCTGGGCGAATGATGCGCCGATTGACGGCATCTACAACGGCATCTTCCGCGAAATGCTGACCTTCATGATGGAGGATCCGCGCAACATCACCGCCGCCACGCATCTGCTCTTCATCGCGAAGAACATGGAGCGCATCGGCGACCACGCGACCAACATCGCCGAGCGCGTGCATTTCGCCGTGCTCGGCACCCCACTGACCGAGGATCGCCCCAAGGCTGACATTTCCGCCTCGGCCGTGGTCAACCCGCCGAGCTAGAGGAGTGCGCCCGATGCCCGAAGGCTTCAACGGGGGCGCCAAGCCCACCATCCTCGTCGTCGAGGATGAGGCGGCGCTGCTCGCCCTGCTGCGCTACAACCTGGAGCGCCAGGGCTTCATCGTCGAGGAAGCGACCGATGGGCAGGAAGCGCTGATCCGCATCGCGGAGGCCAAGCCCGACCTGGTGCTGCTGGACTGGATGCTGCCCGCCATGTCCGGCATCGAGGTCTGCCGCCAGATCCGCCGCCGCCCCGCCACGCGGGACCTGCCGGTGATCATGGTGACGGCCCGCACCGAGGACCAGGATGCGGTGCGCGCCCTGGATACCGGCGCCGATGACTACATCTCCAAGCCCTTCGCGGTGGAGGCGCTGATGGCGCGCATCCGCGCACTGCTGCGGCGTTCCTCCAACGTCCCGGCCAAGGGCAGCATCACCTATCTCGACCTGGCGATGGACCAGGACGCGCATCGCGTGACCCGCAATGGCCGCGCCCTGCATCTGGGGCCCACGGAATACCGGCTGCTGGAATTCTTCCTCTCGCACCCGCGCCGCGTCTTCACGCGCGAGCAATTGCTGGACGCCGTCTGGGGCCGCGACATCCATGTGGAATTGCGGACGGTGGATGTGCATATCCGCCGCCTGCGAAAGGCCATCAACAACGAGGGCGAGGCGGACCTCATCCGCACCGTGCGCTCGGCGGGATATGCGCTGGACGCCGATAACGGCTGAGGCGCCCCCCTCAGATCACCAGTTCAATCAGGAACGGGCCGCTGCGCGAAAAGCTCTGCGCCATGAGGTCCGCCACCTGATCCAGGGTGGTGGCCTGCGCGGCCTCCACGCCCATGGATTGCGCCAGCTTCACCCAGCCGATATCCGGGTTGCCGAGGTCCAGCATGTCCATCGCCGTCGGCCCCGGATTGGCGCCGACATTCTGGTACTCGCCGATCAGGATCTGGTATTTCCGGTTGGAGAGGATGATCGTCGTCACCGGCAGCTTCTCGCGCGCCTGGGTCCAGAGGCCCTGCACGGTGTACATGGCCGAGCCATCGGCCTGAAGCGCGATGACACGCCGGCCGGCCCCGCCAATCGCCGCACCCGTCGCCAGCGGCACGCCGCAGCCGATGGCGCCGCCGGTGATCTGCAGCCAATCATGCGCCGGCGCCGCATGGGTGTGCGGGAAGAAGCCGCGCCCATAGCTCACCGCCTCATCAATGATGATCGCGCCTTCGGGCATCATCGCGGCCACGGTGCGGGCCAGCCCCTCGGGCGTGGGCGCGCCACGTTCGGCCTGGGGGCGGGGGCCGGGGTCGGGCATGGCCACCTGCGGCGCGCTGATTTCCTCGGCCAGGGCGCGCAGGGCGGCTTCGGCATCCTGCTCGGGCCGCGTCAGCACGGTGATCGAGGCGCCCTCGGGGTAATGCTTCGAGGGCATGTTGGGATAGGCGAAGAAGCCGACCGGCGCCTTGGAACCCACCAGGATGATGTGCTCGACATCGGCCAGGGTCTTGATCGCCAGGTCGGCCGGATAGGGCACGCGCTCCAGTTGCAGGCGGCCGCGGCCACGCTGGAACTTGGCGTTGGAGGTCTCGGCCAGCAGCCGCGCGCCGGTGGCCTGGATGATGCGGTTGGCCTGCACCTGGGCGCCCTCGCTCGTGCCCATGGTGCCGCCCAGCAGGACCAGCACGTTCTTCTTGTCACGCAGGACGCGCGCCGCATTGCGGATGGCGTGCATCTCGGCCTGGGGCACGCCGGGCACGGGCAGCGCCTCGGCCACCACGCCGCCCTCATCCCAGCAGGTGTCGGAGGGCAGGATCATCGTGGCGATCTGCCCGGGCGAGGTGCGGGCGGCCTGCACGGCGGTCGCCGCATCGGCCCCCACTTCCTTGGCCCTGCTGCTGGTGCGGACCCATTGCGAGACGCCGCGCGCGAAGCCTTCGGTATCGGCGGTCAGGGGCGCGTCATAGGGGCGATGATAGGTCGCCTGGTCGCCCACGCAATTGACGATGCCCGAGCGCGCGCGCCGGGCATTGTGCAGGTTGGAGAGGCCATTCGCCAGGCCCGGGCCGCAATGCAGCAGCGTCACGGCCGGCTTGCCCGTCATGCGCCAATAGCCATCGGCCGCGCCGGTGACGACATTCTCCTGCAGGCCGAGCACGCAGCGCATGCCGGGGATGCGATCCAGCGCCGCGACGAAATGCATCTCGCTGGTGCCGGGGTTGGAGAAGCACACCTCCACACCGCTTTTCAACAGACTATGCACAAGGCTTTCGGCACCGTTCACGCGAATTCTCCCAAGGGCTGGACCTTGCGGGCAGCCTGGGCCACAGATGGCTTCCGGGCAAGACGGGGGAGGGCGCGGTGTCGAAATCCACTGGCAGCAAGATCTGGCTCATCGGCCCCATCGTGGGCGCGCTCGCCATGATGGCCTTCCACCAAGGCTCGCTGCACGTGCTGCACCACCATGCGGACAAGCTGCCCATGCTGGCGGATGCCGTTGGCCGCTTCCCGATGGCCTTCGATTTCCGGCCCATGCCGCCGCATGGCGTGCCCCTGCTGGCCTTGCAGGGACTCTGGGGCGCCCTCTGGGGCGTCATCATCGCGACCCTGGTGCGCGTGAGCCGCATCGGGAATTTCGACCTCCCGCTCGGCCTGGTCTTCGGCGGCATCGCCATCACGGCGGCGGAGACCACCGCCCTGCCCGGCCTGATCGGCCTGCCCATCCTGAACAGCGGAAACGAGCCGGCCGTGATACGGGCGGTGCTGCTCAACGGCGCCTTTGGCTTCGGCACGGTGTTTTTCCTGCGCCCCTTCGCGGTACGCGGCTGAAGCGCCATATCCTGGGTCATGGACACCCCAGACCTCCAGATCCGCCCGGACCCCGCCGATCCCCGCCTGACGCGCCGCGTCACCGGCCTCGACCAGAATGGCGCGCCGGTCGAGACCAGCGTGACGATGGAGCGTCCGCTCACGCTCTACCTGAACGGGCAGGAGATCGTCACCATGATGACCATCCTCGACCGGCCAGAGGACCTGGCGGTGGGCTACCTGCTGAACCAGGGCATGCTGCGCGCCCAGGACCGGCTGACCGGCATTGATTACGACGAGGATCTCGGCGTGGTCGTCATCCGCACCGAGGGGCGGACGGATTTCGAGGAGAAGCTGAAGAAGAAGACGCTGACCTCCGGCTGCGCCCAGGGCACCGCCTTTGGCGACCTGATGGAGGGCTTCGCGTCAGTGAGGCTTTCCGCCGATGTCAGGCTCCACACCAGCGACCTCTATCGCCTGCTGCACCGGATCAACACCATCCCCTCGCTCTATCTGGAGGCGGGCGCGATCCATGGCTGCGCCCTGGCCCTGGCCGACCAGCCGCTGTGCTACATGGAGGATGTCGGCCGCCACAACGCGGTGGACAAGATCGCCGGTTGGATGTTTTCCGCAGGCGTTTCCGGGGCCGACAAGATTTTTTATACCACCGGGCGCCTCACCTCGGAGATGGTGATCAAGACGGTGCGGATGGGCATCCCCATCCTGCTCTCGCGCTCGGGCTTCACCGCCTGGGGGGTGGAATTGGCGCGCGAGGCCAACCTCACGCTCATCGGCCGCTGCAAGGGCAAGCGCTTCACCGTACTGGCGGGCGAGGGCCGCATGGTCTTCGACGCCGACCCCCGCTATGTCGAGGAGGAGAGCGCGAAGCATTGGCGAAAGAACTCCGCCGATGCCTGAGCCCCTGCGATTGACGCCGCCCCCCGCCACCTTCGGCGTTATCCTGGCGGGCGGCCTGGCCCGGCGCATGGGTGGCGGCGACAAGCCGCTGCGCCTGCTGGCCGGGCGCCCCATGCTGGACCACGTCATCGCCCGGATCGGCCCGCAATGCGCGGCGCTGGCGATCAACGCCAATGGCGACGCGGCGCGCTTCGCCCCCTATGGCCTGCCCGTCCTGCCCGATCCCCTGCCCGACAATCCTGGCCCCCTGGCCGGAATCCTGGCGGCGCTGGAGGCCTCCCCCCTGCCCTGGGTGGTGACGGTTCCAGGCGATTCGCCCTTCCTGCCGGGGGATCTGGTCGAGCGGCTGCATGCGGCGCGAGAGGCGGCCGGAACCCCCATGGCCTGCGCCGCCTCGGGCGGGTTCACCCACCCGCCCATCGCCCTCTGGCCGCGGGAACTGGCCCCCGACCTGCGCGAGGCCATCACGCAAGGCGAGCGCAAGATTGACCGCTGGACCGCCCGCCACGGCGTGGCCCATGCCGAATGGCTCAGCGCGCCGCATGACCCCTTCTTCAACGCCAATACGCCCGAGGAACTGGATGAGGCCAAGAGGCTCTTGCTCAACCGGGGCGTTTCGCCGTAACGCACAGGAAGACTGTTCCGGGAGATAAGAACATGAAATCCGTCATCACCGGCATCATCGCCGCTACCATGCTCTCCGTCGTCGCTGCCTATGTGCTGGATACGCGGGTGCAGGAATCGGTGGAAGATCGCTTCTCGACCTCAGGCGTGCGCTTGTAGGGCGGCGCCCGCTCAGGGGCGCAGCACCACGCGCCCCACGGCCCGGCGTTCCCGCACCTCGGCCATCGCCTCGCGGAACTGCGCGAGGGGATAGGCCGCGTGCACTTCCGGCCGCAGCTTGCCCTCCGCCCACCAGGCCATGAGCTGATCCCACAGCGCCCGCACACGCGGCGCATGCCCCTGCCGCCCATCGCCAGGTGACCAGCCGAGATAAGTGCCCCAGTTGAGGCCGGCGACGGCGATGTTCTTCAGCAGCAGGATATTGGCCGGCACGCTCGGGATACGCCCGGCGGCATAGCCCACCGTGACCAGCGTGCCGCCATCGGCCAGGCAGCGCAGCGATTCATCGAAGACGTCGCCGCCCAGCGTATCCAGCACGCAGGCCACGCCGGCGCCCCCCGTCACGGCGCGCACCGCAGGCCGGAAGGGCAAGGCGCTGTCCAGCACTGCGTCGGCGCCGCGCGCATGCAGCATGGGGTGCTTGGCGGCACCCGCCCGCGCGATCACGCGCGCCCCCAGCGCCTTGAGGATTTCCACGCCCGCCAGGCCCACGCCGCCCGCCGCGCCATGCACCAGCACCCAGTCGCCCGGCTGCACCCGCCCCCGCCAGATCAGGGCCGAGGCGGCGGTGGGGTAGCTGATCGGGAAGGCCACGGCGGGCTCCAGCGGCAGGCCCTCGGGGATGGGCACCACATGGATGGCATCCACCACCGCCTCCTCGGCGAAACCGCCCCAGTCGAGGGCGGCAAAGACGCGCGTGCCGGGCGGCAGCGGGCCTTCCAGCACGGTGCCCGCCACCTCGGTCCCCGGCGCGAAGGGCAGGGGCGGCTTGCGCTGGTATTTGCCGGCCACGACCAACTGCGCGGCGAAGGAAACCCCCACCGCCGCCACCTTGATCCGCACGGCGCCCGGCCGCATCGGCGGGGCTGGGATATCCTTCAGCTCCAGCGCGTCGAAATCGCGCCAGGATTCACAGACCAAAGCGCGCATCATTCCCCCTTGATATCCGCATCACGAATGAGTTGCCCAAACCGTTCGAATTCCGCGCGGACGAAGCGCGAAAAGGCTTCCGGCGTGCTGGCGATGGGTTCCGCCCCCCATGGCCAGGAAGCGCGCCTGCGCCTCGGGCGAGGCCGCGACGCGCCCCACCAGGTCGGTCGGGCCGCCGGGGGGGGGAAGGGCACGATGAAGCGCACCGGGCGCTCTTGTGCCAAAGCCGGGTGAACCAAAGCCGGGGTGGCCAGCATCGGCACGGCCGGAACGGCCCGTCTCGTGGTGATCATGCGCTCTCCCTTTTCAGTCTCTGGTTTTGGGGGATGATAGGCGCAAACCGGAGAAAAACCATGTCCAGGCCCTATGAAGGACTCATCGTGCTGGACGCGGCGCAGGGCATCGCCGGGCCCTATTGCGGCATGCTGCTGGCGCAATCCGGCGCGACCGTCATCAAGCTGGAACCCCCCAAGGGCGATTGGTCGCGCGGGCTGACGACGCGGGCCGGCACCCACAGCGTCATGTCCACCGCCTTCAATCGCGGCAAGCGCGGCGTGATGCTGGACCTCACCACCGGGGAGGGGCGGGCGCGGGCGGCCAGGCTCGCGGCGCGGGCCGATGTGCTGATCGAGGCCTTCCGCCCCGGCGTGGCGGCGCGCATCGGCCTCGGGCCCGAATCCGCCAAGCCGGATGCGGTCTGCGTCTCCATCTCGGGCTTCGGCCAATCCGGTCCCTATGCCGAGCGACCCTGCACGGATGGCGTGGCGCAGGCTTTTTCCGGTCTGGTGGCGATCAATCCGGGCGCGGATGGCGTGCCGCACAAGGTGGGAACGACCGTGGTGGATGTCTTCACCGGCGTCTCGGCCTTCGCCGCATGCCAGGCGGCGCTGGCCGAACAGGCGCAGGACCGCGCGGCGGGGCGGCGGGGCAGGCGCCGGCACCTGGATGTCTCGCTGATGCAGGCGGCGGCCTCGCTCATCGTGCTGCCCATCGCGGAATCGGGGCTGCTGGGCCGCATGCCGGGGGAGCTCAACGTGCCGGCCGGCAGCTATCCGGCGCAGGATGGTGCCTATGTGATGTTCGCCCTGGTGCGGGAGGAGGAGTGGGTGACGCTCTGCCGCGTGATGGGGCTGCCGCATCTGCTGGAGGAGCCGCGCTTCGCCGATTTCCGCACGCGCTTCGCCAACAAGCCGGCGCTGCTCGAAATCCTGCGCGAGACCTTTCTGAAAAAGCCCGCCGCCGAATGGGTCGCGCTGCTCCAGGCCGCGCGGCTGCTGTGTGACCGGGTGAACTCGCCGCTCGAATACCTGGCCGATCCGCATGTGGTGGCGACGGCGGCGGCCCCCTTGCTGCACCAGCCGGAACTGGGTGTCCTGCCTTTCCCGGCCATTCCGGGCCTCGGCGCCTGGGACGCGCCCGCCCCCGCGCTGGGCGAGGATACCGACGCTCTCTTGGCCGAATGGGGAATTTGAACATGGCACATGACGCCCAGGGCAACCGCGCGAGCTTCGCCTCCGACGAGGCGGCCCGCGCCTTCGACCACATGGTGGAAGGC
>Ga0209103_1000581_pt1 | contig 11361 bp, 8 predicted proteins | sample 4C3metaG_FD_184152 | JGI IMG/M metagenome (GOLD analysis project Ga0209103, IMG submission 184152) | Freshwater bacterial and archeal communities from Indian Creek, Illinois, USA - 4C3 metaG (SPAdes) (version 2) | ecosystem: Environmental > Aquatic > Freshwater > Unclassified | place: USA: Indian...
CCACCAGCCGCCGCACCTGGCGCGCCTCGCTGCGCGACTCCAGTTGCGTGCGCCCGTCGTCGCCCATCAACTCATCGAAACCCTCGTCCCACGAATCGGTCTGCTGGCGCTGGCGGGTGCGGTACTCATCGAGCCAGGTGGTCTGCAAAATGCGAAACATCCAACTGGCCAGACTGGTGCCGGGCTGGAACTGCTGCCAGCGCTCGATCGCCTTCAGGCAGCCGGTTTGCACCAGATCGTCGGCCTGATGCCCGTCGCCCGTGAGCCCATAGGCAAAGCGGCGCAAGCGGGGCAACAGGCTGATGAGTTCGGCGCGCGGGTCGCTCATGGTGGGGTCTGGGTGGGTCTGGGGTTTCTGCAGGGTACAACGTGTGGGCGCGGTTTTTATTCCACGCCCCCGGCGGCGTTACAGTTGGTCACCCAGTCACAGTGCGATTGGGATTGCATCCAGATACAGGCCAAGTTACAGTCTAGCGCGTGAAACCTCTGGCCGCCCGTTTCGGGCCCTACCCTTTCCGCACGAACCGTGCCCGCCGTCTGCAGGCGCGGGCTTGGTTGCTGGCCGTGCTTGGCCTGCTCGGGCCATTGGCGCTGCCACCGTTGCCTGGCGGAGTTGGCGCAGAGCGCGCAGGCGGCCTGACTTGGGCCGGCGATGGTGGCTCTGACGGCGGCTCTGACGGCGGCTCTGACGGCGGCTCTGACGGCGGCTCTGACGGCGGCTCTGACGGCGGCTCCGATGGCGGCTCCGATGGCGGCTCCGATGGCGGCTCTGATGGCGGCTCCGATGGCGGCTCTGATGGCGGCTCTGATGGTGGCTCTGATGGTGGCTCTGACGGCGGCTCTGATGGTGGCTCTGATGGTGGCTCTGATGGTGGCTCTGATGGTGGCTCCGATGGCGGCTCCGACAACGACAACGACAACGACAACGAAGAGGACGAGGACGAGGACACGCCGGCACCCTTGGTGGCCTATGCCGCCTCCGATGCGGGCTCTGGCGAATTCATCGCCGACGAACTGCTGGCCCTCAACCCCGATTCCACCGCGCTGGCGCGGGCCCTGCTGCAGGATGGCGTCACACTACTGGAAACACGCACGCTGCGCGCCCTGGATCTGCGGGTGGTGCGCCTGCGCCTGCATGGGGTCGATGCCCAAGCAGTGCGGGCCCAACTGAGCGCCGGGCAACCCCAAGTGTTCGAGTTGCACCACCTCTACAGCTTGGCGCAAAGCCCCCACACCCTGCCTGCGCCCCCTGGTGCCACTTCCCGCATGGCCGCACCACCGCTGCTTGCTCAGGCCAAGGCGGTGCTCGGCTGGCCCAGCATCGGCCCGGCTTGCGGCCGCGATCAGGTAATCGGCATCGTCGATACCGAGGTGTACACCGCACACCCCGTGTTGCAAGGCGCCAGAATTCAAAGCCAGCGCCAACTCAGCCCCAATCAAAGCCCGGTGCAAGACGACCACGGAACCGCCATCGCCGCCTTGCTGGTCGGCCAGCCCGGCAGTGGCTACCCCGGTATGCTGCCGCGTGCGCTCCTGCTGGCGGCGGCGCCCTTTTACCTCCTGCCCTCGGGCCATGCACGCGCCGACGCCCTCGGGTTGGCGCAGAGCCTAGACTGGCTGGTGTCCCAAGGCGCACAGGTAATCGGCATGAGCCTAGCAGGCCCACGCAACGCAGTGCTCGACGCGGCGCTGGAACGCGCCCGCGCCCGTGGCGTGCTGGTGGTGGCCGCTGCCGGCAACGGCGGCCGTGCCGCCGCGCCCGCCTTCCCGGCCGCGCACCCGTCGGTGCTGGCGGTCACGGCGCTGACACCACAGCAGCAGGCCTACCGGCGCGCCAGCCAGGGCGAGCACATACGCTTTGCCTTGCCCGGTGCCAATCTGCCCACGGTCAACCGGGCAGGCAGCCTGCAGCAGCGCAGCGGCACCTCATACGCGGTGCCATTCCTGGTGGCGCTGGCTTCTCAGTCGCTGCATGAAGGACTGCTCAGCCCCGAGCAGTGGTTCAGCGCCCAAGGGATGGCGCTGCAAGACCTGGGACCCATCGGACGCGATGCCGTGTTCGGCTGGGGCCTGCCGCGCCTGACGCCCGCCTGCCGCTAGAAGCATTCTGTCCATTGCCACGTCAGTTCTGGGCGGGCATGGGCCGCTCCAGGTGCGCTGGGCGCTCACACCTCATCCGGTTGGCTCCATTTGAAGTTGTAACCAAATGTAAATGACGGAATAAGACGGCGGTTGCGGCGTTGTCGCTCATGAAAGGCCCGCAGTTGCGGTGCATCCAACCGGTGCTGTTTGGGCTGCTTTCAGGTTTTGACTGTCCCAACTTTTAAGGAGTAAACCCCATGAACGCCAAACTCAAACTCACCGCCATCGCGGCTGCCCTGCTGATCTTGACACAGGCCCAAGCCAACACCGTTGCGGCCGATGCCCAAGCGACAAGCCCGCAAGCGCAGGTCTTGGACTCTCAGACCGCAGCCGCTCAGACCTCTGCCGAGGCGACGAGCGCAGCCCCCAGCAACCCGACTGGTGCCCAAGCGCCAGCGGCAGACAGCCCGGCGGCAGCGCAGGCCGCTGCCGCTGCAGCCATCGCCTCAGCCTCGGCGGACATGAGCGCCGTCGGCCTGACACCGGATCAAGTCGCGGCCACCTTGGCCAGCGCTCAGGCGCTTGACCCGCAGTTGGGCGAACTCGGCACCATCGTGGCAGCCGTGATCGACATGCAAGAGGCCGGTTTGCCGGCCGCGCAAACGGCGGCGGTGCTGGGCCTAGACCCGGCCCAGCTCGGCCTTACCCAAGCCGCCTTCATGGACGAGTTCAGCACCCTGGTCTCGGCCCTGATCGACATGCAAGAAGTTGGCATTCCGGCCGATGAGGCCATGGCTGCGCTGCTGGGTGCCATTGCCGAGGACCCCAGCTTGGATGAAGTCAGCACCGTCACGGCCAGCCTGATCGACTCCTTCGAAGCCGCCAACGAGGCGCGCGCCGATGCCACCGGCGACGATGGGGCTGACGACGGGGCTGATGGTAGCGGCTCCGACGGCGACGGCGACGGTGGTGGCGACGGCGGCTCCGACGGCGGCTCCGACGGTGGTGGCGACGGTGGTGGCGACGGTGGTGGCGACGGTGGTGGCGACGGTGGTGGCGACGGTGGTGGCGACGGTGGTGGATCGGACTGATCTGAACACGCCTTGTCCTGCAGCCCTTTGATGGCATTGCCCCCGATCGGGCGGGCAGGCCCATGGGCAGCAGGCCGTTTCGATTGGCACGCGCTCCACCCGGTCAACTGTGGAAATGAGCATGCGCGTGCAAACCCCGCCTCCCCTGGTTGGAACTGTACGCCCAAGTTTGAGCGAGCGGCTCCCCCTGTCAAGCTGGGCCGAATCAGCCCGGCTTCCCGCTTTCTATGCGCCCAAAGTGCAGCTTCATTCCCAAAATGCCCAGCGCCAGGCTGAGCGTGACCGCGTTGGCGATGATGATAGGCCAGGCACCCAGCAGCCAGCCATAGACCAGCCACAGCGCCACCCCAAGCGTGAAGGCGCTGTACATGAGCAGCGAAATGCCGCTCACGTCGCGCGTGCGCCAGGTTTTCCAGGCTTGGGGCACAAAGCTCATGGTGGTGAGCAGGGCCGCCAAGCTGCCGATCAGTTCTGCCAAAACCGTGGCACCGCTCATGCTTCTTGGCTTAGCTCCTGCAGCACCCGTTTGGCCACAGCGGCCTGCTCAGTGGCCAGGTTTTTTTGCCGGTTGTGCTGCACGATCAGCAGCGCCAGCAAGGCCGAGGCCACGCGCGACTGCGGCCCGTCGGCGCGGCTGGTGAGCGCAATCGGCACCCTAGCACCCAGCACGATGCCGGAACCGGTGGCCCCGGCCAGGTATTCGAGCTGCTTGGCCAGCATGTTGCCGCTCTCCAGATCCGGCACCATGAGGATGTCGGCTTGCCCCGAGACCGGCGAAACGATGTGTTTGATGGCCGCGGCCTGGGCCGAAATGGCGTTGTCGAAGGCCAGCGGGCCGTCGAGCAAGCCGCCCTTGATCTGGCCACGATCGGCCATTTTGCACAGCGCGGCGGCATCCAGCGTCGAGGGGATGTTGGGGTTGACGGTCTCGACCGCCGACAAAATCGCTACCCGCGGCTGCTCCACGCCCATGATGCGGGCAAAGTCGATCGCGTTTTGCACGATATCGACCTTCTCGCCCAGGTTGGGGCGGATGTTGAGCGCGGCGTCGGTGATGAGCAGCGGCTTGCTGTAGAGCGGCACGTCGAAGCGGAAGGCGTGCGACATGCGCCGTCCGGTGCGCAGCTCTTTGCGCTGCAGCACGGCGGCGATCAGCTCGTCGGTGTGCAGGCTGCCTTTCATGATGGCATCGACCTGGCCGGTGGCTGCCAGCTCGGCGGCCCGCTCGGCGGCGGCGTGGCTGTGCGGCACGTGCAGGATTTGGCAACCGGCCAAGTCCAGCTCGGCCTCGCGCGCCACGGCCTCGATGCGCTCTTTCGGGCCAATCAGCAGCGGAATCATCAGGCCATGCCGGGTGGCGTCGAGTGCGCCCGCCAGCGAACCGGCGTCGCAAGGGTGCACCACGGCGCAGCGCATCGGGGCCATGCCGTCGGCCAGCGAGAGCAGCTCGCGAAAGCGCGCCTGCGGGTCGAACAGTTGAATCGTGGGGGCGTTGATTTTGGGCAGTCGCACCTTGGTGGTGGGGGCCAGCACCTTGGCCACGCCCTGCAGCACTTTCTCGTCTTTTTGGTTGATCACCAGGCAGTCGAGCTGCACCGCTTTCTTGGCTTCGTCCTTGCTCAGCACGGTGGCGGTGACGGTGAGCGTGTCGCCGATGCGCACCGGGCGCACGAAGCGCAGCGCCTGCTCCAGGTAGATCGTTCCCGGGCCGGGAAACTGGGTGCCCAGCAGCGCCGAGATGAGCGCGCCGCTCCACATGCCGTGCCCGATCACGCCGTGAAACAAGGTGTCGTTGGCGTATTCGGGGCTTAGGTGCGCCGGGTTGGTGTCGCCCGAGACGGCGGCAAAGGCCTGGATGTCTTGCAGCGTCAGGGTGCGCAGCAAGCGCGCGCTCTGGCCGATGTGCAGTTCATCGAAAGTGAGGTTTTCGCTCCACTCGTTCGCAGGGGTATGGATCATGGTTTGCTTTCCTTAAAAAAATCAATTGGCTTGGCGCAGCGCTTGGAGGCGATTGTGCAGCACCGTGTCGGGCACCGTCACGCTTTGCAGCGCGCCGGCGTAAATCTGGCCGTGGTTGCCGTCCAGTGTGATGGATTGGCCCTGCCGCAGTTCCACACCCGCTAGGGTGATCGACTGGCCTGGGGCATCGATCTGCAGCGCGCTGCAGCCAACCAGACACACCTTGCCGAGCTGGCGCGCCACCACCGCCGCGTGTGCGGTGCGCGCGCCGCGTTGCGTCAGCAGGCCCTGCACCTGGCTCAGGGCTTCGATGTCTTCGGTTTGCGCGTCTTGGCGCACCAGGATCACGGGCACCCCGGAGCGGGCGCGCTCCAGCGCGTATTCGGGCTCCAGCGCAATCTCGCCGCTGGCGATTCCGCTGCAGGCCGATGGGGCTTGGGCCAGCGCAACCGGCCCCGCTCCGCTGCCGCCCGCCGCTGGGGCCAGTTGCTGCAGCGCCAAGTCTTTGGGCTTGAGCCCGGCGGTGCGCTCCAGCGCGGTCTGGCGCCCGATCAGCCCTTCGTCGTGCAAATCGAGCGCGATGCGCGCCGCCGCCCGCGGGCTGCGCTTGCCGCTGCGCGTTTGCAGCAGGTGCAGGTGGCCGTCTTGCACCGTGAACTCGAAGTCCTGCATATCGCCGAGTTCGCGCTCGAGCGTGCGCACCGCTTGCTGCAAGGCCGCCCAGGCCAGCGGCAGGCTGTGCTCCAGGCTGGCGTGGCCGTGCGCGTTGCGCTGCCCGCTGACCACGTCTTCGCCCTGGGCATTGGCCAAAAAATCGATCCAAAGCTGCGGCTCGCCGGTGCTGGGGTCGCGCGTAAACCCAACCCCGGCGCCGGAGTGGTAGCCGCTGTTGCCAAACACCATGCGCTGCACGATCACGGCGGTGCCGAGTTGCTCGTCGATGGCGTGCAGCTTGCGATAGCTCTTGGCCTTGGGCGCAAACCAGGAGCCATACACCGCCTGCACCGCCGCGGCAAGCTGCTCGTGCGGGTCTTGCGGAAAAGCCTGCCCCGCCTGGCTCTGGTAGAGCTCCAGATAGCGGCTGCACAGCGTGCGCAGGGCTTGGTAATCGAGTGTGCGTTCGTCGCCGCCGGCACCAGCGCGTTGCAGTTCGGCTTCAAACAAGTGCGCCGGCAGGCCCGCAACCACGCTGGCGTAGCTGGCGATCAGGCGCCGATAGGCGTCCCAGACCATGCGCGGGTTGCCGCTTTGGCGCAACAAGCCAGGCAGGGTGGCGTCGCACAGGCCGACGTTGAGCAAGGTTTCCATCATCCCCGGCATCGACACCGGGGCCCCGGAGCGCACCGAGACCAACAGCGGCGCGCGCGCATCGCCCAATTGCAGCCCACAGGCCGCTTCCAGGGCCGGCAAGCCGCTGCCCAGCAAGGGCTGCAAACTGGCCGCTGGTTCGCGAGTGTAGTGGGTGCCCAGCACCAGCGCCGCAGGCACGGGCAAGCCCATCTGCGCCATGCGCCACAGGTGGTAGGCCTTGGAGCCGATCGCCTCCAGGCTGGGTGGGGTGCATTTGCCTGCTGCTTCGGCACCGATCAGCAGCAGGTGGCGCGGCCAAGCGGGCGCGGCGCTGGCGGATTTTTTCATGACATCACTCCGGCCGGGCCCAGCACGATGCGGCGCAGCACGTAGCCGGCTTTGAGCAGGTGGTCGGTGGCCGCCTCCAGCGTGCCCGCGAGTTCGTTGCCCAGACCAAACAGCACCGGCTGCTGCACCAGCTCCTGCACCATCTGCACCCGCGCCTGGCGGTAGTGGTCGTCGCACAGGCGTTCGGCGCGCAGCGTGCGCCACAGGGCTTGCAAAAAAGCCTCTTCGTCAACCCGGTTTGCCTGCAGGCTCAAGGAGCGGGCGATTTCGATGGCCTTGATCTGGTCTTGGATAGCCGCCAGCGTGGTTTCGGCCAGGCGCGCCAGCGCCTCGACGATGACCGGCGGCAGCCCGCGCAGGGGTTCGGTGTGCAGCAGCGTGAGCAGGTAGGCCGCCTCTTCCAGCGCGTCGGCGGCGTCGTCCATGGCGTCGAGCAGCTCGAGCAGGGGCCGCCAGCGCTCGTGGCGCCGGGTGCGCTCGCGCGCGGTGGTCAGGATCTGGTCGGCCTGGTGTTCCCAGGCTTTGCAGCGTTGCAGCGTTTGCTCCCAGCCTATGGCCTCGCTGCGGCCGGTTTGGGCCAGGGCCTGGCACAGCTCGCTGGCCAGGGCGTGCTGCAGCGCCGCGTGTTCGGCCAGCAGGTCGAATTCGAAGCTGCGCTGGCGCATGGCGCGCGCCAGCAGCAAGCGGGCCTCGTCTTGCACCATGGCCAGCGGCAGTTGCTGGCGCAGCTTGAGGCTGGCCTCGCTCAGCAGCGACTGCAAAAACTGCCTTGCTGCGGCCTCGCCCAGCACCAAATCGAGCCGCTCGCCAACCCGAAACGCGTGGTTGTCAACCGCTTGCATGGCTTCATAGACCAGTTGCTCGCCGCCAGCCAGCAACCAGGCCATGTGCCCGACTTCGGTCTTGGCGCAGTGGCTCAGGATGTCGAGCGCCAGCGCCTTGCCAACGAACAGTTGCAGGCGCTTGCGCGCCCGGTTCCAGTCGATCAGGAACACGATGCGCGCCGCCGCCGCTTCCAGCCCCTGCAACAGCGCCGCGGTCTGGCGCACTTGCAGCGTGGCGTGGCCGAGCACATAGGGCTGGCCTTGGTTGAGCCCATCGACGCGCTGCGGAGCCAGCAGCTCCCAGGTAAAGCCGAGTGCCTCCAGTTGCTGGCGGAAAAAATCGAAGCGCTGCGGGTGCAGGTCGGAGTAGGTCAGGCGCACCGTTTTGGCGCTGACTTCGAGCACCAGCACGTGCGCGTCGTTGGTGCCGATGTCGTTTTGGATCAGCAGCTTTTTGCCGTGGCGCGTGACCGCCGTGGCCAGCCCAGGGTGGCCAAACTTGAGCGGCGCGGTGCGCTTCAAGCCGCGCATGAAGGCTTGGATCAGCGGCCTATCCTCGGGCTTGATCTGCCAGACGTGGGCACCGTCGATGTCTTCGGTGGCGATCTGCGCCGCCAGGGCGTTGAGGCGCTTGTGCAGGTCCATCACCAGCAGGTGCAGGCTGTCGCCCGCCTTGCGCTCGCCGTGGGTGAGCGCAATCAGGTCGCTGGGGCGCAGGGCCTGCTGTTCTTTGAGCCGCCCAAGAAAGGCCAGCCAGTGCCCGCGCCGCAGGCACAGCTCGGGCTCGGCTGGGCCGCCGGATTCGCACACCGGTTTGGCCATGGTCTGCAAATCGTCGCCTATGGCTTGGGTCAGGGTCTCCAACTGGGGCAGGACCAGCAGCGCGTCTTGCACAAAGGCGCTGGTGGCGAGCTCGCCCAGCCAGAGCAAATCGGCCTGGCCGTGCTGGCGCAGCTCGGCCGTCCAGTCGGGCAGTGGGGCTTGCGCATCGGCCGCGTGCGCCGCCGCCGACTGCAGCACCGACAGGTAGAGCTTGAGGCGGTCGTTGGCCAGCAGGGCGGCGGTGACCCAGGCCGGCAGCAAAAGCGAATTTTGGCCCAGTGTGGCGACGGCTTGGTGTTTTTCCATGGTGCAATCTGAGCGTGACGGCTGAGTCTGCACTGCGCTTGTGTCAGGCGTGTGAAGCGCAGGCGCTGCACCGCCCTGACTCAAGCCCTGCGCTCAAGCCATGTGGTGCAGGCCAGCATCGACGTAGATCACGTCACCGGTGATGCCCGAGGCCGCCCCGCCTACCAGAAACGCCACGGCGCGCCCGACTTCGGCGATGTCAACCAGGCGCCGGCCGGGTGAGCGCGTCACCGCCATTTCGATCAGTTCGTCGAAATGCGCGATGCCTGAGGAGGCGCGGGTTTTCAGCGGGCCGGGTGACACGGCATAGACGCGAACGTCCTTCTCGCCCAGCTCTTTGGCCAGGTAGCGCACCGACGACTCCAGCGCCGCTTTCACCGGGCCCATGAGGTTGTAGTTGTTGACCACTTTGTCGGCACCGTAGTAGCTCATCGTCACCAGCGCGCCGCCGGGGCGCAGCAGGGGTTCGGCGTGGTGCGCCATTTCGATGAAGGAGTGGCAGGAAACCTGCATGGCCTGCAAAAAACCGGCTTGCGAGCAATCGACGATGCGCCCGTGCAGGTCGTCGCGCGGCGCGAAGGCAATCGAGTGGATGACGAAATCCAGACTGCCCCAGTGTTGCTTGATCTGCTCGAACACCTGCGCCATCTGCCCTGGCTGGCTGACATCGAGCGGCAGCAGCAGCGCGGCGTCGATCTGCTCGGCCAGCGGTTCGACGAATTTTTTGGCTTTCTCGTTCAGGTAGGTCAGGGCGATCTCGGCCCCGAAGGCGCGCAGCTTGGCGGCGCAACCGAAAGCGATGCTGTCGGCGTTGGCCACACCCACAACCAGGCCGCGTTTGCCCTGGAGCATGTCGCCGATGCGGGTGTTTTCGTCCCAGACCTTGGGCAGCGGGTCGCGGGAGTTGGGGTCGATGAACATGGATTTGCTCCAGAGTTGCTAAAAAAATTTCAAACCGCTTGCCACAGCGCGAGCGCGTGTTCGGCCAACATGCGCTCCTCGTCGGTGGGCAGCACCAGCGCCGTGACGCGCGAGCCGGGCCGGCTGATCTGGCCTTGGGGCTGCGCACCGGCATGGACGGCGGCGTTGGCGGCCTCATCGAAATCGATCCCGATCCAGCCCAGGTCTTGCACGATGCGCTGGCGGATGGCCACGGCGTTTTCCCCGATTCCGCCGGTAAACACCAGCGCATCGAGCCCGCCCAGACTGGCGCTCAGGGCACCGATTTCGCGCTTGCAGCGCGCCACAAAATAATCCAGCGCCTGCCCGGCCTGCGGCTGCTCGGATTGCAGCAGCTCGCGCACGTCGTTGCTTTGGCCCGACAGGCCCTTGAGCCCGGACTGCTGGTACAGCAGCTCGGTCAACTGCGCCGGGGTGTAGCCTTTTTCGGTCAGCAGGTAGAGCAGCACGCCGGGGTCGATCTGGCCGCAGCGGGTGCCCATGGGCAAGCCGTCGAGGGCGGTAAAGCCCATGCTGGAATCGATCGACACACCCTGGTGCAGCGCGCACATCGAGGCCCCGTTGCCCAGGTGCGCGACGATCACGCGCCCTTGGTGCAGCGCCGGCCAGTGCAGTTTCAAGGCGCGCGCGATGAACTCGTAGGACAAGCCATGAAAGCCGTAGCGGCGCACGCCTTCGTCGTAAAAGCGCCGCGGCAGGGCGAAGGTGTCGGCCACGAAGGGGTGCTGGCGGTGAAAGGCGGTGTCGAAACACGCCACTTGCAGCGCCTGCCCAAAGGCCGCCATGGCCGAGCGGATTCCCGCCAGGTTGTGCGGCTGGTGCAGCGGCGCCAGCGGGGCCAGCGCATCCAACTGCTCCAGCACCTGCGCATCGAGGCGCATGGGCTGGGCGTAATGCACCCCGCCGTGCACCACGCGGTGGCTCACCAGCGCCACTTTTTGCTCGGGCAGGTGCTGCTCCAGCCAGTGCAGCACGGCGTCTAGGGCCTGCTCGTGGCCGCTGCGCCCACTGGCTGCAGTGGGCAGCGCCTGCTCTTGTTTGCCGTGCAGGCTGGAGTGCAGGCTCAAGCGCGCCGCCGCGCCGCCTATGCCCGAGACCTGCCCGTGCGCCAGCGGCGCGGGCAAGGGCGTGCCCGGTGCCTCGGGCAGCGGGGTGAGAGAAAATTTGATCGACGACGATCCGGCGTTGAGCGTGAGCAGCAAGGGCATGGGTGCAGCGGTGTTAAAAAATGACCAGGCCCAGTATAGGGGCACTTTTTGACAGAACAGCGGCATCCCACTGGCTGGACAAACACTGCAAAACTGCGCAGCGTGTTCGGCGTGGTTGCTTGTGCTGCGGCGCGGCTAGACGTGAAACAGCGCAAGCGGCGTGTGCCTTGGCAAGAGCCTCAAAGGCTTGCCTGTGCAACGGCCTGACCGCGCTGGCGGCAGCGCCTTAGCGCAAGTTTTCGGGCAGTTCGATCTTGACTTCGAGCACGTCGAGGTTGTCCTGGCGCTCCAGGTGAACGCGGATGTCGCCGGGGTTGACATGCACGTATTTGCTGATCACGGCGATCAGCTCGCGCTGCAACTGCGGCAGGTAATCGGGTTCGCTGGCGTTGCGGCCGCTGCGCTCGTGCGCCAGAATGATCTGCAGCCGGTCTTTGGCGATCGAAGCCGTCTTCTTTTTTTCGCCCAACA